>CXWL01003829.1_pt1 | contig 86046 bp, 59 predicted proteins | sample 590931 | NCBI WGS metagenome assembly CXWL01 (sample SAMEA3498368, study PRJEB10139) | groundwater metagenome | biome: water well; material: biofilm material | place: Germany | collected 2015-04-27 | reverse complement strand
AGGCAGCCGGCGATGGCGAGGGCGAGCAGGCCGCCGCCCAGGCCGAGCTCGTAGGCCAGGGCCAGCGGCAGGCTGTGGAGGTCGCCGACCACCTCGCCGGGTGGATTCACCGCCGGCTGGGGTGTCTGGTGGAGGGCCAGCGTCCAGGGGGTCGAACCCGGGCCCCAGCCGAGCCGGGGGCGAGCCAGAACTCCGCGCCAGCCGGCGGCGAGGTAGGTGACGCGTGCGGCAGCCGAGGGGTCGTGACCAGCGGTCACGGCGGTCAGGCGTGGCAGTGCCAGGGCACCAAGGAGCAGCAGGCCGGCGCCGACGCCGAGCAAGGCGCGACGTCGCCCGCGGTGCGGGGGAGTGCTGGCGACCAGCGCGGACGATGCCAGAAGCGCTTCGAGCGAGAGGCCGAGCAGACCGGCTAGGGACCGGCTGGCGAACAGCGCGACGAGGCCAAGCGTGAGCGCTGCTGCGCCCACGGCCCGGTCACGACCTGGCCCNNGACCAGCAACCAGTCGACGATTGCCCAGGTGGCCACCAGGGCCAGCGCCAGGCAGACGGCGACGCGACCGCGCCGGCGACTGGCGTCGTCGGGCCAGCAGGCGGCGAGCGCCGCCGGCAGCAACAGGAAGACGGGGAGGAGCAGCACGACGGTCCGCCCGGCGCGGGGCACCGGCGAGGCGAGCCAACTGGCGAGCACGGCGACGAGCACGGCCCAGGCCAGGGTGGCGCGCGGCCAGCCGAGCGCCAGGGGGTCGGCCAGCCGCGCCGGGGACAGCCGCGCGGCCGCCCAGGCGACCACGGCGAGCAGCGCCAGGTAGCCGACGCCGTTCGCCAGGGCGCTCGCGCCGGTAGCGAAGGTGCCGCTCCAGGTGGCGAAGAGGGCCAGGAGGAGCGCGGGAATGAGCGCGGCCATTTGGAGCATTGTACGGGGGGCCCTGCGCTATGCTTGGTCCACTCGAGCTTCCAGCTGCGCCGTTCGCCAGGCCGTGGAGCTCGATCCGCCGGCGGAGACGCCGCGGTTCCTCACCGCCTTTCTCGTCTCTCCGCGCGAGTCACCCGTCCGAGTCATCTGCCGCTCGCCGCGCCCCGTCCGTTTCCCGACCCTGCCCGCCCCGACGATGGAGATCCCGCCCATGAACGCCGCAAACCCGGCCGCCTCGAGCGTCCTCGCTTCCCTTGGCCTTGCCGCCGAGAACCCCGGTGCCTTCGACGGCACCTGGATACAGACCCACGGCCCGCGCGTCGAGTCGCATAACCCGGCCACCGAGGAGGTGCTCGGCGCGTACCACAGCGCCTCGAGCGCCGACTATGAGCAGGTCATGGCGGCGGCCGTTCGCGCCTTCGAGGAGTGGCGGACCTGGCCGGCGCCGAAGCGTGGCGAGATCGTGCGCCAGCTCGGTGAGGAGCTGCGCAAGCACAAGGACGCGCTCGGTCACCTGGTCGCGCTCGAGGCGGGCAAGGTGCTGTCCGAGGGCCTCGGCGAGGTGCAGGAGATGATCGACATGTGCGACTTCGCCGTCGGCCTGTCGCGCCAGCTCTATGGCCTCAGCATGCACTCCGAGCGGCCCAACCACCGGATGTTCGAGCAGTGGCTGCCGCTCGGCACCGTCGGGGTCATCAGCGCCTTCAACTTCCCGGTTGCCGTGTGGTCGTGGAACGCCGCGCTGGCCGCCGTCTGCGGTGACTCGGTGGTGTGGAAGCCGTCGGCGCAGACGCCGCTGTGCGCCATCGCCGTCTCCCGCATCGCCCAGACCGTCCTCGAGAGGAACGGCGCGCCGCCGATCTTCACCATGATCCTGGGCGACCGCCACGAGGTCGGCGAGAAGATGGCGGTCGACCGCCGGATGCCGCTGATCTCGGCCACCGGCTCGACCAAGATGGGCCAGAGTGTCGGCCGGGCGCTGGCGGATCGCTTCGGTCGCGGCCTGCTCGAGCTCGGCGGCAACAACGGCATCATCGTCATGGACGACGCCGACCTCGACCTGGCTCTGCGGGCGGTGCTGTTCGCCGCCGTCGGCACCGCCGGCCAGCGTTGCACGACGACGCGTCGGCTGTTCCTCCAGAAGGGCATCGCCGCCGACATGAAGGCGCGTCTGGTGAAGGCCTACCGCACGATCCGCATCGGCAATCCGCTGGACGCCTCGACGGTGATGGGCCCGCTGATCAGCAAGTCGGCGGTCGACGGCTTCGCCCACGCCCTGAAGGTCGCCGTCGAGCAGGGCGGCAAGATCATCGCGGGCGGCAAGGTGCTGCCCGGTCCCGGCTATTTCGTCGAGCCGACGTTGGTCGAGGCGATGGCGCACATGCCGATCACCTGCGAGGAGACCTTCGCGCCGATCCTCTACCTCTTCGAGTTCGACACCCTCGACGAGGCGATCGCCGTCCACAACTCGGTGCCGCAGGGACTGTCGTCAGCCATCTTCACGCTCAACATGCGCAACGCCGAGCGGTTCCTCTCGGCGACCGGCAGCGACTGTGGCATCGCCAACGTCAACATCGGCACCTCGGGGGCCGAGATCGGTGGTGCCTTCGGCGGCGAGAAGGAGACCGGCGGCGGTCGCGAGGCAGGCTCGGACAGCTGGAAGATCTACATGCGCCGGCAGACCTGCACCGTCAACTACGGCACGTCCCTGCCGCTCGCGCAGGGCGTCAAGTTCGATCTCTGACCGAAGGACCTGGCTGCTGATGGCAAGGCCCGAAGCTCAGATCCTGGTCTGCACCAACGAACGCGACGCCAGCGCCGGCAAGCCCTGCTGTTCGGCGCGCGGCGGCCTAGCCGTCTATCACCGTTTCAAGGACCGGGTGAAGGAGCTCGGGATTCGCGATCAGGTGATGGTCACCCGCACCGGCTGCCTCAAGCACTGCAGCCAGGGCGCGACGGTGGCGATCTGGCCCTCCAACGCCTGGTACGCGGGTGTGACCGAGGGTGATGTCGACGAAATCCTCGCCAAGACCGTGGTCGGTCGAGGCGAGGAGGTCACCCGCCTCGCCATGCCCGACATCAAGTGGGAGTGACTCCCCGACGGGCCTTTCGCCCGGGGCGACGTCGCGCGGCGGGTCCCTCGCTTATCGCGCCGGTTTCTTGCAGGCTCTCGCGTCGCTCGAGCCCGCGACGGTCACTCCGAGGGGCGCGCCCCTCGAGTGGGCCCAGGGTGCTCGCCCGGACCGCGGTGTTCGGAGCACGGCGATCGGGCGGATGCCGGTCTCCGCGCCCTGGGAGCCCTCCGGTCGCTGGCGTCCCACCACGCGCCGCCTCCCCTACTGCCCGTGACCCCGCGGCAAACGACCTAGGCTTGGTCGGGCCTCCGCTTCAGCCCCCCGCGGGCTTCGCCGGCTTGTCGTCGCGGCCGACCTCGATGTCGTAGAGCATCTGCACGAAGAGCTCCGGCTTGATGAAGCCGGTGCCCCACTTGGCGTCCCACGGGGCGGTCGGCTTGGCGGCCATCGTTTCGTCGATCGTCTTGCCGGCCTTGGCGAGCGCCCGCACGGCGTCGCGGCAACCGACCATCATGTCGCGGAACGCCTGAAGCGCCGCGCGATCACCGAGCGGGCCGTGGCCCGGGATGATCTTGGTCGCCGGGCCGGCCTTGGCGAGCACGATCTCCGCCGCCCCGATGACGCCGTCGGTCGAACCGCCGGACGCGCGGTCGATGAACGGGTACATGCCGTTGAAGAACGTGTCGCCCATGTGGACGGCGTCGGCCTTGGTGAACCAGACGATGCTGTCGCCGTCGGTGTGCGCTGGCGGCACGTGCTGGGCGCGGATCTCTTCGCCGTTGACGTGAAAGCTGACGGCGGTCTCGAAAGTGACTACGGGCAGGGCGGCGGCCGGCGACGGCGGCGTGGTGTCGTCGAAGAGCTTGTTGACCTGCTCGGTGCTCATCCGTTGCCGCACGTTGTCGTGGGCGACGAGCAGCGTGCCCATGCCGGCCATCGCCTCGTTGCCACCGACGTGGTCGCCGTGCCAGTGGGTGTTGAGGATGAAACGCACCGGTTTGCTCGACAGCTTGCCGATCGCCGCCACCAGCTTGTCGTGCATCGGCGCGTACTGGTCGTCGACGACGAAGACGCCGCTGTCGCCGTAGGCCACAGCGAGGTTGCCGCCGGCACCCTCGAGCATCGCGAGCCCGGGACCGACCGGGACGACTTGGACCTCGACCTTGGAGAGGTCCATCTGGGCACGGACGGCTCCGGGAGCAACGAACGCAGAGAGAGCTAGGGCGACGAGCGGGAATCGGCGCATGGCTGACCTTTCGAAGGCGGTTGATCTGGGATGCGACCGCGAGGACGCGGCGGCTCAGCTCACCACCGGCAGCAAGCCGCCGGCGAGCTCGCGGTTGGCCGGGGTGAGGGAGTGGCGGTACTGACGGGCAAGGGCTGCCGTGTCGTCGCGCGAGACGTAGCGCTCGTAGAGGTTGGTGCGCTGGCGCGGCGTGTAGCCGGCGGCCGTGATCAGATGCTCCATCTCGTCTTGCGTCATCTTGAACGAGGTGCCGGCGGCCGAGACGACGTTCTCCTCGATCATGATCGAGCCGACGTCGTCGGCGCCGAAGTGCAGGCCCGCCTGGCCGATCTTCTTGCCCTGCGTCACCCAGCTGGTCTGGAAGTGCTGGATGTTGTCGATGAACAGGCGCGACACCGCCAGTGTCCGCAGGTACTCGATGGCGTAGGTCTCCGGAACGTCGGGCATGTCGGTGTGCTCGTGCTGGAAGGTCCACGAGATGAAGGCGGTGAAGCCCTTGGTCTCGTCCTGGAGGTCGCGGATGCGCTGGAAGTGCTCCACCCGCGCCGCCACCGGCTCGCCCATGCCGTACATCATCGTCGCCGAGGTGCGCAGGCCGTTGGCGTGCGCCTGGCGCATGACGTCGATCCACTCCTCGGGCGACGCCTTGGGGTAGGCGAGAACCTCCTTGCGGATGTCGTCGGACAGGATCTCGGCGCCGCCGCCGGGGATCGACATCAGGCCCGCGGCCTTCAGGCGCGCGATGACGTCGTAGAAGCTCATCCGCTCCTTCTTGGCGATGAACTTGATCTCTGGCGGCGAGAAGGCGTGGACGTGGATCGCCGGGTAGTTGCTGCGGATGAAGCGCAGCAGCTCCTCGTAGAAGCCGATCGGCAGGTCGGGATGGACGCCGCCCTGCATCAGGATGCCGGTGCCGTTCAACGCCAGCGTCTCCTCGATCTTCTTGCCGATTTCCTCGTGCGGCAGGAGATACCCCTCGGGGTCACCGGGCTTGCGATAGAACGCGCAGAACCGACACTTGTAGACGCAAACGTTGGTGTAGTTGATGTTGCGGTCGACGTTGTAGGTTGCAACCGCGGGGTCGTTGTGGCGATTGCGGACGGTGTCGGCGGCGATGCCCAGCTCGAGCAGGTCGCCGTCGAGGAGCAGGGTATGGGCGTCCCCGGCGCTGATCCGGCGACCGGCGAGGCAGTCGTCGAGGATGGCGCCGACGGGGCGGTTGGAGGGGCTGGTGTCCATCATGGCCGCGGGATTCTATCGCCGCGTTGGCCGTTCGCGTCGCCACGCTCAGCGCCCGCCGGGAAACTCCGAGATCGGCTTTGCCGTACCCACGACCGTGACCGCACCGACCTCGCCCAATGCCCCTGTCGTCCCCGTCCGCGGACCGTTCAGCCCGTGGCTTGTCTGCCTGCCGCTCGCCAAGCTCGCGATCCACCTGTCCACGCTGACCGGCTATGGCTGGTTCCGCGACGAGCTCTACTACCTGGCCTGCGCCCGCCACCTCGACTGGGGCTACGTCGACCATCCGGCGCTGTCGATTCTGCTGCTGCGCCTGTGGACGGCGGTTTTCGGCGAGGGCCGCGAGGCGGTGCGGGTGTTGCCGGCGCTTGTTGGCGCCGCGACCGTCCTCGTCGTCGGCCTGATCGCGCGACGGCTCGGGGGTCGCGCGACGGCGCAGGCCGTAGCGATGCTCGCCGCGCTGTTGGCGCCGGTTTACCTCGGCACCAACCATGTCTACTCGATGAACTCGTGGGACCTGCTGTACTGGGCGCTGGCGGCCCTGTTCCTGACCGGGGTGATCGTCGACACCGAGCCCTGGACGCCACCGCCGGGATGGACCTTCCCCACGCCGGGCCTGCGGGCCTGGGTCGGGCTGGGGCTCGTTCTCACCCTTGGGCTGGCGAACAAGATCAGCCTGCTGTGGTTCGGCGCCGGCCTGGCGGTCGCCCTGGTGGCGACGCCCGTCAGGCGGACGCTCCGCACTCGCTGGCCGTGGCTGGTCGGCACGGTCGCGGTGCTCGGGGGCCTCGGGCCTTACGCGCTGTGGAACGCTGCGCACGGCTGGCCGACCCGTGAGTTCATGCACAACGCCACCAGCCAGAAGATGGCCGCCGTGTCGCTCGGCGCCTTCGTCAAGAGTCAGGTCGAGATGCTCGACCCGCTGACGGCGCCGCTGTGGATCGCCGGCCTGCTGTGGCTCTGGTTCGGCGCCGGCGGGCGGTTCCGGGCGCTGGCCATCATCTACCTGGTCGTCGCGGCGATCCTCGTCGGCAGTGGCACGAGCCGCGCCGGCTATCTGGCGCCCGCCTACACCTGGCTGTTCGCGGCCGGCGGGGTCGCGTTCGAGATCGGCCTGACGCGGCTCGACGCCCGGGCGCGGTCCCGGGGATGGGTCGGCGGCCGGCTGGTGGCCGGCTCCGTGTTGGCGGTGGCGGCCCTGCTGCTGATCGCGAGCGGCGTCGCCCTGACGCCGTTCGCCCTGCCAGTCCTCCCGGTCGAGCGCTTCGTCGCCTACCAGCACGCGCTTGGCGTCGAGCCCGGGACCGAGGAGAAGAAGGCGATCGGCCCACTGCCCCAGCACTACGCCGACATGCACGGCTGGGACACCATCGTCGACGGCTACGCCCGTGCCTGGCACACCTTGACGCCGGACGAGCAGCGGGTCGCCGCCCTCTACGCCCCCGACTACGGCGTCGCCGGTGCCATCGACCTGCTCGGCCCCGCCCGCGGCCTGCCGCCCGCCATCTCGGGGCACAACAACTACTTCCTCTGGGGTCCGCACGGCGCCACCGGCGACGTCGTCATCGTCCAGGACGACGACCCCGAGTCATTGGCCCGCCAGTTCGCAGACGTCCAGCTGATCGGCCCGGTGGTCTGTGGCCTCTGCATGCCCTACGAGCGCGAGGCGAGCATCTACGTCTGCCGGCGACCGAAGGTGCCGATCGGTGAGATATGGCCGCGAGTCAGGAACTTCAGTTAGCCAGGACTCCTTCGACGGAGGCAGGAGCGCCCACCGAATGGGTGGCCGATGGCCCATCCAGCGGTGCATGCTTTTATGACATGTACTGGGCTAGGATGAGGACCTTCCTGGGAAGGAGAGCACTTGCTCGAACGCATAGTCCGCTCGTTGGCCCGCCCAGCCTCCTTGGCCCTAGCGCCCAGCCTCGCAGCCCGGGGGTTCGAGATGGGCCTGTTTCGGTGGCGGGGCTTGGCGCTCCTCGTCGCCACGCTGGCGGGACCGCCCGCGCTCGTTGCTGAGGCTGGCTACGTTACCCGCGGTGACGAGTTGGGCTACCTGGCATGGGTGGACTTCCCGAGCGGCGCGAACGGGGTCCTGATTATGGATACTGGATTGAATCCGATGAGCGGCCTGGCGCTGTCCCCGGCAGGTGAGCTCTATGGCGTCGTGGTGCCCTCTCGATTCGCCCCTCCCGGCCCTGCGAGGCTTGTCCGAGTCCACCCCGAGACGCAGTCGCTCGAGTTTCGCGGGCCTCTGGCGATCGGGATCCCCGAGGGACTTTTCGACCAGGACCTGGGCCTGGCGTTCGATGCGCTCGGGCGGCTCTGGCTGGTTACCGACGACGGCCGCCTCTTCGAGGTCGATCCAGACGATGCCACCACTACGGCGCAGGTGGCGCTCGGCATCCCTGCTCAGGGGCTGGCCGGGTGCGGCAGGTCCCTCTACGCTCTGACCCATCCAACGGGCTCAGCCCTCCCCCTGAGCTTGGTGAGGATCGACCCGGAGGCGGGCACGACCACGGCGTTCGCATCCCTCGAATCCGAAAATCCCTTCTTCTCGGCCGCCACCGGAGCTGGGCTCGATTTTGGCTCCGACGGGCGGCTGTTCGCCGTAACGCGCCGCGAGGACGCCATCGAGGCGTTCACATCGTTTGCCGAGCTCGATCCGGTGAGCGGGAAGCTGGTCAGCGCCTCAACCGGCCTCGGGTGGGGCCCAAATGGACTCGCCATCGCTCCGCCGCCCGCCAGCTGTCCAGGGCGTGGTGTCGTCGAGGTGCCGACGGCGAGCTCCCTTGGTCTTGCGTGCCTCGCCGGCTTCTTGGCCTTGGCCGGGGCGACGCTCCTGCGAGGGTCGGCGTTGCGGCGAGGGTTGCGTTAGCTGGACTCGTTACCGCCCGGCAGCCCCGAGTGAAGCGTCAGAAGCCGATGCGCCGCATGACGAAGCGAGGCAGCCAGCGGATGGCGAGCATCACCCACCGCCACATCGCAGGTGCGTAGACGACCGGCGTCCCGCGATCGATGGCGCGCAGGACCCGGCGGGCGACGCCCTCGGGCTCGCCCGCGAACGGCGGCGCGGGCAAGCCCTCGGTCATCGACGTGTGGACGAAGCCGGGCTTGACCGTCACCACCCGCAGCCCTGACGCGCGGAACTTGTGGTCGAGCCCTTCGAGGTAGTAGGCGAGCCCCGCCTTCGTTGCCCCATAGAGGACGACCGGCTTGCGGCCGCGCTCCCCGGCGACCGAGCCGAAGACACAGAGCGTGCCGCCGCCGGCCGCCAACAGCCGGCGCCGAGCTTCCTCGCAGAACAGGATCGTGCCGGTGAAGTTGGCATCGAGGACGGCCGCGGCACGCACCGGATCCAGCTCGAGCTCGACCTGCGGCGCGAACAGTGCCGCAGTGACGACGATGACATCGAGACGGCCGAGTGCTGTCTCGGCGGCGGCCAACGCCGGGCCGAAGCTGGCGTGGTCACTCAGGTCGCAGACCGCGACGCCCACCGCGTGCTCGCCCGTCGCCGGCGCCGCGCCGCCCGGGCCGCGCGCCTCGAGGTCGCGGGCACTGCGTTCGAGGTCGGCCTGGTCGCGGCCGAGAAGGAAGAGGCGATCGCCGCGGGCGACCATCTGCCGCGCGAGCGCACGGCCCATGCCTTTGGTGGCCCCGAGGATGGCGACGTTCATGCGGCCGAGTCTAGCGGCTACTGCCTCCGGTTCGGCACCAGGAGGATGATGTTTGCTAGCCTGTGCAGGTGAATGCGGACATGGTGAAACGGGTGTTGGCCGCCTTTGAGGAAGGCAAGGTCGAGTACGTCGTTTTCGGAGGCGTGGCCGTGAATCTCTGGGGGCTGGCCCGGGCAACGGAAGATCTCGACGTCTTCATTCCCGAGGATCGCGAGAATGTCGAGCGTCTGAAGGCTGCGCTGCGGTCGGTGTTCGACGACCCCGCGATCGACGAGATCTCAGCCGATGAGCTCCTGGGCGACTACCCGGCAGTTCAGTACATCCCGCCCGAGGGTCCGTTTCACGTCGACATCCTGACGCGCCTCGGGGAGGCCTACCGCTTCGCCGACCTCGAGTCTCGTCGCGTCCAGCTCGACGAGCTGTCGGTTTCGGTGGCCAGCCCGCGAACGCTCTACCTGATGAAGCGCGACACGGTGCGGCCGAAAGACTGGGGCGACGCCGAGATCCTGCGCGAGCGTTTTGGGCTCGGAGCGTCTTGAACCGTGCCGGTTAGACGCTTCAGGGACGTCAGCGAGATTCCCCCGCCGTGGCGCGAGCCAGGCAGTCGCGAGCTCATGCGCGCGATCGCAGAGGTCTGGGCATTCGCCGAGCGGACCAATCCCAGGCGGTTCCCCCCAGGGGTCTACCGGCACCGATCGATCGAGGCGGCCAAGGCTCTCAAGGAGACCTGGGCGGCGGCGGACTTTCAGGCGCTCGCAGATCGCCGGCCAGAGATTGCGGCCGAGCTCAGCCGCCGCACGAGCGCAAGGCCAGAACCAACAGAGTGAGAAGCCCGACGGCGGCGACCCCGGCCACGATGGCCAGCGGGCGACGCTGCTTCTCGGGCACCAGCTCCTCGACCATGCCGGTGGCGAAGCGGACGGCGGCCTGCGCTTGCGTCGGCGCCGGTGGCAGCTCGACGGGAGCGCCTGCCGCCACCGTCGTACCGGGGGGCGTGCCGTCGGCGACCGCTGCCGCAGCTTCGACCGCACCGGCGAGGGCGCTCGCGCGCGCCGCGCGGGCGGCCATGATCGCGGCGAGCTGGCGCTCTAGCCCTTCGAGGCCCTGCTTGGTGATCACCCGCGCGCTCGAGTCGAGCAGGCGCTGGCCGACGCCGGCGACGCGGCCGCCGACCTTGGCGTCGATGTCGTAGGTCAAGATCGTCTTCTCGCCGTCGCTGGCAATCGAGATCGCGCCCTCGCCGTTCATGAAGCCGGCGGGGCCGGCGCCGTCGAGCTTCATGTGGTACCCGTTGAGCGGATCGATCGAGGTCAGCTCCAGGGTGCCAGCGAATTGGCCCTTCACCGGGCCGATCGACACCGTCAGGGCGCCCTCGAAGCGGTTGTCGCCGACCTTGGTCAGGCGCTCGCAGCCTGGCATGGTGCGCACCAGGACGTCGGGGTCGAGGAGGGCCGCCCAGACCACCTCGCGGGGTGCCGCGAAGCCGTACGTGCCGGCGATCTTCATGCCGCCACCTCGCGGCGCCGCGCCGCCGTCAGCTGCCAGAGCCGGCCGGGGTTCAGGGGGATCTGGTTGAGCTCGAGGCCGGGGATGCCGAGCGCGTTCTCCACCGCCTGCACGAACAACGCGCCGGTGGGGATGGCGCCCGCCTCGCCGGCGCCCTTGGTACCGAGGGCGTTCAACGGCGAGATCGTTTCCTCGTGGCCGACCTCGACCCGCGGCACGTCGAGCGCGGTGGGCAGCAGGTAGTCCATGAAGGAGGCGTTCATCAGCTGGCCGTCCTCGTTGTAGACGAGCTCCTCGTAGAACGCATTGCCCAGGCCCTGGGCGACGCCGCCGTGGACCTGGCCATCCACCAGCATCGGATTCAGGACGCGGCCGCAGTCGTGCACGACGACGTAGCGCAGCACCTTGACGGCGAAGGTCTCGACGTCGACCTCGACGATGGCGGCGTGGACGCCGCTCGCCGTCGCGCCGCGGTGCGGTCCGAAGTACTTGGTCGACTCGAGGCCCGGCTCGGTGCCGGGGGTGACGGCGCCGCGCATCGGGTTCGCTTCGTTGGCGAGCTTGCCGAGGCTGATGGCGCGCGCCGGGTCGGCCGCCACCCGAGCACTGCCGTCGGCGAGCTCGATCTCCTCTTCGCTGGCGCCCAGGAGCTTGGCCGCGAGGCGAACCGCCTTGCCGCGCACGTCCTTGGCCGCCTCGTGGACGGCATTGCCAGCGACCACGGCGCCGCGACTGGCGAAGGTGCCGGTGCCCCAGTGGAACTGGTCGGTGTCGCCGGTGACGACCTCGATGTCGTCGAGGGCGACGCCCAGCTGTTCGGCAGCGATTTGGGCGAAGACCGTGAAGTGTCCCTGGCCCTGCGTGCCGATGCCGGTGACGATGCTCACCTTGCCGCTGTTCTGGATCTGCAGGCGGGCGCCCTCGAAGGGGCCGATGCCGGTGCCCTCGACGTAGGCGACGACGCCAATGCCGAGGTGGCGGCCCTCCGCTCGGGCCGATGCCTGCTCGGCGGGGAAGTCGGTCCAGCCGATCCGGCGGAGCGCCTGGTCGAGAACCGGCTGGTAGTTGCCGCTGTCGTACACCAGCGGGGCGAAGTCCTGGTAGATGATCTCGTTGTTGACCGGGAAGGCCTCCGGCCGCAGGAAGTTGCGACGGCGGATCTCGTCGAGCCCGATGCCGAGCTCCCGCGCCGCCAGATCGAGCAGCCGCTCGATGACGAAAACGCCGTGCTGGCGGCCGGCTCCACGGTACGGAGTGACGATCGTCTTGTTGGTGAAGATGGCGCGAAACTCGCTGTCGTAGGCCGGGATGGCATAGGGCCCGAGCAGCGTGCACTGGCTGTTGAGCGGCACCGTCAGGCCGTAGGGGTCATAGGCGCCGGTGTCGGCCAGAAAGCGGTCCTTCACCCCGAGGATCCGCCCCTCCTTGGTCAGGGCGATCTCGGCGTCGTGGATCTGGCCGCGCTCGTGGGTGGTGGCGTAGAAGTTCTCTGCTCGATCCTCGATCCACTTGAGCGGCCGACCGAGGCGGATGGCGAGCCATGGCACCACCACCTCCTCGGGGTAGAACATCATGATCTTCGGCCCGAAGCCGCCGCCGATGAACGGCGCGATCAGGTGGACCTGACTCTCCGACAGCCCGAGCATGGCGGCCAGCCCGTTGCGGATCGGGATCGGCGCCTGGGTGGTGTCCCACACCGTCAGCCGCTGCGCGCGATCGTCCCAGCTGGCGACGACGCCGCGGTTCTCGATCGCCGCCGCGGTGCCACGGTCGTAGTGGAAGCGCCGGCTGATCACGAGGTCGGCCTGCGCCTTTGCGGCGGCGTAGTCGCCCTTCCTTTGTGGCACATGGGCGGCCAGGTTGCTGGTGAGGTCGTCGTGCACCAGGGTCGCGCCGGGAGCCAAGGCCGCCTCGAGGTCGACCACCGCCGGCAGGGCCTCGTAGTCGACGATCACCCGCTCGGCGGCGTCCTCGGCCAGGTAGCGGCTCTCGGCGACGACGACGGCCACCGGCTCGCCGCCGTGGCGAACCTTGTCCTTGGCGAGGAACGGATGCGTGCGCTCGTGGAACGTCATCCCGGCGACCGGCGGCGGCGGCACCAGGAGCGGTCCGTGTTGCCAGTAGGCGCCGAGGTCCGTGGCGGTGATCACCGCCAGGACGCCAGGCATTGCCAGCGCGTCGGCGGTGGCGATGCCGCGGATGCGGGCGTGCGCGTGTGGACTGCGCACGAAGGCGACGTGCGCCATGTCCGCCAGGTGTACGTCGTCGACGAACAGCGCCCGCCCGGTGAGCAGGCGCGGATCCTCGTTGCGTCGGGCGCGGTCGCCGATCTTTCCTGCCGCCATCGTCTCTCCTTCGCGGGCTTGCTGCCGGCGTCGGATCATAGCCAACCTGGCCGGTTGGCAGGTCACAGATCGAGGGCGAGCCTGAGCCCGGAGTCCAAAGCTCCAAGCTCCGCCGTCGGCAGGCGCGCCACTCGCTCGAGCAGGTCGGAGCGGAGCACCTTCTGCACGTCGTAGACGTTGGCGACGGATGCCTTCCCCAGCTGGGTCGCGCGGGTGTCGAGTCGGACGTTGCCGGGGAGCTCGGCAAGGTGCAGCCGGCTGGTCAAGGGCACGACGAGGAAGCTTCGGACTCGCGGGTCGTGGATCTTGTCCGTCTGGACGATGACCGCCGGCCGACGTTTGTCGACCCGCACCCACCAGACTTCACCGCGTCGAGGTGTTTCCTCACCAGTCGTCAGCGGCGTACTCCTCGGCCATGCGCTGTCGCTGGTAGGCCTGCCAGGCGGCGTCGTCCTCCGCAATGTCCCAGCCGTACTGATCGAGGTAGCGGAGGGCCGCCTCCTTGACCTGTTCGGCGGCCAGGAGCTGAGCCAACAGGCCAGAGCGAGAGGTACCCCGGCGGGCCGCTGCCTGGTCCGCGAAGGTGATGAGCTCGTCCGGCAGCGAGATGCCGATCTTCACAGTGCGAGAAGCCTACCACCGTCGGTATGAACCCGGTATTCCCACGAGCCTCTCCACTCGACGCCGGCTCAGCGCCCGACCTGTCAGCGTGCGATCGACAGCCGGTACTGGATGTAGAGCCCGAGGTCGAGCTCGTCGAGCTGGATCCACTCGACCGGGCTCTCGAGCCCCTCGAGCCTGGCGCCGTACTCGGCGCCGAGCTGGCTCGCGGCCCGCTTGGCGTCGGCGGCGATGGCGCCGGTGACCTCGGCGCGATAGCGCTCCGGTTTGACGATCGAAAGCGCCGGCTCGCCGAGCGGTTCGAGCTGGGCGCGGCCGGCGAGGGTGATGCTCTTGACGAACGCGGCGATACGCGCCGCCGGCTCGGCCTGGTCGTGGTCGCTGGCGGTGATCGCGGTCTTGGCCAGTAGACGGACTTGCGCGGTGTCGGGTCGGCTACCGTCTTCGACCGCGGCGATGGCCTTGTCACGGGCGAAGGGCCTGACCAACTGCAGGCCGTCGGCGGTGTCGACGACGAGCGCGATCTCGACGCCGTGGCTGCCCTTCGCCGCAACGTCGAGGCTGGCGATCGCCTGTTCGAGCTCGGCGAGCCGGGCCTCGGCGTTGCGCGTGTCGTCGGTCACCAACAGGAACTGGACCACGTTGTCGGCGCGCTTGGGCAGGATCACCGCCGGCCGCGGCGGCGGTGCTTCTTCGCCGTACCCCTGCGTGCGCGCCCGTGGCGCGACGATGATCTCCTGGGTGAAGCCGGGCGACTCGCCGACCCCGAGGCCCAGCAGGAGGAACAGCAGGGCACCCAGGGGTCGAGCGGTCGCGCCGATCAGCAGCGGTGTTGCCAGCATGGAGACCTCCTTGGGCCGATAGCCCGTCACTCGAAGATGCGTGGTGACGCGGCCGGGAGGGCCAGCCGGCGCCGGCCGGCCGCTACTTCTCCTCGACGAAGGCCACGATGCGGGCAAACGCCGCCTCGCCGCCCTTGAAGCGGAAGGGGAAGCAGCCGAGCCACACCCGCTGGTCGAGGACCTCGTCGATCTGCCCGCCGACGTTCTCGGCGTGGAAGACGCCCTTCGGGAACAGCTTGACGTGCATGCACTGGTAGTCCTGCGGCCAGGGGAAGGCGTCCTCGATCTTCATGCCGATGACCTTCTCGACCTCGGGGATGAGGTCCGGCCTGGCACGCCGCACGTTGGTGTTGAACGGGTGGTCGGCGGCGATGCAGTCGTAGGCCAGCCACCGGATGCCGCGGTCGAGGACCCAGTCGCAGAAGCGAGCCTGCGGCCCCGGGTGACGCAGGAAGGCGCGCGGCAGGTCGGCGAGCTCTTGCTGGTGCACCTTGTACCAGTCCTCGTTGTAGTAGTGGTGGTAGCCGGTGTGGACCACCAGGATGTCGCCGCGCTGGATGGTGATGCCGGTGCGCCGTTCCCACTCCTCGAAGTGCTCGGGGCCGTAGATCATGTAGTCGCCGATGCCGAGCTTCGAGAGGTCGACGATGCAGGCGGGGCCGACCAGGGTGTCGAGCGGGATGCCGGCGATGTCCGGCCCCGGGTCGTAGAAGTGGATCGGCGAGTCGAGGTGGGTGGCGATGTGGTTGGTCGAGGAGATCAACTGGGCGTTGACGCCCTCGAACGCCAGACGCTTGACCCACTTGACGGTCGGCCCTTCGTAGAACGCGAAGGCCGGCGAGTCCATGCTGAAGTTCTGCGACAGGTCGAGGACCTTGACGCGGCTCATGTCGTAGGGGACGTACATCGGTCTCTCCTCAGTAGGTCTAGTGGCTTCCTCGCTTTCGCTCGGAGCCGCAGCGGTCACTTGGCCGCGCAAACTCGACCTGAGCGGTCGAGATTCGCGCCTCCAAGAGGTCTAGTAGATCGTGCGCTTCGCGCACTGGCCTTCGGCCATCGATACGGCACGGCGGCTTCTGGCGCAGGCTCCTCAGTAGCCAAACGTTTCGACGAACGCCTCGAGGGCGGCGACGAAGGGTTCGAGGGGTGGGCGGACGAGGCCGGCGCCGATCTGCCCGACGCCGGCGAGGCGGTGGGCGATGCCGGTGTTCACCCGCGGGGTGACGCCGAGCTCGACGACGCGGCGCAGGTCGATGCCGACCGGCGAGCCGCGGAAGCCGAGCGGTGGGATGGTGAAGTGCGGGTGCTCGCCGACGGTGATCTCGTACATCTCGAGGGTGGCGGCGAGGGCGTCGCCCGGGCTGCCGCCGATGAAGCTGACGATCGCCGGCGCCGAGGCCATGGCGAAGGCGCCGATGCCGGCGGTCTCGGTGATCGTCGAGTCGCCGATGTCGGGATTGGCGTCGGCCACGCTGTAGCCGGGGAAGTAGAGCCCGTCGGGAATCGCCGACGGCCCGGTGAACCAGCGTTCCCCGAGGCCCGAGATGCGAATCCCGAAGTCGGTGCCGTTCCTCGCCATGGCGGTGATCAGCGTGCTGTGCGGTACGCCGTGGGCGGCATCGGCCATCACCTTGCAGGCGGCCATCACCGGGTTCAACACCGACAGCGCGTTGGCGCCGAGGAAGGTGAGGACGTGGGCCGCTGTGGCGCCGTCGGCGACGCGGGCGACGTGCGGCGCGAGGGCCTTCAAGAAGAGCAGCGATCCCGCCTTGTTGCGGTTATGGCCCTCGTCGCCCATGTGCAGGGCCTCGGCAAGGAGCGCGCGGATGTCGAGCGGGCCGAGGTCGCGGAGCGCCGAACGCAGGACGTCCGCCATTTCGCCATGCATCCAACGCAGCTTGGCGAGAACCTCGGCGTCGTAGGCGCCGTAGCGCAGGACCTTGCCGTACCCCTCGTTGAGGTTCGAGTAGGCGAGCTGGCCCAGGCGCGAGCCGTTCTCGACCACGTAGACCGCCATCGACGCCGTGGTGACGCCGGCCATCGGCCCGACGGTGGCGTGGTGGTGGCAGGAGTCGAACGCGACCTCGCCCGCGGCCAGGCGGGTCTCGGCCTCTTCGGCAGTGGCCGCCAGCCCCTCGAACAGGCAACCGCCGATCAGCGCGCCACGCAGCGGGCCGGACATGCGCTCCCACGCGATGGGTGGACCGGCGTGCAGGAGGAGGTCGGACCGCATGCCGGGGATGACGTCGCCGGCGCGCGCAACGCCGACGAGGAGCGGCCGGGCGCCGGTCATCCGGCCGAGGGCTTCTTGGTTGGCGGCGTCGATCGGGTGCATGGCTGGTTCCTGTACTGGTTCCTGTACTGAGTCCTGTACGGGGTCCTGTCTAGCGGAGGCGGGCGAGCAGGCCGGCGAGGCGTTCGTTGCCGCCGGCGACCGGCCGCCAGTCGAGCTGGATCACCGGCACACCCTGGTCGTGGAGGCTGTCGTGGAAGGCCTCGAGGCCGACGTTGACGGCGGCGACCGGGGCGATGGGCGCCAAGGGCGGCGGGACGAGGGGGGTCGGCGCGCCGGGTAGGGTCAGCGCCGCCGCGACGCCTTGGGCTGCCGCCGCGACGGTGTCGACGACCTCGGCGCCGGCCGCCGACAGACGGGCCCGCTGGGCCGCGAGGTCCTGCGGATCCTGGTCGGTGCCCACCAGCAGGACGACGACGGCGAGCTGGCGGTTCTGGGCTGATGCCTCCTGCCTGGCCGCCGCGATGTCGGGAGCGAGGGCGCCGGCGGGGTCGGCGTGGCCGCCCGGGCCGAGGACGACGTCGAGCAGAATGACCGCCGTCGTGGGATCGGCAGCCTCCTGCCGCAGGCGGCGACGCCGCAGCTCGGGGTCGAGCATCGGGTGCAGTCGGCCGACGGTGAAGGCGTCATCGCCGAGGTCGAGGATGGTGTGGCCGCTGCTTCGCGCGGCGTCCTTCAGGGGTCGGCAGCCGGGGAGCGGCAGGTTGCCATGGAGTGGCTCGAGCAGAGGCGCCAGGGCGATCGCCATTTCCTCCGCCAGCGTGCCGCCAGCGAAGAGCGCGCGCAGGAATCGCGGGGCGGTAGTCGTGGCGTCGCCACCTGGCGCCACGGGCAGTGTCGACGCGCTGGCGACGGGCACGCGATCGCCCAGGCGATCGGCCAGGCGGGCGGCCAGCGTTGCGGCAAGACGGGCGGCGTCGTCGACGCTGCGCGCGAAGTGGAGGTTGCCGAGTTGCTCCACGGGCGCCGGACGTCCGAGGAAGGCGACCACCACCGGCTTGCCGCTGGCCCGCACAGCGGCCAGCACACGGGCGGCGACCGCCGGGTCGGGCGGCTTGCTGATCAGCACTNNGCTGATCAGCACCAGCACGCGGGTCTCGGCGTCGGCGGCGAGGTAGGCGACGGCCGCCATCGCGGTGGCGCCGCCGACCTCGGCCGACAGGTCGCGGCCACCGGTGCCGAAGAGGTGGGAGACGCCGACGCCCAGCGCATGGAGACGCGTGGCCACGAGCTGCGCGCCGGTGCCGGAGGCGGCGACGATGCCCACCGGCCCACGGCGGACGCGGTTGGCGAAGCCGAAGGCGGCGCCGTCGACGATCGCCGTGCCGCAGTCGGGTCCCATGACCAGCAGGCCGCGGGCCGCGGCATCGCGCTTCAGGGCCACCTCGTCGGCGAGCGGCACGTTGTCGGAGAACAGGAAGACGTGGCGGCCGGCGGCGAGCGCCTCGCGGGCGAGGCCGGTGGCGTGCCGGCCGGGCGCCGAAACGAGCACCCAGCGGCTGGCCGGCAGCTCCCGGAAGGCGGCGGTCATGGTGTGCGGACGGTAGCTGCCAGTGCCGACGCCGGCCTGTCGGGCGGCGAGCAACCGGTCGACCGCCAGAAGCGCGGTTTCGGCCGCCGCGGCGTCGCTCGCGCGGACGGCGATGACCAAGTCGTCGGGGCCGGCGGCGACACCCTCGCCCGCCCACAGCCCCTGGGCCACCAGCAGCTCGCGATTGGCCGGGGTGCCCATCACCACGCCGGCGTCGAGAATGCCGGTGAGGGCCGCCAGCTCGCGCTGGAGCTGCATGAGGACGACCGAGTCGTGGTAGGCGCCGCCACGGACGACGTGGCGAACGACTCCGAGGCCCGATGTGCTCACCCGAGAAGCGCCTCGAGCTCGCGACCCCAGGCGAGCAGGGCCTCGTCGGCGCCGAAACGGGCGACCACCTGGAGGCCCAGGGGTAGGCCGTGCGGGTCGGTACCCGTGGGGAGGCCCAGGCTGGGCAGACCGGCCTGGGTCCACGGCAGGCACATGGCGGGATCGCCGGTCGAGTCGAGGCCGCGCGGAGCTGGGCCGAGCGCGGCGGGGGTCACCCAGAGGTCGACGCCGGCGGTGTCCATCGCCGCGGTCAGCTCGGCGCGCAAGGCCAGGCAGCCGGCGCGCAGGCTGGCAACCTCATCGTTGCTTGCGTCACGTCCGCTCCACACCAGCTCGCGGGTCTTCGCGTGGTAGAGCGCGACGTGGCCGGTGAACCAGGGGGCGTGGACGCGCGCGGCCTCGGCGGCGAGGAGTCGACGGTGCCGCGCGACGATGGCCGCGTGGTCGGCCATGACGTCGACCTCGCGGATCTCGTAGCCGGCCGCCCGCAAACGATGGCAGTCGGCGCGGAACCGGGCGCGGCCCACCGCGGTCACCGGGTCGAGAAAGGGCCCGACCGGGATGGCCAGCACCGGGCGCTCGACGACCGCGCCGGGATGGCTCGTCTGCCAGTTGTCGGTGAGCGCCGCGGCGACGGCGCCGGCCGTCGCGACGTCGCGGGCGAGGATGCCGACGTGATCCAGCGACGGCGCGAGGGCGATCAAGCCGTCGCGCGGGATGCGGTCGTAGCTCGGCTTCCAGCCGACGATGCCGCAGAAGGCGGCGGGGCGGATGGTCGAGCCGATGGTCTGGGTGCCGAGGGCGAAGGGGCAGTAACCGGCGGCGACCGCCGCGGCCGAGCCACTCGACGAGCCGCCCGGGGTGTGGTCGAGCTGCCGTGGGTTGCGCGTCGGGCCGGGGGCGAAATAGGCGAACTCGGTGGACACCGTCTTGCCGAGCACCACCGCGCCGGCGGCCCGCAGGCGCGTTACTGCGACCGCTTCGGGCCCGGCGAAGAGCTCCGCTGGCAGAGCGCTGCCGGCCTGCGTCGGCAGCCCGGCGACGCGAAAGACGTCCTTGACACCGAACAGCACGCCGGTGAGCGGGCCGCCGTCGCCCGCCTGGCGTCGCTCCTCGGCGGCCGACAGCTCGCGTTGCAGCCGGGCGTGGCGGTTGGCCTCGGGCAAGAGCGCCTGGACCGCCGGCTCGAGCTCGGCCAGGCGGGCCTCAAGGGCGTCGAGCAGGGTGGACGGCATCGTGGCTTGGCCTCAGCCGGAAGTGGCGGCGGCCTCGCGCAGCCGCCGGGCGGCGAGCAGCGTGGCGTCGACGATGTGCTGGTAGCCGGTGCAGCGACAGAGGTTGCCGGAGATCGCGTGGCGGACCTCGTCCTCGGTGGGATCCGGGTGGGCCTCGAGGAAGGGCACCAGGGTGAGCAGGAATCCCGGCGTGCAGAAGCCGCACTGCAGGCCATGGGCGTCGCGGAAGGCCTCCTGCAGCGGGTGGAGCGCGCCGCCCTTACTGACGGGGGGGCTGACGGCTGGGCTGGCGGCTGGCGCCAGCCCCTCGACCGTGGTCACGGCGCGCCCGTCGGCCTGCACGGCGAGCAGCAGACAGGAGCGCACCGGCTCGCCATCGAGCAGGACGGTGCAGGCGCCGCAGACGCCGTGCTCGCAGCCGACATGGGTGCCGGTCAGGCCGAGCTCGTGGCGCAGGAAGTCCGACAGCAGCAGGCGCGCCTCGGCCACGCCGCGCGCGGGCTGGCCGTTGACGGTCAGGTTGACGGTGTGGAGGGCGGTGGCCGTGTTCATGGTCATGACAGGGATGGAGTCGGAGCCTTGGCGGAAGCGCGCGCGAGGGCGATGGCGAGCGCGCGCTTGGTGAGCACGCGGGTGAGGTGACGCTTGAAGGCGGCGCTGGCGTGGATGTCGTCGACTGGCTGCACGGCGTGCTCGGCCGCTTCATGGGCGGCGGCGGCAAAGGCCTCGGCAGTCGGCCGCTGGCCGACCAGCAACGCCGCGGCCGACGCGGCGTCGATCGGCGTGTCGCCGGCCGACAGGTAGACCAGTCGGGCGTGACTGACCTCGCCCTGGGCGTCGAGGCCGAGCAGCGCGGCGACGCCGACCTGCGCGTAGTCGCCGTGGCGGCGCGCCTCTTCGAGAAAGGCCCAGCCGCCCGCGGGCTGCGGCGGCAGGTCGATCTCGACCAGCAGCTCGTCGGGGGCGAGGGCGGTGGCGAACAGACCGACGTAGAACTCCTTGGCGTCGACCCAGCGCTCGCCGCTGGTCGAGCGCAGCAGGAAGCGGGCGTCGAGAGCGATGGCCAGGGCCGGCAGCTCGGCCGCCGGATCGGCGTGTGCCAGGCTGCCGCCGACGGTGCCGCGGTTGCGGATCTGGGGATGGGCAATCCAGGGCGCCGCCTCGGCAAGCAGCGGGACGTGCTGGCCAATCCGCGGGTCACGCTCGAGGGTCTTCTGCCGGGTCATCGCGCCGAGGCGCAGGCTGCCGTCGTCGTCATGGCGGACGAAGGCGAGCTCCGGCACCCGGTTGAGGTCGATCAGACGGGCGGGCTGCGCCAGCCGGAAGTTGAGCACCGGGAGCAGGCTCTGGCCGCCGGCGAGCACCTTGGCGTCGTCGGCGTAGGCGGCGAGCACGGTGAGCGCGGCGTCGAGGCTGTCGGGCGCCTCATAGACGAACGGTGCTGGTTTCAACGTTCCTCCGGCGCGCGAAGCGCGCGCAGTGCGCCAACGGGGATCGACGAGCGAGCTTGCGCACCGATTCTACAGCCGCCGCCCCTTTGCTCGCTGCGCCGCCCCGGCGCGGCGCGAGCGAGCCTGCCCCTGGGATAATCTGCGGGCAATCCGTCGGGAGGCACCCACCGTGGCCACAGCCCCTTCAGCACTTGCTCAACGGTTCGCCGCGCCGGGACCGAAGCGCCTCCTGGCGCTCGACGGCGGCGGCATCCGCGGCCTGGTGACCATCGGCTACCTCGAAGGCATCGAGCGCCTGCTGCGCCAGCGCCACGGCAACGAGCGACTGGTCCTGGCCGACTACTTCGACTTCATCGGCGGCACCAGCACCGGCTCGGTGATCGCCGGGCTGCTGGCCCTGGGCCAGTCGGTCGCCGAGATCCGCGAGCTCTACCTCAAGCTCGGCCGCGAGGCGTTCCGGCCGAAGCGCTCGTGGCTCGGGCCGGTGAGTCGGCTGATGGGGGCGAAATTCGACGACCGACCGCTCGTGGCCCTCCTCGAGCGCGTCTTCGGCGACCGTCGCCTGGGCTCTGCGGACCTGTTGACCGGGCTCATGATCGTCGCCAAACGGGTCGACACGGCCTCGACCTGGGTGCTGGTCAACACGCCCGGCAACCGCTACTACGAATTCAACCGGGACCTGCGGCTGTGGGAGGTGATTCGTGCCTCGACGGCGGCGCCCACTTACTTTCAACCGCAGCACATCGCCGACGTCGGCGGCGGCGAGAGCGGCCTGTTCGTCGACGGCGGCGTCAGCATGCACTGCAACCCGGCGTTCCAGCTGCTGATGGCGGCGACCCTCGACGGCTTCGGCGCCCGCTGGCCCCTCGGCGACGACCGGCTGCTGTTGTGCTCGGTCGGCACCGGCAACTACCCGGTGGCGGTCAGCCAGGCGGCGGCGGCGGGTTACACCAACCTGCACTGGCTCGGTCTGCTGGCGGTGCAGATGATGCGCGACGCCTCGGAGCTCAACCAGACGATGCTGCAGTGGATGTCGGCGAGCCCCACGGCGGTGTCGATCGACACCCAGATCGGCGCGCTCGAGCACGACCTGCTGACGCCTCGACCGATGCTCACCTACCTGCGTTACGAGGTCGACCTCGAGGCGCCGGCGCTGGCGGCGATCGGCCTCGACTATGACGACAAGGCGGCGGCCAACCTGCGGGAGATGAGTCGCGTCGAGAGCATCGCCGACCTCGACCGCGTCGGCCGGGCGGCGGCGACGGCGCAGGTGCGCGGCGAGCATTTCCCGCCTGCCTTCGACCGGCAGGCGGGATCTTGGTGACGGTCGGCGTCACCGGGCATCGAGCCGGGCGTCTGGCGAACGTCGAGCTGGGCGCGCTGCAAGCGCGCCTCGGCAAGACCTTCGAAGCCCTTGCCGGCCTCACTCCCGGCGTGCCCCGTCTGGCAACGTCGTTGGCTGAGGGCGTCGACCGGCTGGCCGCCGAGGCCGCCCTCGAGCTCGGCTACGAGCTTCTGTGCCCGTTACCGTTTGCGGCCGACGACTACGAGCGCGACTTCTCCGACCCGGCGTCGGTCGCTGCGTTCCGGCGCCTGCTGGCCAGCGCCGCTCAGGTGACGACCATGGCCCTGCCCGCCGGCGCCGAGCGAGCGAGTGGGTACACCGCCGCCGGGCGCGCTGTCCTCACAGCGAGCGACGTGCTGGTCGCCGTGTGGGACGGCGAGCCGGCGCGCGGCGAGGGCGGCACGGGCCAGATGGTGGAGGAGGCGTCGGCGCGGGCGCTGCCGGTGGTCTGGCTGGGCGTCGACCCGCCGCATGCGTTGCGCCTGCGACCGAGCGGCGGCGAAGCGTGGCTGCCGGTCGAGGCCCCGGAGCTCGCGGGATCGCTCGGCGACCTGCCGTGGCGGCGATGAGAACCTTCCGTATCTTCGTCTCGTCGCCGGGCGACGTCGCCGAGGAGCGCGCGCTGTCGCAGCGCGTGATCCAGCGCCTGCAGGGCGAGATGGCGGGGCGCGCTGTGCTCGAACCGATCTTCTGGGAGCACGAGCCGCTGCTCGCTACCGCCAGCTTCCAGGAACAGATCGTCCAGCCGTCGGCGACCGACATCGTCGTCTCGATTCTGTGGTCACGGCTGGGCACCCGTCTGCCGGCGCAGTTCACCCGCGCCGACGGCAGCCGCTACGCCTCCGGCACCGAGTTCGAGTTCGAGGACGCGGTGGCCGGCTTTCGCAAGCAGGGCAAGCCGCAGCTCCTGGTCTACCGCCGCACGGCGGAGGCGCTCGTCAGGCTGGACGACCGCAAGGCGCTGCTCGATCGGCTGCAGCAGAAGGAAGCCCTCGACGCATTCATCCAGCGCTGGTTCCACGACGTCGCCGAGGGCACGCTGGTCGCCGCCTTCCACCCCTACGCGGCGCCCGGCCAGTTCGAGGAGATGCTCGAGACCCACCTGCGCAAGCTGATCACGCGCGAGCTGCCGGCGGTTCCCGAGGATCAGCCGCAGGTCGCCTTCGCGCCGTGGAAAGAGGGGTCGCCGTACCGTGGCCTCCAGGCCTTCGACCTCGTCCACGCGCCGGTGTTCTTCGGCCGCAGCCGAGCGGTAGGGGAGGTGCTCGACGGCCTGCGACGGCAGGCGGCGGCGGGACGCGCCTTCATGGTGGTGCTGGGTGCGAGCGGCAGCGGCAAGTCGTCGCTGCTGCGTGCCGGGGTGATGCCACTGCTCACCCAGCCCGGGGTGATCGAGGGTGTCGGCCTGTGGCGCTGGGCGCAGATGCGCCCGGACGACTCGCGCGCCGGCGGTCCTTTCGCGGCGCTGGCTGCCGCCTTCCTGCGCCCCGGGGCGCTGCCCGAACTGCTGGCTGGTGGCACCGACGTCGCACAGCTGACCGGCTTGCTGCGTCAGTCGCCGGACAAGCTGCCGGCGTTGATCCGGCGCGCCCTGTCGTGGGCGGCGATGGACCTGACCATGAAGGCGCAGCTCACCGCGACGCCGCGGGCCCGGTTCGCCCTGGTGGTCGACCAGCTCGAGGAGCTGTTCACCCTCGAACGGCTGGCTGGCGAGCGCGAGGCCTTTGCCGCCGCCCTCGCGGCGCTGGCGAGAAGCGTCGACGTCTGGGTGCTGACGGCGCTGCGCAGCGACTGCTACCCGGCGTTTGCCAGCATCGCCGACTTCGTGGCGCTCAAGGAGGGCTCGGGGCAATTCGACCTGATGCCGCCGACGCCTGCCGAGGTCGGCCAGATGATCCGCCAGCCGGCGCTCGCCGCTGGCGTGCGCCTGGAGGAGGATCGCACCACCGGTGAGCGTCTCGAGGACTTGCTGCGCGACGCCGCGGTGGCCAACCCGCAGGCCCTGCCGCTGCTCGAGTTCACCCTCGAGGAGCTCTACCAGCGGCGCTCGCCCGAGGGGCTGTTGACCCTTGCCGCCTACCGCGACCTCGGCGGCGTCGAGGGGGCGCTGGTCTATCGCGCCGAGCAGACCTTCGCCAGCCTGGAGCCGGCGGTGCAGGCGGCATTCGGGCCCGTCATGCGGGCTCTGATCCGTCTGGGGGACGAGCCCGATGCGCCGGCGGTCGACCAGCGGGCGCCGCGCGACCATGTCGTCACCTCGGACGCCGCGGCGCGTTTCGTCGACGCGTTCGTTGCCTCGCGCCTCTTCGTCACCGACCTCACCGACGACGACGAGGCGGTGATCGGGCTGGCGCACCGCGCGCTCCTGCGCCACTGGCCACGCCTCGCGCAGTGGGTGGAGGCCGACCGTCAGGTGCTGCGGGCACGCAGCCACCTGGCCGCCGCCACCGCCCGCTGGATCGAGGAAGGGCGCCAGCCCGATTACCTCCTGGCCTCGGGCAAGCCGTTGGCGGAAGCGGGTGGCCTGCTGGCCCGCCCCGACGTGCCGCTGGCGACCGAGGAGCGGTCGATGGTGCTGGCCTCGCTGCTGCGCGGCCGACACGCGCATCGTCTGCGCCGCGCGGCGCAGGTCGGATTGGTGGTGTTGGCGCTCGCGGCCGTCGGCTCGGCCGTCGTCGCGACCGTCCAACGGCAGCGTGCGCAGCTCGCGGCGCAGCGCGCCGAGGAGGTTTCGACGTTTCTCGCGGGCATGTTCGAGGTCGCCGACCCGTCGCGGTCGCACGGCGGCGGCCTCACCGTGCGCGGCCTGCTCGACGAGGGTGTGGCCCGTGTTCATCGCGACCTCGCAGCTCAGCCGTTGGCGCAGGCGCGGGTGATGACCACCATCGGCGACCTCTACCGCCGCCTGGGCGACCTGGCCAAGGCCGAGCCGCTGCTCGTCGAGTCCGAAGCGATTCGCCGTCGCGAGCTGCCGGCCGAGCATCCCGACCTCGCCGAGAGCCTCGACCGTCTGGGACGCCTGCGAGCCGCCCAGGGTCACTACGACGTGGCCGAGAAGCTCCTGCGGCAGGCCGTCGGGATCCGTCGCCGGGCGTTCGGCGATGACGCGCCGGTGGTGGGCGAAAGCCTGACCGCCCTCGGCGGGCTCCTGCGCCAGGAGCTGGGCCGCTTCGCCGATGCGGAGGCCCTGTTGCGTGAGGCTCTGGCCATCCGGGTCAAGGCCTTTGGCACCGAGAACGCGGCGGTGGCGGAGAGTCAGAGCGAGCTCGCGGGAGCGCTCGTCGGCAAGGGCGACCTGGTGGCCGCGGAGGCGTTGTATCGCGAGGTCCTCGACCTGCGCCGGCGGCTGGGAGGCAACGGTAGTCTCGAGGTGGCGGCGGCGACCCATGACCTGGCGGAATTCCTCTCCCAGGTGCGCGGCAACCCGGCGGCCGCCGAACCGCTCTATCGCGACGCCCTGGCCCGCGAGCGGAGGATCCTCGGCGACCAGCACCCGGATGTCGCCTGGACGCTCAACGACCTGGGCCTCGCCGTCGCCAAGCTGGGACGGGCCAAGGAGGCGGAGGACCTGCTGCGCCAGGCGCTCGCGACGATGCGTCAGGCGGTGGGCGAGCGCCATCCGGACGTGGCGTCGGTGCTCGACAACCTGGCCCTGCAACTGCAAAAGCGAGGCGAACCGCGGGAGGCCGAGCAGCTGATGCGCTCGTCGCTCGCGATCCGCCAGGAGCACTTCGGCGCCGACGACTACCAGACCTCGTGGAGTTACCACAACCTCGGCACCTTCCTCGCCCGGCGCGGCCAACTGCCCGAGGCGGCGAGCTCGCTAGAGAAGGCCCTGACGATTCGCCGCCGGCTATTCGTCAAGGACCACATGGACCTGGCGGTGACGCTCGAGAGCCTGGGCAGCGTCCGGGTCAAACAGGGGCAGGCGGCGGCGGGCCTCGAGATGCTGCGCGAGGCGCTTGCCACCTACCGCCATCTGCTGACGCCCGGCGACCCCTATCTGGCGGTAATGGCCTACGAGGTCGGGCGCGTCGAGCTGGCGGCCGGAAACCCGGCGGCGGCGGTGCCCCTGCTCGAGGAGGCGGCGGTCGGGGAGCGCCGCCGCGGTCGCGAGCAGGCGCTGGCGGCGGTGCTCGAGGCCCTCGCGCAGGCCCGCCGGGCAGCGGCCAGCGGTGGTTCCCGGTAGACCGTCGTCGCCGGCTACTTCAGGAGGTGCTTCAAGACCTTGCCGAGCGCATTGCGCGGCAGCTCGTCGACGAAGCGCACGGTTGCCGGTACCTTGAAGCGGGCGAGCTGGCGCTGACACTCGGCCAAGAGGTCGGCGGTGAAGGCACCGCGATCCGCTAACGGCACGTCGGTGACCACGACGGCAACCGGAACCTCCCCCCACTCGACGTTCTTCTCGCCGATCACCGCCGCCTCGCGCACGCCCGGGACGGAGAGGAGCACCTCTTCGATTTCCCGCGGGTAGATGTTGAAGCCGCCGCGGATGATGAGCTCGTGGCGCCGCCCGAGGAGGGTGACATGGCCGGTGGTCGGGTCCAGCCGGGCGAGGTCGCCGGTGCGAAACCACTGGCGCCCGGTGGCGTCGTGGAGAAAGCTCGCCGCCGTCTTCTCGGGAGACTGCCAGTAGCCGCGGAAGACGTTGCTGCCGGCGACCAGGAGCTCACCCTCGCTGCCGGGTGCCAAGTCGTCGTCGCTGCCGTCGGCGATGCGGATCGAGACCCCCGGCAGTGGCCGGCCGACGGTGCCCGCCAGGCGCGGCCCGGCGTAGGGGTTGGACAGGTTCATGCCGGTCTCGGTCATGCCGTAGCGCTCGAGGATGTGCTGCCCGGTGCGCATCGCGAAGCCGTCGAAGGTCTCGGCGGCGAGGGGCGCGCTGCCGCTGGCGAACAGGCGCACGCCGGCGAAGCCCGCGACCTCGCCCGCCGCCTTGCGACGGTCGAGCTCCTCGACCAGCCGGACGTACATCGTCGGGACGCCGAAGAACACCGTAGCGATGCCGGCGGCCAGGTCGGCGGCCACGGCTGCTGCCTCGAAGCGCCGCCGCAGGTCGACCGTCGCTCCGGCCGCCAGGGCGGTCAGTAGCCCAACGACCAGGCCGTGGGTATGGAACAGGGGCAAGGTGAGGAGCAGGGTGTCGTCGCGGCGCCAGGCCCAGGCGGCGAGCAGGCCGCTGATCGTCGCCAGCAGGTTCTGATGGCTGAGCATCGCGCCCTTGCTCTGGCCGGTGGTGCCGGAGGTGTAGAGCAGCATGGCCAACGGCTCGCCGAAGCGTGGCAGGGGCGGCGGCGCTGCATTCGGCCGAGAGCTTCGACCCAGGGTCTCGACGGTGACGGTTACCGGGCCACCGCTCGCCGCGTCGCCGATGCCGAGCTCGGCGAGCAGGGGGAGCTGTGCGTCCTCGGTCACCAGGAGGCGAGCTCGAGAGTCGGCGAGCAGGTGTCCGAGCTCGCGCCCGCGGTAGGCGAGGTTCATCGGCACGACGATCGCGCCGAGACGGAAGGCGGCGAGTAGGACGACGGCGAAGTCGGGGCGATTGCTCAGAAACAGCGCGACGCGATCGCCGTTTTCAAGGCCGTGGGCCGCGAGCTCCGCGGCGACCGCCTCGACGCGAGTCGCGAGCTCGCCGTAGCTCAGGCGGACGGTGGCGTCGGTGGCGGGGTCGCGGTAGGCGAGCGCGACCTTGGCCGGGACTTCGGCGACGGGGATCGCCAAGAGGTCGAGGACGTTCATGATTCGGAGGGAGTCGTCCGGCTGGACGGCCAGACCGTCAAACTTCGGTTGGGAAGCAGGCGCTTACCGCGAGATCCAAGCCCGGCAGCACTTCGCCGCCGTCGAGCACCGCGCCATCGGTCAGCTCGAGCACGCGATGCCCGGGTCGGTGTACGTGAACTACGCGCCGTGGGCCGTCGACGACCCAGACCTCGCGTGCCCCGGCCCGCAGCCACTCGTCCACCTTGGACAGAACCTCCGAGAACCGGTCGCCAGGGGAGACGACTTCGACGGCAAGGTCGGGAGCGCCTGGAAAGTAGCCCTCGGTAGCGACCAGGCGCTCGGTACGGACGAAGGCCACGTCCGGCGCCCGCACGGTGTCAGGGTTGCGAGCCAGGAGGAAGCCGGTCTCAGCCGCGGGAACACGACCGAGGCGATGCTGCCGCACGAACTGCTGAAGGTGGTAGGCAACCTCACTGGCGACCAAACCGTGCGAAAAACCTGGCGGGCTCATCGACACCACCTCTCCCTGGACGAGCTCGCACCGTCCACCGCCCATCATCAGCAGCTCGTCAGCGGTTACGAGAGCATTGAGAAGCGCTGCGTCAGGCATGGCATCCTCTTCAGGACTCGACTCTAGCATCGGGGTCGCACCGACCGGGTGTCACGGAGATCAGCCACCCATGAGACGCGTCGACTGTGCGCTGCCCAGGGCGCCCGATGGGTCGAATTGCCGTCTCGCCGCGAGGAACGCGGGCAGTCGGGGCTCCATGGCCACGAAGTCCTCGCCGCGGGTGAAGGCGTCCTTGGCCAGGTAGACGCGGCCGCCTTCGGCGATGACGAGCCGATTGAGGGTGGCGACGAGGGCGGGGGTTTCCTTCCCGATCGGCAGGTCGACGGCGACCGAGATACCGGGTCGGGGGAACGAGAGGAGCCCGTCACCCTCGGCGCCACAGTCCTTGATCACACAGAGGAACGACGCGGCGCCACCGTGAGCGATCAGCAGGTCGAGGAAGCGCCGGGCCGCACCCGGGCGCTCCTTCTCGGGCAGGACGCACTGGTACTGGGTGAAGCCTCGGCGGCCGTAGATGCGGTTCCAGTGGTGGATGGCGTCGAGCGGGAAGAAGAAGGTCTCCGGATGGACCACGCCACGCTTGGTTCGTCGTGGGTGCTTGCGGAAGAAAACCTCGTTGAACGCCCGCGCGCTCAGTCGGTTGAGCGCCCAGTTGGGAAACGTGAACGGGACGGCCAGGCGGCGGAGGGGCGGTGGGGCCGCGGCCGGCGCCTCGGCCGTGGTCGCCCAGCGCCCGCGGATCAGGATGCCGCGACCGAGCGCGCTGCCGCGTGAGAGACAGTCGATCCAGCCGACGGTGAACGGCCACTCGCGGGCGGCGTCGGCGAGGGCAGTGAGAAAGGCGTCGACGTTGGCGACGCGGTCGCTCTCGCTCCAGATCCAGGGCGATGGCAGCCGATCGAGTCGCACCCAGACCTCGAGGATATGGCCCGTCAGGCCCATGCCGCCGAGGGTGGCGCGGAAGAGCTCGGCGCCTTCCGTGCGTGAGCACTCGACGACACGACCGTCGGCCAACTGCATACGGAGCCGGTCGACATGACGCCCGAAGGTGCCAGCCACGTGGTGGTTCTTGCCGTGGACATCGGCCGCTACCATGCCGCCGAGGGTGACGAACTGGGTGCCCGGAACGACCGGGGGAAACCACCCGCGCGGCTGGACCAGCTGGTTGAGCGTCAGCAGCGAGAGGCCGGCCTCGGCGTGGAGGAGTCCGCTGGTTGGGTCGAAGCCGAGGACGCGGTCGGCCAGCCGGGACCCCGCGATCTCCAGGACTCCGGGCCGCGGCAGCGCCGAGTCACCATAGGCGCGACCGAGGCCGCGGGTGAGGGAGGCGCCGCGAGCAACGGCAGGCAGGTCTTCGCCCAGGCGTTCGCGGCCCGGCACGGGTTGGCCGCCCCAGCCGGCGAGACCTGGCGGCGGTCGTGACATCGCCTAGACGGTCACGAAGCAGGGGGCCGCGCCGGAGGAGGCGGTGCCGGCGAGCTCGGGGTCGCGCCACAGGGGGATGGGCCGCGGGGCGTCGATCAGGCCCAGACGGTGAGCCCGCCGCCAGTACTCGGCCAGCGCCTGGAGCTCGAGCTCACCGAGGCGGTAGGAGAGGTACTGCGTGAGGTAGGCGTGGACCTCGCCAGCCGGTAGCTCGAGCTCGTCTGCTGCCTCGGTGCCGATGCGGTCGATGGCTGCCAGGCCGGCGGCCAGGCTCTCCTCGAACAGCGCGCCGAGCGCCTGCGGGGCGACGCCGGGACCGACGGCCCATGCGGCAAAGACGGCGGGCAGGCCGGTGAGCGCCCGCCACTCGGCGGCCAGGTCGTAGATCTGGTAGCGCTGACGGTCCACAGCGAGGGCGGGGTCGCCGATGATCAGGGCCGCGTCGGCGTCAGCGAGCATGGCATCGGCGTCCGGTGATGCCTCGACCACCTCGGGCCGCAGGCCCCAGCGGTCGTGGAGAAGGATCTGCACGAGGGCGGCCGAGGTACGGCTGTTGCGGTCGAGGGCAACCCGTCGCACCTCGGCGATCGGCCCTCTGGCGATCAGGAGGACGCTGCGCACTTCATGCAGCGCCCCAACGCACAGATGCGGGATCAGCCGCAGCCCTGGGATGCGCTGGATCTCGATCACCGGAATCAGGCCGACGTCGAGCTCGCCGTCGGCGAGCATCTCGGCGACCCTCGCCGGCGGTTGAAACACCGCCTCCGCGCGGTCAGCAAAGCGGCCCTCGAGGAAGCCCCAGGCCAGGGGGCGACTGTTGAGATAGTCGACGATGCCGACGCGCAGGCGGCTCATGGTCAACGCCCGTCAGCCGACGGTCATTTACTCATCGCCGCCAGGAAGTCGGCGTTGGTCTTGGTCTTCTGGAGCTTGTCGAGCAGGAGCTCCATCGACTCGACGGTGGACAGCGGGTTCAGCACCTTGCGCAGCACCCAGACGCGGTGGAGCTCGCCCTCGGGCATCAGCAGCTCCTCCTTGCGGGTGCCCGACTTGTTGATGTCGATCGCCGGGAAGACACGTTTGTCGACCAGCTTCCGGTCGAGGTGGATCTCGCAGTTACCCGTGCCCTTGAACTCTTCGAAGATGACGTCGTCCATCCGGCTGCCGGTGTCGACGAGGGCGGTGGCGATGATGGTCAGCGAGCCGCCCTCCTCGATGTTGCGCGCGGCACCGAAGAAGCGCTTCGGGCGGTGGAGCGCGTTGGCGTCGATACCGCCGGAGAGGACCTTGCCCGACGGCGGCTGCACGGTGTTGTAGGCGCGAGCGAGGCGGGTGATCGAGTCGAGGAGGATGACGACGTCCTTCTTGTGCTCGACCAGGCGCTTGGCCTTTTCGATCACCATCTCGGCGACCTGCACGTGACGGGTGGCCGGCTCGTCGAAGGTCGAGGAGACCACCTCGCCCTGCACCGAGCGTTGCATGTCGGTGACTTCTTCCGGCCGCTCGTCGATCAACAGGACGATGAGCACCACTTCGGGGTGGTTGCGCGCCACCGAGTGGGCGATCGACTGGAGGAGCATCGTCTTACCCGTACGCGGCGGGGCGACGATCAGGGCGCGCTGGCCCTTGCCCATCGGCGTCGCGAGATCCATGACGCGGGACGACATGTCGCCGACGCCCTCGAGGCGCAGGCGCTCCATCGGGTAGAGCGGCGTCAGGTTGTCGAAGAAGATCTTGTTGCGGACCGTCTCCGGCTGCTCGAAGTTGACCGCCTCGACCTTGATCAGGGCGAAGTAGCGCTCGCCTTCCTTGGGCTGACGCACCTGGCCGGAGACGGTGTCGCCGGTGCGCAGGTCGAAGCGCCGGATCTGGCTCGGCGAGACATAGATGTCGTCGGGGCCCGGGAGGTAGTTGTATTCGGGGGCGCGGAGGAAGCCGAAGCCGTCGGGCAGGCACTCGAGCACACCCTCGGCGAAGATGAGACCGCTCTTCTCGGTCTGCATCTGGAGGATCTTGAAGATCAGCTCCTGCTTGCGCAGGCCGGTGACGCCCTCGAGGCCGAGGTCCTTGGCCGACTGCGTGAGCTCGGCGATGCTCATTTCCTTGAGCGTCCGGATGTCGAGAGTTTCCTTCTTGCCGTTGGTCGCCTTGGCGGACGGCGGCGCAGCGGCGGGAGCCGGGGTCGGGGGGGCAGCGGGAGGCGCAGCGGCGGGCGTAGCGGTCGTAGCGGTTGTAGCGGTTGTAGCCATGGGGGGGTGTCCTCTAGGTCGTGGCGACCGACGGGGGGTCGGTCGGATCGGGCCGGCCAGCGGCCTCGATCTCGTCGCGCGAGCTGGTGCGCGGGGGTGGGGTGGCAGAGCCGCCGGAGCTTGGCTCGGAGCCGGGAAGGATCTCGCGCCAAAGCTCACGTACGCCTTGGCCAGTCTGGGCAGAAAAGGGAATCAGGGGTGTCGTGCTATCGAGGGCGAGGGTGCGGCGAATGCCAGCCAGCGCGCCGGCCCAGCGCCCGCGCGTCAGGCGGTCGATCTTGGTGGCGATGAAGACCTGGCGGGCTACCAGCGGGGCCAGGTAGCTCGTTGCCTCGACGTCGAGCGGGGTGGCGCCGACCACCGCGTCCACCAATTGCACCACCAGGGTCTGCTGGCCTCGCTCGGCGAAGTACTGCTCGAGCAGGCTCGCCCAAGCGCGCCGCGCGTCCTTCGAGGCCTTGGCATAGCCGTAGCCGGGCAGGTCGACGAACCATACGTGACCGCCACTGTCGAAACCGTCCAGGCGAAAGTAGTTCACCATCTGGGTCCGCCCCGGCCAGGAGCTCACGCGTGCGAGCCCGTCCTGACCGAGCAAACGGTTGAGCAGGCTGGACTTGCCGACGTTGGAGCGACCCACGAAGGCGATCTCCGGCCGGTCGTCACGGATGAAGTCCTTGGCCGCTGGTGCGGAGCGGACGAACTGTGCGGAGCGGGATTTCAGGGCCGTTGGCGTGCGGTTGAACGACACGTCCTCGCGGGAAAGGGTGGCAGGCGGCCACGCCGCGCGGGCGTGGCCAGGGGACGACGAGACGAACCGTCAGTGACCAGGCGGGGAGGTCCGGCTTGGAGGAACGGCGCCGGACAGGAGCTCCCCGCCGAGGGGAAACGAGAACAGCTCAGTGCGCCAGACCGCCAGAGTCCGCGGGTGCCGACGTCGAGGCCAGCTTGACGGCGGCTCCGGCCTGACCCGGGTCGGGTAGCGGGGCGATTTCACCATCGAGCGCGAGACGCAGAACCTCGTCCATCGACTCGACGAAATGAACCTGGAGTAGCTCCCGGACTTCGAGCGGGATCTCGTCGAGATCCTTCTCGTTTTCCTTCGGCAGAATGAGCTCGGTGATGTTCGCCCTGAACGCGGCGAGAACTTTATCTTTGATCCCACCCACCGGCAAGACGCGGCCGCGTAGCGTGATCTCGCCGGTCATCGCCAGGTTCCGCCGCACCGGGATTTTGGCGAGCGCCGAGACCAGCGCGGTCGCCATCGTGATCCCGGCCGACGGCCCGTCCTTGGGAATGGCGCCCTCGGGGACGTGGATGTGGAGGTCGAAGACCTCCGAGAACTGGGGGTCGATGCCGAACAGGTGCGAACGGCTGCGCAGGTAGGACACCGCCGCGCGCGCCGACTCCTGCATCACCTCGCCGAGCTTGCCCGTGAGCGTGAGCTTGCCCTTGCCCTTCATCACCCCGACCTCGGTCTCGAGCAGCTCGCCGCCCACCTCGGTCCAGGCGAGGCCGGTGGCGACGCCGATCTCCGACTCTTCGTTCTTCTTGCGAGGGCGGTACCTGAGGCGCCCCAGCATCTCGATCACCAGTTCCGGGGTGACCGTGAGAGGGACTGACTTCTTGGTGCTCTCCGCCTCGCCGCGGCTCACCACGCGCCGCGCCAGCTTGCGGCAGACGGCGCCGACCTCGCGTTCGAGGTTCCTGACCCCGGCCTCGCGGGTGTAGCTCTCGATCAGCGTCCGCAGCGCCTCGTCCTCGAAGGTGATCGCGCGCTTGGCCAAGCCATGCTTGCTGATCTGCTTGGGGACCAGGAACTGCCGCGCGATGGCCAGCTTCTCGTTCAGCGTGTAGCCGGAGAGCTGGATGACCTCCATGCGATCGCGCAGCGGACCGGGAATGGTGTGCACGACGTTCGCGGTGGCGATGAACATGACCTTCGAGAGGTCGTACTCGACGTCCAGGTAGTGGTCGACGAAGGCGTCGTTCTGCTCCGGGTCGAGGACCTCGAGGAGCGCCGAGGACGGGTCGCCGCGGAAGTCCATCGACATCTTGTCCACTTCGTCGAGCAGGAAGACCGGGTTGACGGTGCCGGCCTTCTTCATCATCTGGATGATCTGGCCAGGGAAGGCGCCGATGTAGGTGCGACGGTGACCGCGGATCTCGGCCTCGTCACGCACGCCGCCGAGCGACAGCCGCACGAACTTGCGACCGGTCGAGCGCGCGATCGACTTGGCGAGTGAGCTCTTGCCGACACCCGGCGGGCCGACGAAGCAGATGATCGACGCCTGCGGCTCGGTGACCAGCTGGCGCACGGCCAGGAACTCGAGGATGCGATCCTTGATCTTGTCGAGGCCGTAGTGGTCGGCGTCGAGGATCGCGGCGGCTTTCTCGAGGTCCTTGAGCTCCTTGCTGCGCTCCTTCCAGGGCACTGCCACCAGCCAGTCGATGTAGTTGCGCGACACCGTCGCCTCGGCGGACACCGGCGGCATCGACTCGAGCCGCTTGAGCTCGGCGTCGGCCTTCTCACGGGCCTCCTTGGGCAGGCTGGCCTTCTCGACCTTCTCGCGCAGCTCGGCCATCTCGTCCGAGCGATCGTCCTTGCGCCCGAGCTCTTGGTGGATGGCCTTGATCTTCTCGTTGAGGTAGTACTCCTTCTGCGCCTTCTCCATCTGCTTCTTGACCTGCACGTTGATCCGCTTGTCGATGTTGATCTTGTCGATCTCCACCTCGAGCAGGTCGTGCAGTCGCTGGAGCCGCTCATACGGGTTCAGCAGCTCGAGCAGGTGCTGCTTCTCACCGGTGGCCACCATCAGGTGGGCGGCCAGGACGTCGGCGAAGCGGTCCGGGTCGTCGAGCTTCAAGCTCGAGACCAGGCTCTCGAAGGCCAGGTGGTGCGAGAGCTTGGCGTACTGCTCGAAGGCGGCGAGCACCTTGTTCATGTACTCGGTCAGCTTCTCGCTGGCCGGGTACTCGGCGTCGTAGACCTCGACCTCGGCGCGGAAGAAGCCGCCGCTCTCCTCGAAGGAGCGCAGCGTGCCCCGCCGCTGGCCCTCGACCATCACCTTGACGTTGCCGTTCGGCAGCTTCAGGTTCTGCACGATCTTCGCCACCACGCCCATGTCGAAGATGTCGCCGCGCTGCGGATCGTCGATCTTCGGGTCCTTCTGGGCGACCAGGAAGATGGTCTTCTGCGCCGTGCCGAGGGCCTGTTCGAGGGCGCGAACCGAGCTCTCGCGACCGACGATGAACGGCGCCATCATGTGCGGGAAGACCACCATGTCCCGCAGGGGGACGACGGGCAGCGGCTCCCGACGGGCAGTAACGAAGGTCGAGGACATGGCGGTCAGCTGGCCTTCTTGAGCACGGTCACCGGCTGCGCGCGATTGCTGACCACGTCTTCCGTGATCACGCACTCCTTGATGTCGGAGCGCGACGGCACGGTGTACATGAGCTCGAGCATCAGCTCCTCGAGGATGATGCGCAGGCCGCGCGCGCCGACCTTGCGCTTCAGCGCCTCGGAGGCGATGGCGACCAGGGCCTCGTCGGTGATCTTGAGCTTGACGTCCTCGAATTCGAAGATGGTCTGGTACTGCTTGACCAGGCTGTTCTTCGGCTCCTTGAGGATGCGCACCAGCGCTTCCTCGTCGAGGTCCTCGAGCGTGGCCACCACCGGCAAGCGGCCGACGAACTCCGGAATGAGGCCGTACTTGATCAGGTCCTCGGGCACCACGTGCTGCAGCAGCTCGCCAGTGCGGCGCTTCTTCTTGTCCTTGATCGACGCGCCGAAACCCATCGACTTCTCGTTCAACCGCCGCTCGATCTGCTCTTCGAGGCCGACGAAGGCGCCGCCGCAGATGAACAGGATGTTGGTGGTGTCGATTTGCAGGAACTCCTGGTGAGGGTGCTTCCTGCCGCCCTGCGGCGGCACGTTGCAGAGCGTGCCCTCGAGGATCTTGAGCAGCGCCTGCTGCACGCCCTCGCCCGAGACGTCACGGGTGATCGACGGGTTGTCGCCCTTGCGACAGATCTTGTCGACCTCGTCGATGTAGACGATGCCGCGCTGGGTCTTTTCCTTGTCGTTCCCCGACGCCTGGTAGAGCTTGAGGATGATGTTCTCGACGTCCTCGCCGACGTAGCCGGCCTCGGTCAGGGTGGTGGCATCGGCGATCGTGAACGGCACCGAGAGCAGCCGCGCCAGGGTCTGGGCGAGCAGGGTCTTGCCGGTGCCGGTAGGGCCGATCAGCATGATGTTCGACTTCGACAGCTCGACATCGCTGCGCGAACGCTCGGCGAAGTCGATCCGCTTGTAGTGGTTGTAGACCGCGACCGCGAGCTTCTTCTTCGCCTGGTCCTGGCCGACCACGTACTCGTCGAGCAGCGCCTTGATCTCTTTCGGCTTGGGCAGGGTGGATTCCTGCTGCTGCTCGAGCATCCGGTCCTCGGCGATGATGTCGAGGCAGATGTCGACACACTCGTCGCAGATGAAGACGGTGGGGCCAGCGATGAGCTTCTTGACCTCGCGCTGGCTCTTGTTGCAGAACGAGCAGCGCAGTGTTTCGTCGCCGGCATCTTTCTTCGGCATCTGGGGTCTCCGTCGGGCGGACCGGGCGGTACAGCGGGTTGGCCTGGTGCGCGAATTCGCTCTCTAGAACGCCAAGCTCGGCAAGCGGTATTCCGGGGTCGCGAGTCTACGCTTTCCGGCGGCCGGTGATCGAGTCGACGATGCCATAGGCAACGGCTTCCTCGGCAGTGAGGATCTTGTCGCGCTCGGTGTCGAGGTGGATGGCTTCCTGCGTCTTGCCGGTGTGGAGGGCGAGGATCTCGTCGAGCTTGTCGCGCATCCGGAACAGATCCTTGGCGTGGATCTCGATCTCCGTCTGCTGACCCTGCAGTCCGTAGAGGAGCGGTTGGTGGATCAACACGCGGCTGTTGGGCAGGCAGGTGCGCTTGCCCTTGGCGCCGGCGGCGAGAAGCACCGCCGCCATCGACGCCGCCTGGCCCACACAGTAGGTGGCGACGTCGGGCTTGATGTGCTGCATGGTGTCGTAGATGGCGAGGCCGGCGGTGATCGAGCCGCCCGGCGAATTGACGTAGAGGGCGATGTCTTTCTCGGGGTTTTCGGCCTCGAGGAAGAGCATCTGGGCGATCACCAGGCTGGCCAGGTCGTCGTCGATCGGCCGGCCGAGGAAAATGATGTTGTCCTTGAGCAGGCGCGAATAGATGTCGTAGGCGCGCTCGCCGCGGTTGGTCTGTTCGACCACCATCGGGATCAGCATGGCAGGAGGCTCCTCTTTCGTGGGTGACGCCGCCGCGGACGCCGCCGGTCGGGGCCGATGCCCCGCCCTGGCGGCTTCCGCGAGTTGATTTACGGTGCTTCGCCGCCGGGCGTTGATTCGCCGGTCAGCGCGGCGAGCACCTTGTCGCGGCGCAACTGGGTGCGCAGGACCGACAGGCGGCCTTGCTCGTCGAGCGTCTGGCGGATCTGCAGGGTCGGCTTGCCCTGGGCACGGGCGATGGTGACGATGGCTCGCTCGAGCTCTTCTTCGCTGGTCTGGATGCCGCGCGCCTCAGCCACCGCGTCGAGCAGGATGCGCGAGTGGACGCGCCGCTCGGCTTGCGGCTTGGCCTGCTCGCCGATCTTCTGCCAGTCGAGCTCGGCCTTCTCGATGTCGACGCCCTGCCGCGCCAGGTCCTCGGCGTACTCGCGGAGCAGGTTCTCGGTCTCGTGGCGGACGACGCCCTGGGGCAGCTCGAGCGGGTGGCGCTCACGCAGCTGGTCGAGGACCGCCTGGTGCCTGCGGCGTCGCAGCTCGCCGCGCTTGGCGTCGCCGATCCGGCTGGCGATGTCGGCCCGCAGCGTACCGAGATCAGCGACACCGACCGCCTGGGCCAGGGCGTCGTCGAGCGGCGGCAGGTCGCGCTCGTCGACGCGCTCGACGGTGAACTTGAAATGGCGGTCGGGCGCCGGCTCGTGGTGGTGGTCGTGCTCGCCGTGAGCGTGGTCGTGATCGTGGTCGTGCGCCGGCGCCTGGTGCACGAAGCCACCCTTGTGGCCGGGCAGGCTGCCGAGCAGGGCGACCGAGACCTCTTCCCAGACCTGCGGGTCGCCGATCTCGAAGTGCCCGCGTTGCGGCTCACCGAGCGCCTCGCCGTCGGCGCTGACCTCGGTCACCTGGGCGTGGACGAGGTCGCCTTGGCCGGCGGCGCGTTCGACCTGCTTCCAGGTGGAACGGTCGCGTCGGATGCCGTCGAGCGCCTGCTCGATGTCCTCGGGACCGACGCCGGTGTCCATCGCCGGCAGCTCGAGCCCTTCGAGCTCGAGCGACCGCACCTCCGGCCGCACCTCGACGGTGGCGGTGAAGGTGAGCGGAGCGCCCGCCAGCGGCGGGCTGACGTCGCCCACCGACGGCGGCAGCATCGGCTCGAGCTTCTTCTCGGCCTGCGCCTGCTTCCAGTAGCGTGGCACCAAGCGGTCGAGGACCTCCTTGCGGATCTCCTCGGCGAAACGCCGCTGGACCAGGGAGAGCGGTACCTTGCCCTTGCGGAAACCAGGCAACCGGGCCTGGCGGCTGTAGTCGGCGACGACGCGTTGGGTCTCGGCGTCGACCGCCGGGGCGGGCACTTCGATGGTCAACTGCTTGCGCCAGGGACCGACATCCTGCTCGGCGATGACAACGCTCATCGGGTCAGGGACTCGCTTTCGGGAGGAGAGTTTGGGAGAACGGCTGCGGATCGAGGGCTGGTGCGAAAGGGGGGACTCGAACCCCCAACCCCGAAGGGACTAGATCCTAAGTCTAGCGCGTATACCAGTTCCGCCACTTTCGCGGGGGCAGTGAGGGTCGGCCTGCCATCGCGCGCCGTGGACGGCGGCGACGGAATGCCGGGGCGACTGGCGCGTGCGCGCTCGGTCGGTCAGCTGCAAGGTCCAGTCGTGAGGTAGAGAAGGGGTTGGTGAGCCGCGTAGGAATCGAACCTACAACCCGCAGATTAAGAGTCTGCTGCTCTGCCAGTTGAGCTAGCGGCCCCCGTAAGGAGGAGAATCTAAGCGCGGTGCCGGGGGCGAGTCAAGGGCCACCCGGTTTGGATGCCTGCCATGCCGGCTTCAGAGCAGGTGCTTGAACTCGGCCCGGCCGATGTTGCTGGCAGCAACGATGATCAGCGCCGCGGTGCCGCGGGTGATCGGCGGAATCTCGAGCTCGAGCTGGAGGTGGCCCTGAGCGTCGGTCTCACCGATGGCGAGGGTGGCCGGGCCGGTGATGGTGGAGATGAACTTGGCGACGACCTTGGCCCCCGGGATCGCGGTGCCGGTCTTGCTCGAGCTGGTGGCGAGGCCGACCATGGCGGTGGCACCGGCCATCAGCTCGCCGTCGGCGTCCACTTCCAGCACCAACTGCTCCTGCTCGGCCTCGATCGTCAGGTAGTCGAGGATGACCTGGTCGAGGGAGCGCTCCGGCGTGGCGATCTGCGTTTCGTCGTTGGCTGGCAAGGCCGCCGCCGGCGTGTCCGCGGTCTCGCCAGCGTGGGCGACCGCGGCTTCGGGCAGGGCGGTGAGCCCGGTGTCGCTGCTCGAGCTTGTGGACAGCGGCGTGCCGCGGAGCGCGGCCAGCTTCTTTTCGAACTTGGCGGCGCGGATGGCGGCGATCATCGTCCGATGCTGATGATCCATCAGGGCGAGGATGGCCCTCTCGCCCTTGCCCTCGGCGAGGATCTCGGCGTAGCTGGTCCGCTTGTTGGCGAGAATTTGGCCGCCGACGTAGAGGAGGCTCTCGATGTAGGGGTTCGAGAGACCCTTGTCTTCCGTCTGGACGTGGTACACCACATCGTTGTGGCGGACGTCGGTGTTGTAACCGGTGATCACCTTGTGGTCACCTGACAGAGCCGGGGGACACGGGAGATTCTAGAAACCGGCAGGGTCGCGGGTCAAGAAATGCCATGGCACCGCGTAGCCGCAGTCGCGACGTGGTGGAGTGGGTTGGCGGGCGGAGCACGGCGAATCTTCCAGGCGAGTCTTCCTGAGGTTAGACGCACAAGCTTAGCGCAATGCGCGGTTTGACCCCCGGATTGACTTCGTGTTAGTTTCGCCCGCTCTTCGGCGGCCTGCCCTGGTCCGGGGCCGAGCCCGCGTGCGTCGCCGCCGACGCCGACTCAAAAGCTCTCCGGAGGTCGTGGTTCATCATGTTCGCCATCATCGAAACAGGCGGGAAGCAGTACCGGGTCCAGCGCGGTGACGTCATCGACGTCGAGTTCTGCCCGGTCGAGGGTAAGAAGGTCCGCAAGGTCACCTTCGATCGCGTGCTCATGGTCACTGGCGGGGGCGTTACACGCCTCGGCGCTCCGACCCTCTCTGGCGCCCGTGTCAACGGCGTGCTGGTGGGCGAGGTCGCCGGCCCCAAGTTGATCGTGTTCAAGAAGAAGCGGCGCAAGGGCTACCGGCGGCTGAACGGCCACCGCCAGCACATGCTGCGCGTTCGTATTCAGGACATCGAGCTCTAAGAGCAGGAGACCTAACGTCTCCTGCTCTTAGAGCTCGATGTCNNTTCGTATTCAGGACATCGAGCTCTAAGAGCAGGAGACCTAACGATGGCTCATAAAAAAGGTCAGGGGTCGAGCCGCAACGGCCGCGACTCGCAGCCGCAGCACCTCGGCGTCAAGCGGTTCGGCGGCCAGCAGGTCACGGGTGGTTCGATCCTGGTTCGCCAGCGCGGCACGGTGTTCAATGCCGGCAAGAACGTGGGTCGGGGCAAGGACGACACCCTCTTTGCGCTGATCGACGGCGTGGTCAAGTTCCAGGACCGCGGACGGATGGGCAAGTTCATTCACATTCTGGCCCCCGCCGCCGAGTAGCGGCGAGGGTCGGCGTTCCGCGGATGGCGACCCCGCCATCGGCCGAGCGCCGACCTGGCCGCGCCCGGCGCGGCCCACGAGCGATGATTCCGCCGGCAATCGCCGACCTCCGGGATCCCCAGCTCGCCTTGGTCCGATAGCGGCGATTCGCTGACCGCGAGCCGCCTGGAAGGCACGACATGCAGTTCCTCGACGAAGCCACGATCGACGTCCACGGCGGTAATGGCGGCAACGGCTGCATGGCCTTTCGTCGCGAGAAGTTCGTGCCGCACGGGGGGCCCTCGGGGGGCGACGGCGGCCACGGCGGCGCCGTCTGGGTGGTCGGCCAGGCCAGTCTCAACACCCTGTACCATCTGCATTTTCAGCCCCTTTGGCGGGCCGAGCGCGGTCGTCATGGCGAAGGCTCACGGCGCACGGGGCGCTCAGGCGAGGACGTGCTCGTACCGGTGCCGGTGGGGACCGTGGTCTACGACAAGGAGACCGGCGACCGCCTCGGCGAGGTGCTCGCCGACGGTGAGCGCATGTTGGTGGCCAAGGGCGGCCGGGGCGGCCGCGGCAACGCCCGCTTTGCCTCGCCGACGAATCAGGCGCCGCGCCGCGCCGACCCCGGCGAGGAGGCCGAGCAGCGCCGCCTGCGGCTCGAGCTCAAGCTGCTCGCCGATGTCGGCGTGGTCGGCCTGCCGAACGCCGGCAAGTCGACGCTGATCAGCGTGGTTTCGAACGCCAAACCGAAGATCGCCGACTATCCCTTCACCACCCTCGTGCCGCAGCTCGGGGTAGTGGCAGAGGGGCCGCTCGCCGACCCCTTCGTCATCGCCGACCTCCCGGGGCTGATCGCCGGTGCGGCGCAGGGGGCTGGGCTCGGGCACCAGTTCCTGCGCCATGTCGAGCGCTGCCGGGTGCTGCTGCACCTGGTCGACCTGTCGGCCGAAGGCGACGACGCGGCGGTCGAGCTGGCGACGGTGGAGGCGGAGCTCCGTGCCTTCGACGCCGACCTCCTTAAACGGCCGCGGGTGATCGTCGGCAGCAAGCTGGACGCCGCTCGCCCCGAGCGCCAGCAGACCCTGTCCGCCGCTGCCGCCGAGCGCGGCCAGCCGTACCTCGAGCTGTCGGCGGCGACCGGAGCCGGGGTGCCGGCTGCGGTGTCGTTGCTGTCGCGCCTGCTCGCGGCAGGCAAGGTGGCGGCGCCGACTGCGTCCGCGACTGCGTCCGCGACTGCGTTCGCGTGAGAGTTGGCTTTTTCGGGGGGAGCTTCGACCCGATTCATCGCGGGCACGTAGCCACTGCGCGGGCGGCGCGGGCGGCCCTGGCGCTCGACCGCGTGGTCTTTCTGCCGACGGCGCGGCCTCCGCACAAGCCTGAGCGGCTGGCGACCTTGGCGCCGGCCCATGCGCGGTTCACCATGGTGGAGTTGGCGCTGCTCGCCGAGGAAGGGCTGTATGCCTCGGCCCATGAGCTGACCCTGGACCGTCCGGCCTACACCGTGGAGACGCTCGAGCACTTCGCTGCCGTGCTGCCGGACGACCAGCGGTTCTTGCTGCTGGGGTCCGATTCGCTGGCGACGCTGCACACCTGGCGTCGCTGGCGGGACCTCCCAGAGCTGGCGACGCTTGCCGTGCTCACCCGGCCGGGGCACGGTCGCGACGTCCTAGCGGCGCAGATGCATCCCGAGTCCCGTCCCTTGCTCGTCGACACACGTGTCGCGTGGGTCGACAATCCGCCGGTTGCCGTCTCGGCAACTGCCATCCGCACCGCTCTCCTGGCTGGCGCCGAACCGCCCGCCGGGAGCCTCGACCCCGCGGTGCTAAGCTACATTCGAAAGTACGAGCTCTATCAAACGTGACCACCCCCAAGCCGCGCCGCCGCACCAAGCCCGACTCCGAACCCACCCCGCCGCCACCGCCGGCCGTCGAGGCCACTGCCGAGGTCGCAGTTGCGACGTCGGCCGTGGCGACCACGGACGCCGACATCGCTGATCGCGTGCGCCTGGCGACCGCCGCAGCGCTCGACAAGAAGGCGCTCGAGCTCAAGGTGCTGCGCCTCGGCGCGGTGACCGACTTCACCGACTACTTCCTGATCGCCAGTGGCAGCAACCAGCGACAGGTGCAGGCGGTGGCCGACGCCATCGAGGACGACCTGCGCCGTTCTGGCGTGCGAGTGCGGCACACCGAGGGCTACCCTTCGGGCCAGTGGGTGCTCCTCGACTACGGCGACTTCGTGGTCCACGTCTTCGATGACGAACGTCGGCACCTCTATGGCCTCGAGCGCCTGTGGTCCGACGCGCCGGACGTCACCGCCGAATTTGTCGGTACGGAGCCGCCGAGCGGTACGCACTCGAGGGGCATCGCCTCTCGAGAGATTGCCGTGTGAGCGCCCCGGCGTCCACGCCGATCCCTGATCCTGGGCCCCTGGCCCAACTGCTCGATCTCGCGCCCGGTCTGGCCGCGGCCCTGCCAGGAATCGAGCGCGCCGCTCACAGCACGGCGGCGCTGTTGTTCGTCGGTGAGCCCGGCAGTGGCCGCTCGACGCTCGCCCGCGCCTGTCACACCGCCAGCACCGCCGGACGCGGGCCGCTGGTCGACTTGGACGCCGGCGCCATCCCGACCACCCTGTTCGAAAGCGAGCTCTTCGGCTACCGCGTCGGGGCGTTCTCAGGTGCTACCAGCGCCGCTCCCGGTCGAGTGGAGCGGGCGAGCGACGGCACGCTGCTGCTCGATCACGTCGAGGAGCTGCCGCTCGCGGTGCAGCCCAAGTTGTTGCAGCTTCTCTCCGAACGGCTCTACGCCCCGCTCGGCGGCGCGGCGGTGCGTACCAACGCCCGCTTCATGGCGATCGGCAGCGAGGATCTGCCGGCGCGGGTGCAGAGCGGCGCCTTTCGTCAGGATCTCTACTTCCGCCTGGCGGTAGTGACTTTCCGCCTGCCACCGTTGCGCGAGCGGCGCGCCGACCTGCCGGCGACGCTCGAGACCCTCCTGGCCGAGCTCGGCGAACGGTTCGCCCGCCCGGGTCTCGCCCTGACGCCGCGTGCCCGCGCCTGGATGTCGAACGCTCCGTGGCCTGGTAACTTGCGGCAGATGCGCAATGTGCTCGAGCGGGCCCTGGTGCTCACCGACCGGGCGCTGCTCGATCCCGAGCCGGGGCCAGGCCTTGATGGATCCGCCGCTGGAGAGCCGCGGCCGGTCACTCTCGCCGAGCTCGAGCGCGAGCACATCCTGCGCGCGCTGGCCTACACCCGCGGACGTCAGGGCCGGGCCGCCGAGCTCCTCGGGATCAGCCGCAAGGCACTGTGGGAGAAGCGGAACCGATTCGGCCTCCCGTGATCCGACTTGTATTGCGGTTCACACTATGATCGAGGGCGCGCTCCAATAGGAGATAGCCTGATGAAGAACCGCATCGCCCTGACCTTCGCGTGTCTCACGCTTGCCGCTCTCCTGGCGCCCGCAGCCCAGGCGCAGGCGACCCGCACCTGGGTTTCCGGCGTCGGCGACGACGCCAATCCCTGCAGCCGGACTGCGCCGTGCAAGACCTTCGCCGGCGCCATCTCGAAGACGGCGGCGCGCGGCGAGATCTCCGTCCTCGACCCCGGCGGCTTCGGCTCCGTGACGATTACCAAGGCCATCACGATCAACGGTGATGGCACCCTGGCGGGGATCCTGAGCGCCGGGACGAACGGCGTCATCGTCAACGCTGGCGTGAATGATCGGGTCTCGCTGCGCGGGATCTCGATCAACGGGGCGGGCACCGGGCTCAACGGGATCCGTTGTCTGGCCGGCAAGAGCCTGACGCTCGAGGACGTCACGATCACCGGATTCACCACCCGTGGAATCGACATGAGCGTCACGACGAATGCCAAATTGGTGGTCCGCAACAGCAGTATCACCGACGCCACCGGCGGGACCGGCATCTTCCTCACCACGACCAGTGGGCAGGCTCAGGCGATCCTCGACAACGTAATCCTCTCCGGGTTGAACAACGGCATCGAGGCGAGCACCAACGGTCGCGCGACGATCAGCGATTCGTACATCTCGGGCAACGTCTCGAACGGCGTTCTGGCGAGCGCCGCGACCTCGCGGATCGCGTTGGACAGCCGCCAGGTGTCGTTCAACGATCTGGTAGGGGTAAATTCGAGTGTTGCAGGCGGGATCATTCGCCTCGCCAACAACCATATCTACAATAACAACGCTGGCGTCAGCATCACCGCTGGTGCTCACGTCGAGTCGGCCGGCAACAACCGCATCGTCGGCAACGTCTCGACAGCACCGACGCTCGAAGCCTTCACCTTCGGCGGCCTGCAGTAGGCTGCGCCGCCCGGTGCGCACGCTTCACCCGGTGCTGACCCCGGGGGAGCGTGCGCGGCTGCTGCGGTCCGGGGTCGACCATTTCGTCGCGGGCCGCTATTTCTCCTCGCACGAGGCCTTCGAAGAGGTCTGGCGCTCGACGACGCCGGAACCGCGAGAGCTGCTGCAGGCTCTCGTCCAGGTGGCGGCGGCCCTGCACAACGCGTTGGTGCGCGGTTGCCCGCGCGGGGCATCGCGGACGCTGTCGAAGGCGGTTGTCCGGCTGGCCGGCCGCCCGGCGGTCGAGCTCGGGCTCGATCTCAGGAGCTTCACCGTCGACCTCGACCCATGGCGCGTCTGGCTCGATCGGGGCGGAACCGACCCATCCCCCGCGCCGCCCCGGCTGCAATTGGTAGTTCCGCAGGACCTACGCTGACGATGGCTGACCGCAGCCCGCGAGGTGGGCAAGCAGCCCCACCGCACGTTCGCACTCTTCGCTCGTCGAGTAAACGTGAGGGGCCAGGCGAATTCCCGATCCAGGGCGGTAGTCGACGATGACTTCCTGCGCCAACAGCCCGCGTGACAGCCGCTCGGCGGCGGCGTGCCAGACGGTGACCATGCCGGCGCGCCGGGCCGGGTCGCGGGGGGTGCGGATCTCGAAACCCAGTCGTCTCGGCAGTGCGTCGACGAGCTCGATGAGCAGGCTGGTCAGCTCGATCGACCGGGCGCGGATGCGCGCCATACCCAGACCCGCGATCAGCTCGTAGCCTGGTCGCGCCGCGGCGTGCGCTGGCACGTTGGGGGTGCCGGTGAGAAAGCGCCAGGCCCCGTCGGCGTACTCGACCTCGCCGGGCCGAAAGGCGAACGGCTCACGGTCCGCCTGCCAGCCGGTCATGGTGGGCCGGAGCGTCGGAGCGAGGCTGGGTCGGACCCACAGGAAACCGTTGCCAGGGCCGCCACACAGCCACTTGACCGAACCGCCAACAGCGGCGTCGACGCCCCAGTCGGCAAGGGCCATGGGGACGATGCCGGCGGTTTGGTAGACGTCGAGCAGGAGCAGGGCACCCACCTCACGACAGCGCCGTGCGAGCGCTTCGGCATCGACGAGGAAGCTCGACCGGAACAAGGCGTGGGACACCACGACCACACGCGTCTGCTGGTCGACCGCGGCGAGCAGGCGGTCGAGGTCGACGCCGAGGCCGCTGTCGTCGGCGGGTACCTGGGTAATTTCGGCGCCCTTGCGGGTTTCGCCGGTCAGCACGTATTGGAGCGACGGGAAGTCGAGCTCGGTGGCAACCAGCCGACGACGTCCCGCCGGATAGTCGAGAGCCGACAGGAACACCGCGGCGGCGACGCTGGCGTTCTGGTGCATTGCCACCTCGCCCGTGCCGACGCCGAGGATGGGTGCCAGCAGGCTGCCGGTTTCGATGCCGCTCTCCCACCAGCCTTCAGACCAGGCCCGCACCCCACGCCGCGCCCACCGATCGGCGAACTCGGCGAGGGCGGCAGGCACCCCGCGCGGCATGGCGCCGAGCGAGCCGGAGATCAGGTAGGTGGTGTCGGCGAGGATCGGAAACTCGGCGCGCAGCGCCTGCAGCTCGTCCTCGCCGACGGGCGCTGGCGTCACCGGCCTTGCCAGGCCGCGCTGCGCTTGTTCAGGAAGGCGTCGACGCCCTCGGCCTTGTCCTCCGAGGAGAAGCAGAGGCAGAAGAGGTCGCGCTCGTAGAGGATGCCCTCCTCGATCGCCAGGCGCTCGCTTGCCCGCAGCGCCTCCTTGGCCACCTTGACGGTGAGCGGGCTCATGGCGGCGATCTTGGCGGCCAGCTCGAGAGTCTTGGCGCGCAGCTCCTCGCCCGGGACGATCATGTCGACCAGGCCCATCTCCTTGGCCTCGGCGGCGGGAACCATGTCGCCGGTGAGGATCAGACGCATCGCCTGGCCCAGGCCGACGAGGCGCGGCAGCCTCTGGGTGCCGCCGCCGCCCGGGATCAGGCCGAGCTTGATCTCGGGCTGACCGAAGCGGGCCTTGTCGCTCGCCACCCGCATGTCGCAGGACATCGCGAGCTCACAGCCGCCGCCGAGGCAAAAGCCGTTGATCATCGCGATCACCGGCTTGGGGAAGGCGGCCATGACGTCGAAGATGCGCGGGCTGCGCATCGCGTGGCGCTGGTCGAACGGTGAGCGGCCGGCGAACTCGCCGATGTCGGCGCCGGCGATGAAGCTCTTCTCCCCGGCGCCGGTGATGACCACCACCCCGACGGCTTCGTCGGTGGCGATCGCGTCGAGGTGGGCGAGCAGCTCGACGCGCACTTGCTCGTTGAGCGCGTTGAGCTTGTCGGGACGGTTGATGGTGAGGATCGCAACGCGACCCTCACGCTCCTGGAGGACGACTGCAGTCATGGGATCTCCTTGGTGAGCCTTGGGTGGGGGCCCGCCTGCTAGGCGTGACGCCAGGCCGGCGGACGTTTGTCGAGGAAGGCCGTGAGCCCTTCATTAAGGTCGGTCAGCTCGACGAGCTCCGTGAGGTAGAGCCGCTCGGCTTCGGCGAGGGCGGCTTCGAAGGCGCCGGCGTCCGCGCGTCGGATGGCGCGCTTGGTGAGGCGGGCAACTGGCGTGCTGACAGCGGTCAGCTCCGCCGTGAGGGTGGCGAGGCGGGACTCGACCTCGGACGCCGGCACCAGATGCCGAACGAAGCCCAGGCGAGCAGCCTCGGCGGCGGCGAACAGGCGGCCGCTGACCAGGAGCTCGACGGTAGGCCCCTGGCCGAGCAGACGGGGGTAGAGCGCGGCAGCCACTGGCGGGTAGCAACCGAGCTTGATCTCGGGCTGGCCGAAGCGGCTGCGATCGCTGGCGACGATGACGTCGCACACCGCAGCCAACTCCATGCCGCCGCCGAGGCAGGCGCCGTCGACGACAGCCACCGTTACCGCCTCGAGCTGCCAAAGGCGCCGCAGGGCGCGGTGGAAGGCGCGTAGCGTCGGCCCGACGCGTTCGCGGGTGTGATCCTCGACGGCGACCCCGGCCGAGAAAGCTCTGGCGCTGGCGCTCCTGACGACCAGGAGCTGGAGCGACGGGTCAGCACCGAGGGCGGCGAGACGGGCGTCCAGTGCCTCGATGGTCGCGAGGTCGAGGATGTTGAGCGGCGGCCGGTCGAGCCACAGGGTGGCGACACGGCCGGCGCGCTCGACGCGGACCGCCGGCGTCGGAGTGACGCCGAGGCGCGTGGCGAAGTGCTCGAAGAGCGCCCGATGGGTGGGATGGGCGAGGAGGTTCTCGGGATGCCACTCGACACCCCAAAGCCACCACGGAGTCTTCTCCGCCGCCTCGTCGACGGGGGTCGCCAGCGCCTCGACCAGGCCGTCCGGCGACTCGGCGATCGCCAGCAGGCCCTCGCCGAGGTCCTTGATCGCCTGGTGGTGTCGGCTGTTGACGGGCAGGTCGGGTGTGGCTTCGCCCAACAGTCGCGCCAGGGGATGGTCGAGCTCCCCGGAGACCGCGACGACGTGGGCGACGGCGTCCTTCGGCTGCTCGATGGCATGGGCGATTGCCGTCGGGCGCTGGCTCGGCAGGTCCTGCCACAGGGTGCCGCCCATGAAGACATTCGCCACCTGCATGCCGCGACAGATCGCGAGCACGGGCGTTGCCGCCTCGCGCGCCCCGGTGAGCAGGCCGAAGTCGAGGGCGTCGAGCTCGGGGACCACCTCGACGTCGCCGTCGGGGCGGATCGCCTCGCCGTAGCGGCCGGGGTCGACGTCCGGCCCGCCGCAGAGCACGACGCCAGCCGCGCCGGCGGCGACGGTGGTCATCTCGGTGCCAAGCGCTTCGAGGTCGGTGCGGCCGGTGGGTACCAGCAGCCGGAGCCGCTCGGCGGGCACGCCGACGGCGGTCAGTGCCCCAAGGTACGGCCGGCTGTGCGACTCGTCTTCGCAGGCGACGATGACGGGACGGGTGTCGACGGACATCGACGCTACCCGATCATCTCGACGACCGCAGCCAGGCCCATACCGCCCGAGACGCAGAGGGTGGCGAGGCCACGCCGCTCACCGCGAGCGGCGAGGGTGTGCATCAAGGTAACCAGAATGCGGGCGCCCGTGCAGCCGATCGGGTGACCGAGAGCGATCGAGCCACCGTCAGTATTCACCCGTTCGCGGTCGAACGGCAGGTCGGCCAGGCAGGCGACGACCTGGCTGGCGAAGGCTTCGTTGAGCTCGACGCGGTCGATGTCGGCGATGCCGAGACCGGTCTGCGCGAACACCTTCTGGACGGCGGGCACGGGGCCGATCCCCATGACGCGTGGCTCGCAGCCGACGACCGACCAGGCACGCAGGCGGGCCATCGGAGTGAGCCCGAGCGCCTGCGCCTTTGCGGCGGTGGTGACCAGCATCGCGGCGGCGCCGTCAGTGATGCCCGAGGCGTTCCCAGCGGTCACCGTGCCGCCGGGCCGGAAGACCGGCTCCATCTTGGCCAGGGAGGCCGCGCTGACGCCGTCACGCGGGTGCTCGTCGGTGTTGACGACCGTGTCTTCGCCCTTCTTGCCCGGGACGGTGACTGGCACGATCTCGGCGGTGAAGCGACCGGCCTTGCGCGCGACCTCACAGCGTTGCTGCGACTGGAGAGCCCAGGCGTCAGCGTCATCTCGGGTGAGCGCCTTCTCGACCGCCAGCGCTTCGGCGGTCTCGCCCATGATCAGCCCCGAGAGGGGATCGTTGAAGCCGTCGCGGTACATGCCGTCGGTGACTTCGGCGTGACCCATCCGGTAGCCCCAGCGCAAGCGGGGCAGGAGGAACGGCGTGTTCGACATGCTCTCGGTGCCGCCGGCGAGCACCACCGCGGCCTCGCCGAGAAGGATCGCGCGGGCGGCGGTGAGCACCGCCTGCATGCCCGAGCCGCAGGCCTGGTTGATGGTCATCGCTGGGCGGTCGACCGGGATGCCGGCGCGATAGCTAATCTGGCGACCGCTATTGGGGCCCCCGCCGGCCTGCCGGGCGTGGCCGAACACCACCTGGTCGACGTGGTCGGGTGCACAGCCGGCGCGGTCGAGGCAGGCCTTGGCCGCGGCGGTACCGAGGTCGGCGGCCGAGAGGCTTGCGAGGCCGCCGCCGAACTTGCCGATCGGGGTGCGGACGGGGGCGACGAGGACGAGGTCGGTCATGGGTGTCTCGGACGGACGCGAGGTGGAGTCGCGTGGACGGGGCCTGCGGCGAAGGGCTGGCGGTGGGGGCGGAGCGGGACGAGCCGCCGACGAGACGGAGATTGTAATCCCACGCCTCGGCCGCGCGCTCGCCCGCGTCGCTTGGCCGCCGGGATGGAGCAGCCCGGGGCCGCTCGGACGTCGTGATCGCCGAAACCGCCGGAGCGTGTGCGTCAGGATGACGCGCGTGGCCGCGGCGCCGCGGGGGAACGACGGATGAGGCCACGGGCGGAGCTCAGTTGGGGCCGGCGAGCTCCTTCAGCAGATACGCCTTGGCAGCGCGCGTGTCGCGCTTGATCGTGGGCTCGGAGACGCCGAGGAGGGCGGCGATCTCGCTCACCTCGAGGCCGGCGAAGAAGCGCAGCTCGACGACTTGAGCCAAGCGCTCGTCGAGGGTGGCCAGCCTGGCCAGGGCGCGGTCGATGTCGATCAGCTGCTCGGCCTGGCGGTCGACCGCGAGCGGGCCGCCGACCAGCGCGTCGAGCGGCACGTGCTGGGCGCCGGCGCCACGGCGCTCGGCGAGTCGGGCGCGGGCATAGTCGATGACCACGTGCCGCATCGCCTTGGCGGCGGTGGCGAAGAAGTGCTTGCGGCTCTCGAAGCTCGCTGCGGTGCGGTCGAACAGCTTGAGATACGCCTCGTGCACCAGGGCACCGGTGTCGAGGGTGGCGCCGCGGCGATGGCGGGCGAGCTCGGCCCGGGCGATGCGCTCGAGGTCGGCGTAGACCAAGCGAAGCACCTCGTCGCGGCGCGCGGTGTCGCTGCCGACGTCAGCCAGCGCACGGCCGAGGTCCCTGTCCTCCATGACGTCCCTCCTCCCGAGCCACAGCATCGTAACGCCAGAGGTGGCCAGTCGGGATCCAGGCGGCAAGCCATGGCGGTCCTGGATAGGATGAACGCTTCGGGAGATCGCTGATGGAACCGCTTCGCTGGCGCCGGGCGCGCGCCATGTTCGATGAGCTCGTCGACACCCCGGCCGACCGGTGGCTGTCGCGCCTCACGGAGCTCTGCCCCGACGACCAAGAGGTTCGCGAGGAGGCCCTCGCCTTGCTGTATGGCGACCTAGCGGCCACCGGCCCGACCGGGCTGGGCGCGCAGGCACCGGACGTGTTGGCCGGACTCGCCGCGGTCGACGAGGCTTCATGGCAGGGCCGTCTGGCCGGGCAGCGAGTCGGGCCGTACGTCCTCGTCCGCGAGCTCGGGCGCGGCGGCATGGGTGCGGTGTGGCTGGCCGAGCGGGCCGACGGCGAGTTTGCGCAGCGCGTGGCGGTCAAGTTGATCCGTCCTGGCTGGGATGCCGAGGAGCTCCTCGCTCGCTTCCGCGCCGAGCGCCAGATTCTCGCCAGTCTGACCCATCCCAACATTGCCCATCTGTTGGATGGTGGAGTCACCGAAGGCGGCGAGCCCTGGCTCGCCCTGGAGCTGGTGGACGGCGAAGACCTCCGCGCCCACTGTGCCGTGCGCCGTCTCGACCTGGCGGCTCGGCTGCGGCTGTTCCTCGGTGTCTGCGAGCCGGTCGCGCACGCCCATTCGCGACTCGTGGTCCACCGCGACCTCAAACCCTCCAACGTCCTGGTGACCGCGGCCGGACAGGTCAAGCTGCTCGACTTCGGCATCGCCCGGCTGGTCGACCCAGCGCGTGGCGACGCCAGTCTCGTCCGCGTGTTCACCCCGGACTACGCGGCGCCGGAGCAGGTGCGGGGCGAGCTGCCGACCACTGCTGTCGATGTCTATGCGCTGGGTCTCCTGCTCTACGAGCTGCTCACCGGTCGGCGCCCCTACGGGGTCGAGGCTCGACCCCAGCCGCCTACGAACGGGCGATCCTCGACCAGGACCCGACGCGGCCGAGCGACGCGGTCACCCGCGAGGCGTCGGCGGGGGTCGCCGCTGCGCTCGCCGCCGAACGCCAGTTGACGCCGGTGCGCCTCGGTCGCGCCCTCCGTGGCGACCTCGACGCCATCGTTCTGAAAGCTCTGCGCAAGGAGCCGGCTGCACGTCATGCGAGCGTCGCTGAACTGGCAGCGGACGTCCTCTGCTACCTCGAACAGCGGCCAGTCGCGGCGCACCACGGCGGCTGGCGCTATCGCTGTGGCCGCTTCCTGCGTCGGCATGCCCTCGCCGCCAGCCTGGCGACGACGACGCTGTTGGCGGTTGCTGGCGGCTCGGCGGTCGCGGTCTGGCAGGCGCGCGAGGCCAACCGTCAACGCGACGCCGCCGTCGCCGAGGCCGCCAAGACGCGCGCCGTGCTCGACTTCATGAACGGCCTCTTCGAGCTCGCCGATCCCGGCGAGGCGCGGGGCCGCCAGGTCACGGCTCGCGAGCTGCTCGACCGCGGCAGCGAGCGTATCCGGAGCGCGCTCGCGGCCCAGCCGTCCGCCCGCGCCGAGCTGCTGAGCGCCATGGCCGATGCACGACGGGGCCTGGGCCTCTACGCCGAGGCGCTGCCGCTGGCCGAGGAGGCGGCGCTGCTGGCCCGTGCGGGCGGCGACAGGAAGCTGCAGGGCCTCACTGGGCTGCGCCGAGCCGTAATCCTGCAGGAGCTCGGCCGCTACTCCGAGGCGCTCGCCGTCCTCGACGGGCTGCGCTCGGTGGCGCCGAACGACGCGCCCGCTGAGGAGCTCGCCGAGGTCGAGCTACGGCGGGCGATGGCGCTCCAGGCCCTCAATCGGCTCGATGACGCGGCTGCCGCCTATGACGCGGCGCTCGCGACACAGCGGCGGCACTTCGGTGAGGGCGACCGCCGGACGCTGACGACGGCGCTGCGCCAGGTGGCGCTGCTCGTCCTCCGTGGCGACGACGCGGCGGCTGCGGCCGCCGCCCGCGTCGCCCTCGACCGCGTCCGCGTCGCGACGGCGGCTGACGACCCGCTTCTCGCCGACGCGTTGGGGACCCTGGCGATGGTGCTCAGCAACACCGGCCCCGCGGCGGAGGCGGTTGCCCTGCGCCGTGAGGAGCTGGCGCTGGACGAACGGATGTTCGGTGCCGAGCACCCGCGGACGGTGACCGTCGCCAATGACCTGGCGAGCGCCCTCTACGCCCAGCGCCGGTTCCCCGAGGCGGCGGCCCTCTACACCCGCATCCTGCCGCTGAAGAGGCGACTGCTCGGGGCCGATCACCCGTCGGTGGCGACGGTCGCCAACAACCTGGCGTGGTGCCAGATCGAGCTGGGTGTCCCCCGCGCTGCCCGGGAGCTGGCCGACGAGGCGCTGCGCATCCGACTGGCGACCTACGGCCCCAACCATCACACCGTCGCCAACACGCTGCGCCTCCTCGGGTCGATCGCGATCGAGCAGGGCGAGCTCACTGGCGCCGACGACTACTTGCGGCGCGCGGTGGCCACGTACGACGCGGCGGTCGGCCGTGACAACAAGCTGGGACTGGGTGCGCTCAACGACCTCGCCCGAGCCGAGATCCTCCGCGGCCGCCCGGCGCCTGGCTGCGCTACGGTGGAGCGTTCCTGGCAGATCTACAGCGCGGGAGCGCCGTCCGGTGTTCCGGAGACCGCTTACTACCAGGGGCTGCGGGCGGCCTGCTGGGTGGCGAGGGGGCGGCGGGCGGAGGGAGAGCCGCTGCTGGCGTCGAGCCTCGGCACCCTCGTCGAGCACTGGGGCCGGAGCGACCGTCGCACTCGGGTGGTGCAGGAGGTCGCCGACGCCGCGCGACGGCTGGCTCGCTGAACGCTGTTCAGTCCCGCGGCGGGCAGGCCGCCGCCAGCGCCGTCGCGGCCAGGCCGCTGCGCCGAAGCCGATAGAGGTAGTAGTCCTCGCTGGCGACGATGGCACCCTCGATGGAGGCTGCGAGCTCGACTTCCGGCCAGGGGGGCAGACGGTGATTCAATACCAGGACGGCCTCGTGCGCGGAGCGTTGGGCGAGCTCGCGGGCGGCGCAGCGTAGCTCTTCGGGGCCCAGGTCACGCTGCTCGGGGCCCCAGTCGGGGTGGGTGGTGAAGAGTCGGCGGGACGGTGCGTAGAGCGGCCGACCGAGGGCGAGGGCCACCGAAGCGGCCGGCGGCTCGCGGTAGCCGAGCAGCGGGGCAGGGTCGGGGCCGAGCTCACGGAGGCGCTGGGCAGCTCGGGCGCCGTTCGAGAACGGGTGGGCGAGGTCCATGCCGCTGGCGAAGGCGGCTGCCGCGACCTGGGCGACGAGGAGCGTCGACAGCACCGCCGATCGCCACGCCGGGCGGCCCGGTGGCGCGTCGAGACCGCCGCCCAGCCAGAGCGCGCCGGCAAAGAGCAGCCACCAATGCCCGCCGTGGCGCTCCGCGCCGACGTACTTGAGGTAGGCGAAGGCGGCCAGCCCCAACCCACCGACGCCAAACGCGAGCAGCGCTGCCCGACGCGGCCAGAGCAGCGCCACCGCCAGGGCCAGCATCGTCACGCCGAGCAGCGTTTGCAGCGCCGGCCAGCCGTCGAGCAGGTTGCTGTTCCAGAAGTGCAGCTCGGGTCGCGGCAGCGGTACGAACGCCCGCCACGGCACTCGCAGCACCCGCGCCGCGAGCTCCGGCTCCCAGCCAAAGTGCCAGGCGGGGGCGAAGCTGGTGCCCGGTAGCGGCCGCAGCTGGCAGACGCCCGCGACCGCGCCGGCCAGCCCGCAGGCCAGCCCCACGAGTGCCTCCCCACGCGGTAGGGGCGCCAGCTCGCGGCGCTGGAGCCAGCGGTCGCCGAGCCAGCCGGCGGCGATGGCAGCGGCCAAGACGAACCCGTAGACGGTGGTTTGACAGAGCAGGCCGAGGGCCAGGCCGAGGCCAAGGGCCGGCCGTCGGCTGCGGGTGGCGGCGATGGCTAGCCACGTCAGCAGCATACCCGCCGCGTAGTGCCGGCTGATGACCGCGTACTCGTAAAACGGGAAGTAGCCGAGCAGGAACAGGGCGCGCTGGCGTCGCGAGAGCGGCGCCCAACGGACGAAGGCGAAGGCGGCGCCGCTGGCGATCAGCAGGTGGAGGACCTGCATGGCGCGCCACGAGGCCCATACCCGATGCGCGAGGTAGGCGAGGAACGGGAAGAGGTTGCCCTGGCCGCTGCGGGCGAGCGGCCCCCACAGGTCGCTCAAGGTAGGACTCTCGCCGACCACCAGCCAGAGCCAGGCCTCGTCGCGCCAGAGCTCGTGGGCGAGCAGCCGCGGCAGGGTGAGGACGGCGAAAGCCGCGGCCACCCACCAAGCGAACCGGCGCTCGCTGGGCGCCGCGAGTGGAGGCGGCGTGCCGGTGGTCATGCTCAGGGCGTGTCGCGGGGCGGGGCCGCAGCCGGGTCGCTGCGCCAGGCCGGAGCAGCCGGCTGAAGTCGTCGACGCACGTCCCACCAGGCACGCACGAGTCGGAAGGCGCGTGACGTCTCGATCGCGGTCAGCGCCCGGGCGAGCTCGTTGCGGTGGGCGGCGATGCCGGCGCGCTCGGCCGCCATGACTGCCAGCTCGCGTTCGAGCTCGGCGACGCGGTCGGAGGCGTCGCCCATGCTCCGCTCAGCGGCCCGCTCCCCGCCCAGCGGCACCGCCGCCGGCGTGGTGCCACCGAGCAGTTTGTACAGCAGCGTCGCGTTCAACCGACTTTCCCTGCCGTGCAATGCCGCCACGCTGCCGGGCGTCGCGGCGCCGGCCGGCGACGCGGTTGCCGGCCAGTCGGCCGCCTGCTCGAGCCGCTCGTAGAGGTCGAGCGCGTCGGCGAGGATGTCTCGCCAGGGCGGTCCGCTGTCGTCCTGCTGCGCGGCCAGCTCGCCCCCTGCCAGCGGATTGCCGACGCCGTCGGCGCGCAGCTCGAAATGGAAGCGCTCGCTCACACGACGGACCAGGCCGGGCAGATCGGCGGTCACGGCCGGCACCTGCGCCAGGAAGCAACGCTCGGGGTGCTGGGTACGGAAGGCGAGCAACGCGTGGTTGTGCAGCTCCCAAGAGCGTACCGCCAGCCAGGGGTCCTGCCAGAGCTCGGGGCCGCTGCCGTGCCGCCACAGCGAGAGCATGACGTCGACCGGGTGGCGGTAGAGCATGAGGTAGGCGGGTGCGGGTAGCAGTCGCTCCCAGAAATCGAGGAACAGGCAGGCGCGAGGGTCCTCGAAGCCCCACAGGGGGAGGGCGGCACGGCACGCGATCAGACGGTGGGCGTGGGCCTCGAAGGACGCTCCCGGGGTGGCCAACGGCCGGTCGCCGGTCAGGCCGTTGTGACCGGCTGCCGCCAGCATCGCGTCGTGGAGACGGAAGACGTCCTGATTCTCGAGGTGGCCCCGCTCATTCTCGGCGCTGGCCGGCTCGAGCTCCTGCCCGACATCGACCCCTGCTCGCTGGAACACGCTCGCGACGAGCGAAGCTCCTGAGCGGTGCATGCCGCAAATCACCAGCTGGCGGCCCGAGGTGGCCCCGCTCGGGGCGGTCGCGCGGACGGGTGTCCCGACGGCGATCTCCGGCGGGGTGGGCGCTGCGAAGGCGTGGGTGTCGATCCAGGCCAGCTGCGCGGGTCCGACACCGATCTGCGGTAGCAACTCGCGTGTCAGCGGCCGGTGGGGCGGCTCGAGCATCCAGTGGTAGTGGACGTGGAGGGGCCGTAAGTCGCGCCAGTCGTCGTGCCAGTTGGCCGCGTCTGCCAGGCAATGAAGAGGCACGTTGGTCCGGCGGTCGAGCAGGCGCACGCGTCGGGTGGTCGACCAGGCGGCGATCGACAGTGCTGCCTGGTTCGAGCCCCAGTACCGGCTCGCGAGCGACGAGACGCGGCCGGTCGAGGACACCACCCGCGCGGCGTTGCCGGCGGTCGGCAGGAGACCTGCCTCGAGCGACCGAGTGAACAGGTTGGCGGCGTGCTCGGCGATCCCGCTGCGGCGACGAATGGCGGCATAGCCGCCGTTGTACGACGCCCGCACGATCTGGCGATCGACGGTCGTCTCGACCCAGGGCAGGCCGCTGACCGGCATGCCGGCAAGCGCGCAGAAGTCTCGCCAGTAGGGCTCGCAAGGGTCGTCAGCGCCGCTGCTCGCGCAGCCCTTGACGCCGACCGGCCGCACCGCGAGGTCGATGTCGTCGCCTGGCAGGTCCGGCTCGCCCAGGACCAGGGTGTCGCTGTCGAGCACGATCAGCACGTCGGCGCTGCTATGCGCCGCCGCCCAGGCGGCCGCGTAGAGGCGGTTGGCACTGCCGTACCAGGGGCAGGCGGTGTTGAGCGGTTCCTCGTGGTAGGTCACGCCCATCGTCGCCAGTTGTTCGCGGGTGGCCGGATCGACGCCGAGGAAGGCGCGCGGCGCGACGGCGAAGATCTCGCTGTCGGCGAAGCGCCCAGCAAACGCGCGGATGCTCGCGATCAGCAGCAGCGCCTGGTCACGCACCTCGTTGTCCTCGATACAGAGGACGAACGCGGCGGTCTCCGGTGGCGGCATCGGTGGATGATAGCGGCGTCCTTGCTTGGCTCGGTCCCGCGACGACATCGAGCCAGGGCGAAGCCCGTGCCGTTGCAGCCGGCGCCGACGGAATTGCCGCCGGTCCCGCGGCACGCGACAGCCAGACGCCGCGGCGCATACAATCCACTAACTCGACCCAGCGCAGGCGAAGCGTCTTGGCGTTTGCCAAGGGCGTGCCCGGCGCACTGGTACCCCTCGTGACGACTCTCCCGCCGCCCCCTTCCGACGTCGCCTCGCGCCATCTGGCCGCGTTGCGCGAGCTGTTGCGCCGGGACATGGGACAGCCGGGGGACTTCGCGGTTGCCGTCGCGGACGTCGCCCGCGAGGGGCAGCGCGCGCTCGGTGCCAACGCCTGCCTGGTGGCGTTGTGGCAGCCGGACCGCGGTTGGCGGGCGGTGGATGGCGACGGCACGCAGGTGGCGCAGGCGGCAATTCCGATGGTGGCGTCGGCATCGGTGCTCGACCAGGTGCGCGCGAGCGGCGTGCCCTGGCTGACGACGCAGGAGCTGGCGCTACCGTCGCGCAGTGTCAGCCAGCGGCGCCACGACGTGCGCAGCGTGCTGGCGGTGCCGATCCGCTTCTTCCACCCGGAGTCGGGGCGGCCGGATGCGAGCCTGGCGGGGGTTCTCTATGCCGACCGGCGCGGGGAGCAGCCGCCGTTCGGGCCGGACGACATCGAGCTGGTGTGCGACCTCGCCGGCCTTGCCGAACGGACGCTCGGCATGGCCCGCCGCCTGGTGCGGGTCGAGGAGCATCTGGCGGTGGTGAGCGCCGAGGTCGAGACGGTGCGCGCCGCGGCCGCGGCGGCGCACCGTCGGGTTCACTTCGAGTCGCGCGACGCGGGCTACCGCGCGGCGGTCCTCGGGCCGCTCGAACGGGCCGCGCGGGCCGAAAAGGTGGGGCTCCTCCTGCTCGGTCCGACCGGTACCGGCAAGTCCCACTTGGCAGAGACCTTCCACTTCATGTCCCGGCGTCGCGAGGGGCCGTTCGTGATCCTCGACTGCGGCCAGGTGACGTCGTCGGAGGCGATGGGCGCCGAGCTCTTCGGCTACGCCCGACGCTCGGGCTTCGATGCCCCGGCCGAGGGGCGCTTCGGCAAGGCGCGACTGGCCCACGGCGGTACCTTGTTCATCGACGAGATCGGTGCCCTGCCGCTCGAGCTGCAGGCGCGCCTGCTGCGGCTGGTGCAGACGGGGCGCTACTCGGCCCTTGGCGATGCCGAGGAGGTGGCCGTCGACCTGCAGGTGGTCGCTGCGGCGAGCCAGGATCTCGAGCAGATGGTGGCGCAGGGGCGGTTTCGTGAGGACCTCTTCTGGCGCCTGGCGGAGATCTCGCTGCGTCTGCCGGATCTCGACCAGCGGCCCGGCGACCTGCCCGGCCTGGCCGAAGCGTTCCTCGCCGCCGCCCGCCAGCGCTTCGGCCGCCCGGAGATCCGGCAGCTGACCCCTGCCGGCCACGCCGCGCTGGCCGGCGCGCGTTGGGCCACCGCCGGCAACTTGCGCGGTCTCGAGCACGCGATCAACCGCTCGGTGCTGCTGGCACCCGACGGCATCGACGCCCTGGACGCCGGTGACCTCGTTCTGCCGGGGAGGTCGGCGCCACCCGCTGCCCTTACCGCGGCGCCTGCTCCCGCCGCGAGCCACCCGAGGACCGACATCGCCAGCCTGCGCGAGCTCCTGGCCCGCAAGCTGGCAGAGTATCGGGGAACCCTGGCTCGCGTGGCGGCGGATCCCGAGGTGGTGGTCGCGCTGGCGGCTCGCGGGGGCGCCCTGCCCGTCAGCACCCTGCGCGCGCGCCTGGCCCACCTCGGCCTGCTCGACGCCATCGCTGCGGCCCGCGATCGCGACGCCGAGCTGGCGCGCGTCGAGGCGGCCCTGCGACGCCATCGCGACGGCAACCTGGCCGCCCGTGAGCTCGGTTTGACCCGCGACCAGCTCACCTGGCGCCTGCGCCAGGCCGGGCTCACCATCGCGGCGGTGTTGGGCCGAGCGGCTGCCGATTGACCGACCGATCGGCGCGCCGCGAGCTGGCGGGACGAGTCCAGCTCGTCGCCCAGCTCGTCGCCCTGCTCTTCGTCGTGATCATCGCCGCACCGGCGTCGGCCCTCGACCCGTCGCGGCGGCTGACGCAGTACACCGTCGAGACCTGGGGCACCGAAGACGGGCTGCCTTCTATGGCCATTGCCGCCGCGGCGCAGACGCCGGATGGCGACCTGTGGCTGGGCACCGGCGACGGGCTCGTGCGCTTCGATGGCGTGCGCTTCGAGGCCTTCGATCGCCGGACGCCGGGGCTGCGCGGCACCGAGGCGCGGGCGCTGCACGTCGACCGCGCAGGGCACCTGTGGATCGGCTTCGCGTTCGGCGGCGTGTCGCGCCGTGAGGGCGACGGGTTCGTGGCCGTCGGTCCCGACGACTTGGTGGTGAACAGTTTCGGCGAGGGCCCCGACGGGCTGTTGGCAACGACGACTGCTGGCATCTTCCGCGTCGGGCTGGCGGGGCTGGAATCCTGGGCTCCAGCCGCCGCCCTGGGCCCACGCTTCTATTACCGGCTGAAGACCGACCGTGACGGCCGGACCTGGGTGTCGGCGGCGGGGGCCTCCCTGTTCGGGTTTGCCGGCGGGCGCGAGGTCTTTCGCCAGGGTCAGGGGCTGGACGCCAGCCGAGCGGTCGCCCCGCTCGGTGTCGACGGGCAGGGCGTAGCAGTGACCTGGCGCCATGGTCGGCTCGCGCGCTGGACCGGTGACGCGTTTGCCACCACTGCGCTCTCCTTGCCGGCGAGAACGCAGGAACCCACGTGGTTCTTCACCGACCGCGCCGGCGCTCTCTGGCTCATCCTCGGCCAGAACGGCGGGCTGGCGCGGTGGTCGCGCGGGCGTCTCGAGGTCCTGCCGGCGGGACACCCCGCCGTCGCCGGCCGATTCGCCCCGCTGGTCGAAGACCGGGAGGGCAATCTCTGGCTGGGAAGTTGGACCGGCGGCCTGATGCGCCTCTCCGACGGCCCGTTGACCAGCTGGTCCACGGACGAAGGCCTACCCGGCAACACCGTCCGCGCCCTCCACGAGGCCGCCGACGGCGCGCTCTGGGCGGGCACGATCAACGGGTTGGCGCGGCTCGCGCCCGACCGGGTCGCGGGCGACCGGGTCGCGGGCGACCGGGTCGCGGGCGACCGGGTCGCGTCCGACCGGGTCGACGTGTTCGCGGTGCCTGATGACGGGCGGGCCTTCATGCGCTCGGCGTTCGTCTACTCGCTGGCCCCGCTCGCCGACGGGACCTTGGCGGTTGGCACGCAGCGTGGCCTGTTTCGCCTGGCAGGTGATCGCATCTTGCCGTACCGTCCGCTCGGCCGGGTCTTCCCGAACCAGATCTTCAGCCTGCTGCCGACCGCCGACGGCGCCCTGTGGCTCGGAACCGGTGCCTCGCCGGGTCAGCCCACGGCCCTGGTGCGGTTGGTCGGCAACCGGGTCGAAGACGTGGCGCTGCCGGCCGAGATCGTCTTCCAGCTGGTCGAGGACCGTCGAGGCGCGGTCTGGGCGGCAACCAACCGCGGCATCGTCGAGGTGACAGGCGATCGCATTGTCCACGTACACCCGATTCCCGGCATGGCGGCCCCACCCTACGTTCTCGCCGCCGCGGAGGACAGCCGTGGCGACCTTTGGTTCGCCACCATCCAGGACGGCATCGTGCGGGTGCACGGCAAAGAGCTGCAGCGGCTCGGCCGTGCCGACGGCATGCCCGACGACGGCTTTGGGGCGATCGTCGACGACGGTCTCGGCTACCTGTGGCTGGGGGGCACGAGAGGCCTGGTGCGGATCGCCCTCGCCGACCTCGACGCCAGGCTCGCCGGCCGCACGACGACGATCCCGTATCGGCGTTTCGATCGCGACGACGGCATGAGGGTGGCGAGCGTGGAGGGCGGCAATGACGGCAACGTGCTGCGCGCCCGCGACGGCCGCCTGTGGTTCGCCACCCTGGGCGGTGTCGCCGTCATCGATCCGGCCCACTTGCCGCCGGTGGCGCGACCGGCGTCGCGAGTGGAGCGGATTCTGGTCGATGGCAAGGTGACGCCGCTGGCCGCCGGGGTCGACCTGCCACCCGGGCGCTATCGCCTCGATCTCGACTTCACCGCCATTCACCTACGCGCACCAAAGCGGCTGACGTTTCGTTATCGGCTGAGTGGCGTCGATCAGAGTTGGATCGCCGCGGGCAGCCGTCGTCACGCCGAGTACCCGCTGGTGCCGCCGGGGAAACGCACCTTCAGCGTCGAGGCCTCGGTGGACGGCGAAGCCTGGGGGCCGGCCGCCGAGCTCGCGGTCGTCATCGACTTCCACTGGTGGCAGCGCACCTGGTTTCTTTTCGTCGCTCCACTCGGGTTCATCGGCCTGGTCTTGGCGGGTCAGCGAGCGCGGGTGGCACGGCTGCGCCGTCGAGCCCAGGAGCTGGAACGTCTAGTCGACTTCGGCCGCGGCGTTACCGGCATTCTCGACCCGGAGGAGATCGGCCAGCAGCTGGTGCGGGCGCTGACGCTGCGCTTTGGCGACGGGCCGAAGCTGCTCTTGGCGCTGCGCGAAGGGCGGACGGCGTGGACCGTCGCGGCTGACTGGCCGGCGTCGTCGCCCCGGCCGGTGGTGTCTTACGAAGCGCTCGCCGGCTGGCGGCGACCTTTGGAGCTGAGAGCGCCGGATTCCGTGGCCGTCGAGTTGCGCGCCGAGTTGTGCGCCGCGGGCCTCGGGTTGGCGGCGCCTCTGGTCTCTGGCGAGACAACCTTCGGCGTCATCGCCGTCGCTACGACCGTTGCGGCCGAGGCCGACCTCGCCCAGCTCGGAGCGCTCGCGGCGCAGGTGACGATGGCCCTCGGGGGCGCTTGGCAGGCGCAGGAAGCGGTGCGCTGGCAGCACGTCTCCGAGGCGCGTCGGGAGTGGCTCGAAACGGATCTCGTCGCCCGCCTGGTGTTCGCGGCCGTGGTCCGCATTGGTGGCGACGCGACGCCGGAGAGCGTGACGGGCGCGCTGGCGGCTGCGGTGGGGGAGGACGCCGTGCTGACCCCCGGCCGTGTGTCCGAGGCGCTGCGACGCCTGATCGACCGTGGCGCCGTCGCCGTTGGCGCCGAGGGCACGCTGCGCGTCGCTCGCGATCGCTGGCTGCTGTTGCCCGAAATTCGCCAGCCGCTGGCCGAGATCGCCCGCCAGGCGGTGCTGCGCCTCGGCGCCTACCGGCTCGGTGAGCGCATCGGTGGCGGCGGCATGGGCGAGGTCTTCCGCGGCGTCAACGTCCACGACGGCACACTGGCCGCCGTCAAGGTCCTGTTCCCGCACCAGACGGTGGACGCCGAGGCGCGGCGCCGGCTCGCGCGGGAGGGCGAGCTGGTGGCCGCGATCCGCCACCCCAACGTCGTCCGCCTGCTCGAGCGCGGCGAGCACGACGGCCGTCTCTACCTGGCGATGGAGCTGTTGGCGGGCGAGACCCTCGCCGTCAGGCTGCAACAGGGAGCCCTGGGTGTCGACGAGGCGGTGCGTGCCGGCCGTCAGCTCGCCTCGGCGCTGGCCGCCCTGCATGCCCATGACGTGGTCCACCGCGACCTGACGGCGACCAACGTGATGTGCGAGCCCGACGGCCGCTACGTCGTCCTCGACTTCGGCCTCGCCCGGGGTCTCGACAGCTCGACCGTCACGCGCGGCCTGACGGTGCTCGGCACGCTGCCCTACATGTCGCCGGAGCAGCTGCGCGGCGAGGACGTCGACCCGAGGACCGACCTGTGGTCGCTCGGGGTGGTCCTGCACGAGATGGCCACCGGGGTCTTGCCCTGGGAGGCCGCGGTCACCGTGCGCATGGCGATCGAGATTCTCGGGGAGGCCCGTCCGCCGCTGCGCCGCCTCGACGGCCTGGCCCCTGCCTTCGCCGCCCTGATTGCCGCCCTGCTCGAGCCCGACCGCGGTCAGCGTCTGGCGGATGCCACGGTGGTCGAACGACGGCTGGCGTCGCTCGTTGCGCCACCGCAGACGGATCCGTATTGACCGTCCGGATCCCGGCACGACGAGCCGCCCTGCTCACGGCTGCTCTGGCGACCTCGCTGCTGATCGCGCAACCGGTCGCCGGACTCGATCCCTCGCGGCGGCTGACCCAGTACACCGTCGAAACCTGGGGCACCGAGGACGGCCTGCCGTCCATGGCCATCGCCGCTGCCGTGCAGACCCCGGACGGCGACCTCTGGCTGGGCACCGGCGACGGGCTCGTTCGCTTCGACGGCGTACGCTTCGAGGCGTTCGATCGGCAGACGCCGGGGCTGCGCGGCACCGAGGTGCGGGCGCTGTACGTCGACGGCCGCGGCCGTCTGTGGATCGGCTTCGCCTTCGGCGGCATTTCCCGCCGCGAAGGCGATGGGTTCGTCGCGGTCGGGCCCGAGAACCTGGTGATTGGCAGCTTCGTCGAGGGTCCTGACGGGCTGCTTGCGGGCACCGCGACCGGCGTCGTGCGCGTCGAGGCGGCGGCGGTCGAGCCGTATACCCCGGCGGCCTCGTTGCCACCCCTGCCGTCGCGCCTGATGCGCGATCGCGAGGGTCGAATCTGGGTCTCGGCACCGAGCTCGATGTACGCCTTCGACGGTCGCGAGGTCCTGTTTCACGATACCGGCGGTGACGCCTTGGCCGCGGCGTCGGTGGGCATCGACGCACGAGGGGACGCCATCCGCTGGCGCTCGGGCCGCCTCGAAAGGTGGGTCGGCGACGGGTTCGTGCCGGCGGCTGGGTTTACGCTCCCCCCACGCGTCGATCCGCCGCAGCTGTACACCGCCGACAGCGCCGGCGCCGTTTGGTTGGCGTTCGGGCAGATCACCGGGATCGGGCGTTGGCTGGACGGACGCGTCGAGACGCTGCCCACCAACCACCCTGCCGTGGCCGGGCGCTTTGCTCCGCTCTGCGAGGATCGCGAGGGCAATCTCTGGCTGGGCAGCTGGACTGCCGGCCTGATGCGGCTCTCCGACGGGCCACTCACCAGCTGGTCGACGGACGAGGGTTTGCCAGGCGAGACGGTCCGCGCGCTACACGAGGCCGCCGATGGTGCCATCTGGGCGGGCACGATCCACGGCTTGGCGCGGCTGCCGCTCGCCGGGGAGTCGGCGCAGGTCTATCCCGTACCCGACGATGGCCGCGGCTTCATGCAGTCGGACTTCGTCTATTCGCTGGCCCCGCTCGCGGACGGCGCGTTGGCGGTGGGAACCCAGCGCGGCCTCTTTCGTTTCGCCGACGGGCGGATCGAGCCCTGGCTGCCGGACGGCCGGGTCTTTCCGCGCCAGGTGTTCAGTCTGACAACCGCCCGTGACGGCGCGCTGTGGATCGGCTCGGCGGTGGGCGACGTGCCTTTGCCAGGCGAGGGCTCGCCGCTGGTCCGTCTCGTCGCGGGCCGGGCCGAGGACGTGCCGATCCCGGCGGTGATCGTCTTTCAGACGCTCGAGGATCGGCGCGGCCACATCTGGGTGAGCACCAGCAACGGCATGTTCGAGGTGCCGCCCGGCCGGCCGCCGCAGCTGCATCCGATCCCCGGCATGACGGCGCAGCCCTACTACCTGGCGAGCACCGAGGACAGCCGCGGCGACCTGTGGTTCGCCACCATCCAGGACGGCATCGTCCGCGTGCGTAACGGCGAGATGCGCCGCCTCGGACGCCCCGACGGACTGCCCGACGACGGCTTCACGGCGCTCGTCGACGATGGCTTGGGCTATCTCTGGCTGGGTTCCGCCAAGGGCCTTCTACGAATTGCCTTCGCCGACCTCGACGCCAAGCTCGCCGATCTGGGCGCGCTGCTCCCGTACCGTCGCTTCGACCGCGACGACGGCCTGAAGTCGCCGAGCATCGAGGGTGGCAACGACGGCAACGTGCTGCGTGCGCGCGATGGCCGGTTATGGTTCGCGACCCTCGCCGGTGCCGCGGTCGTCGACCCGGGCCAGCTGCCGCCCGTGGCGCGGCCAGCGGCTCGGGTCGAGCGCGTCTTGGTCGACGGCAAGGCCCTGCCGGGACTGGGCGACGTTCGTCTGGCTCCTGGCCGCTACCGCCTCGAGCTCGAGCTCACGGCCATCCACATGAAGGCCCCGAAGCGGCTGCGTTTTCGTCACCGCCTGAGCGGCGTCGACGCCGACTGGATCGACGCCGGCAGCCGCCGTTTTGCCTCGTATCCCCTGGTGCCACCGGGGGAGCGGACCTTCGCCGTCGAGGCGTCGGTCGACGGCGAGACCTGGGGCCCCCTCGCCGAGCTCGCGGTCGTCATCGCTCCCCACTGGTGGCAGCGCACTTGGTTCCTGGTCGTCGCGCCTCTGGCCTTGGTCGGGCTGATGCTCGGCGCCCAGCGGGCGCGTGTCGCCCGCCTTCGCCGGCGCGCCCAGGAGCTCGAGCGGATGGTCGACTTCGGCCGCGGCGTCACCGGCCTCCTCGATCCGGAGGAGATCGGCCAGCAGTTGCTGCGTGCCCTCGCTGTTCGCTTCGGCGAGGGGCCGCGGCTGCTGCTGGCGCTGCGCGAGGGGCGCCCATCGTGGATGGCGGCTGCGGGCTGGCCGGGCCCGGCCCCGCGGCCGGCGGTGTCGTACGAGGGCATGGCGGGCTGGCGCCGCCCGCTCGTCCTGGCCGGCGCCGAGCCCTCGGGCCTGGCTCCCTGGCTCGCCGAGTTGCGTGCGGCTGGCCTCGGGTTCGTCGCGCCGCTGATCTCGGGCGAGACGACCTTCGGGTTGATCGGGGTCGCCGGCGAGCGGGCGAAGGATGCCGATCTCGCCCAGCTCGGGGCGCTCGCGGCGCAGGTGACGATGGCGCTCGAGGGCGCCTGGCAGGCGCAGGAAGCGGTGCGCTGGCAGCATGTTTCCGAGGCGCGTCGGGAATGGCTCGAGACCGATCTCGTCGCCCGCCTGGTGTTCGCGGCCGTGGTCCGCATTGGTGGCGACGCGACGCCGGAGAGCGTGACGGGCGCGCTGGCGGCCGCGGTCGGGGAGGATGCGGTGCTGACTCCCGGCCGCGTCTCCGAGGCGCTGCGACGACTGATCGACCGTGGCGCCGTCGTGGCCGGCGCCGAGGGCACGCTGCGGGTCGCTCGCGACCGCTGGCTGCTGCTGCCTGAAATCCGCCAGCCGCTGGCCGAGATCGCCCGCCAGGCGGTGCTCCGCCTTGGCGCTTACCGCCTCGGTGAGCGCATCGGTGGCGGCGGCATGGGCGAGGTCTTCCGCGGCGTCAACGTCCACGATGGCACGCTGGCGGCCGTCAAGGTCCTGTTCCCGCACCAGACCGTGGATGCCGAGTCGCGACGCCGGCTGGCGCGCGAGGGCGAGCTGGTGGCCGCGATCCGCCATCCCAATGTCGTCCGCCTGCTCGAGCGCGGCGAGCACGACGGTCGGCTCTACCTGGCAATGGAGCTGCTGGCCGGCGAGACCCTCGCCGCGAGGCTTTCGAGCGGCGCGCTCGGGGTCGACGAGGCGGTGCGCGCGGGTCGTCAGCTGGCCTCCGCCCTGGCCGCTCTGCATGCCCGCGACGTGGTCCACCGCGACCTGACCGCCAGCAACGTGATGTGCGAGCCCGACTGCCGCTACGTCCTCCTCGACTTCGGCCTCGCCCGGGGTCTCGACAGCTCGACCGTCACGCGCGGCCTGACGGTGCTCGGCACCCTGCCCTACATGTCGCCCGAGCAGCTGCGCGGCGAGGACGTCGACCCGAGGACCGACCTCTGGTCGCTCGGGGTGGTCCTGCACGAGATGGCAACCGGGGCCCTGCCCTGGGAAGCGGCGGTCACCGTGCGCATGGCGCTCGAGATTCTCGGCGAGGCGCGCCCGGCCCTGCGTCGCCTCGACGGCCTGCCGAGCGACTTCGCCGCCTTGGTCGCAGCGCTCCTCGAGCCCGACCGAGCGTGCCGTCTGGCCGACGCGCCCGAGGCCGAGCGCCGGCTGGCCGCGCTCGCGACCGCCAGCGGCCTCCTGCCAGATTGAGCGGGCGCGCCGCCTCGGCACCATCGCGCCCGCCACGCGCAAGGTTGCCGCTGTGCCGTCGGCACATGCGGTGGTGACGGCCACTTCTGGGCTGGCCGCTGCCGCCGCAGCCAAGTCACTGATTCAACGACACATCGGTGCGCTGTCGGAGGTGGCTCAAAGTCTGCAGTCGCCACCTCGGCAGAAGCGTGGAAAAGCGGCGTCGCGCGTCCGTCTCACCAGCACGAGGCGCCCGACCCGCCTTCTCCCTCGACGTCAGCGTCGACTGGCGGAGGCCAAACCGAGCATCGACTGGAGCGTCGAGGAGAGCTGACATGCGGCATCAGCTGATTCGTTCTGGGGGCGGCTCGGTGGCACGAGTCCTGCCGGGGGAGGCGAGATCTTGCCGGGCGTGTATCCTGGCAGCCACCGGGCCGTCCACAGGTTTTTGACGCAGAAGGGAGATAAGGGCCATGTCCAGGAAGCGGGCAGGGGTTTTGACGGTGGGTGTGCTCCTGGCGGCGGGTCTCATCGGGACCCGGCGGGGAGACGAGTTCGGAGTCGAGACACCCGTCGCCGGCTCGCCGCCGGCAGCGGTGACCCCCGCCCCGCTTGGTCCGCCGCCAGGGTATGACGAGGAGGAACTGCGAGAAGGGCGTGAGCGCTGGTTCGCCGAGCTGCACCGCGCGCCCCCCGGTGTCGACTGGCGCGCCGTCGAGGCCGTGAGCTCCCGCCGGGCGATCGCCGAACGTGCCCGCTGGTCGCGGGCGCAAGCGGCGCGTCCGCTGGCCAAGCGCATCCAGCCGTGGCGCGAGCGCGGCCCGAGCAACCAGACGGGTCGCACCTGGGTGACCGCCCGGCGGCCCGACGGCTCGCTTCTCATCGGCACCGATGGCGGCGGGCTGTGGTCGGGGTGGGCGTTCGACCGCAGCTGGCAGCCGCGTTCCGACGGGCTCGGCTTCCGCGTGCGCAACGTCGTAGTGGTGCCGAGCAGCCCCGAGCGCTGGACGATCACCGCCGGACGAAGCGAGCTCCCCTTCACCACCACCGACGGCGGGGCCACCTGGGTCGCGTCGACGCTGCCGGCCGGCGGTGCCAGCAACCTCCAGGGGTTTCTCCAGGACCACGGCGACCCGCGCATCATCTGGGCTTGGTGGGAGTCTGGCGGGTGCCGGCTGCTGCGCTCGACGGACGGCGGCGTGAGCTTCGTCGAGCTGCGCCGTGGTCCGGGCGGCGCGCGCTGCTCGTTCTGGCAGGACCCGCTGCGCGGCGGCCCTCTCTTCCTGCTCGAGAGCGAGAAGCTCCTGGTGAGCACCGACGGCGGCACCACTTTTACCCTCCGCGGCACGCTCCCCGCGACCGGGCTGACCACCTGGGACGTGCGCCTCGCCGGCAGCGGTGCCGGCGCCCCGGCCCTCTACGCGACGACGCGCGTCGAAGGCGACGACCACTGGAAGCTGTGGGGGTCGAACGACGCCGGGGCCAGCTGGGAGGAGCGAACCCATGTCACCGACTACTGGGGAACCCTCGAGGCGTCGCAACTCGACCCCAATCTACTCTTCGTCGGCGGCGTTGACGCCTATCGCTCTCCCGACGGCGGCCGCACGTTGACCGCGATCAATCGCTGGTACGAGTACTACGGCCAGCCCGACACCAAGCTCCACGCCGACCTGCCTGGCATCGACTGCTTGGTCACCGACGGCCGGGAGAGCTGCTACTTCGACACCGACGGCGGTACCTTCGCCACCGAAGACGGCGGTCTCAGCGTGAAGAACGTCACTCGCTACGGGCTCGGCGACGGTCAGTTTTACGACCTGCACACGTCGTCCCGGAATCCGGACCGGATCGCCGCCGGCGCCCAGGACCAGGGCTACCAGGTCTCGACCCCGGCGGCCGGCGGCAGTCTCCAGTTCGAGCAGGTGATCAGCGGCGACTACGGGCACTACGCCTCACCCGACGGCACCCATGACCGCCTCTACCAGACCTACCCGGGCTTCGCCATGGTGCAGTCCGGTGAGACGGCTCCCAACCGCCGGCTTACCCTGATCGACTTCCCGACCGGCCGACGGGGCTGGCTGCCGATGGTCATCGCCGACCCCGACAACCGAGACCGCGCCTATCTCGCCGGCGACCGTATCGCCCAGCTCGACTTCGACCCGCGCGCCTACCGCGGCAGCTGGTCCTTCCCGTTCGCCCAGGACTTTGGCGCCGGCGACGACCAGGACTACATCACGGCGCTCGCCATCTCCCCGGCCAACCACGAGCGCTGGTTCGCCGCTTCGAGCAAGGGCCGATTCTGGCGTTCGAGCGACCGCGGGGTCACCTGGACCGAGTCGGCGGTGCGCATCGCGCAGAGCCACTACTTCTACGGCACCGCGCTCCTCTGCGCCCCGCACGACGAGAGCGTCTGCTATGCCGGCGGCGCCTACTACGGCAACAGTGGAGTCCCGGTCCTCGTCACGCGAGACGGCGGCGAGACCTGGACGCCGATGAGCACCGGCCTGCCGCGCACCACCGTGCTCGGCCTCGACTTCGACTCACCCGCCTCGCAGGTGATCTATGCCGCTACCGAGGCCGGGCCCTACGTCTTCGACGCGGCGGCGGGGACCTGGCGCAGCCTCTACGGCACCGGCGCGCCGATCACCACCTACTGGGGCGTCGAGGGCGTACCAGCGAAGGGGGTGGTGCGCTTCGCCACCTACGGTCGTGGCATTTGGGACTACGCGCCGAACCCCGTCTGCGAGGCCGACGATGCGAGCCTCTGCCTGCTCGCCAATCGCTTCTCGGTCGAGGTCGAGTGGGAGAACCAGTTCAACGGCCAACGTGGCCGGGGCATCGCCATCCCGTCCACCGACCTGAGCGGCTTCTTCGCCTTCACCGACCGCTCGAATGTCGAGCTGATCGTCAAGCTCCTGCCGCTCGAGGACCACGTCAAGGTGTTCTACGGCCAGCTGACCAACCTCCACTTCACCCTGCGAGTCACCGACGCGCGCACCCGCGAAACCAAGACCTACACCAACACCGAGGGCGAGTGCGGTGCGATCGACGACCTGGCCTTCCCGAAGGCGCTGCTGACCGGCGGCAGCTGCGTCGCCGACCGCGACACGCTCTGTCTGCTCGGCAAGCGGATGGCGATCGAGGTCGACTGGAAGAACCAGTACGACGGCTCGAGCGGCAAGGGGACGCCGCGCTCCCTCTCGGACCTGACTGGCGTCTTCACCTTCACCAGCGGCGACAACGTCGAGCTGATGGCCAAGGCACTCGACTTCGGCGACCGCACGCTGCTGTTCTTCGGCTCGCTGTCGAACCTCGAGCACACCATCCGAGCGCGCGACACGGTGACCGGCATCGAGCGGAGCTACTACAACCCGCCCGGACGGTTCTGCGGCACCATCGACGACGACTTCGGCGCGCCCTAGGGTGCCGGTGGCGGCCACCTGTGTCGGTGGCCGCCACCGGCTCGCCATGGTTCGCTCGCAAGAATCTCTAAATTGTTGCGAATAAGCGATTTAGTGGCTGTCAAGCAGTTGGCAGCCAAGCTGCTGTAGAGCCTGGCGATGCATCCCCTAGAGCGACACTTCGTGAGCTGTCTCCTCGCCGCCCGCCAGCGCCCCGCGAGCCGGCCGCGCCCGGCGCGGCCGGAGCCAGCGCCCCCACCAGGTCTCCCGCTTGCGGTGACCGCCGGCCAGCCTGGCCTGCTCGAGCTCATGCTCCTGACCCTCGACCGCCTGTCGACCGGAATCGTGGCGCTGTCGAGCGACGCCCGCGTGCTGGCCGTCAACGGTGCTGCCGAGCGATTGCTCGCCAGCCAGTCGGAATTGGCGATCACCGACGGCCAGCTGCGAGCGACCGTGCCAGCCGTCGCCGAGCGCCTGGCGGCCGCGCTCGAACGACTGCGCAGCAATGGCCGCGACACCCCGGTAGCCGCGACCTCACTGCGGCTCGCGGGCCCTGGGGGAGCCGCGGTCGAGGCTCTGGTGATGCCCCTCGGCAGGGCGGCGAACGCCGTCTCCTTCCTCCTCGTCCTGCACCCCTGCGCCAGTCGCACCTGCGACCCCACCACGCCGCCGCCGGCGCGCGTCTTGGCCCAACTGTACGGGCTAACCCCCGCCGAGTGCCGCGCGGCGGAGCGCCTGACCGCGGGCCGCACCATCGCCGAGGCCGCCGCTGACCTCGGCGTCCGTTACGAGACCGTGCGCACCCACGTCAAACGCGTCTACCAAAAGGTCGGCGTCAGCCGGCAGTCGGACCTCGTGCGGGTGCTGGCCGGTGGCGTCGGCCGGGTATTTTGGGACTGAGCCCGGCGGGGCAAGGCGCGCCGTTTTGGCTGACTGTCGGCAGCGGCCAGCGGGCGCTCCGCTGGCGGTCGCCTGCCCGGCGTTGGCCACCTAGGGCAGATCCTGGGCTGTCTCCTCCCCCGGGCGGGGGACGACGAGACGAGGGTTCCCGGCTAGCCTGAGCCGTCTGCAGCCAGAGTGTGAACCGGCCCTGTGCGCGGGCCCAGCGAAGGGGGAGTCATGTCCGACCGTCTCGAGATCTCGACCCTCCGGCGCCTCGCCGGCTTGCTGCTGGTGTCGGCCCACGCCGGACTGGCGCAGCAGGCGGCGTACTTCGTCAAGGACACCGTTCCCGGGGCCCTAGGTGGCGTGCAGCCGGAGATCGCGACCCTGGCCGGCAAGGCCTATTTTTCGGGCAGTGGCCGGCTGTGGACGTCCGACGGCACGCCGGAGGGCACAGCCATCGTCAGCCCGGTGACGATGGGGCCTTTTCGTCTTACCGCGACCGACAGCCTGCTGTTCTTCAACGGCTACCAGGCGTCCACCGGGCAGGAGCTCTGGAGGAGCGACGGCACGGAGGCTGGCACGAGCCTGGTCAAGGACGTGTGGCCCGGTGCGGCCGCTTCGGTCGACAACCTCTCGGCGGTCGGCAGCACGCTCTTCTTCCGCGCCTCGCAGGGCACGCCGCCTGGGCAGTTTCTATGGAAGAGCGACGGCACCAACGCCGGCACCGTCCTGGTCAAGAACGTCATGCCCGACAGCGGGTCGCTGACCGCGGTGGGAAGCCGACTCTTCTTCACCACCTACAGCCAGTCTGGCGGTCACACCTATGACGAGCTGTGGGTCAGTGACGGCACGACGGCCGGTACCCTCCTCGTGGTGGCCTCCGACCGCGCCTATTACTCACCGGAGAAGAAATACACCAACCTCACGGCAGTTGGCGGCACGCTCTTCTTTGGGGTCTCCGAAGTCCAGGAGCTGTGGACGAGTGACGGCACGGCGGGCGGCACGGGTCCGGTGTCGACCCCGAGCATCAACTTCCTCGGGCCGATGACGAGCGCCTGTGGAGTCGCCTACTTCGTCGGCTATCCGCCGACATCGGGCCAGGGAGGGGTCGAGCTCTATCGCAGCGACGGCAGTGGCGCCGGCACCTACCGGCTGAAGGACATCTACCCGGGGACGACCGGCGAAGGGATCGACAACGACTCGTCGCCGAGTGGCCTGCGTGCCTTCGGCTGCAGCGTCTTTCTGACCGCCGACGACGGCGCACACGGGCGGGAGCCATGGGTCAGTGATGGCACCGGGCCGGGCACCCTTCTGCTGGGCGATATCCGGCCGGGGGCCGCGGCGTCAGCGGTCGCCAACGGCGCGGCGGCGAACGGCCTGTTCTATTTCCTGGCCGACGATGGCAGCAATGGGCTCGAACCCTGGGTGTCGGACGGCACGCCGGCCGGTACCCACCTGCTGCGCGACATCCGGGTGGGTGGCGCTGGCTCGGCGGCGAGCGGATTTGCGCCGGCCACCGCGCCGAGGACGGTCTTCGTTGCCGATGACGGTGTCCGCGGGGCGGAGCTGTGGGTGGCCAAGCCGCCAGGCAACTCCGCGCCGGTGGCGGTCGCCGACGCCTACCAGGCGATCGCCGACATCCCGCTGCAAGTCGTCGCACCCGGCGTCCTCGGCAATGACTCCGACGGCGAAGAGGGCACCTTGACGGTGACTCAGGTGACCACCCAGCCGGCGCACGCGGCGAGCTTCACCTCAGCGGCGGACGGCGCCTTCCTCTACACCCCGGCTCCCGGATTCACCGGCGCCGACGGCTTCGTCTACCTGGTCGACGACGGTCAGGGCGCGCAAGCCACGGCCAATGTTTCGATCGATGTGCGGGCTCGGCATCCCGGCATCGTCGTCGCGCCAACCGGCGGCCTGACGACGACCGAAGGCGGGGTCGCGGCCACCTTCGACATCGTGCTCGATGATCCGCCGACGGCCGACGTGGTGTTGTCGCTGAGCAGCAGTGATCCCAGCGAGGGAACGGTGGTGCCGCCCGGGGTGACCTTCACTCCGGGTGACTGGAGCGTTGCCCGGGCGGTGACCATCACCGGAGTCGACGACGCACAGCAGGACGATGACGTGGCCTACACGGTGGTCACCGGCGCGGCGACGTCGACGGACCTCGGCTACGACGCGCTCGATCCGAGCGACGTCAGCGTCACCAACGTCGACGACGAGATCGCCGTCACGGCCGCCGATGACCTCGACGACGGCGCCTGCCGCGTGGCGCATTGCTCGCTGCGCGAGGCGATCCTCAAGGCGAACGCGCTTGGTGGCGCCCGGGTCATCCGCTTCGCGCTGCCGGGCGCTGGCCCGTGGGTGATTCAGCCGACGTCGGCCCTGCCTGCCATCACCGCGTCTGCCCTCGTCGACGGTGCCACGCAGCCCGGCTTCGGCACGGCTCCGGTGGTCGAGATCGATGGCAGCGTGGCACCGATCGGGACCGACGGTCTGGTCTTGACCGGGTCCGCCGCCACGGTTCGCGCCCTCGTCATCCGCGGCTTCCGGACTAGTGGTGGTTCCGGCGGCACCGCTGTCGTCCTGGCCGGCACGGGCGGCCATCACGTCGAGGGCTGCTACCTGGGCGTCGGCGTGACCGGCGCGACGGCCGCCGGCAACTACATCGGCGTGGTTGTGGCGAGCTCGAACAACCAGGTCGGCGGCAGCGGCAGCGTAGGCAACGTGATCGCGGCCAGCGTCTCGAGGCAGATCGAGGTCGAACCGGGCGCGCTCGACAACAGCATCGTCGGCAATGCGCTCGGGGTCGACGCGACCGGCAACGTGGCTCTGCCGGCACCCTACGGCATCTACGACTACGGCACGCGGACCCGGATCGGCGGGGTCGCGGCCGGCGAGGGCAACGTCGTCGCCAGCAACTTCAGCAACGGCATCGGCCTGACGCTGGTCGGGTCGGGCGCGGTGGTCGAGGGCAACTTCTTCGGCGTCTCGCGCGATGGCAACGCGCAGCTGCGCAACAACTGGGGCATTCTCGCCGCCGGCACCGGTCGCGTCGGCGGCAGCTTGGCGGGCCAGGCGAACCAGGTGGCCTACAGCCGAGAAGCGGGGATCCTGGCCCGCGGCGCCGCCACGCGCCTGAACCGTAACCAGGTCCATCACACCAGCGCTGGGCTGGCGGTCGACCTGTCGCCGTCGTTCCCCAATGGGGTGACCGCCAACGACCCGGGAGATGCCGATACAGGACCCAACGGCTACCAGAACTTCCCGGTCTTGACCGCGGCGACCACCGCCGGGGGCGTAACAACGGTATCCGGGACGTTCGAAAGCAAGCCCTCGAGGACGTACCGCTTGGAGTTTTTCTCCAGCCCGGCGTGCAGCGCGAGCGGACATGGTGAGGCCCAGGTATTTCTGGGTGACCTGGTCGTGGCGACCGCCGGCCCCGGGACGCTGAGCTTCTCAGTGCTCCTGACCCCGGGCCAGCCAGGCGGCTGGTCCGTCAGCGCGACGGCGATCGACGAGGTCACCGGCGAGACCTCCGAGCTCTCGAGCTGCCAGCTGGTCACCGCCCTGGAATCCACGCCGCCCACCAACCCGACGCTGTCGAGCTCGACGCACGTCGTCGGCACGTGGTCGAGCTCGAGCTTCATCGCCGTGCAATGGACCGGCGCTGCCGACGAGCCGGGTGGCTCCGGCCTCGCGGGCTACTCGATCGTCTGGGACTCGTCGCCCTCGACGACCCCCGATACCGTGATCGAGATTCCGCACACCAGCGACCCCGACGGTGTCGGCGCTTCGCACGCCGACGGCAGCAGTCACTACTTCCACCTCCGCACCTGCGACAACGTCGGCAACTGTGCCTCGGCGGTGCACGCCGGGCCGTTCTGGATCGACGCCACCGCGCCCACCGCGCCCGGCGGGATGACCAGTGCGTCGCACGGCGACGGCTTGCCGCACTCCGACCGCACCGTCGACCTCGTCTGGGGCGCGGCGACCGACGCGGCGTCTGGGATCGCGAGCTATGGCTACGTCTTCGACGCGACCCCGACCGGGGCTTGCACCGGTGACTCGACGACCTCGACCAGTGCCTCGAGCCCGCCGCTGGGTGACGGAATTTGGTACGCCCACGTGTGCGCCGTTGACGCCGCCGGGAACCCCGGGCCGGCAGCGCACGGCGGGCCGTTCGTCGTCGGGCCGGACCCGGCCTGGGCGGCGAGCCTGGTGTCGCATCAGGCGGGTGGGGCGACCACCACCGGGAACGGCGCCTCCAGCGGGCGCTTCGTCTCTGCCGACGGGCGCTACGTCGCGTTCTCGTCGTCCGCCTCCGACCTGCACAGCGGTACCGACACCAACGGCGTGGACGACGCCTTCCTGTGGGATCGCGTGACCGGCGACATCACCCTGGTCTCTCACCTGGCGGGGGATCTCGACACCACCGCAACGGGTGCGGCGACCGCCGCCGGGATCAGCAGCGACGGCGCCTGGGTCGCCTTCTACTCGACGGCGCCGGACATGATCGCCGGCGGCACGGACACCAACGGCGTGTACGACGCCTTCCTGTGGGAGCGGGCGACGGGGGCGATCACGCTGCTGTCGCACGCCGCCGGCCTAGCGACGACGGCGGGCGACGAGACGTCCTACATCGCCTATGGCACCATCAGCGCGGACGGCCAGCGGGTGGCGATCTACTCGGACGCCACCAACCTCGTGGTGGGTGGCACCGACGTCTCGGCGACGACTGATGCCCTCCTCTGGGACGGCGCGACCGGCCTCCTGACCTACATGTCGCACCTGCCTGGGGCGCCCACGGTGGCCGCCCAGAGCTATTCAGTGCCGACGCTGATGAGCACCGATGGCGAGTACGTGACGTTCTACTCGCAGGCCAGGAACCTGGTCAGCGGGGACGTCGGCAACGACCTCAACGGCGGCTACGACGCGTTCCTCTGGGAGCGGGCGACGGGTGCGGTGGTGCTCGCGTCCCACGTTCCGGGCAGCACGATCACGTCGGCAGAGAGTCCGAGCAGTGCCGTCGGCCTGAGCGCTGACGGCCGCTACCTGCTGCTCAGCAGCAGCGCGACCGACCTGGTGGTGGGATTCTCTAACGCCAACGGCGCCTTCCCCGATGTCTTCCTCTACGACCGCCTGAGCACCACGGTCGAGCTTGCTTCCCGCTCGACCGCCGGGCCGACGACCACTGGCAATTCCTCCTCGTACGGCGGCGGCATCTCCGCCGACGGCCGCTACGTGCTGCTCACGAGCGGTGCCAGCGACCTCGTCTCCGGCGTCTCGGACGTCAATGGCGCCGCCGGCTTCGACGTCTTCGTGCGGGACCGCGTCGCCGGCACGACCACCCTCCTGACGCACGCCGCGGGCTCGCTCGCCACCACCGCGAATGACGAGTCCGTCGCCTTCGCGCTGTCGAGTGACGGTCGCTACGCGCTCTACAAGAGCCTCGCCACCGATCTCGTCGCCGGCATGACGGCGGCCAACGGTGCCGCCGCCTGGGACGTCTTCCGGGTCGACCGCCTGACCGGCGTGAGCAGGCTGATCACGCACTCCGCTGGCTCGCCGACGACGACGGGCAATGCCGAGTCCTTGCCCACCGGCATGACGCCGAGCGGCTCGCGGGTGCTGTTCGAGAGCGGGGCCAGCGATCTGGTTGCTGGCCTGACCGATGCCGACGGCACCGGCCTCGACCTCTACTTTGCGATCTCCGACAGCGACAGCACCGCGCCAGCCGACCCGACGATCACGGCGACCGATCCACCGGCGAGCATCTGGTCGAGCGACTCGACCGTCGAGCTGACCTGGTCGGGCGCCAGCGACGAGCCGGCGGGCTCGGGTCTTGCCGGCTACTCGGTGCTCTTCGACCACAGCGCGACGAGCTCGCCCGACCAGACCGTCGACGTGCCGCAGGCAACCGATCCGCACAGCTTCACCAGCACCTCGCTCGCCGACGCCAGCGACTGGTACGCCCACGTCGCCACCTGCGATCTGGCCGGCAACTGCACGACGACCGTGCATGCCGGCCCGTTCATGATCGATACCTTGGCGCCGTCGGCGCCGGTGGCGCTGACGTCCGCCAGTCACGCACCCGGCGTCGCGTCGACGGACACCACCGTCGACCTCACGTGGAGCCCAGCCACGGATGCTGGCTCTGGCGTCAGCGGCTTCTCGTGGCTCTTCGACCACGCGTCGTCGTCGGCCTGCGAAACCACCGTCGACGGCGATCAGTCGGTGCTCGCGGCCACCAGCCCGGCGCTTGCCGGTGGGGTCTGGTACGCGCACGTCTGTGCCCTTGACGGCGCCGGCAACTGGGGCGCCGTCGCCCACCGCGGCCCCTTCACCATCGACACCGCCGGCTCGGCCGCGACGCTGTTCTGGACCGCAACCGAGGCTCCCCACCAGCTCGGCGTCGCGCAGGAAGACGGCAGCGGGGTCACCGTTGTGGGCACGGAGGGAGCGAGCGGTTACGTCGGCGTAGATGTCGATGCGGTCGCGCGCAAGGTCTACTGGACGTCCTGGGAAGGTGCTCCGGAGAGCGGATGGCTGCGCCGCTCCGATCTCGACGGCTCCAACGTCGAGACCTTGGTGGGTGGCCTGGCCACGCCTCACGACGTCGCAGTCGACCCGAGCGGTGGCAAGGTCTACTGGAGCGAACGCTCCGCTGGCCTGATTCGCCGCGCCAACCTCGACGGCACCGATCTCGAGACGGTGGCGAGCGGGCTGGCGACGCCGATCGGTGTCTCTCTCGACTTGGTGCATGGCCGGATCTACTGGACGGAGTTCGGTGCCTCGGGCCGCATCGGCCGCGCGAATCTCGACGGCAGTGGCGCTGGCTCCGTCGCCACCGGCCTGACCGGCGGGCTGCACGGGATTTGGACCAGCGCCAGCGATGGGCGGATCTACTTCACCACCTACTCCGCCAGTCAGATCCGGCGTATCGACTACGACGGCAACGGCCTCGTCACGCTGACCAACGTCCCGGGCTGCGGCCCGTCTGACATCGAGCTCGACGCCGTCGACGGGATGCTCTACTACCCCTGCCGGCTCACCAGCTCCTTCCGCAAGTCCAACCTCGATGGCACCGGCAGCGCGGTGCTCTACTCGGTCGCGAGCAAGGCGCTGAGCGTCGCCCTGTTGCGCAGCGACGCGACCCCGCCGGGCGATCCGAGCATTGCCGCCACCTCGCCGCTGGCCAGCACCTGGTCGAACGACAACACCGTCGACGTCAGCTGGTCCGGAGCCAGCGACGGGCCCGGCGGCTCGGGCCTCGCCGGCTACTCGGTGCTCTTCGACCACCTTCCGTCCAGCGCGCCCGACTCGACCGTCGACGTGCTGCAGACGACGGATCCACATTCGACGACGAGCGGCGTGCTCACCGACGCTGCCGATTGGTACGCCCATGTGGCGACCTGCGACCTCGTCAGCAACTGCACCTCGACCGTCCATGCCGGTCCGTTCTGGATCGACACCACGGCACCGTCGGTGCCTGGCACGGTCACCAGCTCGACGCACGGCGCGGGACCGAGCGCCGCTTCCTCGATTGCCATCTCCTGGGTGGCGGCGACGGATGCCCTGTCGGGGGTGGATGGCTACAGCGTGCGTTTCGACAACGCCGCTGGCTCGTCGTGCGCGCTGACCAAGGACGTGGAGGAATCGACCCTCGCTGCAACCTCGGCAACGCTCGCCGACGGCACCTGGTACGCGCACGTCTGCGCCGTCGACCATGCCGGCAACTGGGGCGAGGTGGCCAACGGCGGCCCCTACGTCGTCGTCGCGACGGCGGTCGCCGACGGCCAGGTGTTCTATACCTCGTACAGCTCCTCGGAGGTCCTGCGGGTGGGCATCGACGGGGCTGGGGCGACCACCATCGTGAGCGGGCAGGGCGGTGTCCTCGGAGTGGCCTGGGAGCCTGTGTCGAGGCAGCTCTACTGGGCGACCTCGGCTGGTGTCATCCGTCGCTCCAATGCGGACGGCAGCGGGGTCACCGAGGTTCTTTCGACTTCGCCAACCCCGATCTTTGCGGTGGCACTCGACGCGGCGGTCGGCAAGATCTACTGGACGATGACGACGGTGGGCCGGATCGAACGGGCGAACCTGGACGGCAGCGGCCGCGAGATCGTCGCCTCCGACCTCACCAGCCCGATCGCGATCGACCTGGACGCACTGAACGGCAAGGTGTACTGGACCGAGGATGGCCTGGCCGGCGGGGTGACCCGGGTGGCACGAGCCAACCTCGACGGCACGGGCATCGAGACCGTCTTCGGCCTGCCGCAGGGCCGCGCTTACGGTCTGGCTGTCGATCCGGTGGCGCAGGTCGTCTATTGGAGCAACACCGCCGTCGGTGGCGGCACCATCCGTCGCGTTGGCTATGACGGCACCGGTGACGTCGCCCTGGCCAACGGCTCGGCGGTCGCCGACATCGCGGTCGGCGGCAACCATATTTACTGGGTGGAGGAGAACGGCCAGGTCGTCCGGCGAGCCGAGAAGGACGGCAGCAATCCCGTCACTCTGGCTTCCGGCGGCAGCTTCTGGGGCGTCGCCGTTTCCGCGGCCTCGGACGCGGGCGTGCCGAGCCCGCCAACCTCGCTCGCCGCCCAGGCGCCGCACGTCCCGAGCACTTGGTCGGACGACGCCACCCTTGCCATGGAGTGGTCCGGCGCTGCGGACGCTCCTGGCGGGTCTGGGCTCGCCGGCTATTCGGTCGTCTTCGACCACAGCGCCGGCACCCATCCGGACGAGTCCGTCGACGTCCCGCAGAGCGTCGACCCCCACACCGCGTCGAGCGGTGTGCTCGCCGACGCGGGGGACTGGTACGTCCATGTCCGCGCCTGTGACGTCGCCGGCAACTGCGGTGCGACCGTGCATGCCGGTCCGTATTGGGTCGATGCGACGGCGCCTTCCCCGCCGGGTGCCGTGACCTCGGCGTCCCACGGCGCGGTGGCGATCCCGGATCCGACGATCGACGCAAGCTGGCTGGCTGCATCAGACGCCGGCTCATCGGTCGCCTTGTATCGCTACGCCTTTACAGGCTCCGCGCCCAGCCCGGCATGCGCCAGCCTGACAGCTACGACAGCCGGACTTGCCGCGACCTCCGCGCCGCTCGCTGACGGCAGCTGGTACCTCCACGTCTGCGCCGAGGACCTGGCGGGGAACCGGAGCGCGGTGTCGACCGCCGGCCCGTTCTCGATCGACTCGCAAGCGCCGGCCGCCGGGACGTTTGTCTACTTCTCGCGGTACGTAGATCAGCGGATCGATCGCCTGGCCGCCGACGGCTCGGGCCGGACGACCGTGGTGCCCTCGGGCAGCCAGACAGCGGTCGACGTCGATCCGGTGAGCAACCACGTCTACTACGTTTCTGGATCCTTGCGGCGCGCGAGCCTGGACGGCAGCAACTCGACGCACGTCGCGAGTCTGCCCGGGAACGCCTACGCGATCGCCGTCAGCACCGTGCACGATCGCGTCGTATGGACGTCGGGAGCCGCGATCCGATCGATGCGACTCGACGGCAGTGGGTTCCTCACCCTGGCCTCAGGGAACATTGGGTTTGCCGCCGACGTCGAGATCGACGAGCGCACGGGAACAGTCTATTGGGCCGACTACAACGGGCATCGGATCGAACGCGTCGAGCTCGATGGCAGTGGCCGCGCGGTGGTGCTCGCGACGGGCAGCCTGGAGCCCTATGGTCTTGCCCTGCGTACGGCCACGAACCAGCTGTTCTGGACGGCGGCCAATACCGGCGAGATCCGTCGAGTCGGGCTCGACGGCACTGGCGACAGCGTCATCGTCCCCGGATCTGGAGCCCAAACCACTCCGGCCGGGATCGACCTCGATGTCCCTTCGGGCTACCTTTTCTGGGTCGAGGAGGTCAGCGGACTGGTGCGGCGAGCCAGGCTCGACGGGACCTCGGTGACGACGCTCGCGACCAATCCGGGTGCGCCGCATCCGTACGGAATCGCCGTGCTTTCCGTCGATGAGGCAGCGCCGAGCGATCCCTCGATCGTGTCCGCGTCGCCGGCAGTCGAGACCTGGTCGAACGACAACACGGTTACCGTCACTTGGTCCGGCGCGGCGGACGCACCCGGTGGTGTTGGGCTTGCCGGGTACTCGGTGCAGTTCGACCACGCCGAGCTGGGCGTGCCGGACACGACCGTGGAGGTGCCACATCACGTCGATCCGCACGGCGGCACCAGCTCGAGCCTCAGCGACGGTGACGACTGGTACGCCCACCTGTCGACGTGCGACTTGAACGGCAACTGCACGTCGACGGTCCACGCTGGGCCGTTCTGGATCGACGCGACGGCGCCGTCGGCGCCCGGTCCGGTGGCCTCGGCATCGCACGGTGGCGGCCAGACACATGCCGACGCGACGATCGACGTCGCCTGGAGCGGCGCTTCGGACACTGCGTCTGGCGTTGCGAGCTACCGGTATGCCTTCACGAGCTCCGCGACCGCGCCGTCCTGCGCCAGCCTAGGTTCGGTGACGGCCTCGACAGCGGCCACCTCTTCGGCGCTCGCCGACGGCACCTGGTACGCCCACGTCTGCGCCGTCGACGCCGCCGGCAACACCAGCCCGGTGGCAATGGGCGGGCCGTATTTGGTCGACACGTCCGCGCCGACCGGTCTCGCCGTCGGCTCGACCTCGCACGCCGCCTCGACCTGGTCGCACGACCCGACGGTCGACTTCAGTTTCACCGGAGCGGCGGACGTCAACGGCGTCAGCGGCTACTCGGTGGCGTTCGACCAGGGCCCGGCAACCGTTCCTGACGGCACCGTCCACCAGGTCGGCACGACCTTCACCGGCGCGGCGTCACCCGATGGCAGTGACTGGTACGTCCACGTCCGTGCCTGCGACGACGCTGGCAACTGCGGCGCGACGGTGCATGCCGGGCCGTTCTGGATCGACACCGCGGCTCCGGGTGCCCCGGGTGCGGTCACGTCGTCCCACGACGGCGGGGCAGCCACCGCCGACGCGACGATTGCCGCCGCGTGGGCGGCCGCGAACGACGGTCTCTCCGGGGTCGACGGCTACGCCTACGCCTTCACGGGCAGCGCGACGCCGGTGTGCGACCAGACCAAGGACGTCGAGGAGTCGACGACCGCTGTCGAGAGCGCGGTGCTCGCCGACGGCAGTTGGTATCTACACGTCTGTGCCGTCGACAACGCCGGCAACTGGGGCGCGACGACGACGGGCGGCCCGTATCTGATCGACACCGCGAGCCCCAGCGGCCTGGTGGTGTCGTCGAGCAGCCACAGCGGTTCGACCTGGTCGGTCGACCCGACGGTGGACTTCGCGTTCTCCGGCGCCACCGATGCCAGCGGCGTAGCCGGTTATTCACGCGTCTTCGACCGCTCGGCGGCGACGGTGCTGGATGCGACCGCGGACCAGGCAGGGACGAGCTTCACCGGCACGGCGTCGCCCGACGCCAACGACTGGTGGCTCCACGTTCGCGCTTGCGACGCGGCGGGCAACTGCGGCTCGACGGTGCATGCCGGGCCGTTCTGGATCGACACCACGGCGCCGTCGGCGCCGGGCAGCCTGACCAGCCCGTCGCACACGGTCGGCGTGGCGTCGGGGGATCCGACGATCGAGGTGACGTGGACGGTGGCGACGGACGCGACGTCCGGGGTCAACGGCTACGCGGTGCTGTTCGACGCCAATCCGACCGCGGCGTGCGATGAGGTGATCGACCAGAACGGGGCCGCAACCGGCGCGACGAGCAATCCGCTTCCGTCTGGGACTTGGTACGCCCACGTCTGCGCGGTCGACACGGCCGGCAGCTGGGGTGCGGTAGCCAACGCTGGCCCGTACACGACCGACGCCACCGCACCGACGGCGACGTCGGTGCGGCCGGTCGCGGGGAGCGGCTCGTTGGGCGAGGGCGCGCTGCTCGACGCCGGCGTCACCCAGCTGCTGGTCGCCTTCTCGGAGCCGATGGCGACGAGCGGCGGCGGCAGCGCCGCCGCAGTCGGCAACTACAAGCTGTTCGCAGCCGGACCGAACCACGTGATCGACAGCACCGGCTGCGGCAGCCCCGCCGTGGACGACCTGGCGGTGACCCTCGGCGGCGCGACGTACCTCGCCGCCAGTCAGACGGCGGCGCTGACCCTCGACCACACCACCGCCCTGGCGGCGAGCGCCTATCGTCTGCTTGCCTGCGGCTCGCTCACCGACGCCCAGAGCAACGCCCTCGACGGCAACGCCGACACCACGCCGGGAGACGACTTCGGGCGGAGCTTCACCGTCCAGCAGACGGATCTCCTCGCCAATCCCAACTTCGACCTCGACACCACCGGCTGGACGCTGCTCGGCAACCCGGGCGAGCTCAGCTGGCAGAGCGGCGACGCTGACGCCGCTCCGACCTCGGGCTCGGCGCAGCTCGTCACCCTCGTTGGCGCCGGCCAGACGCACGGCATCGGCCAATGTCTCCCCGTCACCGCTGGCGAGCACTACCGGGCTCGTGGCTTGACTCGTATCGCGAGCGGCACGGCCGGTCAGCCGAAGGTCGGCATCCGCATCGAGCTCTTCGCGAGCGCGGCCTGCACCGGCTCGCCGTCGTCGACGGTGGCCAGCCCGTTGGTGAGCGGCGATACGGCCGGCGGCTGGCGCCTGCTCGAGACCACCCTGCTGGCGCCGGCCGGCACCGTGTCGGCGCGGGTGCGCTTCCAGGCCGACAACTCGGCCGGCGGCCCGGCCTTCACCGTCGGTTTCGACGACTTGATGGTGAACCGCTACGTCGAGTTGCTGTTCATGAACGGGTTCGAGAGTGGGACCACGGGGGCGTGGAGTGGCACGGTCGGTGGGCCGTGAGGGCGGCGGCGCACCCTCCTTGGTGAGGCAAAGCCCTGCCGTATCCCCCGCGCGGGGGACGACGTGGCAGGACCGGAACGCGTAGCGTCGGTGGCTCGGGAACAACGAGCGAACGAGCGTGAACCGGCCGATCCTGGTCGGTGAGGGAGATGGGTATGGGCGATCGGGGAGCGTGCGCGACGGGTATGCGGGGTGCTCTCGATCTTGGTGGCGAGCCGATGCCCGTGCCACGTACCAATGGGATCTCGCGCCTCTGGCCAGCAGTGGCATGGGGCGCCTGCCTTGCACTCGCCCTGCCGGCCGCAGCGACAGCGCGCGAGATCACCCTCGAACAGCGCGTGGCCTGTCAAACGGCGATCGAGGAAGTCTATTGGCGGCACCGCATCTGGCCGGCAGAGAACAAGGCGCCGAAACCGTCGCTTGCCGAGGCGATGTCGCGCGACGTCGTCACGCGCAAGGCCGAGGACGCGGTGGCGATGAGCGTGGCTCTCGACGAGCTCTACCACTCGCCGATCTGGCCCGAGCACCTCCAAGCGGAGCTGGACCGCATGGCCAGGGACTCCAGGGATCCCAAGATGCTGGCCGAGCTGTTCGCGGCGCTCGGCAGCGACCCCACGCTGGCCGCCGAGTGCCTGGCCCGGCCGGCGCTAGCCGAGATTCTGTCCGGAAAAAGGCGAAACTCGGTGCGCCAGGTGGGCTCCCGAGCTCGCGAATGAG
>CXWL01063736.1_pt1 | contig 86239 bp, 80 predicted proteins | sample 590931 | NCBI WGS metagenome assembly CXWL01 (sample SAMEA3498368, study PRJEB10139) | groundwater metagenome | biome: water well; material: biofilm material | place: Germany | collected 2015-04-27 | reverse complement strand
ACTCCAATGGCTGCGTACTTTAGCAACGGGCGGGGGCGTGTCAACTGCCGGAAGTAGGTTCATCGTCTCGATATGGCGACATCGGGTTTGATGGTATTCGCGCGGGGCGAGGCGATGCAGCGCGAGTTGTCGCGGATGTTTCGCGAGCGGGTGGTGCGCAAGCGGTATGTAGCGTTGGTGGTGGGGGATTTGAGTGAAGGAGAAAGCAACGGCAAAATCCAGAGCCAAGTCAAAAGCACCCCCTCCCCCGCCCTCCCCCGTGGGGAGAGGGAGTGTCCGCGTTCTGTTGGTGATGGGTGGTGGGAGATCGACCTGCAGCTCATGGTGGATTGGCCGAACCGTCCGAAGAGCAAGGTGGACTGTGAGTTAGGTAAGCCCTCGCTCACGCGCTATCGTTTGCTGGGCGTGGAAGCCTCAAGTTCGCGCGCCAACATCGGCGCATCCCTCGATACACCGCGCAAGCGCGGCACTCGGGACGAACGGGAAATAGTAAATTCTCGTCTTGAGCTAGAGCCCATCACCGGCCGCACGCATCAGTTGCGCTTGCACCTTGCCAGCATCGGTCATCCCATCATCGGGGATGCTTTGTACGATGGGCGCAGTGCGGAGCGGTTGATGTTGCATGCGACTCATCTGGCGTTCGTTCACCCTATCACTTCACAGCCTTTGCACTTCGAAATTCCTACCCCTTTTTGACACACACTTCGCTCGTTTTGCTAGCCGCTTCCCCCTTTAGCTAAAGGGGGACTGAGGGGGATTTGAAAAGCGGTGACGTAGCATCGATTTCAAATCCCCCCCCCTTTTTTTTCCAAAGTGGGGAACAGTAAAGGAGGTAGTGACGGTATCGTTCTTGGCATGGCCGAGGAGGGCTTCCATCTCGGCATCCAGCGCCCGTTCAACGAGTGCCTTGGTGAGTTGCTTGAGGAGGCCGTTCTCGCCTATCAGGTCTTCGGGTTTCAACTGACTCAAATTCGGGAGCCACTATAGTTGCCCTGAGACGCCCCTAGCAGTCCACTAGTTTTAGTAGCCAAAGTTCCGCTCAGGGCAATTAAAGAATCGTCATAGATCTTCGAAGCTTGCGTCAACGCAGATGCTTCAGCTTCCTTTGCCGTCTCTATTGCGGCACTCAAAGCCAACTTCGCCGGCTCCAGAACACCACTCGCTTCCTCATATGCGGCTTTTATCGCAAGATCTCTTCTTTTCGTTATCGGATTTACTTTCTTTTCTAGAATGGCTCGTGTTACTGAAATAGCTTCCATCGTATCCGTTTGCTTGGTTAGGCCGTCGACTATTTCTTGCAACTGAGAAATCTTTGCATCTTTAATGTCAGATTCAAAGGTTTTCTTTGCTTGCTTAATTGCGTCTTCTAACTTTTCATCAACACCCTCTTTTACCTTCTCAAATGACTTAGACGCAGACTTCTCTGCTTTTGCCCGCTGTTTATTAGCATCAGTTATTGCATTTTCCTTTGATTCTTTGGCTGAACGATACGATCCGGCTGCCGCCTCAAGATTTTTAATTAGATCCGACTTCAAAGCACCATCTAGATCAACCGAATTATTTATTAATGTCCGCAAACGAGACACCAAATCTTGGTCGCCCAAAATCCCGGGGATATCTGTAGTTTTTAAGTTTGCAACATTTCCAATGGACGTAGCCAGCTTATCTAAGTTATCAATCCTGACTTGAATCTCAGCTGGTTTAGGATGAATATCTTTCAGCTCAATTAGAAGTTTGCGAATATCCGCCAGCGTTCTTGCGCCAACAATATTTTGTTCAAGCGTCTTAACTTTTGTTATTTGCTCATTCATAGTGTTCAGCAGTTTGTTAATATCATCAAGAGCTGGCATTGCTTTCTGTCCATACCTCCCTACTAGAACAATATTTACTTTTACTTCGTGCATACTATTGGTAGAATTTTCCTTATTCAAACTAGTCCAATATGTATTAAGTTTTGTGAAGCCACTCGAAATTTCGTCTGACTTTTCTGTAATTGACTTAGCTACATCATTGTTTTGTTCTTTGTCTGACTCTCTTTTTCCTTTCAACTCAGTCGATCGCTTAAAGTCCTCCGTATTGTTTGACTCAACAATCTGTGGTTGATAGCTAATATGTATATCAACATTGGATTCTTTTCTAGCATCCTCAATTGAATCCTTAAAAGTACCAAACACTTTGCTAATCGTTGAACTGAAATTAGCTACGATCCTCGGTTGTATTGTGTTCACCAACGCTTCAGGGCGGTTCTCACCGTCTGCTGAAATTAATTCTGGTTCCGAATTCACAATAACCGATGCACTGGAGGCCTGTACCTCCCCTAATTCAATTACGACGATCAACAAGGCAAGCAATATTTTGTTCATTATTTCAACTCTCCAAGGTTAATAAATAAGCTTCTTGCAAAACTATTTTTTGATACGGAGCGCAATAACATTTGATTCCCGAATTTGGCATCAAAGTGGTCACGCTACCCCTGTTTGCGGGTTTACCGCATCATTCCACCCCTGCGGGTGATTGTCCTCACCCGTCAAACCGGTTGGGGACTTTTTTGCTTCCTGCTGTCGGACACTTCAAATTTCATGCTTACGTCAGCAAGCCTTGCCAACTACTCTGATTCCCACAGCCAGATTGATCGGACGGCGGGTGATGCCAATAGCGTGTTCAATCCTGTGTAGCCGATCTACCAAAATGCTTCTTGGGTTTAGAGTCAACTTTTCGAACTCTGCCGTCAAAACATGAAATTTTTCGGCTTCCATCTCGGCGCCTATCTAATTGATTAATATGATGATAGTCATGGGCTGCTATTCCACTGTGGCATAGCCAATCACAAAACAGCGTTATATTATTCCGCTGCGTTGCGTAGTATCCATGTCGGGCGTCGAAGAAGTGTTCAGAACCTCCGTCTTCACAGGAACGGTCACCCTCTTCTATCTATTTTGGCGTCTCATTTGGCGGTTAATTCAGCCCAAGTGGGGAGTTTTGCAAGAGGCTCTTCGACACGGTTAAATTTTAGCATGGGTGAATACCACATTGAATAATATGGTTAAGAAATAGGGATAATAAATACAATCGCATAAGTCAAATGCAACTTACGTTTTGCCTCACGTAAAAACCTGAGTGATACCGGATTGGTTGCCCCCTTGCTTAAGGATTTCGCGAACATAAAAATGCCCGCCCCCACGTAAATCGGGGAGGCGGGTCTCAGGTGTACTGCTTGATCGTACTTACTTCTTCTCGACCTGCCCCAGCTTGCGCCAAGTCTCCAGCAAGGTGTCCGGATTGAGCGACATGGTTTGGATGCCGATCTCCATCAACCATTGTGCAAAGTCGAAGTGGTCGGATGGGCCTTGGCCACAAATGCCGACGTATTTGCCTTTGCGGTTGCAGGTCTCAATGGCCATCTTGAGCAAGGCTTTCACGGCGTCGTCGCGTTCGTCGAATCTGTCCGCGACCAGGCTGGAGTCACGATCCAGACCGAGCGTGAGTTGCGTCAGGTCGTTGGAGCCGATAGAGAAACCATCGAAGTATTCGAGGAACTGTTCCGCCAGCAATGCGTTGGAGGGGATCTCGCACATCATGATGAGGCGCAAGCCATTCACGCCGCGTTTCAATCCGTTCTTCTCCAAGGTGGCGACGACTTCGCGTGCCTCACCCACGGTACGCACGAAGGGGATCATCAACTCGACGTTGGTGTAACCCATCTTCTCGCGCACACGCTTCATGGCGCGGCATTCGAGTTCGAAGCAATCGCTGAAGTTGGCAGCGACGTAACGACCCGCACCACGGAAGCCGATCATCGGATTCTCTTCCATCGGCTCGTAGATCTCGCCGCCGATGAGTTTGCGGTATTCGTTCGACTTGAAGTCGGACATGCGCACGATGACTTTCTTCGGCCAGAACGCAGCGGCCAACGTGGCGACGCCTTCAGTGATCTTCTCTACATAGAACTCGACTGGGTCGGCATAGCCCGCGCAACGTTGCATCACTGCTTCATGGATCTTGGAAGGAAGGCGGTTGTGTTCCAGCACGGCCTTGGGATGGATGCCGATGAGGTTGTTGATGATGAATTCCAAACGCGCCAAGCCCACACCTGCCGACGGCATCTGGGCGAACTCGAATGCCAGCGTGGGGTTGCCCACGTTGAGCATCAACTTCACGGGGATCTGCGGCAGTGCTTCTTCGCTATGCACGACGATCTCGAACGGGAGCTTGCCGTGATACACGAAACCGGTGTCGCCCTCAGCGCAGGACACGGTGACCGATTCGCCCTCTTGCAATGCCGTGGTCGCATGACCGCAACCCACGATGGCGGGGATGCCCAGCTCACGCGCGATGATGGCGGCATGGCAGGTGCGTCCACCGCGATTGGTGACGATGGCGGCTGCCTTCTTCATCACCGGCTCCCAGTTGGGGTCGGTCATGTCGGTGACCAACACGTCGCCCGCTTGCACCTTGCTCATCTCGGAGATGTCGTGAACGATGCGCACGCGGCCCGCGCCGATCTTTTGACCGATGGCGCGGCCTTCCACCAACACGTCGCCGCGTTGTTGCAGACGGAATTTCTCCGAACCACCAGCGGCAGCGTTGGACTTCACTGTTTCAGGACGCGCTTGCAGGATGTACAACTTGCCATCCAAGCCATCTTTGCCCCACTCGATGTCCATAGGCCTACCGTAATGCTGCTCGATCGACATGGCGTAACGCGCCAGTTGCAACACGTCTTCGTCCGTCAGCGAGAAACGACGCTGGTCGGTGACAGGAACTGGCTCGACGCGGCATGAGCGACCGGCTGAACGTTGTTCGTCGAACACCATGCGTTGTTGTTTGGAGCCCAGTCCGCGGCGCACGATCGCAGGGAATCCCGCCGCCAGTTGTTGTTTGTGCACGTAGAACTCGTCCGGGTTCACCGCGCCTTGCACCACCATCTCGCCCAAGCCATAAGACGAAGTTATGAACACGGCATCGCGGAAACCGGATTCGGTATCCATGGTGAACATCACACCGGATGCGCCCAGGTCGGAACGCACCATGCGTTGGATACCGGCAGACAAGGCGACATCGGCATGGGTGAAGTCCTTGTGTACGCGATAGGAGATGGCACGGTCGTTGTACAGCGAAGCGAATACTTCGCGGATGGCGTGCAGGATGTTGTCGATGCCGTGGATGTTGAGGAAGGTCTCTTGCTGACCTGCGAAAGACGCATCGGGCAAGTCTTCTGCGGTGGCAGAGGAACGCACGGCGAAGCTGCCTTCACCTTCGGCCACCAGCTTGTCGTAGTGGGTGCGAATCTCGGCGTTCAAGCGGTCTGGTAGTGGCGCTTCCACGATCCAACTGCGGATGGTGCGGCCCGCTTCGGCCAGTGCCGATACGTCATCCACGTTCAGTGTGGAGAGTCGCTCTTCGATGCGCTTGTCCAGTCCGCCATGCGCCAGAAAGTCGCGGTAAGCCTGCGCCGTGGTGGCAAAGCCGCCGGGAACGAGAACGCCGGAAGAGCTCAGATTCGAGATCATCTCGCCGAGCGAAGCGTTCTTTCCGCCCACCTCGGGAATGTCCGCGATACCGAGAGACTGGAATGGGATGACGTAGGGCTGCATGACTTTCTCCTGATGATTAGTAACTACAAGTACCTTCACTCGCCGACTGGCAACTTACCCCTGTTAACTTACAGATTTCTTGCACTGTGCTTCACCGCATGAATAAATTCATCGAGCGCCAAACCCCCTCCAACTCCCCCTTGTCAGGGGGAGAGCAGAGCCACCAGCTCCTCCCCTGACAAGGGGAGGTTGGGAGGGGTTGGATTTTGGGTGAGTACGCATAAATTTGTGCTTTTCAAATCTCAATGTTTTTCACGCTTGCACTGTGCTTCACCGCACTTGTGATTGCCGCAGCCGCAACCTTCGCCCTCTTCACGCAGCGGACCGAACTCGGGATGGCGCTCGGCGTAGCGCCTTGCGGCATTGCGTACCAAGATGAACGCGGTCATCAGCGCCAGCACGATCAATATGGTCTGTATGTAGATCATTCTCCACCTCCCAATCCAGCGAATCCCATGAAGGTCAGCGACAGCAACCCAGCCAAGATGAGCGATAGCGCCGTGCCTTGGACTAGTGTTGGCACATTCGCCAGTTGCAGGCGCTCGCGCAGCGATGCCATCAACACCAAAGCCAGTGTGAAACCCGCACCGCCACCCAAGGAGAAGGTGAGCGATTGCGCGAAATCGTAGTCGCGCGCCGTCTGGAACAATGCTACGCCCAACACCGCGCAATTGGTGGTGATGAGCGGCAGATAGATGCCCAGCGCGCGGAACAGGGCGGGGCTGTATTTCTTCATCACCATCTCCACCAGTTGCACCGACGAGGCGATGACCACGATGTAGGAGATGAGACGCAGGAAGTCGAGATGGAATGCGCTTAATAACAGGTTCAATCCATAGGCACACAACGAGGCGACCAGCATCACGAAGGTGGTGGCGATACCCATCGGCAACGCCGTACCCAAGCGGCCGGACACACCCAAGAACGGACACAGCCCTAAGAACATCGCCAACACGAAGTTGTTGGTGAGCAGCGTGGCGATGAAGATCTGGCTCAATGACTCATTCATGTGTTGCTCCTTTCTCTGAACGACTGCGCATGAACGAGAAAAGCAACAACCATCCGCCCAATACGAAGAAGCCGCCGGGTGGCAACACCATCACCACCCAAGGTTGGAAGTGTTCACCGAACAGCGAGAAGCCGAAAAATTTGCCAGCGCCCAAGATCTCGCGCGTCGCACCCAAGGCCAGCAAGCCTATGGTGAAACCGATGCCCATACCGAGGGCATTCACGACAGCTTTGAGCGGCGGGTTCTTTGAAGCATGCGCCTCGGCACGCCCCAAGATGATGCAGTTCACCACGATGAGTTGGATGAACGCGCCCAGCGCTTCGTACAGCGACAGACTCACCGCTTGGATGATGTAGTCCACCAGTGTCACGAAGGTAGCGATGATGACGATGTAGGTCGCGATGCGAACTTCTTTAGGGACTAGATTGCGGATGAGCGAGACCAGCCAGCACGAACTCACCAATACGAACAGCGTCGCCAAGCCCATGGACACCGCGTTCACAGCTGAAACGGTCACTGCCAGCGTGGGACACATGCCCAGCACCATCACGAACACGGGGTTCTGACGCCATACGCCTTCCATGAAGGTGTCGAAGGTGATGCCTTCGTCAACAGGTTTATTGGTACTCATGCGGAAGCTCCTTCTTGGGGGAAGGGTAAAGGGAGAAGGGGGAAGGGTGGGGACAGCGAAGCTCCAAGGTCTTTTCCCTTCTCCCTTCCCTCTTCCCCCTTCCCAAGTTGTTCGATATGTGGCACTAACAGCGGCATCAACTTTTGTGCACTCTCATTGATGCCGCGACCGACGGCCTTGGTGGTGACGGTCGCACCGGCGATGGCATCGATCTCCCACGCGTTCTGCTTGGTGCCGTGCTTCACGACCTTCACTGCATTCGCCAGCGCGCTCATCTCGGCGTTCACACGCACATCCAAGGCGTCGAAGTTCTTGAGGAACTCTTTGTCGGTGATGATCTTGTCGCCGATGCCGGGTGTCTCGCGCATGGACACCACGCCGATGCCGATGATGCATTGGCACTTCGTATCGTAGCCATACAACACGCGCACGATGTCAGCGTAGCCTTTGCCAGCGGCTTCTGCTGCGATGCCTTTCAACGCACCTGTCGAATCGTAAGCGGCATAGAACTTCACGCCACTTTCCGGCACATTGCCTGTCAGTGCTTGGATGCCGCTAGGTGTGGCGACGTATTCACTCACCTTGGCTGCACCGGGCAACACCTTGAATACGGCGCGCTCGACCATGATGCGTTTGTTGTTGGCGATGGCATCTTGTGTACTTTCGTAAGCGCCCACGATGAGTACACCGCAGATGCTCGCGACCAATCCCATGGTGATGATCATCTTGTTGCTGGGAGTGGTGTGCACAGGGACAGGCTCGGTCATGATTTCTCCTTTCCTGTGCCATACACACGCGGCTGGGTGTATTGGTCGATGAGCGGCGTCAGCGCATTGCCCAGCAGGATGGCGTACATCACGCCTTCCGTGAGGCCGCCGAAGTAACGGATGATGACGGTCATCACCCCGATGAGGCCGCCGTAGATCCACACGCCGACGGGGGTGATGGGAGAGGTCGCCATGTCGGTCGCCATGTAGATCGCGCCGATCATCAAGCCGCCGGAAAGCAGCACGAAGAGCGGTGCTGGATAGTGCGTCGGGTCAACTATTTGGAACGCCCAAGCAGTGAGTGCCGCTGAGCCTAGCACCGCGACGGGGATGCGCCAGTCCATGAATTTGCGGATGGCGAGATAGGCGCCGCACGCCAAGATGAGCAAAGCGGAGGTCTCGCCTGCCGAGGCGGTCGCTGCGCCAGTCAGCAGGTCATGTGACGAAGCGGTCACGTTCTCGAATTTCCAACGTGCCAAAGGTGTCGCCCCGGTGAAAGCATCTACCCCTTGTTGTTTCACCCAGCCCACGATATCGGGCGGCATCATCAATGGTGCAGTGAAAGTGGTGGGGACGAACTCGCTGAATCGGTGCGCAGAGAACGCAGGCACCCAAGTGGTGATGGCCACCGGGAAGGCGGCCTGCACGAAGGCGCGACCGACCAGCGCAGGATTGAACGGGTTGTGTCCCAAACCGCCGAACATCGCCTTACCGATGGCGATAGCGACGAAACCCGCCACGATAGCCATCCACAAGGGGAAGGCAGGCGGCAGGGTCAGCCCCAGCAAGATACCCGTGATGGCGGCACTCCAATCGCCCAGCGTGTTCGCATTGCGATTGAGCAGACGTTCAGTGGCGAGGCAGGTGGCGGTGACGGTGAGTAACAAGGCCAGCGCGGACAAGCCGTATTGCCACACCGAGAAGCCGCAGATGGGCAACATGGAATACACCACGTTGCGCATGATGGTGGGTACGCTGTGTCCGCTGTGCTGATGGGGAGCGGCGCGTAGCTCGATACGATGTTTGCTCACGTCACCTTCTCCCGGTGCTTAAGAAAATACTTGGCGACACGAAATTGTTGCACCAGGGGAATGTGTGAGGGACACACATAGCTGCAACAGCCGCACTCGAAACACTCGCCAAGTAAAAACTGTTCTGCCATCACGTCGTATTCGCGTTTGGCAGCCAACAATCCCATCTGAGTGGGATTCAGATGTTTCGGACAGGCATTCACGCACTCTCCGCAATGGATGCAAGGGTAGATCTGCGGGGGTACGGCATCCTTCTTGCCGAAGGCCAACACGCCGCACACACCTTTGGTGATGGGCACGTCCACGGAAGGAATGGTCGTTCCCATCATCGGGCCGCCCAGGATGACTTCTGTGGCCGTACTGCGTGCGCCCACATGTTCGAGCAGGAAGCGCAGCGGTGTACCCAGCGGCACGATGTAGTTGCCGGGGCGTTCGACCGAGGGCCCTGCGATAGTGACGATGCGTTCGGTCATACCTTCACCCAGCGGCAATAGTCTGCCCATGTAGGCGAGTGTCATTACATTGTTCATCACCACACCGACGGCAGAACTACGCTTGCCTGCGGGGACTTCGCGACCCAGTAGAGCAGTGATGAGCGTCTCGGCAGCGCCTTGCGGATATTTGGTCTCCACGACTTTGACTGTGACCGAACCATCGGCAGGCAGTGCGGCTTCGAGCGCGGCCACTGCATCCATCTTGTTGTCCTCCACGCCGATGATGGCACGCGGTGCACCGCACACACGGCGTGCGTATTTGATGCCTTGCATGATGTCTTGCGCGCGTTCCACCATGATGCGATGGTCGCAGGTGAGGAATGGTTCGCATTCCGCGCCATTGACGATGATGGTGTCGATGACGCAACCGTTGGGCGGGATGAGTTTGGCATGGGTAGGGAAAGTGGCGCCGCCTTTACCTGCGACGCCGACTTCTTGCATCACCAGAGCGAGTTCGCGCCCGCTCATGTTCTCCAGATCGTGCGGGTAGCGCACCTGAACTTCTTGGGTATCGGCCTCGTACACGCGGATGACGATGCACATCTCCATCTCGCCGTTGTCGGATGGCATCGGTTCCAGTGCTTCAATAATGCCCGTGGCGGGCGCGTGGATGGGTAGCGAGAACAGACCGTCCGGTTTGGCGATGAGTTCGCCGCGCAACACTTCCTGCCCCACTTGCACAATGGCGATCGCGGGTTTGCCGATGTGTTGCTCTAGCGACACATACAGCTTGGGTGCGAACGGGAACCGGCGGATCGGCATACACCCGGTCTCTTTGTGATAGACCGGGTGTATGCCGTGATCGAAGGTCGGCGTGCGGTTGAAGAAAGGAAGGCGCATGTTCATCTCTGTTTTGTCATTCCCGCGAAAGCGGGAATCCAGTAAAAACAAACAGCCCGCGAAGCGGACAAGACCACGCAGGGTCTCGCTGCGCGAGGTCTTTTGAATCGTCTGGATTCCCGCTTTCGCGGGAATGACGGGTTGTAGAGTTTGACGTTTTCATCTCAATTGAATTTCGCCGCACGTGCCTTCAGTTTGTCGAGGTTTGCTTCGCCGCTGTTCCAAGGCGTGCCCGGATGAATGATGCCAGCCGTGCATTTCTCCGCAGCCTTGACGATGTCAAGGAAACTACCCGCTTTCGGATTGATGATGACGGCTTTCTTTTGATCATTGTAGGCAAATATCTTGGGGTTGATGTTCATGCATTCGTCACACGCGGTGCACTCCGGGGTATCGATGAATACCGCTTCATAATCCGCCGCATTGGAAGCAGCGGGTACGGCCACTGTGGTGGGCGAACTAGAGGCCGTTCCACTCATGCCTGACGACAACATCTGGATCAACTCTTGACGCACACGGTTGGCGATTGTCTCTTCATTGCCTACCGCGCGACCTACGCCAGCTACATCCTTGAGCTGCTTCCAGAATTGCATGCGCTCTTCGCACGACAACACCATCTCTTTCGACACCAGCACGCGTATCAGTTGGTTCTTCTTGTCCACCGACCAGATGAAGGGGAACTTGCCGTCGCGCTCGTCTTCCGACGATTTCAAGAAATCACCCAGCAACACCATGTCGTCGTTCCATGTGTCCGCAGGAGCTTTCTTGAACTGCTTGGCGAAGCGGCCTTCGGTCAACGCGAAGTCGGCGAAGGTCATCGGCAACACCATTGACTGTTGGTTGCCAGCCTCGTCTTTGTAGTCGAGTTTGTATTCCGGCCAATCGCTTTCCAGTGCCGGGTTGCCTTCCAAAGTAACGCATTCGGAGAAGGTGATGCCCGCATCGGGGTCGAAACGGAATAGCGGGAAGGCGCGCGACTCGACTGCCATCTTGCTTTGCGCCACGGCGCTGTTGTCGCCCACACCATGCTCCGGCGGGCACACGGCATAGACGTTGAACAAGGCGGGACGGCGGCTGTTGAGGCCGTCGATGAAACCTTCCAGCATGTGGTTTACATTGGAGAGCGAACTCTGGTGAATGAACGCGGTGCGATGTGCCATACCGATGAGGCTGATCTCTTTGCGGCTCTCAGATTTGCCATGCTGGCTTGCGCCGTAGGGTGACATATCGGCCACTTGGCCGATGAAGCCGGAAGTGCAAGCTTGGCCGCCGGTATTGGAATACACCTGCGTATCCACGATGAACACTTTGATGGGTTTGCCTGACATCAAGGCACGCGACAGGTTCTGGAAGCCGATGTCGAACATCGCACCGTCACCACCCATCGCTACCACGGGTGGACACAGGTGGAATTCTTCGTCGCTCAGTTGTTGCCAGTTGAAGTGGGCGAAGAACTTGTCGTTGTCTTCCGGTACGTAGCCGCCCGCCAGTTCCATCTCGACTTGGCGCACGGCTTTGAAGCCCTCCACCATCTTCGCCATGTGCCCTTCGAACACGCCCATCGCAACGGAAGGCGAGTCTTGGAACAGATGTGAAGCCCATGGGAATGGATAAGGATTGAACGGATAGGTCGATGCCCATACCGAGGTGCAACCGGTGGAGTTGATGATGCCCATCTCGGCGCGACCTTGGTTGGTCGGGCCTTCCAAGTAGCGCCAGCGCAGGTCTTTCAGTTTCTCCAACATCTGCGTCACACGCTTCAACCATTGCGGGTCGATGGGTTCGGCAGGATTGCGCGCAAGCAAAGTCTCGGTCAGCTTGGCCAAGGTCAGGTCGCGTCCGCTGTAGTTCTGGATGGCTTGCATCAAGCCATCGGTATCGGCCAGATTGACCGAGCTACCGAGACGCAGGCGGATGTGGTTCTCCAATCCGGTGATGAGCGCGTCCAACTTGCTCACGTACTTCTTCACGCGCGGTTGCATCAAGGCTGTCACGGTGGCGGTGAACAAGTGGATAGCACCCTTCTCGCCGCAACCCAAGCAAGCGCCGTCGCCGCTGGCGAGCGATTGGTAGTTGTGTTTGTCCAACAGGATGGTCTCCAGCGCGCCCACCTTCTCGTCCAGATCGTCGATGCGGCTGAACTGTGGCGGCGTGGTGGGGAGGTCTAGCCATACGCTCCAATCGTCGCGTAGTGTCTGGATGGCTTCGTTGGTCTGCGTCACCATCTTCAGCGCGTTGTCGGCGCATACATCCACGCAGATGGCGCAGCCCTTGCAGGTGTAGGGATTGATGGTGATGGAGAACAGGCCGCCGCTGCCTTTTTCTTTCTTCTCTTTCTGAGTCCAATACGGCTTGGTGGTGGCGAACTTGAAGCTGCCGATGCCGTCGCGCAGCAGGTTCAACTCGACTTCCAAGCGTGCGCGTTCGTCGCCCGCCGTGGTGTCTTCCGCGAAGGCTTCGGTGATGGCGTTCGCCAGCAGTGCGCGCACATCCAAACCATCCTTGTCCAAAGATGCGCGCAACTTCTTCTCGATGGTGCGGCTGAACTTGCGCAAGAAACGGGTGGGGCGTCCGCCGGTTTCTATCTTCTGGATGACACTGTTGAGCACGTCGCTTGGTGTGGAGACCAAGCCGGGGATGGCACTGTCCGGGCATTGCGTGTAGCACTCACCGCAGGCGGTACAGTTCTCGGCGATCCACTCGGGATATTCGAAACGCACACCGGTCATGTCGCGATACACGCCCGTGACGGCGGGTACGACGGACATGCCGATGAAAGGGTCGACCAGATTGTCCGAACCTTGCCCCTTCATGTAGAAACTGCCGGTCTGTTCCCAGAAACGGTGGACGTCAGATTGACCGCCGTTACCTTCAGGTAATTGTTTGAGCATGATGGGCATGGAGGGCGCAGCTTTGAGTGCGCTGGATGCACGCTGACCGACCTTCATCTGCTCGGGCTTGATCTCGAACAACTCTTCGTAGCCGCGACGCACCACGCGCAAGTTGTCATCGACGATGCGTTTGCCCTTCTTACCGAACTTGGATTCGAGTTGGTTCTCGATGGCTTTGAACAAGGTCTCTTCACTCAGACCCGCGCGATCCTTCACATCGGATGCGTGGAAGAACGCACCTTGGAAGGCATTGCCTTGCATGCGTAGTTGCAGGTCGGGGTTGCTCGATTCAGCGCGCGCGATCTTGAAAGCATCAAGGTAATGCACGCGGATCTTGTGATCGACGATGTACTGCTGGGTGCGCATAGGGAAGGTCTGCCACACGGCTTCGGGACTATCCAGATTGCTCTGGATGATGAACACACCACCGTCGTTTAAGCCTTCCAATGCATTGGTATGCAGGAACACTTGCGGGTCCGGCGACATCACCACATCCACGCGGGTGTATTCGCAGTTGATGCGGATGGGTTCTGGAGCGGCGGACAGATAGTAGGTGGTGGGCTGGCCTTTCTTCTCGGAGCCGTATTTCGGATTGGCCTTGATGTCCCAGCCCAACAGTTCGAACAAGGTCATCGCCAAGTTCTTGCCCGTGGTCACCGCGCCCCAGCCGCCGATGGAGTGCATACGCACGGCGATGGCACCCTTGGGTAGCAAGTTGGGGTTCTCTGTGCCGCGCAGTGCCATACCTTTGATGCCGGGGTAAGCGGCTTGCAACTCTTGTTGGCGAATCTCTTGTTTCGGATTGGCGGATTCGTCGCGCACGAAATCGACGGACAGGTAGTAGAACTTGCGGCGTGTTGCGCCCGGCAACATGTTCTCCACGGCAGCGATCAAACCCTCGGGTTGCAGGTCGCGCGAGCCCAAACCGTAGCAGCCAGAGTAAAGCGTCGGCATGTCTTTGGCGTGCTCGTATTTCGCATAGTCTGTGTAGCATTCTTCACGCGCGTTCTCGGCGCATTTGGAGATCGTTGAGCGCACTTCGCGCATCAGCGGCAGGTCTTCCGATAGCGGCTGGTCGGTGCGCTCCAATACGGCCACGCCCTTTTTGCCTTTCAGCACATGGCCCAGCAGGTCGCCGGGGAAGGGGCGGTACATGGTGATGTTGACCACGCCGACTTTGATCTTGCGGTTGTCGCGCAACCAGTCGGCGACGGCGGCCGCTTGCACAGTCATGCTGCCTTGGCCGAGGATGACATAGTCGGCATCCTCGCAACGATAGGTGTCGATGCGGTTGTAATCACGACCCGTCAATGCTTTGAACTCTGCGGCGCATTGGTCGAACAGTGCGGGGATATGTTCGAAGAAGTAGGGGCGTTGTGCGGCGACCGCCTGCATGTAGGCATCTTGGTTTTGCACCACACCGGTCTGCATCGGATTGTCCACGTCCCATGTCATCGGAACGCGACGGCGCTTGGGTCCGTACAGCATCTTCTGTGCTGGCGTCGGGGTGTCGATGATGTCATCGGCATCGCCCAAGAACTCGGCGACCAATTCGCGTTCCGGCACCAACATCGGCTCGATCAGATGGGTGGTGAGGAAACCGTCTTGCGCCACCATGGCGGGGGTCAGTGCCAGTTCGGCGGTCTTGCGCGCGATCATGTTGAGGTCGGCGGCACCTTGACCATTCTTGGCGAACACTTGGATGAAACCGGTGTCATCGGCGCAGTGGTAGTCGTCATGCGCGCAGTGCACATTGAGCGAGGTCTTGGTGATGGCGCGGCAACCAAGGTTCAGCACATAAGGCAGGCGCTTACCGACGGCGGCATACAGCGATTCGTGCATGAAAGCTAAGCCTTGCGAGGAGGTGAAGTTGACTGCGCGGATACCCGTCATAGAGAGACCGGCAGTGACCCCTGCGGCAGCGTGTTCGGACTCGGGCTCGACGAAGATGAGCGGTTTGCCAGCGGCGTTCAGATGACCTTTGGCAACTTCCTCTGCCCAGTATTCGCCCATCTGTGTGGAAGGTGTAATGGGGTAGGCACCTGCCCCTTGCGAGGCTTCGCGTTCCACCATGATGACGGCGGTGTTGCCGTCGATGGCATCGCGCACACCGGGATATTTGTACTGGGTCTGGGTCGCGTCGGCATCCGATGCGGTGCCGAGGAATTTGAATTGTTTTAGTGGGTTTAACATGGTCTCTCCTTATTAGGGGGCTTCTATGAGTTCAAAGTTCTAAGCAAGACAAGGCGCGAACGAAAAATTGCGACGCTGCATATATGAAATATGTGAGGAGCAATTTTTTGTGAGCAACGCTGTATTGCGACGAAATTTGGATTCATAGAAGCCCCCTCTATGCCTCTGCGATGACGGGTAGTGGTTCGATGCGGATGATCTTCTTGGCAGCTTTGCCTTTGCTGATGTTGCTTCCTTCCATCCACACGATGGCCCCAGTGGGACAGCGCTCGATGGCAACACGCTGTGCAGTTTCGTTCTTGCTGTAATCGATGACGGCGAGTTTGTTCTTGATGCTGATGAGGCCGGGTGCGGCGTCCACCACGCAACGCTCGCAGGCGGTGCAAGCCACTTCGCAAGCGGCTTCGGCGATGTCGCCGTCGGATTCATTGCAGCAGGCCAGCCACAGTTTGTGCGACTCGACTTGCAGGGAAAAAAGACCTTTAGGGCAGACGTCCACGCAGTCGCCGCAGGCTGTGCATTTGGCGGCATCCACTACGGGGAGGCTGAATTTGTCCATGGTGATGGCATCGAAGTCGCACACGTCAGCACAGTCTCCGATGCCGAGGCAGCCCCAGGTGCAGCTCTTGCCGCCACCCGCGACGGCAGCGGCAGCGCAAGAATTAAGGCCGTCATAGTGGGCGCGCATCTTGGCAACGTGTCTGCCGCCAGCGCAGGCGAGGCGGGCGATACGTTTTTCGACATCGCCCATGGAGATGCCTAACATCTCAGCGATAGATAGATTCTGTGCGGGAGGATTGACGGTACAACGAGCGGGTTCGATGGTGCCACTGACGACTTGTTCGGCGAAGTTGCGACAACCGGCGGTGCCGCATGCGCCGCAATTGGAATGCGGCAACATGTCTTCTACTTCATCGATGCGGGGGTCTTCGAACACATAGAGGCGTTTGCCGGCGACAGCCAGAAACAGCGCCAGCAGGACGCCCAGTCCAGCCATGAACGCAAAAGCAAAAAAAATGTTGTGCAGTGTTTCCATGCTGCCTCCCCGGTTGCAACGCTTGATGCCAACGGTCTACTTTTGTAGCTTTATATTTTTTGCTTTTTTGACTTGCGGCAAGATTATTAAAGTTACTATCATTTGGGCAATCAATAATTTCAATTTTCATTATTGATATTCCGAATAATGGGGGCAATGATGCCGACAGACAAGCAGGCGTACTACAAGAACAATCGTTTGAAACAGATGCGTGCATTTTGCCAAGTGGTGCGCAGCGGCAGCATCACCTTGGCGGCGCAAAAACTTTTCCTCAGCCAGCCTTCGATCACATTGCAAATACAAGCTCTGGAACGTGAATTGAACACAACCCTGTTCGAACGTCGCGGACCGACGATGCGGCTGACCCCGGATGGGGAGGCACTTTATGTTTTAGCCGAGCCATTGGTACAAGGGATCGATAATCTGCAGTCCAACTTTGTTGCCCAACACGGCAGACTGGAAAGCGGCGAGTTGAATATTGGAGCGGGTGAGTCGACTATTCTGTACATCCTTCCCGAGGCGGTGAGCCGATTTACCAGGGATTATCCCGGTATCCATTTGCGCTTGTATAACGTGACGGGACGCGATGGGCTGAAGATGCTGAAGTTGGACGAGATCGACTTTGCTGTAGGTTCCTTGCTGGAGGTTCCCGATGACATAACCTACCAGCCTATCGTCACTTTCGATCCGGCATTGATCACCCCGATCGGGCATCCCCTCTCGTTGAAAAAGGATCTGACGTTGGAGGACATCAGTCAATACGGCTTGATTCTTCCGCCGCGTCACCTATCAACTTGGGGCATGGTCAAGTACGTATTCCAGCAGCACAACCTTTCATTCAAAGTCACCCTGGAGGCGGGCGGATGGGAGGTGATTAAGAAATATGTGGAGTTGGGATTGGGTATTTCCATCGTGACCGATATCTGCCTGACGGGGCAGGAGAGGCTGGCCAGGATTCCACTGGCTCAATACTTTCCCCAACGCGGTTACGGATTGGTGTTGCGAAAGGGCAAGTTTCTTTCGCCACAGGCGAATCGCTTCGTCGAAGTGCTGACTGAGGCTTACCGGGAAAAAGGATCGACTCTGGTGGGGGTGTGATGAATTGATTATGGCGGTTGAGACGACTCCGGCGTGTTGTTATACTGCCGCGCTGCCCGCACAAATTTAGCCGTATTCAGGAGATAAAAATGAACTTGGAACAAGCCCGCTTCAATATGATCGAGCAACAGATCCGTCCTTGGGATGTTCTCGATGTTCGTGTTTTGGATCTGCTCAAATTGGTGCGTCGTGAGCAATTCGTCCCGGCTGCAAGCAAATCATTGGCGTTCGTTGATACCGAAATACCCTTGGGACACGGCGCGCAGATGTGGCAACCCAAGATCGAAGCACGGGCATTGCAGGCGTTGGATATCCAGGCTGGAGATACTGTGCTGGAAGTAGGAACCGGCAGCGGATATCTGACGGCATTGATGGCCAAGTTGGCGGGTCAAGTGACCAGCGTGGAGATTCAACCGGAACTGCATGCGATTGCGTTACGGAATCTGGTTGCACACCATATCGAAAATGTGACGTTGCAGGTTGGCGATGCAGCTCAATGTTGGGGTGAGTCCGAATACGATGTGATCGTTCTCACCGGTTCTGTTCCTTTGATACCGGAGTCTTACAAGAACCAGTTGAAGATCGGCGGACGTTTGTTTGCCGTGATCGGCGATGCGCCGGCGATGCAAGCGCAGCTGATCACCCGCATCGCGGCTGAAGGCTTTGATACCAAAACGTTGTTTGAGACCGATGTCGCGCCGCTCAAAAATGCGCAACAGCCGCAACGCTTCGTATTCTAGGGTTTTCCCGAATCCTTAAATTCAGCTTGAACAGATGTCAGGCAACAAGTAATATTAGCTGATTCTAATATTGGAGTTCCCATGAAACCCACAAAAATCGCAATTGGAATATTGCTCGTACTGGGCGTTCATTCACCGGTATTTGGCGGCGATCTGATGCAGATTTACCACGCGGCGCAAAGTCAGGACGCGGTGTTTGCCGGGGCGCGCGCTGCCCAGATGGCAGGAAAAGAGAAACTGACACAAGGCCGTTCCTTGTTATTGCCCAGCGTCAACCTGAGTGCGAACACTACTTACAACGATGTGAGCGCGCCTTACGGTGCGAAAAAGTACAACAGCAATGGTTATGGTGTGAGCGTAGTACAGCCATTGTTCCGTGAACAAAACTGGGCTACGTATAACCAATCCGATTTGCAAGTGGCGATCTCTGAAGCGCAATTCAAACTGGCCGAACAAGATGTCATATTGCGCAGTGCGCAGACCTATTTCGATGTGCTCATCGCGCAGGATACCGTGCAATTGACCGCCGCCCAGAAGACTGCAATATCGCAGCAACTGGAACAAGCCAAGCGTAATTTTGAAGTGGGCACCTCGACCATCACCGACACACATGAAGCACAGGCTCGTTACGATTTGGTCGTGGCGCAGGAAATTGCGGCTGCGAACAATCTTGAAATCAAAAAACGTACCCTGCAGCAACTGGTGAACGGTGACGTCGGTGAACTGAATACTTTGGGTTCAGGATTCATGCTGGATTCGCCTGATCCCGCTGATGTGCAAAAGTGGGTTGCCGTCGCGCAGCAAGGCAATTACCAGATCGCAGTTGCCCAAGCAGCCGAGGCACTTGCCGAACAGGAGGTGGCAAAGAATCGTGGTGGCCATTATCCAACCCTAGATGCGGTGGGCAACTATTCGAAAAATTCCGGATGCAGCTTTAACCTCTGCGGTGACACAAGTTCGACATCGGTTGGTTTGCAATTCAATATGCCGCTGTTCTCAGGCGGGGCGACCCAATCGAAATGGCGTGAAGCGGACGCGAATCGTGAGAAAGCCAAACAGGATCTGGAAAATACGCGTCGCAACGTTGATTTACAGACCCGTCAGGCGTATCTGGGTGTTGTGAGTGGAATCGCACAGGTTCAGGCTTTGCAACAGGCATTGAAATCAAGTGAGAGTCTGCTGCAGGCCAGCAAACTGGGGCAGGAAGTAGGCGTGCGCACCAGCCTGGACGTGCTGAATGCACAGCAGCAACTCTTCTCGACGCGTCGCGATCTGCTCCAGGCGCAATACAATTTCCTGGTCAGCCATTTGCGTTTGAAGGCGGCGGCGGGCAGTTTGACCGAAGCCGACTTGGCGAGAATCAATCAGGCGTTACGTTAGCCGTATACAGTTCTCGCACGCAGTCGGCAAGATCGTCTTGCCAAGCCGGAAGCTTCAGCCCGAAAGTCTTTTGGACCTTATCGTTTGAGAGCGAAGAATTGGCGGGTCGCTTTGCGGACAGTGGATATTCCCGGGTGGCGATGGGGAGGATGCGGGGGGGCTTGCTCGAAATCGACGCGTCGTATTTCATTGCCAGTTGCACGATTTCCCCGGCGTAATGATGCCAACTGGTACGACCACATGCCGTCAAGTGATACAGCCCATCCGGTTGATCAGTTGCTTTACCTGCATACCAAGACTGTAGGATGTCAGACGTAGAATTTGCCAGCAAACGCGCCCAAGTTGGAGCACCAAACTGGTCTGCAACAATACGCATTTCATCCCGCTCTTTTGCAAGCCTGATCACTGTTTTTACAAAGTTCCCGCCATGGGTTCCATATACCCAGCTGGTGCGCAGAATGAGATGTCTGCAACCGGCTGCTTTGATCGCCTCTTCCCCAGCCAACTTGGTTCTGCCGTATACGCTTTGCGGGTTGGGAGTATCCAGCTCGGTATAAGCGGACGATTTTAGACCGTCAAATACGTAGTCGGTCGAATAGTGGATCAACAATGCATCCAGCTCCAATGCAACTTCTGCAAAAATTCCGGGCGCGATCCCGTTAATAGACATCGCCAATTCGGGTTCCGTTTCGGCTTTATCCACGGCTGTGTAGGCAGCGGGGTTGATTATGATGTCCGGACGGCAGGAATTCACGAACTGCCGGATTGCATCGGGCCGGCACAAATCAAGTTGCTCGCGCGACGGCGCAATGACTTTATATTTGCCCTCGAGGGCGCGTCGCAACTCCCAACCGACTTGGCCGTTGGCGCCAGTCAGCAGGATGGTTTTCAAGCGAACACCTCGGCATCTTTGAGGAGCTTGCCCGCTTGGTCTTTGGCGGCAAGTAATGGCGTGGCACCGTGCAACTGCCAATCGATGTTGAGGGCCGGATCATTCCATAAAATGGAGCGCTCATACTCCGGTGCCCAATAGTCAGTGGTCTTGTATAAAAACTCGGCAGACTCGCTTAACACGATGAAGCCGTGTGCAAAACCGGGAGGAACCCACAACATACGTTTGTTTTCAGAACTCAGGATGACGGTCTCAGATTGTCCGAATGTGGGAGAGCTCTTGCGGATGTCGAGCACGACATCGAGTACCTCCCCCACCGTGGCGCGCACCAACTTACCTTGCGCCTGCTGAACCTGATAATGTAAGCCACGCAATACGTGGCGTGCCGACTTGGAGTGGTTGTCCTGCACGAAAGGTGTGGCGATGCCGGTCAATTCAGCGAAGCGTCTTGCGTTAAAACTTTCATAAAAGAAACCGCGCTCGTCTCCGAAAACCTTGGGTTCAATGATGAGGACATCCGGAATGGCGGTGGGGACGGCACGCATCTTAGAATTTTTCTTGTAATACGGCGAGCAGGTATTGTCCGTAACCGTTCTTGGCGAGGGGTTTGGCAAGTGCTTCCAGTTGGGTGGCATCAATGTAGCCCCGGCGAAAGGCGATCTCTTCCGGGCAGGCGATTTTCAAGCCTTGGCGCTTTTCCAGAGTCTGGATGAAAAGCGAGGCTTCCAGCAGGGAATCATGCGTACCCGTATCCAACCATGCACTACCGCGTCCCATCACCTGTACATCGAGTTTATTGCGTTCCAGATAGATCTGGTTGACCGTGGTGATCTCAAGTTCACCGCGATGTGATGGCTTGATGGACTTGGCGATCCCTACCACACTGTTATCGTAAAAATACAGACCGGTGACGGCGTAATTGGACTTTGGCTGCTGCGGTTTTTCCTCGATACTCAAGGCGCGGCCAGCTGAATCGAAATCGACTACCCCATAACGTTCAGGGTCGTTGACACGATAGGCAAAGACCGTTCCGCCATCATTCTTGCCAGCGGCGGCACTCAATTTGGTCTCCAGATCGGCGCCGTAAAAGATGTTGTCGCCCAGTACCAAGGCGCAACTGTCGCCATCGATGAATTCTTCGCCGATGATGAAAGCCTGGGCCAAGCCGTCCGGTGAGGGCTGGACAGCATATGACAAATTGATTCCCCACTGGCGGCCGTCACCCAATAATTGTTCGAAGCGTGGCGTGTCCTGCGGGGTGGAAATCACCAGAATGTCGCGTATCCCGGCCAGCATCAGCGTGGTCAGCGGGTAATAGATCATCGGCTTGTCGTAAATCGGCAACAACTGTTTGGAGACCGGTAACGTAACGGGATACAGGCGAGTGCCTGAGCCGCCCGCCAAAATAATTCCCTTCATAATTTGCTCCTTTCAGCGTAGTTCTTTTGTACCCAATGCTGGTAGTCGCCGCTGGTGACACCGTTCACCCAATCGGAATTGTGTAAATACCACGCGACTGTTTTACGCAGCCCTGTCTCAAAAGTTTCTTGCGGTTTCCAGCCCAAGTCGTTTGCGATCTTGGTAGCATCGATGGCATAACGCTTGTCATGACCGGGACGGTCTGCCACGTAGGTGATGAGTTTGGCGTGCGGTACACCTTGGGGATGAAGTTCATCCAAGATGGTGCAAATTGCATGCACAACTTCGAGATTGGTCTTCTCGTTCCAACCACCGATGTTGTAGGTCTCACCCAGCTTGCCGCATTCCAGCACGGTGCGCAGTGCACGCGCATGGTCGTCAACGTAAAGCCAGTCGCGGATGTTGTCGCCTTTTCCGTAGATGGGTAGCGGTTTGCCGTTCACTGCGTTCAAAATCACCAGCGGGATGAGTTTCTCGGGGAAGTGATATGGGCCGTAGTTGTTGGAACAGTTGGTGGTGACGACGGGCAGGCCGTAGGTGTGGTGCCAAGCGCGCACGAGGTGGTCGCTGGATGCTTTGCTTGCCGAGTAAGGGGAGTTGGGTTCATAGGCGGTGTCTTCGGTGAAAAATCCGGCATCCCCCAAGCTTCCATACACCTCATCGGTGGAGATATGGTGGAAACGGAACACCGTTTTTCTCTCCCCCGCCAAACTATTCCAAAACGCACGCGCAGCTTCAAGCAAAGTGTAAGTGCCAACGATGTTGGTCTGAATGAAATCGGCAGGCCCGGTGATGGAGCGGTCCACATGCGATTCTGCGGCCAGGTGCATCACTGCATCCGGTTGGTGTTCACGGAACACGCGAGCCACTTCGGCAGCATCACAGATGTCGATTTGTTCAAATTTGTAGCGTGGGTTTTCCGCGACGGAAGAAAGCGATTGCAGGTTTCCGGCATACGTGAGCTTGTCGACATTGACAACACAATGAACAGTCTCGTTGATGAATTGACGAATCACTGCCGACCCAATGAATCCCGCACCACCCGTTACAAGTATTTTTTTCATGCCGCCCATTTTACTTGAAGAGGAAAAATTTGCGCTTAAAAGCGGTGTTTGAGCGCCTCGGCAATCAGTGAGACTGCACATTCGGTCGCGCCCTGGTTGTCATGGACAAACTTCAAACCGGCTTGCGCCATATGTGTTCGGCGTCCTGAATCTTCCAGCAATTGATTCAAGATTTGGATCAGCTCAGCAGCGGAATCGACCCGAATTGCCGCATCACAGGCGACAGCGATATCACTCGCCTGTGCAAAATTATAAGTGTGCTGACCTATTAATACCGGTTTGCCGACTGAACAGGCTTCGATCAGATTCTGTCCGCCAAAGGGCAGCAGGCTGCCGCCGATAAAGGCAACATCACACGCGTAATAGTAGGCGAACATCTCGCCCATGCTATCTCCCAGAACGACTTGGGTATCGGGTGAAACAACTGCGTCCAAACTGCGTCGTTGCAGAGTAAAACCGTGTTGAAGAATCAGGGAAGCAACTTCGCCGAAACGTTGTGGATGACGCGGAACGATGACGGTGAGCAGGTCCTTGTCNNCGTTGGCCAAACAGTTTACGCAAATGTTCACCCAATTCAAGCATGGCTAGCGGGGGTTTGATGTCGTATTTCAGGTTTCCCATTGTCGATACAGGGCATCCGCAAAGCCCGGTAATTCTTTGAGCATCCGCTTCGGTCTGTGCCGCGATAAGAAAAAGGCCGTGTAAGCCGTGGTGAGTGAGATGCGGGAAACGCGCATACTGGGAGGCGGACTTTTCTGACAAACGCGCATTGAGCAAGAGTAACGGGACAGCCGATGCGTTGCACCGATGGATCAGGTTGAACCAAACCTCGGTCTCCAACAGAACGCCTACCTGCGGCTTGAAGTGGTCAAGAAAACGCTGAACGGCGAACGGGTAGTCGTATGGCAGATAGACGCGAAAAACGTCATCGCCATACAGTTGTTCACTGGCGGCGCGACCCGTGGGCGTGGTGTGGGTGAGCAGGATCTGATGGTCTGGATATTTCTCGCGCAAGCGATGTACTAAAGTCGCCGCCGCGCGGGTCTCTCCAACAGAAACGGTGTGTAACCAGATGACAGGCTTGTCTGTCTTTATTGCATAACGACCAAAACGTTCCGCAACAAAATCCAGATATTCAGGCTGCCTGCGTGAACGCCACCAAAGATGGAAGAGTGCGTAGGGCAAGAGCAACCAAAGCAAGGTCGTGTATGCGAAACGGGAGTCGAGCAACTTCATCATTTGAGTGCACCCAGTACGCGGTCTAACTGCAACAGGACATCCTCAACTTCGATCAAGCTCATCGCATCTGGATGATGTACACGTGTATTCCAGGGTAACTGGTCCGGCTTTTTGCCCAGGAATTTCTCAACTGCTTGGGGATAGCGGTCGACGCAATATTCCAAGCGCTGATAAGGGCCTGTGAGCTTGGGCGAGGCGACTGCATAAAGGCCGATCACCGGCGTGTCCATCGCTCTGGCGATATGTACTGCGCCGGTATCTGGTGCGATTAGCACATCGACCTTTTCCAACACGGCGGCCAACTGTTTCGGGGTTGTTTTGCCGCAAAGGTTCAGCGTCTGCTGCGGTGACACCTGCGCAAGTTGTTGGCACAGTGCGATTTCGCTCGGTGAATTTCCACCCGTCAAGACGATGTTTGTGTGACGTTGTGCGGTGACCTTTCTGATGACCTCGGCGTATCGCTCATGCAGCCAATTACGCTCTGGTTTGCTGGCGTGAGGATGTATCGCAATGCAGGGATTTGGCAATGCGCCTAAACGTTCGCGAGCCCAATTAAAATCCTCCTCATCGACAGGCAAGCTCCAACTCGCCTTCGTAGGCTGGCCAGTCAAAACCTCAACGAACGACAAGAAGCTATCGACTAGGTGATTGTCTTGGAATGGGATGCGTTGATTGCAGAACAACCATTGCCCCTCACGAGCGCGAGTGCGGTCGAAGCCGATCTTGATGGAGGCATGTAGGGCGGGATAAAGCAGGTTGATGCGAATATTCGCCTGCATCGCCAGGACCACATCGAAATCACGCTCACGAAAGCGTCGATAGAAAGCGCGGTAATCCGAGAAGGAGCGAGGCTTTTCCACAACCACAAACTGGATGTTTTGCATCCCTTGCAACAAAGAAAATGACAACGGGCTGGTGAACCAAGTGATCTGGACATCGGGTAGTGCCATTTGTAAGGAGCGAATGGTGGCGCTGACCATGACCACGTCGCCGAGCGCGGAGAAGCGAACGATGGCGATGCGAGATTGAGGGGGCAAAAATATAGCCACGGTTTTCGGCAGAGAAGAGACCTGTGCATTGTATCCAAATACTCAATAACTTGGCTTGACACTTACTTTCCTGCTCTGCTTTAATGCATACCGTTCAATAACTGAACGCACTATAGATGTTAGACGAAACCACACATTACAGCCTGCTGAAGATGCTAGAAGACAAACCAGAGCTTTCGCAAAGAGATCTTGCGAAACGTCTGGGTATCAGCCTTGGCAAGGTGAACTACTGCCTCAACGCGCTAGTTGAGAAGGGCAGCCTAAAAATTAACAACTTCCGGAACAACGAGAACAAGCTTGCCTATGCTTATCTTCTAACTCCGCAAGGATTGGAGTCGAGAGCACGCATGGCAATAGCCTTTCTCAAATACAAGACGCACGAATATGAGCGGCTGAAGGCCGAGATCGACGCACTTGCTGATGAGATCGAACGCAAAGGTCTGTGCGCGCGCGGCGGCTCTGATGTCAAGGAAACGGCAATATGAAACTCATTCCCACCATTCTCTGTGGCGGTGCTGGTTCCCGCTTGTGGCCTGTTTCTCGTGAGACCCACCCCAAGCCATTCATCCGCCTAGCGGATGGGCAAAGCCTGTTGCAAAAGGCATGGTTGCGTGGTGCGGTGCTACCGCAAGCCGTCGAGACCATGACTGTGACCAATCGCGAATTATTCTTCAAGACCGAAGACGAATACCGCGAAGTTACTTGCATTCCAGACAACAAAGCATTCACCAACCGCTTCATCCTCGAACCGTTCGGTCGCAACACCGCACCCGCCATCGCCGCTGCCGCACTGCAAGTCGCACAGGCTCATGGCAAAGATGCCTGCCTACTCGTACTCGCCGCCGACCATTTGATCGCCGACCAAGACTCCTTTGCCAAGGCCGTGGCGAGCGCCATGCAACTGGCCGCCCAAGGCAAACTCGTCACCTTCGGCATCAAGCCCGACATGCCAGAGACAGGCTATGGCTACATCGAAGCCGATGGCAACACCGTCAAACGCTTCGTCGAAAAGCCCAACCTCGACACCGCAAAAGAATACGTCGCCTCCGGCCGCTTCCTGTGGAACTCCGGCATGTTCTGCTTCCAAGCCGGTGTCATGCTGCAAGAGATGGAAAAGCACTGCCCAGCCATCCTGGCCGCGACTCGCGCCTGCATCGCCGAATCGCGCACTGCCGAAGGCAAAGGCTTCAGCCAACTCGAACTCGATGCCACCGCCTTCAAACAAGTGCCCGACGACTCCATCGACTACGCCGTGATGGAGAAATCATCCAACGTCGCCGTCGTTCCCTGCGACATCGGCTGGAGCGACATCGGCTCATGGACCGCCTTGGGCGACCTCACCCCCGCCGATGCAAATGGCAACCGCATCCAAGGCGAAGTCATGATGCACGACGTCAGCAACTGCTACATCCAAAGCAACGACCGCATGGTTGGCGCGGTGGGAGTCAAAGACCTCGTCATCATCGACACCGCCGATGCCGTGCTGGTCGCAGACCGCAACCGAGCCCAAGACGTCAAACACCTCTATGCCCGTCTCAAAAAAGAAGGGCACGACGCATATCGTCTGCACAGCACCGTCCATCGTCCTTGGGGAACGTACACCGTGCTCGAAGAAGGTCCACACTTCAAGATCAAGCGGATCGAAGTCAAAATCGGCGCATCTCTTTCTTTGCAGATGCACCATCACCGTAGCGAACACTGGATTGTCGTTAGCGGCATGGCCAAAGTCGTCAACGGCCAACAAGAACTCTTCGTGCAGACCAACGAATCCACCTATATCCCCGCGGGAAACAAACATCGCTTGGAGAATCCTGGCATGCTACCGCTGGTGATGATCGAAGTGCAGAGCGGTGAGTATCTGGGTGAGGACGACATCGTGCGTTTCGATGATGTGTACGGTAGGGTGAAAATATGAGCTTCACCTGTTTCAAAGCCTACGACATCCGAGGCAAGTTGGGTGAAGAGCTCAATGACGACATCGTCTATCGCATCGGCCGTGCCTATGCACAACACTTGGGCGCCAAGCGTGTCGTCGTGGGCGGTGATGTGCGCCTCACCAGCGCCCCCCTTAAACAAGCATTGGCCAATGGATTGATGGATGGCGGTGCGGACGTCATCGACATCGGCATGGTGGGTACAGAAGAGATCTACTTCGCTGCATTCCACCTGGATGTGGACGGAGGCATCGAAGTCACTGCTAGCCACAATCCCATGGATTACAACGGAATGAAGCTGGTGGCACGGGGCGCCGTGCCCATCAGTGGCGACACCGGACTTAAAGCCATCCAAACCTTGGCAGAAGCGAATCAGTTCGCGCCTGCAAGCAAGCGTGGCAGTCTGACCCAACAGTCCATCCTCAAGTCTTTTGTCGATCACTTGCTTACCTACACCGAACCCGCTGCCATCCAACCGCTGAAGCTGGTTGTGAATTCAGGCAATGGCGCAGCAGGTCACGTCATCGACGAGATCGAAGCTCGCTTCAAGCAACTGAACATCCCCGTCACCTTCATCAAGGTACATCACCAAGCAGACGGTAGCTTTCCTAACGGTATCCCCAACCCCCTGTTGCCAGAGAACCGTGCAGCCACCACTGATGCGGTGAAGGCGCACAAGGCAGACATGGGTATCGCATGGGATGGCGACTTCGACCGTTGCTTCTTATTTGACGAGCACGGCGAGTTCATCGAAGGCTATTACATCGTCGGCCTATTGGCGGCTGCCTTCTTGGACAAACATCCGGGCGAGAAGATCATCCATGACCCGCGCCTGACCTGGAACACGATAGACGTGGTTAAACAATCGGGCGGCAACCCCATCCAATCCAAGACCGGCCACGCCTTCATCAAAGAACGCATGCGCCTTGAGAATGCCATCTATGGTGGCGAGATGAGCGCGCACCATTACTTCCGCGATTTCGCCTATTGCGACAGCGGCATGATTCCCTGGCTGCTGGTGACCGAACTGTTGAGTCGCAGCGGCAAGCGGCTATCGCAACTGGTGGGCGAACGTATCGCCGCCTACCCGTGCAGTGGTGAGATCAACTATCGTGTGAATGATGTGAAGCAAACCATCGAGCGCATCTTGCAGCACTACTTAAATGAAGCCGTTCGCCCTGAGCTTGTCGAAGGGGGTGCATCTGCGAGTGTTTCGACAAGCTCAACACGAACGGACAAAAGGGAAATCCCAATCATTGATCGTACCGATGGTGTAAGTGTTGAGTTCGAAGACTGGCGCTTCAATCTGCGCGGCTCGAACACAGAGCCGTTGCTGAGGTTGAATGTAGAATCACGAGGGGATATGAAATTGATGGAGCAGCGCACTGCAGAGATTGCGGGATTAATTTAGTGGTTTGATTTGCGCCAATGGCGATATCTAAGACGTAAATATTTGTGAAATCGATTGGAGAATAACTTGAGTAAAAATAAAGTGGCATTGATTACAGGCGTTACAGGTCAAGATGGTGCATATTTAGCCGAGCTGTTGCTGGATAAGGGCTATGAAGTGCATGGCATCAAGCGTCGCAGTTCATTGTTCAATACTGGCCGTATCGACCATCTTTTCCATGATTTACATGAGAAAGGGCGTCCTTTCTTCCTTCATCATGGCGACATGACGGACTCATCAAGTTTGACTCGCATCATTCAAAAGGTGCAGCCAGATGAAATCTACAATTTGGCAGCGCAAAGTCACGTGGCCGTGTCATTCGAAGAGCCCGAATACACGGCCAACTCGGATGCATTGGGTGCGCTACGTATCTTGGAGGCAATAAGGATATTGGAACTGGCGAACAAGACGCGCTTCTATCAAGCGTCCACCTCTGAGTTGTATGGTTTGGTCCAAGAGATTCCGCAAAAAGAAACGACACCGTTCTATCCTCGTAGCCCGTATGCGGTTGCTAAGCTCTATGCATATTGGATAACGGTCAATTATCGCGAAGCCTATGGTATCTACGCGTGCAATGGCATCCTGTTCAATCATGAATCGCCGATTCGTGGTGAGACTTTCGTCACCCGCAAGATCACTCGTGCATTGGCACGTATCAAGCTTGGATTACAAGAGTGCTTATATCTTGGAAACATGGACTCATTGCGAGATTGGGGTCATGCCAAAGATTATGTAGAGATGCAATGGTTGATGCTTCAACAAAATCAAGCAGAGGATTTTGTTATTGCTACAGGCGTTCAATACAGCGTGCGAGACTTTGTAAATGCGGCCGCTAAAGAGCTCGATATGGCAATCACATGGAAAGGCGCGGGGATTGAAGAGAAAGGCTATGACGCAGCAGGTAAGTGCATCGTAGCAGTCGACCCACGTTATTTCCGCCCAACTGAAGTTGAGACCTTATTGGGCGATGCGAGTAAAGCGCGTACGAAACTTGGCTGGACCCCAAAGATCAGTTTTAATGAACTGGTTTGCGAAATGGTGCGCGAAGACTATAAGAGTGCGCAGCGAGATGAATTGGTCAAGAAACATGGCTATGTGGCCTTTGTTCCTCACGAATAAGCTCATTGGGTATGAACAAACTTAAGATTTTATTGACTGGTGGTGGTGGAATGGTCGGGCAAAATTTGCTCGAGCACCGGGCTATCAGTGAATTTGATGTCATTGCACCGCGTAGCACAGAGTTGAATCTGTGTGACTTCAATGCAGTGAAAGACTATCTGGGCAAGCACCAGCCTGATGTGGTCATTCATGCGGCAGGCAAGGTGGGTGGCATACAAGCCAATATGCGTGAGCCAGTGGGTTTCCTGATGGAGAACCTCGATATGGGGCGCAACATCGTCTGGGCATCACGCCAGACGGGCATCAAACGTCTCATCAATCTGGGTAGCTCCTGCATGTATCCGCGCAACCACAACGAGCCGTTGCGCGAAGAGATGGTGCTCAAAGGTGAGCTGGAACCGACAAACGAAGGGTATGCCTTGGCTAAAGTGGTTACCTCTCGACTATGCGAATACATCACACGCGAGGACGCAAGCTTTCAGTACAGGACACTCATTCCGTGCAATCTTTATGGCCGTCACGACAAATTCGAACCTGCCCATTCACATCTTGTGCCGGCTATCATTCATAAGCTTCATCAAGCCAAACAAGCAGGACAGTCGTCGGTAGAAATTTGGGGTGACGGTACTGCACGAAGAGAATTCATGTACGCGGGCGATCTTGCGGATGCCATGATTCGGTGTATCAAAGAATTTGATTCTCTCCCCGCTTTGATGAATGTCGGCCTTGGCTATGACTACACCATCAATGAGTACTACGAAGCCGCAGCGGACGTGATGGGCTATACCGGAGAATTTGTACATGATCTGAGCAAGCCGGTTGGGATGGCACGCAAGCTGGTGAGCGTGGAGCGTCAGAAAACCTGGGGATGGAGTGCGCAAAGCGACCTACGTGCGGGAATAGAGAATACATACGATTTTTATTTGAAGGAGTTTTTGCAATGAGTTTCAAATTTCCATTAGCTACCGCCACTTGGGGCCAGGAAGAACAAGACGCCATGCAACGCGTCATCGCCTCGGGCATGTTCACGATGGGCGCAAATGTTCAGGCCTTTGAGCGCGACTTTGCCCAGTACGTCGGTAGCAAACATTGCGTTATGGTGAACTCGGGTTCATCGGCGATTCTGCTTATGGTCGCCGCACTCATCTATACCAAAAATCCCAAGCTGAAACTCCAGCGCGGCGATGAAGTCATCGTGCCTGCGGTGTCGTGGAGCACGACCTACTATCCGCTGTATCAATACGGTCTGAAGATCAAGTTCGTGGACATTGATCTGAACACGCTGAACTACGATCTCGGCCAGTTGGAACAGGCTGTCACGGACAAGACGCGCGCCATCATGGCAGTGAATCTGCTAGGCAACCCGAATGATTTCGGGCGTATCAAGCAAATCATCGGCAAGCGCGATATCGTGCTGATGGAAGATAACTGCGAGTCGATGGGCGCAAAGTTCGAGGGTAAGCAAACGGGAACATTCGGTGTGATGGGTGGATACAGCTCTTTCTTCAGCCATCACATATCCACCATGGAAGGCGGCCTCATCGTCACCGACGACGAAGAGCTGCATCAAATTCTGCTGTCGCTGCGTGCGCACGGCTGGACGCGCAATCTGCCCAAGCACAACCTGGTGTGTGGCGACAAAAGCGACGATCCGTTTGAGGAGTCGTTCCGCTTCGTGTTGCCGGGCTACAACGTGCGTCCGCTGGAAATCGAAGGTGCGTTGGGAGTCGAGCAAGTCAAGCGACTGCCGATGTTGATCGAAGAGCGCCGCAAGAACGGCAAACTGCTACAGACGGCATTGGCCAATCATCCCGACATCATCATTCAAAAAGAGATCGGCGAGAGCAGCTGGTTTGGTTTCAGTCTGGTGATTCGCCCCGGCAGCAAACTGACACGCAAAGCACTGGTGGTGAAATTAAACGAACTGGGTTTCGAATGCCGTCCGATCGTAGCGGGCAATTTTGCCAAGAATGAAGTGGTGAAATATTTCGATTCCGAAGTGCATGGCACATTGAAGAATGCCGAGCACATCGATCAGAACGGACTCTTTGTGGGTAACCATCATTACCCGATACCGGAAGCATTTGCGGCGTTGGCTAGTCTGTAAGGGGATAAACGATGAAGGCAGTCATACTTGCCGGAGGGTTGGGAACGCGGATCAGCGAAGAGACATCCACCCGCCCCAAGCCCATGGTCGAGATCGGCGGCAAGCCAATCCTGTGGCATATCATGAAGGGCTATTCGGCGCATGGCATCAACGAATTCGTGGTGTGTTGCGGTTACAAAGGCTATGTGATTAAAGAGTATTTCGCCAACTACTTCCTGCACATGTCGGACGTGACATTCGACATGGAGCATAACAGGATGGAAGTGCATCAGCGCTATGCTGAGCCATGGAAAGTGACACTGGTCGATACCGGCGAAGAGACAATGACAGGTGGGCGCTTGAAGCGAGTGTCTGAGTATGTCAAAGAAGAAGAAGCGTTCTGTTTCACCTACGGAGATGGCGTGAGTGACGTCAACATTACTGACCTGATTGTTTTCCACAAAGCACAAAAAGTAAAAGCAACTTTGACGGCCACTTTGCCGCCTGGCCGTTTTGGTGCGCTCGACATGCAAGGCAACAAGGTTAATAGTTTCCGTGAAAAACCCAAAGGGGATGGCGCTATGATCAATGGTGGTTTCTTTGTGCTATCACCACAAGTTATCGACTATATCGCCGATGACAAAACCATTTGGGAGCGCGCGCCCATGGAGCGATTGGCCGAAGAAGGTAATTTGGCCGCATTCCATCACGAGGGATTTTGGCAGCCGATGGATACTCTGCGCGACAAGATGCATCTCGAAGAATTATGGCAATCCGGCAAGGCACCATGGAAGGTGTGGAAGTGAACCCTTCATTTTGGAAAGGCAAGCGCGTTCTGCTGACTGGGCATACCGGCTTCAAGGGGAGCTGGCTTTCGTTGTGGTTGCAATCTATGGGCGCGCAAGTAGTGGGTTACGCATTGGCGCCACCAACCAAGCCAAGTCTGTTCGAAGTGGCGCAGGTTGAAAAAGATATGACCAGCATCATCGGTGATATACGCGACCTAGAGCATCTTCGCCGAGTGTTCGTTGAGCATCAGCCGGAGATCGTGATTCATATGGCGGCGCAGCCATTGGTGCGTTATTCCTACATCGAGCCAGTTGAGACCTACTCAACCAACGTGATGGGGACAGTGAATCTGCTCGAAGCGGTGCGTGGCACAAAGAGCGTCAAAGCCGTGGTCAATGTCACCACGGATAAGTGTTATGAGAATCGTGAATGGGCATGGGGCTATCGTGAGAACGAAGCGATGGGTGGCTATGATCCCTATTCAAGCAGCAAGGGCTGCGCTGAATTGGTGACCGCAGCCTATCGCAACTCTTACTTCCATCCTGATAAATACAAAGAACATGGCGTGGCGATCGCCTCTGGCCGAGCGGGTAACGTCATTGGCGGTGGCGACTGGGCGGACGACCGCCTTATTCCAGACATCATGCGAGCCATCAGCGCAGGAAAACCAGTCAACATTCGTAACCCGCATGCGATTCGACCTTGGCAGCATGTGCTAGAACCTCTTGCGGGTTATTTGGTTTTGGCACAGAAGCTTTACAAAGAAAGTGCTACCTATGCAGAAGGCTGGAATTTCGGCCCGAACGATGAAGACGCAAAACCCGTGCAATGGATTGTAGAAAAGCTCACGCAATCTTGGGGCGAGGGGGCAAGCTGGGTTGTGGATGCAGGTGAGCATCCGCATGAGGCACATTACCTAAAGTTGGATTGTTCCAAAGCGAAATCACGATTGGATTGGCATCCCAGATGGAATCTGGAAGAGGCACTAGTGGCTATTGTTGAATGGCAACGGGCTTATCGAGATGGCAAGGTGATCAAGTCAGTTACGCTGGAACAGATTCAACAATATGTGAAAGTGCGTTGAACTAACAAGTTAGAACCAAATGAAAGAACTAATGATGAGTAAAGAAGCAATCAAACAACAGATACTGAATCTGGTCGAACAATACAGTGCGGTGCAATACGCACCAAAGGCATTTACCGCAGGCGCATCCGTCATTCCTCCCTCCGGCAAAGTCATCGGTGCCGCCGAACTGAAGAATATGGTCGAGGCGTCACTGGATGGATGGCTCACCACCGGTCGCTTCAATGAAGCATTTGAAAAGCGCTTCGCTGAATTTGTCGGCGTGCCTTACGCCTTGACCACGACATCCGGTTCATCGGCGAACCTGTTGGCATTCACCGCATTGACCTCGCACAAACTGGGCGCACGTGCGCTAAAACCGGGTGATGAAGTCATCACCGTAGCCGCAGGTTTCCCGACCACCGTGAATCCGATGCTGCAAAACGGCATGGTGCCCGTGTTCGTTGATGTGGAGCCGACTACGTACAATATCGACCCAAGCAAAATCGAAGCAGCACTAAGCCCAAAGACAAGAGCCATCATGATCGCCCACACACTGGGCAATCCGTTCGATCTGGATGCAGTCATGGTCGTGGCTAAGAAGCACGACCTGTGGGTTATCGAAGATTGTTGCGATGCACTTGGTTCGCGCTACAAAGGCCGGCATGTCGGCACATTTGGTCATATCGCCACTTGCAGCTTCTACCCCGCGCATCACATCACCATGGGCGAAGGCGGCATGATCTTCACCAAAGACCGCGACCTGCGTGGAATCATCGAATCTTTCCGTGACTGGGGTCGTGATTGTTACTGCGGTCCGGGTTGTGACAACACTTGCGGCAAACGCTTTGGCCAACAGCTGGGTTCGTTGCCAATGGGCTACGACCATAAATACACCTACTCGCACTTGGGCTACAACCTCAAAATCACCGACATGCAGGCCGCTTGTGCATTGGCGCAGATGGATCGTTTACCGGAATTCATTGAGGCACGTAAACGCAATTTCGCCTTCCTTAAAGAGCGCCTGAAATCATGTGAAGAATTCTTGATGTTGCCAGAAGCGACTGCGGGCAGCGAACCCTCTTGGTTTGGTTTTCCCATCACCGTGCGTGAGGCGGCAGGTGTGAACCGTGTCGAACTCTTGAAATACCTTGATCAATACAAGATCGGGACACGCTTGCTGTTCGCAGGCAACCTCACACGCCAGCCCTATTTCGAAGGCCGCACATATCGGATCAGCGGTGAATTGATCAACACCGACACCATCATGAACAACACACTCTGGGTCGGTGTATACCCCGGCCTGACTGAAGAGATGTTGAGCTTTGTGGTCGAGAAGATCGAAGCATTCTTTGGTGTGAATTTCTAGAGAACACGAATACAGGAAATTGCTTTGAAAGCTTCTGACGCGCTCGCGAAATTTCTGATTGCCCATAAAGTCCAGACTTGCTTTGAGTTGGTGGGGGGGATGATCACCCATATGCTCGACAGCCTCGCCGAATCTGGGCAGTTCAACATCGTTTCGATGCATCATGAACAGTCTGCTGCTTTTGCAGCCGAGGGTGTGGCTAGGTATACCAAAGGCAAAGTAATCGCAGTGGCGATGGGAACGAGTGGCCCTGGCGCAACCAATCTGATCACTGGTATAGGAGATTGCTGGTTCGATTCCGTGCCGTGTCTATTCATCACGGGTCAGGTCAACACGCGCGAACTCAAAGGCGAGAGGGCGATTAGGCAGCAAGGTTTTCAGGAGCTGGATATCGTCGAGGTAGTGAAGTCGCTGACCAAGTACGCTGCGCGTGTGGATAGCGCGGAAACATTGCTGCCCGAGTTGCACAAAGCCTTGTCGGTAGCGATAAGCGGACGCCAAGGGCCTGTATTGTTGGACATTCCAAACGACGTGCAGCGCTTAGATATCCCGGATGCGCTCGTTGAAAAATGGGTGAGTACACCGCTGGAGATATACGCAGGTCCGGAAACGTCACCCGCCGCACTGCAAGAGTTGGCTTCTCTGTGCAAGGATGCTCAGCGTCCGCTGATTTGTATCGGCGGCGGGGCGCGCTGGGCCGATGGGATGGATGGATGGTTGCAGGAAGCCGACAGGCTGGGTATCCCGTATGTGTCAACGCTCATGGGGCATGAGCGCGTGGTCGCCCGCGAAAACTATTTCAACATGATCGGCAGCTATGGCAACCGCGAAGCGAACTGGGCGGTGCAGAACTGCGATTTGCTGATCGTGATCGGCGCACGTCTCGATGTCAGGCAAACAGGAGCGGATGTGGGCGACTTTGCCCGTATGGCGCGCATTGTCCAGATCGACATTGATCCGGCGCAGTTGGATAACCGGGTGCATGCGAATCTGAACATCTGCGCGACGACAGAGAGCTTCTTCCAGACCTTTTTACTCGGTTCCGAAACCTTCCCCCGGTTGGCCCCGGATTGGATTGCAACGCTGTCCGGGAAGCGCGAGCGCGCCCAGTTCAACGAGTATGCCGATTGGGAGATCAGTCCCAGCGAGCTATTTAACAAGCTGAATCATATTCTTGCCCGGCAATCCGTCGACTTCGTTTGCGATGTCGGCAATCATCAGATGTGGGCGGCGCAAAGTTTGCGGCTGAATGCCGGACAGGCTGTGCACTACAGCGGCGGCATGGGTGCGATGGGATTCGCGTTTCCTGCAGCACTGGGCATTGCTTTCCAGTCGCGGAGCAAAACTGTCGTGATCACCGGCGACGGCAGTATGCAGCTCAACATTCAGGAGTTGGATACCTTAAGGCGTCTGGACCTTGATGTGACCATCATTGTGATGAACAACGCCGTATTGGGCATGGTCAAGAATTTCCAGGACATGTACTTCGACGGACGAAACCAGTCCACGCAGAAAGGTTACAGCAGCCCAGCTTTTGCCGACATCGCAGCCGCATATGGCATCGCCACGCAACGCATTACCAACGCCGCCGAAATAGATGGCATCCTGTCGATGGTCGCGGACCATAAAGGCCCTCTGCTCATCGAGATGATGATGAGCGGAGCTACGGAATGTCGACCGCGCCTAGCTTTCGGCTCGAAACTGGACGAACAATTTCCCAAGCTGGATGCTTGAGCATCGCTGCGATGAAGATAGCAATCCTCGGAGCCACCAGCCAGATAGCCAGAGACCTAATCGTCTCGCTTTCAGGCGCAACCGGGAATCAGCTTCATCTGTTTGCGCGCCGCACTGAAGAAGTGTCGGGTTGGCTGGCCGCCAACGGGATAGCGCCCCGCCATTCCGTTGGCGGCTTTGCCGAGTTCGGGAAACAGGATTTCGATGCCGTCATCAACTTCGTCGGGGCTGGCGATCCAGCGCAGATTGCGAAGATGGGCGGCGAGATACTTGATATCACCCTGCGCTTCGACGAGATGGTACTGGAATATCTTAAGACACACCCGTCATGCCGCTATCTGTTCCTGAGTAGCGGCGCTGCATACGGTTCAAACTTCGCCGAGCCAGCGCGGCGCGAGACTCCTGCGATAATTCGGATCAACGACCTTGCCGCCCATGAATGGTATGGCGTGGCGAAGTTGCATGCCGAATGCAGACACCGTGCCCATCCCGAGCTACACATCATCGATATCCGCGTGTTCAATTATTTCAGCCGCACGCAGGATATCGATGCGCGCTTCCTTGTCACCGACATGCTGCGCGCCATCCGCGACAAAACGTTGCTGAAGACTTCTTCTGACTACATCGTGCGCGATTACCTGCATCCTTCCGACTTCTACCGTCTGGTGGCATCCTTACTATCTGCCCCCGCCACCAATGCGGTCGTCGATTGCTACAGCAAGGCTCCCGTAGACAAGCCGGGCTTGTTGCAGGCCATGCAGAACGAATTCGGCCTGCGCTACGAAGTGTCGGAAACGCATGCCACCATCAATGCGACAGGTGGCAAGCCTCATTACTATTCCCTGAACAACCGCGCGTCGGAGTTCGGCTATCAACCACAGCTTACTTCGACAGAAGGCGTATTGAAGGAAGCCGCTGCGATGCTGCAAGCGTCACTTTCTGCGGCGGGCAACCCTTGATCACGATCATCATCGGCCGGGCGGCGCAGTTCATTCTGGCGCTCGCCATGCTGCGGGTCGCCACGACGCTGCTGTCTCCGGAAGAGATGGGCAAAGTCTCATTGGCGCTGACGACCATTGCATTCTTCGCGATGTTTCTGGTGAATCCCGTTGGCATGTTCATCAATCGTCGCCTGCATGCCTGGCAGGCAAACGGTTCGGCCCGGGCGTATCTGGAACGCTATGCAGGTTATCTGATCGGGGTGGCGCTGCTTGCCGCCATCAGCCTGCCGCTGTTCAACTTGAGCGGACTGGTGAATTTTGGCATGCCGATCGGCTGGGTCGTCGCGTTGGTTTGCGCTTCGCTGTTCTTCAATACGATTAACCAGACATCCATTCCCTCATTGAATATGTTGGGAGATACACGCCGTTTTGTGGCGCTATCCGTGGCGACACTGGCGGCCAGTTTCGTTTGCGCGGTCACACTGGTGGAAACGGTGCAGACATCCGCCCAGTATTGGGTGCTGGGATTGTTGCTGGGACAGATGCTTCTGGCGGTGGTCGGTACGCGGATGCTATTCACCAAGCTTGGCTTGCATGGCGCTCCCATCGCATCGCCGGGCATACGCGGACGGCATCTGCATGTGCTGTTTGATTTCGCATGGCCCGTGGCGCTCGCAGCGGGCCTAGGCTGGGTGCAGTCGCAGGGATATCGCTACATCATGGAAAGCCATTTGGGCATGGCGCAGCTGGGGCTGTTCGTGGCAGGTTATGGCATCAGTGCGGGCATGATCGCGGGCTTCGAATCGATCCTGACGACCTATTTTCAGCCCCGCTTGTACCGGGATGCGAACAAGGGTCATCCGGCAGAGCAGTCGCTAGCATGGAGACGATACGCAGCTGCGGTCATCCCGTCGCTGTTATTGACGGTCGCATTGATCGTGCTGCTGGCACCGGAATTCACGCGAATATTGCTGGGAGAGCGATTCCAAGGGGCGGCAAGCTTTGTCGTATGGGGCGCATTGGCCGAGGCGGCGCGCGTGTTGACGGGGGTCTACTCATTGATTGCGCATGTCTATATGCGTACGCGCTGGTTGATATTGCCGACAGCGGTTGGTGCGGCACTTTCGATAGTGCTGTGTGTGCTCCTGATTCCTCCGCTGGGTGCTCAAGGAGCGGGAGTCGCGCTGGCGTTGGCCGGTTTTGTAGTGGTGGTGCTATTGCACACATTGCTGGCGCACCGCGCGGGTGGAGGCGTGCCGCTGCGCACCCTCTGGCAGGCCGCATTAGCGGCCATTGCGTTGTGCGCGGCAGCGTTGGGGATGCGAACTCTCTTCAACACTGCTGATTGGACCGTTGTCATCAGCGTCATCGTGATTACGGGCTTGGTATATCTCGGTTTGTTGTACAGGCTCTTGCGGCAACACCTGGTGGAAATGAGGGAAGCATGAAGATATTGGTTGTTTGCATGTTGCACACCTATGGAGATCCGAAGCGCGAATATTCATTCGAATATTTCAACTTCTACCAAGTGCTCAAGGCAATGGGGCATGAGGTCGAGTTGTTCGACTACATGGGGGAGATACAAGCGCACGGCAAGACCGGGATGAACCGAAGATTGCTGGAGCGTGTGTGCAATTGGCAACCGGCGGCAGCGGTGTTCTCGCTCTATACCGATCAATTTGAAGCGGAAACCATCAACGCCTTGCGGACACATACCAAGACCTTCTGCTTCTTTCATGACGATACTTGGCGCGTCGAGTATTCGCGATATTGGGCAAGACAGTTCGACTACTTCTCGACCCCTGACCTTCACGGCGAAATGAAATATCGCGAGCTGGGCTTGGCGAACGCCATCTATTTCCCCTTCGGCTGCAACGAGCAAGTGTTCCGGAAAATGGAAACCGGCAAGAGATTCGACGTATCGTTCGTCGGCGGCTGGCATCCCTATCGCGAATGGCTGATCAACCGCATCAGGAAGGCAGGCATAGCCGTTGAGGTGATGGGATACCGCTGGCCGAAAGGAGAAGTCGACCAAGAAGGGATGGTCAGAATATTCAACGAAAGCAAGATCAATCTGAATCTGACCAATTCCGCATCCTGGGACGTTCGCTATCTGGCCGCATCACCCCGCGCGTTGATCAACCGCCTGCGCAGCAAGAAAAACATCGAGCAGATGAAGGCGCGCATCTTCGAGGTGAACGGCTGCGGCGCATTTCAGCTTTCGTATTTCGTCGAAGGCTTGGCCAATTGCTACGACATAGACCGTGAGATCGCGGTCTATGCCGACGCCGACGATCTGATCGAGAAGATCAAGTTCTACCTTGAACATGAGGCATTGCGCGAATCGCTGGCCGCAGCGGCATTCACGCGCACGCTACGCGACCATACCTACGCGCAGCGATTCCAAACCGTGCTCAGGCGAATGGGGCTGGCGAATGACTGAGCAACCTTTGGTATGCATTTGCATCCCCACCTATAACGCTGCCGGCACAGTGCGCGAGACACTGCTTTCGATCCTGTCGCAAACCTATCGGAATCTGGTCGTACATATCTCTGATAACGCCTCGACCGACGACACCGTGAAGGTCATAGAAAGTTTTGCCGACTCAAGGGTGCATATCTATCGGCAGGCAAGCAATGTTGGAGCGGAAGAGAACTTTAACAGCTGCATTCGACTGGCCGAGGGGAAGTACACGGCGATATTCCATGCCGACGACCTGTATGAGCCGCAGATGGTGGAAAAACAAGTGGCCTTTCTGGAAAGCCATGTGGAGGCGGGGGCGGTGTTCACTGCCGCGAGCATGATCGATGAATCTGGAAAACGGTTTGGCGAGATCAATTTCCCCGCCGGCCTAGGTTCATTCGACCGGCTGCACGGTTTCGAGACGATCTTCAAGGCGGTACTCCGGCATTCGAATTTCTTTATCTGCCCAAGCGTGATGGCGAGGACACGGGTGTACCAACATGACATCCAATCTTGGCGCGGCGATCTGTTCAAATCCTCGGCTGATCTGGACGTCTGGTTGAGGATCGCGCGCAAACACCCTATAGGTCTGCTTCCCGCCGCCCTGATGAGATACCGGATTAGCAACAGCCAATGGTCAGCCAAAGTGCGTCTTGCTACCGGGCGCGCCGATTTTTTCCTGGTTATTGACTATTATCTTGCGCAAGAGAATGTGCGCGGAATGCTGGACCACACTGATCTGGAGAATTACGCGCGGTTGGATCGGCGCGACAGGGTGATGCGGGCAGTGAACTGTTTTTTGAGCGCGAGATCGGGCGAAGCCGAAGGCCTGCTGCATGACATCTTTTCGTGGGATGCCTGGAAGGCCGGTATGCAAACAAAACGCGGCTTCGGCGTACTGGTCACCGGGATCTATTTGCAGGGGCTGCTGCTGTTCAGGCTGGAGAAAGTAGGGCAGCTTACGCTGGGATATTTGAAACGCATCATGCGCAAATGAAAGAACGACAAGTGCGGACTATCTACGTTGATCCGGCCTACAAGGCCTACTATCAAGATCGCCTGTTTGACGAGAGCGACCCCGTACTCAACCGGGACGACACACTTGCGCCCTATATTCGTATGCAGGCAGCACTCCAACAGGAAGGTGCAACGGTTCACACCGCCGATTTTTTGCTGGCGAAGAAAGAAGGTGAGCAGGAGGCCGATTACTATTCTTTCGGAGTGCTGGAGAATTATCGGGCGCTCGCCGCACGGCCAAACATCCGGATGCGCGCCTTTGTCATCTTCGAGCCGCCAGTCGTCACCCCCCATCTGTATCGTGAATTGCCGGAACTGACCAAAGTCTTTGAGCGCGTCTACATTCACAATGTAGAGGGCGATGGCTACTCACTCACGGGGGTGGATGTTTCCAGATTGCATAAGCTCTACTGGCCGCAGCCGAGAGCGGAAGTGATCGAGGCTTGCTGGAGCATACAGGATCGTCAACGCCGCATCGTCGTGATCAATGGCAATCACAAGCCGGTCTCGGCCCGCAACGAACTGTATAGCAAGAGAATCGAAGCAATGGCCTCGTTGGCAAAATCGGGGGCTGTCGATCTCTATGGGCGGGGATGGGAGCACTGGTGGTCGCGGAATTCGATGTGGCTGCCCTATTGGCGCAATCGCGGGACGCTGATGTCGATCTACAAAGGGTCATGCGCATCCAAGTACGAGGTAATGGGGTATTACGTATTCGCTTTGTGCTTCGAGAACATGGCGATGAAGGGGTATGTCACGGAAAAGATCTTTGATTGTTTCTATACCGGAACCATCCCACTGTATTGGGGGGCAAACGACATCGTGGATTTGATCCCCCGGGATGCCTATATCGATGTTCGGCAGTTCGCCACATGGGAGCAGATGTACGCGGCATTGATGCGCATGTCCGATAAGGAAATCCAGTCGATGAGAGAAGCAGGGCGTGCATTCTTGCAGAGCGAGCACGGTATGAGATTCTATGATGCATTACTTCCAATCATCCATTTGATCGAATAGCTGAGGAAGTCAGGCATGTTTCTGCCTACCGCATTTCTTGGCTGTTGACAATATGCCGTTTGGCATATACCTGCTCATGCGAGTTGAACGTATCATCAGCCACATCTAAAGCAGATATCACAAATTGAAGCAGGTGACAGGAATGATGGATAAAGTGAGTTTAGGTTCAATTGTGAAGTGGCTATTATGGTCCGGCTGGCTTGCGCTATTCATTGGTGGGGCGACCCACTACACCGGTTCATGGTTGACCTACACCATATTCTCCTTGATCTTTCTGGTGATGCTTCTAAGCGGATTTTACCGGCAAGTCAGCTATGGCTACCTCTTTCTGGTGGTCATGCTCTGGCTGGGCTTTTGGCTTAAGCTCACGGTTCATTTATTGGTAAGTTATCCATTTGGTGAATCTATCGGTTCGTTTGATGGATCTGCCCTAGCATGGGACGAAGTTTTGCACGTGGCAACAGTTGGGAGTCTTGGCGTAATTGCGGGCCGAATACTCTATCGATTAGTGGGTGGAGTGAATTCGTTCATGCTGAACAATGCGGGTGATATGAAGGTTGCGGTTCCAGAATGGTATCCAGACAGACGGAGATGGTTGTGGGCTGGCTTAGTGGTGATTTGTGTTGGATTAGCCATCATCAACGCCTCGCTTGGCATATTGCAAATCGGTCTAGTTCCAAAAACATATTTAATATGGCCAATGAATGCAGTCATATGTTGGCTGATTGGCTATGGGCTCACTCTCTTTATTGCAACATTATTGTGGTGGGATATTGCACTCGGCCGAAATATCTCAGTGGTGGTTTATTTTGTATTGCTTGAGGCATTCACCTCTTCTGTTTCGACGTTAAGCAGAGGAGGTTACATATTTCATGTTGTACCTCAATTCTTGGCGTTGTATACGAATAGAAACTTGGTTTCAGGGTGGTCGCAGAGAAATGCCATGTTTGCGTGTGTGGTATTTGTTGGGGTGTTCACAATTAGCAATCCATTGGTAAATATGCTCCGTAATAATTATTACGGCAATTCTCCAGCGGCTGTGAGCAAAAGTGCTGAGTCGGTCGGTAGTGCTGAGTCGGTCGGTAGTGCTGAGTCGGTCGGTAGTGCTGAGTCGGTCGGTAGTGCTGAGTCGGTCGGTAGTGCTGTAGCTGGCCTTAAATCACTGGCGAAGTTTTCCGTTGATCGCTGGATTGGTGCGGAAGGTGTCATGGCGGTTTCGGCACATTCAAAAAAAGGTGTTGAACTATTAGCACAGGGCATATGGGAGCGTAGGGAAATTGGGAAAGACACCTTATATATTGAAATAAGTCGACCGGTTTATCTTGGGGTGGTTGATATATCGAAGTTCCAGTTTTCCGAGATTCCGGGTGCAATGGCATTTTTATATTATTCAGGCCTGATTTGGGTAGTGATGCTTGGGATGTTCGTGCTCGTCATTTTGTTATTGGCTAGCGAATGGCTGGTCTTCAGGCTTACCAGAAATCCCCTATTGAGTGCATTATGGGGAGGAGCCGTTGCCAATACTGTGGCGCAGTTTGGGGTGGCTCCAAGTGGTTTGTTGATTTATTACTTCGAGATGCTGAGTGGGATTGGGGCTATATATTTCATTCAGTCGAAAAGATTTGCGAACCTGATGCAAAGGTTTGGCGTAACAACAAAAGCAGAAGGTGGAGTCTAGTGGTGCAGGGTAATTTAATTATCCATGCCACAAACGTCCACCAAGGCGGCGGGAAGTCCTTGCTTGCTGCTTTGCTAACTGCTGTACCTTTAAATGTAAAAGTGCTTGCGCAGTTTGATAGTCGCATGACATTGCCGGATGGCATTCCGGAAAGTCTGGTTACCAGATTCGTGAAGCCATCGATAACGCAGCGTTTGTTGGCTGAGTGGTGGCTTGCGCGGAAAGCGCGTGCTCAGGATATCGTTTTGTGCTTTGGAAATCAGCCCCCGTTGTTCAAATCGCGCGGGCATGTGGTGGTGTTCCTTCAAAATCGCTATTTGGTCGATGACGTGAAATTGGGTGCGTTTCCGCTTAGGACTAGGCTGAGACTTTGGGTGGAGCGCCTATGGTTATCCGGCAAAATGGTGAATGTTGACGAGTTCGTTGTGCAAACACCATCAATGCAAAGGTTGTTGGAAGCACGGACAAGGCTGCCGGTGCGTGTGCTGCCGTTCATGGGGGATTCTGCGAACTATGTGCGCAGAATCCAGAAACATGAAGTCAACGGAAAACGCCAGACAGAGTTTGCTTATGTGGCATCCGGCGAGCCGCATAAGAACCATAACGTGCTGGTGAAGGCGTGGTGTTTGCTGGCTGAAGAGCAGTTGTACCCCTCGTTGAGGTTGACCTTGGATCGGCGGACATTCCCCGATTTATGCTATTGGATCGAGCAGCAGATAGCGCAGCATCAGCTAAATATAACCAATGAGGGAAGTCTGTCGCGTGAGGCGGTTACGGGGCTTTATAGTCGCGTAGATGCGATGATCTACCCCTCCACCTTTGAATCATTTGGCTTGCCATTGATCGAGGCACGGCAGGCAGGGCTGCCGATCTTGGCTTCGGAACTGGATTATGTGCGCGATGTGATCGATTCTGAAGAATCGTTCGACCCCGATTCGCCGGTGTCCATTGCGCGGGCGGTGAAACGATTCATGCTGAAGGAAGAGCGGCCACTGTCTTTGCAAAACGCAGAAGGATTCCTGAAGCATATTTTAGAGAGAGCTATATAACGTGCGCGTCCTTGTGGTGAGTCAATATTTCTGGCCGGAGGGATTTCGTATCAACGAAGTCACTAAATCTTTGGTCGAAAAGGGCGTTCAAGTGGATGTCCTGACGGGCAAACCGAACTATCCGGAAGGAAAGATATTTGAAGGTTACCGAATCGGCGGATGCCTGCGCGAACAGTATTGCGGGGCAAATATCAGTCGGGTGCCATTGATCCCCCGTGGCAAGAACAGCCGCATTCGTTTGGCGTTGAACTATCTGTCGTTCATTGCCTCCGGTTTGGTTTGCGGGCCATGGATGAAACGTGGCAAGAAATATGATGTGATATTCGTCTACGGATTGTCTCCGTTGATGCTGGCATTGCCAGCCTTGTTCGTGGGCTGGCTGAAGAAGGTGCCGGTCGTGATCTGGGTGCAGGATCTGTGGCCGCAAAGTTTGTCGGCAACTGGCTACGTACGTAATCGCTTCATCCTGTGGGCAGTGGAGCAAGTCGTTCGTTTTATCTATCGTCATGCTGATCTGCTGCTGGTTCAGTCAAGGGCTTTTGTCGAGCCGGTGCGCATTTTGGCATCCGGCACGCCGATAAAGTATTACCCGAATTCGGTTGATGGCAGCTTTGCAGTGCCTGCGACGGGAAAGACGCCGGACGTGCCGGGGCTTGAGGGGGGGTTTTCCGTGATGTTCGCGGGCAACATCGGTGCGGCGCAAGGTGTCGAGGTCATTGTCGAGGCGGCCACTTTGCTGAAAAACAATAAGGATATTCAATTCGTGGTGTTAGGGGATGGCAGTTGCAGGCAATGGATGTTGCAACAGGTGACGGATCGCAATCTGACGAATCTGCATTTGCCCGGAAGGTTCCCTGTGGAGACTATGCCGGGATTTATGCAGAAGGCGTCGGCATTGCTGGTGACGCTGGCGGATCGTGAGATCTTTGCAGCAACCGTGCCGAACAAGGTTCAGGCATACATGGCTGCGGGGCGTCCGATCATCGCCTGCTTGCCGGGCGAGGGGGCTAGACTTGTGGTGGAAGCCAAGGCGGGTGTGGGTGTTCGGGCGGAGGATGGCAAGGCATTGGCGGAGGCGGTCTTGGGGCTCTATCGGATGTCCGAGTCCGAGCGGGATCAGATGGGACGCAACGGGCGCGCCTATTTCCACGAGAATTTTGATCATGAGCGCCTCGTCGATCAGTTGATTGACGAATTGCGCGAGGTTGTGCAGAAGAAAGAGAGTATCCAATGAAGGTTCTGGTGATCGGGGCAAGCGGCATGATAGGCAGCACGGTGCTGCGCGTGATGAGCGAAAAGAAGGAATGGCAGCTCAGCGGCACAGTTCGCAACGGCGATGCCAAGAGGTTTTTTTCGGCGCCTATCGCGGAACGCATCGTGGAGGGCGTGGATGTCGAGCATCCAGACGCGCTGGCCAAGGTGCTGGATGCGATACGGCCCGATGTGGTCATCAATTGCGCCGGCTTGACCAAGCACAAGCCGGAAGCCGAAGACCCCTTGATTTCCATTCCTATCAATACACTGATGCCGCACCGGCTAGCCGGGCTGTGCAAGCTTGCGGGTGCGCGTTTGATCCATGTCAGCACGGATTGCGTGTTTTCGGGAGAGCGTGGCAATTACACCGAAGAGGATTTTGCCGATGCCCGCGATGTATACGGTAAATCCAAGGCGTTGGGTGAAGTGACTTATCCGCATACGGTGACTCTGCGCACCTCGACGATAGGCCATGAATTTGAAACTAAATATGGTTTGCTGGAGTGGTTCCTGTCGCAGGAATGGCGCTGCAAAGGCTATAATCGCGCCGTTTTTTCCGGCTTGCCGACAGTGGTCTTTGCTGAGGTGGTGCGCGATGTGGTGATCCCGAACCCGGAGCTGTCCGGCCTGTATCACGTGGCTGCGCAGCCCATCAATAAATTCGATCTTATCAAGCTGATCGCCAAGGTGTACGGCAAGCAGATCGAGATTGAGCCGGATGACAGGCTGGTGATCGACCGTTCGCTGGACGCTACGCGCTTCCGCGAGGCGACCGGATATGTCGCGCCGGGTTGGCTGGAATTGATCGAGATGATGCACGCATATAATTAAATCCGGATTTTGCCGGAATGACGGCATCTGAATAATTTAGGGTTTCTTATGTTCAAAGACAAAGTATTGATGATCACTGGCGGCACGGGTTCTTTCGGGAATACCGTGCTTAAGCGTTTCCTCTCCACAGATGTGAGTGAGATACGCATCTTCAGCCGCGATGAGAAGAAGCAGGAAGACATGCGCATCGCCCTCAACAACAGCAAGCTGAAGTTCTATATCGGCGATGTGCGCGACTATGACAGCGTGCATCAGGCGATGCGGGGCGTGGACTACGTGTTCCATGCGGCGGCGTTGAAGCAGGTTCCTTCGTGTGAGTTCTATCCGATGGAGGCGGTGCGCACCAATGTCATCGGTACCGAGAACGTGTTGAACGCGGCCACCGTCAACGGAGTGAAGCGCGTGGTGGTGCTTAGTACCGATAAGGCGGTGTATCCGATCAACGCGATGGGCATTTCCAAGGCGATGGCGGAGAAGTTGGTGGTCGCTAAATCGCGCATGCAGCACGAGACTGAAACGGTGTTCTGCTCCACGCGCTACGGCAACGTGATGGCTTCGCGCGGTTCGGTCATCCCCTTGTTCGTGTCTCAGCTCAAGGAAGGCAAGCCGCTGACAGTGACCGATCCGAACATGACACGCTTCCTGATGTCATTGGAAGATTCCGTCGATCTGGTTTTGTATGCCTACGAGCATGGCAAGCAGGGTGACATCTTCGTGCAGAAAGCGCCCGCTTCGACTGTGGCCGATCTGGCGCAGGCGTTGAAGGAGCTTTTCAAAAGCGATAATGCGGTTCGCATCATCGGCACCCGCCACGGCGAGAAGTTGTATGAATCCCTGATCTCGCGCGAAGAGATGGCTCATGCGCAAGACATGGGCGACTATTACCGCATCCCTGCCGACAACCGCGACCTGAATTACGCGAAATACTTCAGCGAGGGCGAGGAGAAGATATCCCATCTGGACGATTACACTTCGCACAACACCCATAGGCTGAGTGTCGAACAAGTGAAGCAGTTGCTATTGAAGCTGGATTACATCAAGGAAGAACTCAATGCTTAAAGTCATGACCATTGTTGGAACGCGCCCCGAGCTGATCAAGATGAGCCGTGTGATCGCGGAATTCGACCAGCACACGAACCATATTTTGGTTCACACCGGGCAGAACTACGATTACGAACTGAATCAGCTTTTCTTCGAGGATCTGGGTATCCGCAAGCCAGACCATTTTCTTGAGGCGGTGGGCGAGAATGCCGCGCAGACCATCGCGCGGGTGATCGAGAAATCCGATGCAGTGATGGAAAAAGAAAAGCCCGATGCGGTGATGCTGTATGGCGATACAAACTCATGCTTGGCAGTAATTGCAGCCAAACGCCGCAAGATCCCTGTGTTCCATATGGAGGCTGGCAATCGCTGCTTCGATCAGCGCGTACCGGAAGAGTTAAACCGCAAAGTTCTGGATCACCTGAGCGACATCAATCTAGTGCTGACGGAGCATGCACGCCGCTATCTGATCGCCGAAGGCATTGCGCCCGAGACCATCATCAAGACCGGCTCGCACATGCGTGAAGTGCTCGATCATTACATGCCCAAGATCGAGCAATCGGATGTGCTGAATCGCATGGGGCTGACGGCGAACAAATTCTTCATCGTTAGTGCGCACCGTGAAGAGAACATCGACAGCCCCGAGAACATGTCGAGCATGGTGGACACGCTCAATGCGCTGGCTGAAACCTACGATTGCCCAGTGATCGTCTCCACTCACCCCCGCACCAAGAAGCGCTTGGATTCGATGGAGTTGGGCGAACTCAATCCGCACATCCAGTTCCTCAAGCCGTTCGGTTTCTGCGACTACATCAAATTGCAGATGGAAGCGCTGTGCGTGGTATCCGACAGCGGCACAATCACGGAGGAAGGCTCGTTGCTCAACCTGCCCGCCATCACCATCCGCAATGCGCACGAGCGTCCGGAGGGTATGGATGTCGGCACGCTGATAATGAGCGGCTTAAAGAAAGATCGCGTATTGGATGCAGTGCGCGTCATCGTCTCCCAACACGACAAGTCGAAGCGTGTGATGCGGCGGGTGGAGGACTATGAAGGCGGTCCGGTATCCAAGCAATTGTTACGTATCGTGATGAGCTATGTCGATTACGTGAACCGTACCGTGTGGTCGAAGTCTAGTTGAGCGAGCTGAGGCTGCACGAAAAACGATGACTTCCATACTGGTGACAGGTTCCAACGGTTTTGTTGGGAGAGCAGTGTGCGCCGCTCTGATACAAAAGGGCCATACTGTGCGCGCTGCGCTGCGCAACTCGGCAAATCTTGCGATTGCCGGTTGTGAAGTCGCCAAGGTGCCGTCGCTTGAGGTGGCTGCCGATTGGGCTGAGGCATTGCGCGGGATAACGACTGTCATTCACCTTGTCGCCCGCGTTCACGTCATGCAAGACGAGGATTCAAATCCTTTGGAAGCATTTCGTAGTGTGAATACCGCAGGGGCGGAGCATTTGGCACGCGCTGCTGCAGCAAGTGGTGTTAAGCGTCTGGTGTACGTCAGCTCGATCAAGGTGAATGGCGAAATAACCGTTAAAGGTCATCAGTATTCGGAAAGCAACGATCCTGCTCCACACGACCCTTACAGCATTTCCAAATGGGAAGCCGAGCAAGCTTTGTGGCGCGTCGCCCAGGAAACCGGTATGGAAGTTGTGATCGTGCGCCCGCCTTTGGTGTATGGCGCGGGCGTAAAAGGCAACTTCATACAGCTGCTAAAGGTTTTGGCTAAACAGATTCCATTGCCGTTGGCCTCGGTTTGCAACCAGCGCAGCCTAGTTTATGTCGAAAATTTGTCCGATGCATTGGTCATCTGCGCGACGCATCCGGCAGCTGCGGGGCAGACCTATTTGGTCAGCGATGGCGAGGACGTTTCCACCTCGGAGTTATTGCGATGTTTAGGAGGGGCGATGGGGCGTCCAGCCCGATTATTTTCTTGCCCACCGAAATTATTGGCGTTGGGGGGGCGGCTAGTAGGCAAGTCTGACCAGGTTCAACGTCTATTGGGTTCATTGCAAATTGATAGTGGTAAAATCCGCCGCGAACTCAACTGGAAACCGCCTTACAGTTTGCAGCAGGGGTTGCAAGCGACAGCGGAGTGGTACCGCGATACGCATCTATGACCTATATTCCTTCCGTGGTCGCTCTCGTCGTTTCGACAGGGGTGGTCGCCTTCATACTGCAGAGTAAATTCAGCCAATCGATTCAAGATATCCCTAACGAACGTTCGTTGCACAACAAGACCGTTCCGCGTACTGGCGGGATTGGCTTGATAAGCGGCGTGCTTGGCGGATGGACTTTGCTATCAGAAGAATTGACCTGGTGGCTACTCTTTCCTTTGCTGGGTCTGTTCATCGTGTCGATATTGGACGACGTATATAACCTCTCGGTAAAGAAACGGCTGCTTGCACATTTGGCTGCGGCCGCATTGTTGGTGATTGGCTCTGGTTTCGTTCAGCAGCAAGGGATGGTAGTTGCCATTCTGCTGTTCTTTTTTGTGGCGTGGATGACAAACCTCTACAACTTCATGGACGGATCGGATGGTTTGGCGGGAGGCATGGCCTTGTTTGGTTTCGGCAGTTATGGCTTATGTGCATGGTTCGCGCAGGATGCAGCATTGATGAGCGTCTGTGTTGTCGTTGCCGCTGCAGCCCTTGGTTTTCTACTCTTCAATTTTCATCCAGCCAAGATATTTATGGGTGATGCGGGCTCTATTCCGCTGGGATTCCTTGCGGCGGCGCTGGGGATATGGGGATGGCAGCGGGGTGACTGGCCATTTTGGTTGCCGGTGTTCGTGTTCTCGCCCTTCATCGTCGATGCCACAGTGACGCTGATCAAACGTAGTTGGCGCGGCGTGAAGATCACCGAGGCACACCGAGAGCATTATTACCAACGTGCCATTCAGATGGGTGTCAGCCATCGTAGCGTGGCGCTCTTTGAATATGGTTTGATGCTACTGGTCGGAACATTGGCAATTTGGACTCGAACACAAACTTTTCCTTGGACAGTTTTGTTGGGATGTTCGGTGGCCTATGCCATCATCATGCTTCAAATAGATTCGCGGTGGGCAAAATTGAAACGAGAATCCGCATGATCAAGTCACAGATCAATCTAGGCATCGCAATGTTGCACGACGTGGTAGCCGCTATCGCCGCATGGTGGATTGCGTATCTATTGCGATTCAATTTCGAGCTACCGCCCGATTTTCGCGATGAGCTACTGCAGACGATGGTTTGGGTGGTGCCTTTGCAAGCATTCGTCTTCTGGGCATTCAGTTTGTATCGTGGTATCTGGCGCTTCGCCAGCGTGGCGGATTTACGTCGCATCTTGTTTGCCGTGCTTGTTGCAACCGCGCTAATACCATTGGCATTGGGATTGTTCCGTATACATTCGGTGGTGCCGCGATCAGTATTGGTAATGGATCCTCTGCTGTTGCTTTTGATGATGGGTGGCAGTCGCCTTTTGTATCGTTTGTGGAAGGAGAATCTCTTATACGGCGATTTCAAATTCCATGGCGAACCGGTAATGGTGGTTGGTGCGGGCGGCGCAGGGATTGGTCTGTCGAAGGAATTGTCACGCAGTAATCAGTGGCATCAAGTGGGCTTTCTGGATGACGACAAGCAAAAACAAGGACGCACACTGAACGGTATAAAAGTAATCGGTAATCTTGACAGTTTGCCGATTTGGGCTGAGAAACTGGGCGTCAGACAAATCATCATTGCCATGCCGTCGGCGAGCCACCAGGCACGCAAGCATGTCATCGAACTGGCGAATCTTAATGGCATAAAAGCGCTGACAGTACCGGCATTCGAGGACTTGTTGAGCGGGCGAGTTGCCATTTCGCAACTGCGTGCTGTGGAACTGGATGATTTGCTCGGGCGTGATCCGGTGCAGTTGGACGAAGAGGGACTTCACCGGCAACTGACCGGTCAGGTCGTGCTGGTCACCGGGGCGGGCGGATCGATCGGTTCTGAACTGTGTCGACAAATCGCCCAGTTTGCGCCGAAAAAATTGGTACTGTTCGAGTCCAGCGAATTTGCGCTGTACAACATCGAACAGGAGCTAAACGGGAACTTTCCCCAACTCGAAATTATTTATCTGGCCGGTGATGTGCGCGATTGGCTGCGGCTGAATCACGTGTTCAGTGAATACCAGCCCAGAGTAGTATTTCATGCTGCCGCGTACAAGCACGTCCCGCTGATGGAGCGGCACAATGCATGGCAAGCCGTGCGCAACAATGTGTTTGGCACTTGGCAGGTAGCCAAATGCGCACAACAACATGGTTCGGAAAANNCGCGAGCAAATAGCCAGTGGCGGACCCATCACGGTGACCCATCCCGAGATTACCCGCTACTTCATGTCCATACCCGAGGCTGCTCAACTGGTGATGCAGGCCGGTTACATGGGGCAGGGCGGCGAGATATTTGTACTGGATATGGGAGAGCCGGTAAAAATTGTCGATCTTGCGAAAGACCTGATTCGTCTCTCCGGATTAGGTGAGGGTGATATCAAGATCGAATTTACCGGTTTGCGACCCGGTGAAAAATTATATGAAGAATTGCTGGCGGACAATGAAAACACGCTGCCAACACCGCACCAAAAACTGCGCATCGCGCAAGCTCGCTCGGTGAAAAATGACGAACTGAATGCCTTGCTTGAGTGGGTGTCGGCAGATGCTGTCCTGCCGGATGAAGTGGTGCGCCAGGGAATGCAACAGTGGGTACCAGAATACACACCGACACTGAATGGGCGCTAATCTAATGATGCCCACGCTGTCGGTGATCGTCATCACAAAAAATGAAGCTGACAATATTCGAGGTTGTTTGCAGTCCGTCTTGTGGGCAGACGAAATCATCGTGCTGGACTCGGGGAGCGACGACGACACAATTAGCATAGCTAGAGAAATGGGTGCGCAAGTCTATGTGCAGGGCGACTGGCCGGGATTTGGTCCACAGAAGAATTGCGCGTTGTCTTACGCCAGTAAAGATTGGGTGTTTTCCATTGATGCGGATGAGCGCGTCACTCCCGAGTTACGCAGCGAGATCGAACTGGCAATGGACCAAGCCAAAGCAGACGGGTATTTCTGTCCGCGCTTGTCGCAGTTTTGCGGTAAGTTTATTCACCATTCCGGCTGGACTCCCGACTATGTGTTACGCCTGTTCAAACGCGAAGCCGGAAAATTTTCCGATAGTCTCGTACATGAGAGCGTCCTACTCACCGGTGCCAGCGCCAAATTGAAAACTCCGCTCCTGCACTACAGCTACCTTACGCGAGACGATGTAGAACGAAAAGTGGATCAATACTCAACGGCAGCTGCGCAGCAGATGTTCAGATCGGGGAAACGAGCCGGTCGGGGAAGAGCGGTGTTAAGCGCCACCTGGGCTTTTATCCGCACGTACATTGTGCGTTTGGGCGTATTGGATGGCGCTCCAGGATTCCAGATCGCGTTGATGAATATGCGCACGACTTATCTAAAATATCGGAAACTGGCTGTGCTGAACACCAACCCACATCGCCTTTGATTTTGTCATTCCAGACCACTCGGGAATGACAAAGGCGGATTATCCCAGTGCTCGCTTCAAACGACTACGCAGCAATTCCCAGCGTAATTCGCGCGTATTTTCGGGCTCTTCCAGCCGCGATCCAAGTGCAGTGTGACCGCGACGCAAGTAATAGTGATCGAACACCGATTGGCGCATCCCCCACTTGTTCAAGAATTGCCTGCCTCCATCGTTCTTGACGACTTTGCCCGTCGATTTGCACTGGAAGTGATAAACCAGCGAATCCCCCACGCCCAGAAAGACTCGACATCCGGCATGCCACAATTTCATCGAGAAATCATTGTCACTGCTCATGCCGGGAGAGAATTCGCTGCTATAGCCGCCCACTTTGAACCACCAGCGCCTGCTAACCAGAGTGGGAGGCCAAGTGGCGCCAAGCCAATCCGATTTTTTGTGCTGCGCTAGTTCATGCAGTAATCCCGGCTCATCAAAATTGTGTGCATCGCTTCCGTAATCGCGGACAACTACGCACGGGTTATTAGTGTTGCGCGGTTCGATCATGGTGCCGGATAACATGAACAGATCGCTGTCCAATGACTGGAGTTTATTGACCAGTGCGGTATCCCACCCCGGGCAGCAATACATATCGTCGTTCAGATAAAGGATGTAATCCTGCGTTGCGTGCATCGCTGATTCGTTCACGGCAAGACAAATACCGATGTTTTCAGGGGAAGCGGTGTACGTGATGCCTTGTTGACGCACCCATTCAAGAGAACCGTCACTGCCATCATTGACATGCACAATAATCTGGTGAGGGTAGGCGGAATTTTGCCGGATGCTACGTATGCACAGTTGTAGCAATGCAAGGTTGTTCCAAGTAGGAATGATGATTGAGAACATAAGGTATCCGGTTAAAGTTTTGGTTTGTATGCGCGGATCAGCACATTTTGTCCGGTGTGTGGGCGCCTGTCTTGAGCGCGGAATTCTTGCAACTCTTTGCGATAACTCCAAACCAAAAAGCCAAACTCTTCCAGCCAAGTTAACTTTCTAGATAGCAGGTTGGCGCGGCTGACACGGTAAACGACAGCTGATCCGGCAGAATAAGTGAGTGCTTCAGGGACTTCGAATCCGGCTCTTTGCACCAGTCTTTTTAGGGAATTCACTGTGAATAGATGCAGATGCCTTGGGGCCTCCCAGCCACGCCAAAATGAACCGAATTCATTTGCGCCCATGCTTTCTGCATTGGGCGTAGTCAAGATCAACAAGCCACCCGGTTTGAGGATACGCAAGCATTCGTGCAAAGTAGTATTCGGGATGTACAGATGTTCGATTGTTTGGCTCATGGTGATGACATCGAAATTGTCAGCCGGCAACTTGCAATGGGACAGATCACCAACGTGGGTTTTGATGGCATATTTGTGAGTGACTTTTCTGGCCGCCTGTTCATCGAAATCACTTCCTTCCACCTTCCAGCCGCGTTTCTGCATTCTGTTCAGAAAACGACCGCCACCGCAACCGACATCCAGCAACTTACCAATTGGCTCATGAGCTAAAGTCATATAGCGAAGTATTTTTGCCTCACGTTGCAAGCCCGTGAGCAACCACAACGGCAGGAACCACAATTTTATAAAACGATGGGCCAAGCTGAGCGTGCTCTGGGCGAGGGGGTTGGACGATTTACGCGTGTGTGTATGGTAAGTTGCGTAGGCTTTCCACAATTCGTCAGGAGGGGGTGCGGGATCCAGCCAGTACACACCACAGTCTGGATTAGTACACCGTTGGAAACTCCAGCTTCCCGCCAGATTACCATCTGGATCTGTCACGCCGTTTTGTGCCAGCTCACCTTGGGATCCGCACAGGTCGCATAAAGGGCGCGGTTCGCTTGATATACTATCCATGTTTTTTAGGTCAGATGAGTCAACAGCCGCATTCTATAACGGCGCTCTAGCAATGACGACATTCCAGACAGGGGCGGCATGAAAATTATTCACATCGTAAGACGATATGGCCCAGTGGGCGGCATGGAGCGCTACGTGTGGGAGACAACCCTCGAACTCGCGAAACAAGGCCATCAGCTACAAGTGTTGTGCGAGAGCTGTGTGGCCGAAAAGCCCCGTGGAATTGAGGTGCATGAGCTCGGGGGGAAATTCTATCGCCCGCGTTGGTTGTATTACTGGCGTTTCGGCCGCCGCGTCGAAAAATGGTTGCGTACCAACCCGCAACCGGGTTGGTTGATACATAGTCACGAGCGCGTAGGCGTTCATGATGTCACCACCTTTCATGGGCCTCCGTTCGCCACGGTGCGTGACAAGCCTTGGTGGAAAAAGATTTCGCTGCGCGTCATGATGCAACTCTATATGGAACGAAGAGAATTGCGGGCTGCAAAGCAAATCATTCCAAACTCCGCAGTTATAGCGCACCAATTGGCAGACTACTATCCCGAATATGCGCACAAACTAACCCAGCCGATTGTGCCTGGCGTGTTACCGGGAGTGGTGCGTTCGCACCGCTCAGTCGACGTGGATGGCGGCATCATCGGGTTTGTCGGCAGGGAATGGCAGCGCAAGGGTTTGCCGCTCGCAGTACAAGTTGCTGCTCAGTTGCGACAATCGCGTCCTTTACTTGAGCTATGGGTGATCGGACCCGAGGAGAAAGAAGTCCGGCACTTGTTCCGGGATTGGCAGGGCGGTTATCGGTTGTTCGGCTGGCGCAGTGATTCTTTACACTTCCGCGAGATTGACGTGCTCCTCCATCCGGCAAAGGCTGAGCCGTACGGCATGGTCATCAGCGAAGCGATGGCGGCATGTGTGCCCGTAGTAGTCTCGGATGCCTGCGGCGCTGCTGCGCAGGTGTCTGTTCTGGCAGGCGAGGTGATCGGGCTTGATGTTTCGCTAGAACATTGGGCGAGAGCCGTTGAACGGCAACTGGCACGTGCCGCCGCCCCGCCCAGGTTTGTACGCGGATGGGGTGTGGTCGCGCAGGAATTCGAGGACGTCTATAGCAAACTAGAACGAGAGGGCGCGAATGGATAAAGTGCAATCGAGCTACAAAACAGTGGTCGAAATGCTCGTGGCCGAGTGCTTATGGCAAAGATAAGGAGCCTTTCGAATGCTCGGTACGCAACACGTTTGCAATGTGGTGTTGCTTCAAGGGCAGGCCGACTGCGTTCCCTGCATGGAAGAAGGCTGCGACAGACACATCCATAGTCTGAGCAGATGCTTGCAAGAGTTGCCTTCCACCTAGGTGATTGAAGTGTTGTCATATCTTTTGATTGACCAAGTAGGATTGGGGCAGTGTTGGCATGTTTTGCAACGTGAAGTGATAATTTTGAAAAGGTGAACTAATGATTAATTGGCGTTCGTACTATTTGATTTCATTAGAAAAGGCTATAGCTTTTTTATTATTGGTATATCCATCCGCACTCCTGCTCGTGAAAGGGGGTATGAATGGCGCAATGATTCTAATGCTCCTGTTCGCTGTGTTTGTTCGCGTATTGCCACCAGCAGATCTAGTCTCGCCAGTTTGGAGAAAGGAATGGTGGATTTACGTTGCAGCAATGTTCGGGATGACGGCTGCAATTTTGATAAGTCAGATTGCCCATCATGACTTGCTTGCGCGACCACATGATGCCGCCTCGCGCTATTGGCTGGCTTTGCCAATATTCTGGATGCTCTTGCACATGCGGACTAGCGTGTTTACATCGCTGCAATACGCTTTCCCACTTGCCGCAATCCTTGGGTGTTTATTTGCCGAGGACAAGGGGAATGGCTTCACATTAGCGTTACTCAACAAGATACTTTTTGGCGACTACATTCTTCTACTCGGTACGTTGTCGCTGTTTAGTGTAGATTGGTTTGGCAAAGATTCTCTGTGGTTACGTTCATTAAAATGGTCGGGATTTGCTTTCGGGATTTTTGCGGCTTTGCAGTCCGGAACACGCGGGGCACTACTTGCTATCCCAGTCTTTATTGGGATTTATATATATTTCCGCCATTCAAGGTTGTCATATAAAACAATCTTATCAAGTCTTGCGATAGGGGTTGCGGTGATTGGCATTGCTTACTTTAGCAGTCAGACCGTGCAGCAAAGATTGCAAATATTGTCGAGTGACGTGACTACTTATGAGGAAGGCAACCGTGACACTTCAACCGGCATACGATGGCAATTGAATATTGCAGCCGTAGAAATATTTTTGCACCATCCTATTGTGGGAGTAGGCCCAGAGGTTGTGGGTGGAAAGCATGATGGGTTTGCGAAAGAAATACAAAAAATGTATGCGGAGGGCAGGCTAACTGCGGGCGCAGCGGAAGTTGGAATTTGTTGTCAAGCGCACAACGAAATCCTAGCCAAAGCAGCCGATTTGGGCGTTTTGGGGTTGGTTGCGATTCTCGCTTTGTATTTTGTCCCAATGTATTTATTCTGGCGAGCATCCCAGTTTGGAGGAAAGGTTGCTAGGCGAGCTGCTATGCTTGGCCTTACCTTGGTAAGCGGTCATTTTGTTTTTGGATTTACCGTTGGATTCTTGGGGCTCACGATGACTGCGGCATTTTACGCTTTTAGTGTTGCAGTGCTTCTGGCAGCTTGTTACAACACGCATGACGGTGAACAAATTGCTGTGCATAAATCTGAATAAGGACTTTCAATATGTTCAGCATCGTCATTCCCAGTTGGAATAATCTCGCCCATTTGAAGCTGTGTGTTGAAAGTATCCAACGCCATTCCAGTGCGGAGCACGAGATCATCGTGCATCTGAATGAAGGGTCAGACGGCTCGTTGGAATGGGTCAAAGCACAGGGGATACGTTATACGCATACCGAAAAGAACGTCGGAGTGTGTATGTCGGTGAATCACCTGATGGCACAGGCCAGCCACGATTGGGTGTTGTATATGAACGACGACATGGTGGCCGCGCCGGGATGGGACACTGCATTCGTCCACGCGCTGCACACCTGCGACACTGACCTTGCGCTGTTCTTTGGCACCCTCATCCAACCGGAGACGGGCGGTCATCCAGACATCATCAAACGCAATTTCGGTGAGACGCCTGCCAATTTCGATGAGGCCGCATTCCTGCGGGATTATCTGCAAGACAAGCGAGGCGACAAGGAAGGCATGGCGATGCAGCCCACGCTGGTGCATAAGAAATGGTGGGCGATATTGGGTGGCTACAGCTTGGAGTTCTCACCCGGCATGAGTAGTGATGATGACCTGTTGATGAAGTTCTGGGTGGTGGGATGCCGCAATTTCCGCATGGTCGGCGCGAGTCGTTTCTATCACTTTGGCAGCATGAGCACGGGTCGTATCACCCACAATCAGGGCGGACGCATGTTCGTGATGAAATGGGGCATTACCCAATTGGAGTTCTATCGTTACTATCTACCCTCGTTGCGCAAACCCGATTCTGGGAACACTGAAAGCAATCCGTATAATTTGGTACGTCCAACTTGGTTGGGCAAACTTCGCCGTGTGCGTTACGCCTTGCGTTACAACTATCCCCTGGAAGGCATTGCGGCATGGGATCCCGTTCCCGGGCAAGGTGACTGGAATGAGGGAAATTAGCGCGGCAGCAAACCGGGCCTGGCAAGCCGCATTGTTTTATAGATCTCTTCACCCATCATCAGATAACCCGAGGTAGAGAAATGAGTGCCGTTCGCAGGGTAAAGGTCAACGGTTCCATTCTCAATGGCACGCTGGGTCATGTTTAACAAATCCGGAGAATGGTAACGTCGCTTGGCTTGGATCCAGAACTGTTTGTTTGGATAGAGATAGGCCGTGGATTTGTTGGGGACCACAGCCCAGATCGGTGTGATTCCTTCCATGCTCGAATTGAGGCGGTCGAAATTCTGTAGCGCACTGTTGTCTACATCTTCAACTCTATCGACAGCATAAAAAAGCGTGTCGTCGCATCGGGCATGGCTGAATAATGTGCAACCCTTTGATATTCGTGCCATCTTCACATCGTTGGGCATCTGCCAGCTCTTGAAGTCGGCAGATTTACTCAAACGCTCATATTTCCACACATTCAATTTTGTTTTGATTCCGGTCGAAAGTTTGCCGGAATAATTGCCTGAATTAACATCAAATGAGAGAGCGGGGGGATAGCGCAACGCATCGGTATTCGGGTTAGGGTGATATTGCATTTGGGGACAAGCAACCGACCGCTTCAGGTCGTTTTCCACATTGCGCTCAATGGATTCCAGCACGACGAATTGACCGGCAAATCCCTGTGAACGAACCCATGGTGTGAAGTCATCACAGACCCCGCGCAAACTGTCCCAAGACTCGGTGCGCACTTTCATTCCGTGTTGCGTTAATACGGTTTGCCAAACTCGGCTATCGGAAAAGCTATCACCGATCACCAGTACATCAGCTTCTTTTAGTGAAGTTTGTTGCATCCATTTGGCATCGATGACGGGTTGTTGTTTTGTCCAACCAAATATCGATTCAGGCAACAACCCCATGCGCGTCAATTCACCCTGGAAAGTCGCCAGCGGTAGGAAGTAAAAAGCGACTGCGCCATATCCAAGCACTGCCGCGAATACTGTGATGGAAAAGAACTTCGCGTGTCGCATATCAGAACTGGAAGTATAAGAAGGGGCTGTAACTGCCGAATTGATCGATCGCCCAATAGAGCATATAGAGCACGACGATGACCTGTATAGCCATCAGTAACACACTGCCTTTGAGGAAACGCATGCGTGTCGAATTTGGGAGCAACCACACCCACAGCAAACCTGGAATGAGCAAGCGTAACAATTCTCGTCCGGACATATCGGTGAGCAAAAGCAGATTGCCGTGTAACACGGCATCGAGCGAGATGGGTCTCGCCGCGATGCCGAACATCGCCTTGAGTAGGGTGGAAGCTTGCGCAATATCGTCCGAACGAAAAACTACCCACGCGGCGACTACGGCAATAAACGTGAGCACTCCTCCTGCCAGTGCACCCAGCCAATTTGGGATACGGTGCAAGAATCCCACTGCGACAAACTCTCGCCACAGGTGGTTGAGCGTCAGATAAACGCCATGTAGTGCGCCCCAAACCACGAACGTCCATCCTGCTCCGTGCCAAAGGCCACCTAGCAACATGGTTGCGAATAGATTGATGTAGCGGCGTAATTTTCCATGGCGGTTGCCGCCCATGGGGATATACAAGTAGTCGCGCAGAAAGGTGGAGAGTGTAATGTGCCAGCGTCTCCAGAACTCGATAATGCTGGTGGCTTTGTAGGGTGAGTTGAAATTGATCGGGAGGTGAATGCCGAACATGAGCGCTATTCCCAATGCCATGTCGGTGTAACCGGAGAAGTCAAAATAGATTTGCAACGTATAGGCTATTGCACCGCACCAAGCCTCGTATATCGTGGGTAGAGTGTCCGTCACCATACCGTGTCGGACTCCGTCGAAGATGGCGGTGGCAAAAGGCGCAAGCGAATCCGCAAACAACACCTTCTTGCAAAGACCCAGTGTAAACAACAGTAAGCCGGTGGCAACGAAATCCCAATTGATGCGGTAGGTTGATGCGCGGGCGAACTGCGGCATCATGTCTTTGTGATGCAATACTGGACCTGCGATCAAATGAGGGAAATAGGTTACAAACAATACGTAGTGGACGAAGTTGTACTCCTTCACCTTGCCCTGATACGTGTCCACAAGAAATGCAATCTGGGTGAAAGTAAAAAACGAAATTCCGAGTGGGAGAATGATATTACCGAGGGAAAGGCTTGAACTGGTTAAGTCGTTTGTACTGGAAAGAAAAAAATTGGCGTATTTGTAATAACCAAGCAAAAGCAAGTTGGCAGTGATGGCTGCGACGAGTACGTGCTTTTTTCGAGCAGTCGCATGTTGCACACCCGCCTTGGCAATCCACAAGCCGAAGGCATAATTACATACGATGGAACCGAGCAGCAACCCAACATATGCCGGGTTCCAGTATCCGTAGAAGAACAGCGAGGAAATTGCCAACCATGCAGCCGCATAAGTATGGCTATAGCGCGCGAGTCTGAAAAAGCCCAGCAAAACGATAGGCAGAAACAGGAAAATGAAGCCGTAGGAGTTGAAAAGCATCGGAGTGACGACGAATTCTGATACGCTATTTTACAAGAAAATTACATAGGGACTGGTATGGCGACGTATGCCATTGGCGACATTCAAGGCTGCCTTTTTGAATTCCAGAGATTGCTGGAATCCTTCCATTTCGACCCCGCTCAAGACCGGCTGTGGCTGGTGGGTGATCTGGTCAACCGTGGGCCGGATTCATTGCAGGTTTTGCGTCTCGTAAAGTCACTTGGAAAAAGCGCTATCACGGTACTCGGCAATCATGACTTGCATTTGCTGGCTGTGGCATCCGGCGTGGCGCAATTGCATCGCAGCGATACGCTGGATGAAATTTTGAAGGCACCCGACCGCGATGACTTGCTCAACTGGCTGCGCCGACAGCGAATGATATTTGCGGAAGGGAATTTTTTGTTGGTGCATGCCGGGCTGCTTCCGCAATGGAGTGTCAAGCGGGCACTCAATCTGGCGCAAGAAGTAGAACGCGTTCTGCGCAGCGACGATTACGTAATATTCCTGTCCAAGATGTATGGAAATACTCCAAACAAATGGGACGACAATCTGACGGGGTACGAGCGTTTGCGCGTCATCGTCAATGCCTGTACACGGTTGCGCGTATGCACTGCGCAAGGCGAAATGGAATTCAAGTTCAAAGGCGAGTTGGAGAAGATGCCGGAAGATTACCTGCCATGGTTCGATATACCCCAGCGCAAAAGTCGTGATGCGATGGTGATCTTCGGGCATTGGTCGGCATTGGATTTGAAGATCACCCAAAATATTGCCGCCCTGGATACCGGGTGTTTATGGGGAGGTTCGATGACCGCCCTGCGGTTGGAAGACTGCCAAGTCTTCCAGGTGGCTTGTCACAATTCGGTGGCGAAGGACTGGTAGATAAACTCAACTCGTGCGGGCGGACGCACCGCGGGATTGATCAATACCTTTTACGCTGGGGCGAAAACGTCGCGGGTCCGCGCACATCAAGGTGGCGGAAGGTGATACGACCCTTGCTCAGATCGTAAGGCGATAGCTCCAGCGATACTTTGTCGCCAGCGATGATGCGAATGTGGTTCTTCTTCATCTTGCCCGCGCTGTACGCGATGAGTTTGTGGCCGTTTTCCAGCGTCACACGAAAACGCGAATCGGGTAACACTTCATCCACCACGCCATTCATTTCAAGCAGTTCTTCTTTGGCCATGTTGTTGCACCTATTAAAATTTGCAAAAGAAATAGCCCGGCTGATGCCGAGCTATTCCGGTTGGAAAAAGTACATGGCAGCCGCCATGCACTTTTGTCCGATTACTCCGCTGCGCGGATGTTCGATGCTTGCTGACCCTTGGGGCCGGCCGTGATATCGAAGCTGACTTGCTGACCTTCGGTCAGGGTCTTAAAGCCGGAGCTTTGGATTGCCGAGAAGTGAGCGAACAGATCATCACCGCCATTGGAGGGGGTGATGAAGCCGAAACCCTTGGAATCGTTGAACCATTTAACTGTGCCTGTTGCCATGTTGAATCTCCTAAAAAAACGAAACGGGGACTAGCCCCAAAGTAGGGCGAAGGTCAAGACGGCAAAGTGATGAAGGGAGAAATACCGAACAAAAGCGGGTACAGAACCAGACAGCAACGACAGACTTGAAAATCGCTGGCGCGCACTATGCCTTCTAAACGAAGTAATTGCAAACGAAATAATCAACAGTGGCTGAGCAGCAACTTCTTCATGGTCAGCTCAGCTTGGAACATATATTCACCGCCAAACAGATTCCCGTGATTGAGGAGGTGGTAAAGATTGTACAGATCGCGGCGCACGCGATAGCCGTGATCCAGTGGCCAGACGGCGTTGTAGCTTGTGTAGAAATCCGCAGCGAAACCACCAAACAGTTCGGTCATCGCGACATCGCATTCGCGGTCACCGTAATAGGTTGCCGGGTCGAAAAGCACGGGTGATCCATTTTTAAGGAAAGCGCGGTTTCCATTCCACAGGTCGCCATGCAATAACGATGGCTCCGGCGAATAGCCATCAAAGTAAGTGGGCAGCACATCCTGCAGATTTCGCCCCAAACGCTGCAACTCGCCGCCGTATCCGTTCTCTGCGGCAAGATGCAGTTGAAAACCCAAGCGTTGATCGCGCCAAAAAGTGATCCAGTCACTTTTCCACGTGTTGTGTTGAGGTGTCGCGCCTATGAAGTTATCTTGAGAGAATCCGAATTGCTCCGATTTGTAGCGATGCATACGAGCGAGCTGTTCGCCGAACAGCATGGAATCGCCGAGCGGGTGGATATTCAGGAATTCAAGTATCAAAAAACTCTGATCGACTGTGACGCCAAGTGCGATTGGGCGAGGAACGAGCAGGGTTTGAGTCGCCGAGATCGCTTCCAGTCCGGCGACCTCCGCAAGGAACATCGGATGGTATTTCGCAGTATTGAGTTTGAGAAAGTAGCGACGACCGTCGATGCTTTCCAGCCGAAACGCAGAGCTGATACTGCCGCCAGCGACTGGAGTTTTGCTTTTTAGGGTGAAATTGCACCCCGTGGCCTTGCTAATGGCAGTTTCGACGAAGCTCCAGACGGACATGGATCACAGCGTTATACGGGTGCCGAAATGTTGTTTATACAAATCAGCCAGTTCCGCACGGTTGTATTTGTGATTCTGCCCCCCCCTGCTGGAAATTTTGAGCGATCCCATAAGCGAGGCCAGCCGGCCGGTGGTTTGCCAATCCCATCCTTGCTGGATTCCGTGCAGCAAACCCGCGCGGTAAGCATCCCCGCAACCCGTTGGATCGACGATGGCGCTGGGTTTCGGAGTCGGTATGGCGATCTCTTTGCCATCGGCATAAATCAACGAACCATCCGGCCCCAGCGTAACGATCAATGCTTTAACCCGTTGCGCGATCTGGGTCAGCGTCTTGCCGGTCTTGTCCTGCAACAACTTGGCTTCGTAATCGTTCACGGTGACGTAGCTGGCCTGGTCGATGAAGCTCAATAATTCTGCTCCGGAGAACATCGGCATACCTTGTCCCGGATCGAATACAAAAGGGATATCCAGATTGGCGAATTCAAGTGCGTGCTGGATCATCCCTTCACGGCCATCCGGCGAGACGATCCCCAAGGAAATCTCCTGCGCCATCGCCACACTGTTAAGGTGTGAGTGACCCATCGCTCCAGGATGGAATGCGGTGATCTGGTTATCGTCAAGGTCAGTGGTGATGAATGCCTGCCCGGTGAATTGGCCGGATACCTGGCGCAAATGAGTCTGTGTAATGCCCAACCTTTCCAGACGCGAAGCGTAGGGAGCAAAGTCATCCCCAACGGTTGCCATGATGAGCGGATGACCGCCCAGCATGTGCAGGTTGTAGGCGATATTACCCGCGCACCCGCCGTATTCACGGCGCATCTCCGGCACTAGGAAAGCGACATTCAGGATATGGATCTGTTCGGGAAGGATGTGTTTCTTAAATTGATCCTTGAACACCATGATGGTGTCGTAGGCCATGGAACCGCAAATGAGTGTCTTCATGATGTGACGGGCGATGTTGGAGTCTGTGCGGATTATAACTGCTGGCCACTTATTTCTTGTCCAGATCCTGAATGAATAAATTGATCAGCTCATCCACTTCATGCGGACTCTGGATGAATCGAAACCCCGCCCGGTTGGCTGTCGAGCCATCGGGTAAAGTGATCAGCCTTACATACCGAACTTCNNTCCGCATCGGCAATGCAACGCAGGGATAACTCTGCGGGAATGTTGATGCGCGGTTGCTCGCTTCGATGGTAATTGACGAGTGCGGCAGGGATATCGAAGCGCACGACGAGCTGGCCGTCATACTGCGTTTCGGTGGGTGAAGCGACCTCAAATGCGATATGCGATTCGCGATAGCTGGCGGTGAAACTTAAAGAGGGCAATTTGAAGAGTTCGGCGTTGATCGCTTTATTCGCACTGTAGCCCACCAGGAAATATTCTTCCTGCGGGTCGATGAACAAAATGTGCGAGATAAAAAACCGGCTATTCCCCACGTCGCCTGAAATCGTACATTGTTCCGTGCCAAGCGATTGCAGGATGCGGCAGATATCGATCCGGGAACGGTACAGGACGTTCTCCGACGTGGGTTTGGGAAATGGTTTGGACTCTTCACTCATGGCGTTATGAAATTAATCTCAGGCGAACCATACCCAAGCCCACACCAGAATCACATTGACCATGCTCGTCAAAACGGCCGCCCCGGCGACATCTTTGGCGCGTTTGGCAAAGGGATGCTGGTCCAGTGAAGTGTGATCGACCGCCGCTTCGATGGAAGAATTGACCAATTCAAGAATTAGCACCAGCAAGATGCTGGTGACCATCAACAATTTGCCTGTCTTGTCCGCAGAGGAGAGCAACGCGACCGGTATTGCGATGGCAGCGATGTAGATTTCCTGCCGAAACGCGTCCTCGTATCGCCAGGCCTCGCGAAAGCCGTTGAGTGCCGCTTTCAACGCATGCCAGAAATGCATCGGCCCCGGGCGGAACTTGTTCGGACTTTCCATGGTATTACCCCTCGCGGTTCGGGCGCGCAAGCTGCAAAGACTTGAAGAAATACCAGAGGTAATAGAGGCTAATCAAAGTACCCAGGGGGAATGTGAGTAAAGAAAGCAATGCGCAGGGGTGACATACCCAGGAGAATTTGCGCAGATTTGCCAACAATACAAAACCGCCAGCGATGAAAAGCAACCCTGCTAATACGCCGCCGACAACGGCAACGTTGGTTGCGCTATCCAGTTTAAGCAGCAACAAAGAAAAGATCAGCGTGCCTAAGACGAGCCAGCTGGTGCCGATGATTTGACGATGTATCTTGTTCATTTGCCTTTATTGCAGCGATGCCAGGGCTGCTTCGTAGTTCGGTTCATGTTTGATGTCGTCCACCAACTCGGCGTGCAGGATCTGGTCCTTCTCATCCAGCACCAACACGGCACGCGCGGTCACGCCGGACAAAACAGTGTCGGCGATCTTCACGCCGTAGTTGCGCATGAAATCACGACCGCGCATCAGCGATAAAGTGACGACGTTCTCCAGACCTTCCGCCACGCAGAAGCGGCTCATGGCGAAGGGCAGGTCGGCCGAGATCACCAGCACCACGGTGTTGTTCAATTTGCTCGCTGCTTCGTTGAACTTGCGTGTCGAGGTGGCGCACACGGCGGTGTCCAGGCTTGGCACGATGTTCAACACCTTGCGCTTGCCCGCGAAGGATTGCAGTGCGACATCTTTCAAGTCTTTATCCACCAACGTGAAAGCAGGCGCAGTTTGTCCGACCCCGGGAAATTTGCCGAACAAGGTGACAGGCGCGCCGCCTAGGGTGGTGCCAGTTTTGTTTGCGATGTCTTTAGCCATGATGTTCCTCTTAAATGTCGAATGGACGATGTATGCAGTCGTTTTTCTGTATGCAAGCTTTAGTTTTTCCCATACCTCTTTGCCCAACAGTACGACGCCAAGATAAAAGGTGATTTCTCCGACGACAATCAGTCCAGTTGTTAGTGCTGCAAGTTCTCCGATCGCTATATCTAGGAAAGGCAGGACAAATATCAAGCCCCAAGCGATGCATGACAGCGCGACTAGGGCATAGCCCAAGAATATCCTCAAGCTGAGTTCCTAGCTATACGCAGAAATCGGTGGGCAAGAACAAATCAGATTCTTGTCGCCGTACACATTATCCACCCTCGCCACGGCAGGCCAGAACTTATTCTCGCGCACGTAGGGCAATGGGAAAGCCGCTTGCTCGCGTGAGTAGGGTTTCTTCCACTCGTTGGCGCATACCGTCTTCGCCGTGTGCGGCGCGTGCTTGAGGATGTTGTCCTTCTTATCGACTTTGCCCGAGATGACTTGGTTGATCTCGCCACGGATGGCGATCATCGCGTCGCAGAATCGATCCAATTCGCCTTTCGATTCGCTTTCGGTCGGCTCCACCATCAGTGTGTCCACCACCGGGAAGGAGGTGGTCGGCGCGTGGAAGCCGAAGTCCATCAGGCGTTTGGCGATGTCCGCCACTTCCACACCGTCTTTCTTCCATTCGCGGCAATCGAGGATCATTTCGTGCGCGCAACGGCCGTTGCTGCCGCTGTACAAAGTGGAGTAGTGATCCTTCAGCGATTCNNAGCGCGCTGCCGTAAGGTGCGGCGGATACCGCATGGATGCCCTGTGCGCCGCCAACCTTGACCACCGGATGCGAGGGCAGGAAGGGTGTGAGGTGTTCCGCTACACCGATCGGGCCTGCGCCCGGTCCGCCACCGCCGTGGGGGATGGCGAAGGTCTTGTGCAGGTTGAGGTGACACACGTCCGCGCCGATGTTGCCGGGGCTGGTGAGGCCGACCTGCGCGTTCATGTTGGCACCGTCCATATACACCTGGCCGCCATTGGCGTGGATGAGGGCAGTGATGTCCTTGATGCTCTCCTCATACACGCCGTGCGTGCTGGGGTAGGTCACCATCAGGCACGACAGGTCGGCCTTGTGTTCTTCCGCTTTCGTGCGCAGATCTTCGACATCGATGTTGCCCTTGGCGTCGCACTTCACCACCACGATGTGCATGCCGCACATCGCCGCACTCGCCGGGTTGGTGCCGTGCGCGGAAGAGGGGATCAGCACCACGTTGCGCTGGCCTTCTCCGCGCGAACGGTGATACGCCTGAATGACCAGCAGACCGGCGTACTCGCCTGACGCGCCACTGTTGGGCTGGAAGCTCATCTGCGCGAAACCGGTGATCTCGGACAGTGCGGTATCTAGGCCCGCGATGAGCGCTTGGTAACCCTCGGCCTGTTCCATCGGCACGAAAGGATGCAGGTTGGCGAACGCTGGCCAAGTCAGGCCGAGCATCTCGGAGGCCGCGTTCAACTTCATGGTGCAGGAGCCGAGCGAGATCATCGAGTGGGTGAGCGAAAGGTCTTTATTTTCGAGACGCTTGATGTAACGCATCATCTCGGTCTCGGAGTGATAGCTGTTGAACACCGGATGGCTCAGGATGGCGGACAGGCGCGGCTTTACGAGCAATGCTTGGGCGGTGACTTGTGCAGCGGTGATAGTTGGTGCCGCTTTGCCAGCGGCTTGTGCGAACACGGCGAGGATGGCGTTGAGATCGTCCACCGACGTGGTCTGATCCAGCGCGATGCCGATACCTTCGGTGCTGTAGCGGAAGTTGATGCGTGCGGCTTCGGCTAGTGCGTGGATCTTTACGTTGTCGGTGTGCGTCAGTTTCAGTGTGTCGAAGAAAGTGTCGAAAGCCAATTTGTAGCCGAGCTTCTTTAATTCATCCGCCAGCACTGCGGCAGATCGATGTACTTGTGCTGCGATACCGCGCAAACCTTCCGCGCCGTGATACACCGCGTACATTGACGCCATGATGGCCAGCAATGCCTGCGCGGTACAGATATTGGAGGTCGCCTTCTCGCGGCGGATGTGTTGCTCGCGTGTCTGCAACGCCATGCGTAAGGCGGGGTTGCCATCGGCATCCACAGACACACCGATGATGCGACCCGGCATCGAACGTTTGTGCGCATCGCGGCAGGCGAAGAATGCGGCGTGCGGCCCGCCGTAACCCATCGGTACGCCGAAACGCTGCGTCGAACCCAGCACCACGTCCGCACCCCATTCGCCCGGCGGCGTGAGCAGCACTAGACTCAGAATGTCGGCAGCCACAGCGACGGTCATGCCGTTCGCTTTGGCACGCTGCACGAAATCGGCATAGTCATGTACCACACCGTTGGTCGCCGGATATTGCAGCAAGGCGCCGTACAGCTTGTCGTTCAGGGTGAGAGTCTTGAAATCACCGATGACCAACTCGATGCCCAGCGGTTTGGCGCGCGTCTTCAGCAACTCGATGGTCTGTGGGAAACATTCGTGCGATACGAAGAAGCTATTCTTGCCTGCGGCCACGTCATCGCGCGAACGCAGACCGTGCAACATCGTCATCGCTTCCGCTGCGGCAGTGGCTTCATCCAACAGAGATGCGTTGGCGATCTCCATGCCCGTGAGGTCGCACACCATGGTCTGAAAATTCAACAGCGCTTCCAAACGACCCTGTGCAATCTCGGCCTGATACGGCGTGTACGCGGTGTACCAACCGGGATTCTCCAACACGTTGCGCTGGATGACGGGCGGCACGATGGTGTCGTAGTAACCCAGCCCGATGTAACTCTTGAACAACTTGTTCTTCGCCGCGATGCCGCGCAGATGTTGCAAGAACGCGTATTCGCTCATGCCGTCGGGCAGGTTCAGCGGAGACTGCAAGCGGATGGCAGCAGGGACGGTCTGGTCGATCAGCGCATTCAGTGAGGGCGCGTTGATTTTGTTCAGCATGGCCTGCACGTCGGTTGTGCTCGGGCCGTTGTGACGATTCACGAATTGGTCGGTGTTCATGTTTGGGAGCTTTCAGAGAAATAAAGCGAATTGGGAAGGGGGAAGGGGACGCACCTGCGGTGGTGCTCAAGGGAGAAGGGACAAACCCAAGGCGCGCGTCGCGCGCCACCCTTCCCTCTTCTCCCTTAACCCTTCCCAGTCCTTAATGTGCTTCGCTATCGACAATTGCCTGGTAACCGGCAGCGTCCAGCAAAGCCGCCACATCGGCCGCATTGTCCGGCTTCATCTTGAATATCCATGCGCCATACGGGTCGCTGTTGATGTTCTCCGGCGAACTATCCAAGTCGCTGTTGGCGGCGGTTACTTCGCCCGACACGGGGGCGTACACGTCGGCGGCAGCTTTCACGGATTCAACCACGGCGCACTCTTCCTTGGCTTTCAGCTTGCGGCCAGCAGTTGGTGCCTCGACGAACACCATGTCGCCCAACAACTCTTGCGCATGTTGGGTGATGCCGATGGTGATCGTGCCGTCGGCTTCGGTTTTAACCCACTCGTGGGAGGCGGTGTATTTCAGGTTGCTTGGATTGCTCATGGTGATCTCCAGTTAGTAAATGATTCAACCGTAGGCCGGGTTTCAACCCGACATGTCGGACTAAAGTCCGACCTACATTTTCAAATTAAGCCTTTGCCGTTTCGTGCAAACGGATACTTCACAACTTTTGCAGCCAACATCTTATCGCGGATGGAAACTTGCACGGTGTCGCCGAAAGCGACGCCATTTGGCACACGCGCCAGTGCGATGGACCGCTCCAACGTGGGAGAGAAAGACCCGCTAGTGATCTCGCCTTCGCCAAGGGATGTTTGTACTTTTTGGTGGCCGCGCAATACTCCGCGATCCAGTAATACCAGCCCAACCAGTTTGCTGCAGGGCGGATTTGCGAGAAGAGCGGCTTTGCCGATGAAGTCGCGCGCACTCTTCAAGTCGACCGTCCATGCCAGACCGGATTCCAACGGTCCAACGCTCTCGTCCATGTCCTGTCCGTACAAGTTCATGCCGGCTTCCAGCCGCAGTGTGTCGCGCGCGCCCAAACCGATAGGTTTGACGCCGGCCTTGTTCAAGTCATACCAGAACGCTTCAACCTTTTCTTTCGGCAGCATCACCTCGAAACCATCCTCGCCGGTGTAGCCCGTGCGCGCCACGAAATATTCACCGCAGTCGGCAGCCTGAAAATTCACGAGGTCTTCGGTCGCAGTCCGGGTCTGTGGCAGCACTTGCCAGACTTTGGCGCGGGCATTGGGGCCCTGAATGGCGACCATCGCCAGATCATCGCGTGAGGTGATGGCGATCCCCTCTCCCTCCGGGAGATGCCTTTTGAATTCTGCGGCTTGCTCCTTCATCCAGGCGATGTCTTTGTCCGCCGTGCCCGCGTTGACCACGATGCGGAACCACTGCTCGGTCATGAAATAAATGATGAGGTCATCGATCACGCCGCCATTTGGTAACAACATCGCCGAATAGAGCGCACGCCCCGGCATATGCAATTTGTCGGCATTGTTGGCCAACAGGTAACGCAGGAAAGCGCGCACGCCGTCGCCTTTAACATCCACCACACGCATGTGGCACACGTCGAACATGCCCACATCGTTGCGCACCTGATGGTGTTCGTCGATCTGCGAACCGTAGTTCACCGGCATGTCCCAGCCGCCGAAATCCACCATCTTTGCACCCATCGCCCGGTGCGCTGCATTGAGTGGCGTTGTCTTGAGAGTTGTCATATTTGCTTTCGAAAGAATAAAAAGGGCGCAGCACGATTTCGTGCTGCGCCCCATCTGTCCTTGTTACCTGAGAGATTACGGCAGGATGTTAAAGCCGTGTGCCCCTTCGGTGGCCGGTTTTGCCGGCACTCTCCAGATTTGCCTGTTCCGATTGGTTCATGAGCCTGAGCGGTTTCGGGTATTGCGCCTTCGGCGGTGCCTGGAATCAGCACGCTCTCCCAGTCGGTTTGAACGGCGGACGGATTATACCGGAAGTGTTTTATTGGGGGTAAAACAGAAACAGCCGATAGCCGGCCGGCTTGAGATCGCTCGTATCCAAATGCAGGGAGATCTCCAGGTCGCGATTGGCGGCGATCCCCTGATTCTTTTCAGCATCTGTTTTCAGGTAAAACGCCGGATGGAATATTTTTCTGGCAACGGCGTTATCTTGCATGTCGGTGAGTGTGAGTTCCAGACTGGGGTAGGCCTGGGCGTAAGCCGCCCGGTTGTGCAACAGAGCGTGCAGGGTGACAACATTTCCCAGCTTTGGGTCTGATTCCAGATCGGATGACTCGATCACCAGTTGTTGAATGTCCTGCGGTAAGCCGATGGAGCATGAGAGCAGGTTGCAGTACTGCGTGAGTAGCGGTTTGAATCCGGGCAAACGTGCAGCGATTTCTACACGGAAGAAGTAGGTGGCTTGCGCGACAAGTATCAGGGACAGTAACAATGCCAATAAAACGGATTTCCAGACGCGTCCGCGAGTCGGCTGTTGTGTGACTTCTTCAGTCAGTTCTTCGACAAATTTGATCTGTTCGGCCAGCGACTTGGGCTTTTCCTCCAGTCCCGGCACGTTGAGGATGGGTTTGAGGTCAGGCTGGCCCAGCGCCGAGTCGTTCTCCGGAGTCAATCCAGGAACCTCGGCCAACGGCTCGAACTCGATAGGCAAGCTGAGTTGAGGACTGGGCTCATCAACCGTCGGCTCGTTTGCATGGAACACCACATGGCAACGACCGCAGCGAACCAATCCGTTATGCGCAACAATCTGCGCTTCGGTGATTTTGAAACTGGTACCGCATTCGGGACATTGCGTGACCGCAGTCATTTTTTAACACCGGATACACACGCCCAACCCTCTTCCAAAACACAGGGCGCAAGGTCGAACCATTGCGAATAGATTTGCATCACACCGGATGCTTGTTCAGCGAGGATGCCGGAAAGGACAATGCGGCCACCAGACTTGGTTGCGCCGGCGAGCAACGGGGCAAGTGCACGCAAAGGATTGGTGAGGATATTGGCGACGACAACGTCATATTCTGCGGGAGTCACGGCATCCGGCAGAAAAAATTCCGCGCAAACCTGATTGGCATGCGCATTGTCGCGGCTGGCCTGAACTGCCTGCGCGTCCACATCAACGCCAACAGCCATGCGGGCGCCAAATTTCATTGCTGCGATAGCCAGGATGCCGGAGCCACAGCCGTAATCCAACACCGACTCGCGACCCTTCAGATTGTTATCTAGCCAGCGCAGACACAAGCGCGTAGTGGGGTGACTGCCGGTGCCAAAGGCCAGCCCCGGATCGAGGGCGATATTGATCGCGTTGGGGTCGCTCGGGGTATGCCAAGTCGGTACGATCCACAAGCGGTCTGAGATGCGGATAGGATCGAACTGGGCCTGGGTCAGACGCACCCAATCACTTTCTTCCAGAATTTGGATGCGATATTCGGGAAGCGGGGTGATACCCAGTGCTTTGCAGCCGGACTGAAGCACGGCTTCTACATCGACATCACTTTCGAACAGCGCATTGACAAGATTGTGTTGCCAAACGGCGGAAGTCGGCTCACCGGGTTCGCCAAAGATCGCCTGCTCATCCGGGGTGTCGGCATCCGCATCCAACATGTCCACCGAAAGCGCGCCCCGCTCCAGTAGTGCCTCGCTCAGCGCCTCGGCGTAGTCGGCTTCGGCGCGTACCGACAACGAGAGCCATGACACTTATTTTCCTTTGGCGCGTTCAGCCAGTTTATGTTCCAAATAATGGATGCTGGTGCCGCCGCGAAGAAAGGCTGCGTCCTGCATCAACTCCTGGTGCAGCGGGATATTGGTCTGGATGCCCTCGACCGCCATCTCCGACAAGGCGGTGCGCATGCGGGCGATCGCCTGATCGCGCGTGTCGCCGTATGCGATAAGTTTGCCGATCATCGAATCGTAATGTGGCGGGATGAAATAGTTGGCATAGACATGCGAATCCACCCGGATGCCCGGTCCGCCGGGGACATGCCAAGTGGTGATGCGACCCGGTGATGGGACGAATGTGTACGGGTGTTCGGCATTGATACGGCATTCGACCGCATGCCCCCGGAACTGGATATCCCGCTGGCGGAACGGCAGTTTCTCACCCGCAGCGATGCGAATTTGCTGCTGAACGATATCGATACCGGTGATCATTTCCGAGACGGGATGTTCTACCTGAACGCGCGTGTTCATTTCAATGAAGAAGAACTCACCGTTCTCGAACAGGAATTCGAACGTGCCCGCGCCGCGATAGCCGATCTTGCGACAGGCCTCGGCACAACGTTCACCGATCTTGTCGCGCAGTTTGGGATTGAGCAATGGGGCGGGTGCTTCCTCGATTACCTTCTGGTGACGGCGCTGCATGGAGCAATCACGCTCGCCCAGATACACCGCATTGCCGTGCTGGTCGGCCAAAATCTGAATCTCGATGTGGCGCGGGTTCTCTAGGAACTTCTCCATGTACACCATGGGATTGTTGAAGGCAGCCTGAGCTTCAGTTTTGGTCATGGTCACCGCGTTCAGCAGGGCCGCTTCGGTATGCACCACGCGCATGCCGCGACCGCCACCGCCACCGGAGGCTTTGATGATCACCGGATAGCCGATGCTGCGTGCGATCTTGATGATCTCGGCCGGATCGTCGGGCAGTGCGCCTTCCACGCCGGGCACGCAGGGTACGCCCGCTTTCTTCATGGCGATCTTGGCAGAAACCTTGTCACCCATCAGGCGGATGGTCTCGGCACGCGGGCCGATGAACACAAAACCGGATTTTTCCACGCGTTCGGAGAAGTCCGCATTCTCGGAAAGAAAGCCGTAGCCGGGGTGGATGGCTTGGGCATCGGTCACCTCGGCCGCGCTGATGATGGCCGGAACGTGCAGATAACTTTGGCTGGAAGGGGCGGGTCCGATACACACCGACTCGTCCGCAAGCTTCACATACTTGGCTTCGGCATCCGCCTCCGAATGCACGGCGACGGTTTTAATGCCCATCTCGCGACAGGCACGCTGGATTCGCAGCGCGATCTCGCCGCGATTGGCAATGAGGATCTTTTCAAACATGGTTGGTTTCTCCGGCGGCTCTGCTGTTCTGGGTTTACGTTCGAACATGGCCGCGTTGTGTTAGCCGATGATAAACAGCGGTTGGCCGAATTCGACAGCTTGACCGTTCTCGACCAGGATCGCCTTGATGACGCCGCCTTTGTCTGCTTCGATCTCATTCAATAACTTCATCGCCTCGATAATGCAAATCGTGTCGCCCGCATTCACGGACTGGCCGATATCCACAAAAGACTTGGCGCCCGGGGACGCCGCGCGATAAAAGCTACCGACCATAGGTGATTTAACCACATGACCTTCAGGAGCGGCGGGTGCTGCCGCCACGGCAGCAGGAGCTGCTTGGGGTTGAGCTGCGGGAGCGCCTTGCGGTGCGGCAGCATAATGATGCTGGATCGGGGCGGCTACATAACTGGTGCGTGAGATACGCACATGCTCTTCGCCTTCCGTCAGTTCCAGTTCGGCGATACCCGAGTTTTCTACCAGCTCGATCAATGTTTTTAGTTTGCGTAGATCCATGGTCAGCTCCTTACAGAATGTTGAATTGCGAATTGCAGGGCAAGTTCGTAACCGATTGCGCCCAAGCCACTGATGACTCCGACTGCGATATCGGAGAAATAAGATTCTTTGCGAAAAGCCTCGCGGGCAAACACGTTGGAAAGATGTACTTCCACAAAAGGAATCGCGACAGCGGCCAAAGCATCACGAATCGCGACACTGGTATGGGTAAAGGCAGCGGGATTGATGATGATGAATTCAGTCCCGTCTATCCGTGCTTGCTGAATACGATCCACCAGAGCGGATTCCGAATTGCTTTGAAAGTGCGTCAGTGCTACACCCTTCGTTTGTGCTTGTGTTGCCAATTTGGTGTTAATTTCATTCAATGTGACGCGACCATACACATCCGGCTCACGCATGCCGAGCAGGTTTAGATTGGGTCCGTGCAGCACTAGAATATTTTTCATGGGCGCAGTTTGCCGCAAAATGGGCAGGTTTGTCTATCTGTTCGATGAAAATGAACAGAAACAGGCTTATAGGCCGACATGTTTCAACGATTCTCCGAATTGGACCGCATCTTGATAGCCGACTACTCTGAAATCGGTTAATTCATTCCCTTGGCCGTCAAAAAACAATATGGCTGGAGGGCCGAATAACTGGTAGCGGGATAACAGCATCTTGTCCTCTGCGTTGTTCGCTGTCACGTCGGTTTGTAGCAGGATGGCGTTCTTCAGTCTCACTTGCACGTCGGCATCGCTGAATGTGAAGCGCTCCATTTCTTTGCACGAGACACACCAGTCGGCATAGAAATCCAACATGACTGTCTTGCCTTGAGCCTGGATGATCCGGTTATTCAGTTCCGTCATATTACGGATGCGATCGAAATGCAGGGCTGGTTTGATTTCGGGGGAAGCGCGAACGATGTTGCCGAGCGGATGCAGGATGTCGCGCGCACCCGACAACGCACCAATCAGGTAGGCCGCGCCGAGTAACAGAGACAGGATGGCGACCGCTTTTCTTGCCCTATGCCAGCCTCTCGCGTTTATAGGAAGGGGATCGAAAGCGTGCAGGTAGATCGCTGAGAAGATCAGCAATGCCGACCAAAGCAGCATCTGTACCTCTATCGGGATAACGGGTGTAACGATCCAGATGGCCAAGGCCAGCATCAGCACACCAAAGAAGCGTTTGACCGATTCCATCCAGGCGCCCGCTTTGGGCAACAACACGGCTGCAGAGCTGCCTATTAACAACAGCGGTGCTCCCATACCCAATGCCAGCGCGAATAAAGCCGTCCCGCCCAATAATGAGTCGTGTGTCTGGCTGATATAGAGCAGCGCGCCTGCAAGCGGGGCGGCGACGCACGGGCCCATGATGACTGCCGACAGCGCGCCCATGGCGAACACGCCGGAGAGATGACCGCCATGCAACTTGTTGCTGGTGTCGGAAAGTTTGCTTTGTAGCGAGGTGGGCAGCTGCAATTCGTAGAATCCAAACATGGAGAGTGAAAGCACCACGAACATAGCTGCAAAACTGCCCAGCACCCAGGGAGTTTGCAAGGCGTTTGAAATGAGGTTGCCGGAATACCCTGCGGCTACCCCCGCCAGGGCGTAGGTGATCGCCATGCCCAATACATAAGCCAACGACAGGACAAAAGCGTGTAAATGGGTGATCTTATGGCCGCGACCGACGATGATGCCGGACAGGATGGGAATCATCGGGAATACGCAGGGGGTCAAGGAAAGCAATAACCCCGCCCCGAAAAAGAACGAAACGATGAGCCAAAAACTTCCGCCTTGTAATAGCTTGGCGATCTGCGTGTTTTCATTCTCGATTTTGACAAGTGGCACAGCGGATCCCGAACTGACCACTTGATCGAGGTTTACGTTGAACACTTTTTCAATGGGCGGGTAACACAATCCTTTGTCGCTACAACCCTGATAACCGGCATGAATTTCCACAGCCTTGCTTGTGGTGTTTGGCTCCAACTTGATCTCGGCCTGAAAAGAATGGTGATACACCTCGACGGCGCCAAAATTTGGGTCATTTTTGATCTCGCCTTTGGGCAGGTTGATGCCGGTGATCTTGGGCTTGCCGCCGGACACACTGAAGTTGATCTTGTCACGGTACAGATAATAATCGGGTGTGACTTTGAAACTGGCGAGAAGAGTGTGTGGGTCGAGGGCATGTACTTCCAGAACAAAGGCCTGATCGGCGGGCAGGAAGGCGGGCTTCTTCGCGCCGAACGAAAGTAGATCGGCGTGTGCCAGATTCGGAAGACACAACAACAGCAATATTGATAGCAGACGACGAAACATCATTTGATCCTTGTTTGGGTCTCTTGGGTCACCCAGTTCAAATATTCAGGCAAACCGGCCGTCACGGGTAGCGCAATGATCTCCGGTAATTCGTAAGGATGCAGTTTTCGCAATTCTGCTTCCAGTCGCGAATAAGCCGCGCGTGTGGACTTGATGAGTAAAGGCACTTCGCTGGCCTGTTCGACCTTGCCATGCCACCGATACACCGACGTACATTCAGCCAATATAGTCACACATGCGGCCACTTGCGCCGTGACAAGGCAGGCCGCAACGCGTTCCGCCGTGGCGCGATCCGGCAGGTTGGTGAAGACCATCAATATTTCACTCATCCGCCCCCCACTCTGGCGCAACGCACACCCAGTTGCAGCAACTCATCCCAAACATCTCCCTGACGCAGTCCCTTGATCAGCCTGTCGATCTGGGCAGCTTGTCGCAAAGCTCGCTCCGAGAATGCCGGAGTGAAACGTCGCACCGCGCGTTCCAGCAGTTTTTGTTTTGCGCCCCATACCCGCGCATCGCGCAATGCACCGGACATGTTTCCGTTCTGTTGCAGGGCGCGCGACACTTTTGCCAAGGCGCGAATATCTTCCGCCAGCGACCACAGGATAAGCACCGTGGCCGTGCCTTCGGCGCGCAAACCGTCGAGCACGCGCACATAACGTTCGGCATCGCCAGCCAGCATCGCTTCGGATAATTTGAACACGTCGTAACGCGCCACATCCATCACCGAATCTTTCACCTGCTCAAAAGTCAGCGGGCCGGCGGGGAACAATAATGCAAGTTTTTGGATCTCTTGAAAAGCCGCGAGCAAGTTGCCTTCCACGCGTTGTGCCAGAAAAGCCAGCGTATCGGCATCCGCAGACTGCCCTTGGCGTTTCAGGCGCGACGCGATCCAGGCAGGCAAGGCGGCAAGCGGCACTTCGTCGGCGCTGATGAGGATGCCGTGTTGTTCCAGCGCGGTGAACCATTTGCTTTTCGTTGCGGTTCCGTCGAGTCGGGGCAGCGAGATCAAGGTGAGCGTGTCGGGATGCAGATTGTCACAAAGGTCTTGCAAGGCCTGCGCGCCTTCGACGCCGGGTTTGCCGGATGGGATACGCAGATCGACCACTTTGCGCGAAGAGAAGAGAGACATGCTTTGCGCGCTGTTGCGCAGTTCCGCCCATTTGAAACCCTGCTCGGCGATCAATACCTCGCGTTCGCCGAAGCCCGCGTTGCGGGCGGCGGTTCGTATTGCGTCAGCCGCTTCGATCGCGAGTAACAGCGCCTCGCCGTGAATCACATACAACGAACCCAAACCTTTGGCCAGGTGCTGCGGCAGGTTTTCAGTTGTGAGTCTCATCGCATCAAAGTTGCGGTTTCGCCCGGCTCAAACGCCGCAAAGCCTGGACTACCGCGTCTGAACGCATGTCTTTGTAGAGCAATGTCTCCTCCTGTTCCTTGGCCAGAATTTGGACATCGTCATACGCCAAGATGCGTGTCAGGGTGATCTCGTCAGCCGGTAGCCAATCCACTTGCTTGCTGTCGTATGCGCGCAGAGCGACACGATAGATAAGCTGGAATTCCTTCACGCGACCGCTGCCGGAGAGCGACAAAATCTGTTTGAGCGTCTGCTCTGAAACAACCTCAAGCACCAACTCGGCCTGATCGGAACTGCCGCTCAGGACCACCTTGTTGGCAAGCAAAACACGTCTCAGTTCCGAGACGAAGGCCGTTTCGGATTGGGCTTTCAGATAAAGCGACTTGAATCTGAACTCGGCTCCGGTGGGGTTGCTGCCGCGCAGATGGAAGCCGCATGCCGTGAGGCACAACATCGTCAACAGCAGCAGAGTTCGGGTCAGGTATGTCATCAGATCACCACATTGACCAAGCGTCCCGGCACCACGATGACCTTCTTGGCACTGGCGCCGGCAAGTTGTTTTTGCACGGCCTCGTGCGCCAGCGCAAGTTGTTCGATGACCGTTTTGTCTGCATCTTTGGACACGCGCAAACTGCCGCGCAACTTGCCGTTCACCTGAATCACCAACTCAATCTCGTCTTGCACCAAAGCGGCCTCATCCACTTCGGGCCAAGGTGCGGCGAGGATGTCGTCGCCGTAGCCGAGTTCTTTCCACAACGTTTGTGAGAGGTGCGGGGTGATGGGTGAGAGCAACCTCAGTAATATCGAAAATCCTTCCGGAACTATTTTGTCGTCAACGCCTGCAAGCCTATCCAGTGCGTTCAGGATTTTCATTGCCGCCGATGCGACAGTGTTGAATTGATGCTTGTCCAAGTCGTAGTTAGCTTGCTTTAGCACCGAATGTATTTCGAATCGCGTCACACCGAGCAAATGCGGGGCTATTTCCGGGCCTCCTCCTTGTTTGAGTCGCACACCGAAATTCCAGACTCGGCGCAGAAAGCGGAACGCACCCTCCACGCCCGCATCCGACCATTCCAGTTGCTGGTCAGGTGGGGCGGCAAACATCATGAACAAGCGCGCGGTATCTGCACCGAACTCGTCGATGATGGCTTGTGGATCGACGCCGTTGTTCTTGGACTTGGACATCTTCTCGGTGCCGCCGATGACGACAGGAAGACCGTCCGCTTTCAGCTTCGCACCGAGCGGACGTCCCTTGGCATCGACTTCCACATCCACTTCGGCCGGATTGATCCACAACTTTTTGCCGCCTTCCAACTCGCGGTAGAACGTGGGTGCGACCACCATGCCTTGTGTGAGCAGATTCTTGAACGGTTCGTCCAAGGGGTTAAATGCGCGCAGCGCGGCGTTAGTCCTCTCTCCCACCGGGGGAGGGTTAGGGTGGGGGAACGCTCGTGGCGTACCACCAAACAACCCTTCGTCGCGCATCAACTTGTGGAAGAAGCGCGCGTACAACAGATGCAGGATGGCATGCTCGATGCCGCCGATATATTGATCCACCGGCAACCATTTTTGTGCCGCTGCTTTGTCCACCATGCCGGTGTCGCACTGCGGGCTGGCGTAACGTGCGTAGTACCAAGACGATTCCACGAAGGTGTCCATCGTGTCCGTCTCGCGTTTGGCTTTGCCACCGCAAGCGGGGCAGGTGCATTCGTAGAATTCCGGCATCTTGGCCAGCGGTGAACCTGCGCCATCCGGCACCACGTTTTCCGGTAATTTCACCGGCAACTGATCGTCCGGAACAGGCACGTCGCCACAGCTCGGGCAATGGATGATGGGGATGGGGCAGCCCCAGTAACGTTGGCGCGAGATGCCCCAATCGCGCAGACGGAACTGCACTTTCTTTTCGCCCAGATCTTTGGAGGAGAGGTCGGCGGCGATGGCATCCACCGCTTGCTCATAGTTCAGTCCGTCGTATTCGCCGGAGTTGACGCACACGCCATTTTCTTTGTCGCCGTACCATTCTTGCCAAGTTACATCGCTGAACACTTGGCCTTTGACTGAGATGGACTGTTTGATCGGCAAGTCGTATTTCTTGGCAAAATGGAAGTCGCGCTCGTCATGCGCCGGCACGGCCATCACCGCACCTTCGCCATAGCCCATCAACACATAATTGCCGACCCACACGGGCACTTGTTCGCCGGTGAGTGGATGGGTGACTTTGATGCCGGTGTCCATACCTTTCTTTTCCATAGTGGCGATATCGGCTTCGGCCACGCCGCCGCGTTTGCATTCTTCGATGAATTCGGCCAACTTGGCATTACCCTGTGCGGCGCGGGTCGCCAGCGGATGTTCCGCTGCCACGGCGACGAAGGTCACGCCCATGAGGGTGTCGGCGCGCGTGGTGTACACCCAAAGCAATGGTTTGCCCGAGAGTGTTCCCCCTCCCTCAGTCCCGTTAATACCCCCTCTCCCCCCGGCAGAGGGTATGGGGAGAGGAGTGGGAGGCAGCGTCATTCCCTCTCCCACCGGGGGAGGGTTAGGGAGGGGGTTGTCTTGCGCGGAGATTTCAAACGCGAAACGCACACCGTAACTTTTTCCAATCCAGTTGCGCTGCATGGTTTTGACCTGCTCCGGCCAACCGTCCAGCGTATCCAGGCCTTGCAGCAACTCATCGGCGTATTGAGTGATGCGGAAGAAATACATGGGGATGTCGCGTTTTTCCACCAGCGCACCGGAGCGCCAACCGCGTCCGTCGATGACTTGCTCGTTGGCCAACACCGTGTTGTCCACTGGGTCCCAATTCACCACGGCGGTCTTTTTATAGATCACGCCCTTCTTGAACAAGCGGGTGAACAGCCATTGTTCCCAGCGGTAATAGTCGGGTTTGCAGGTGGTCACCTCGCGTGACCAATCGACGCCCAGCCCCAGGGCTTTCAACTGCTGTTTCATGTATTCGATGTTGGAATACGTCCACGCGGCGGGGGGCACGTTGTTGGCCATCGCGGCATTCTCTGCTGGCAGGCCGAATGCGTCCCAGCCCATCGGCTGCATCACGTTATAGCCTTTCATGCGGTGATAGCGGCTCAGCACATCGCCGATGGTGTAGTTACGCACATGGCCCATGTGCAATTTGCCGGAAGGGTAAGGGAACATCGACAGGCAATAATACTTTGGGCGGGTGCTGTCTTCACGGGCCAGAAAAGCCTGTGTGTCATTCCACTGCTGTTGCGCGGCGGCTTCGATGTCTTTGGGAGAATAATTGGATTGCATTTAAGATTGAATCGCGACGAAATTTGCGGGTTCGGCATTATAGCGGCAACATGAAGGCCTAGCTCACCGAAGGAGGGATTGGACATGAACAGACTAATCGTTTTTCTTTTGATGCTGACCGCGCTCACGGCACAAGCCGAACCTGCGGCGTTGGTGCAAGCGGTACAGATGCCCGCGTGGTTGCATCGTGACGCGAACATAACGCCGTTGCGCGTCGGCACGACCTTGCGCGACGGCGACAAACTGGTGACCGGCACGAATGCCCGGGTTTATGTGCTGACCGCCGATGGCAGCACGGTGAAATTGGGTGAAAGTGCCGCGTTGACGCTGGACGGATTGTCCACATCGGGCGAAACGGATTCGATATTCAGTGCCATTCTGCATGTGGGCAAAGGCGCATTTCGATTCACCACCGGCGTATTGCAAAAACTGAAGGGACGCAATGTGACCGTCAAAGTGGCGAGCGCCACGCTGGGCATTCGCGGCACCGATGTGTGGGGCAAAGACGGCGATGAACAGGGTGTGGTGTGTCTGATTGAAGGCAAAATCGAGGTGACCGGGGCAGACAAGCAGCCGTTCGTCATGGATCAACCGCTGTCTTTCTACAAGATGCCCAAGGGGGCCGAACCGTTGCCTGTTGCCCCCGTTGACCCCGGGCAACTGATGAAATGGGCAGTCGAAACCGACATCGCGCAACCCGCCGCGCAGCTCGGCGGAAAATGGAAAGTCAATCTGCTCACCGCCCGGGATCGGCAAAGTGCGCTCACCGCCTATGACTTATGGCGCGGGGCGGGTTATGACGTGCGCCTGTTGCCAAGCGGACACGCGGGTGATGTGGCTTACACACTGCGCATCGTGCAGATAGCAACTCGGGACGAAGCTGAAAAGCTCGCCAAACTGTTGCAGGGCAGACTGGGTGCTGAAAATCCTGGCGTCTCGCGTTAGGCGCGCATTCTGGGTTAGAATCTGCAACCAAAATTTTTCAATAATCTGTATTAATAATATTTATCAGGAGAGATCGTCATGTCCACCAAGCATCCCGTCATCGCAGTAACCGGCTCATCCGGCGCAGGTACCACCACCGTCAAGCGCGCGTTTGAGAACATCTTCCGCCGCGAGAGCATCAAGGCTGCCGTGGTCGAAGGCGACAGCTTGCACAGCCTTGACCGTATGGCATTTCGCGCTGCAGCTGCAGAAGCGGCCAAAGCCGGCAACAACACCTTCAGCCACTTCGGCCCTGAAGCCAACCACTTCGACAAGATCGAGGGCATGTTCAAACAATACGGCGAATCAGGCATGTGCCAACGCCGCTACTACGTGCACAGCGATTCAGAGGCTGTCGAACACAACAAACATTTCAACCTGACCAACCTGACCCCAGGAGTGTTCACCCCTTGGGAAGATATTGAAGCCGGTTCCGATCTGTTGTTCTACGAAGGTTTGCACGGTTTGGCACAAGACGAAGCCAAGGGTGTCGATGCGCGCCGCTATGTGGACTTGGGTATCGGCGTGGTGCCGGTGGTCAACTTGGAGTGGATCCAAAAGATCCATCGCGACAAGGCTGAGCGTGGCTACTCCGCAGAAGCGACTGTCGATACGATCATGCGTCGTATGCCCGACTACATCAAATACATTACCCCGCAGTTCACTTACACCGACATCAACTTCCAGCGCGTGGCGACTGTGGACACATCGAACCCGTTCATTGCACGCGACATCCCGACACCGGACGAGAGCTTCGTGGTGATTCGTTTCCGCAATCCAAAAGGGGTGGACTTCCCTTACTACCTGAGCATGATCCCGAACTCGTTCATGTCCCGTGCCAACACCATGGTGGTGCCCGGCGGCAAGATGAGCCACGCGATGGAGATCATTCTGTCGCCGATCATGCACGACATGATCCAGAACAAGAAGAAGTAAGACTTAAAGCAATCACAGAACGGGGAATCAGGCACTGCTTGATTCCCCGTTTTCATTTTGAGACCGGCCTTGCAATAATTCACCTGCATCCACTATCGACCCCCATTACACAATGTTCGAACAAACCTTCAGAAACATCGACGACGTATTGCGCAAAGAAGCCGGCTGCGCCAGCGAACTCGACTACACCGAACAATCCTCTTGGCTGCTGTTCCTCAAATACCTCGACGCGCTCGAACACGGCCGCGCGATGGAAGCCGAGCTGGAAGGCAAGAAATACACCTACCTGCTCGACCCGCCCTACCGCTGGGAGACATGGGCCGCACCCAAGGGCAAGGATGGCAAGATCGATCACAACGCCGCTTTGACCGGCGACGACCTGCGCGACTTCGTCAATTTGACGTTATTCCCCTACCTGCACCGTTTCAAAGAAAAAGCCGACAACGCCAAAACGCTGGAATACAAAATCGGCGAAATCTTCGGCGAGATCAAAAACAGAATCCAAAGCGGCTACAACCTGCGCGACATCATCGACCACATCGACGAACTGAGCTTCGGCTCGCAAGTGGAAAAGCACGAACTCTCGCACCTGTACGAAGCCAAGATCAAAAACATGGGCAACGCCGGGCGCAACGGCGGCGAGTACTACACTCCGCGCCCGCTCATTCGCGCCATGGTGCAAGTGGTCAACCCCAAAATCGGCGAAACCATCTATGACGGCGCCTGCGGCAGTGCGGGTTTTTTGTGCGAAGCGTTCGATTATCTGCGCTCTGGCAAAGGGCAAGTGGTTCGACAAGCTCACCACGAACGGAAAGTGGGAACCGTTCGCCCTGAGCCCGTCGAAGGGTTGAACGGCGCTCAGGCCGGGTTGACTACGCGCGACCTCAAAACCCTGCAAGAAACCACCTTCTACGGCATCGAAAAGAAAAGCCTCGCCTACGTCATCGCGATCATGAACATGATCCTGCACGGCATCGAAGCGCCCAACATCGCCCACGCCAACACCCTCGGCATGAACCTCAACGACGTGCAGGACAAAGACCGCTTCGACATCGTCCTCGCCAACCCGCCTTTTGGGGGCAAGGAACGCAAGGAAGTGCAGCAAAACTTCCCCATCAAGACCGGCGAAACCGCCTTCCTGTTTTTGCAGCACTTCATCAAGTTTTTGAAAGCGGGCGGACGCGGCGCGGTGGTCATCAAGAACACCTTCCTCAGCAACACCGACAACGCCTCGGTGAGCCTACGCAAACACCTGCTCGAAAGCTGCAACCTGCACACCGTGCTCGACTGCCCCGGTGGAACGTTTCAAGGCGCGGGCGTAAAAACCGTCGTGCTGTTTTTCGAGAAAGGCGCACCGACACGCAAGGTCTGGTACTACCAGCTCGAACCCGGTCGCAACATGGGCAAGACCAACCCGCTCAACGATGCCGACCTCGCCGAATTCATCACGCTGCAAAAAACCTTTGCTGTCTCGCCCAAGAGTTGGAGCGTGGAGGTCGCGAGCATCGACCCCGCAACATTTGACCTGTCAGTGAAGAATCCCGACGGCGGCGAAGCTGTGGTGCATCGCAGCCCGCAAGACATCATGGATGAGATTGCTGCGTTGGATGCGGAGAGTGCGGAAGTGCTACAAGGCATACGCGCATTGCTATGAACCTACTTCCGGCAGTTGACACGCCCCCGCCCGTTGCTAAAGTACGCAGCCATTGGAGT
>CXWL01002947.1_pt1 | contig 86325 bp, 90 predicted proteins | sample 590931 | NCBI WGS metagenome assembly CXWL01 (sample SAMEA3498368, study PRJEB10139) | groundwater metagenome | biome: water well; material: biofilm material | place: Germany | collected 2015-04-27 | reverse complement strand
ATCGCCGCGCCTTCGCGCAGGAATTCCGGGTTTGACACCACGGCGAATTCCGCGTCCGGCGCACGCCTTTTGATGATGGCTTCCACCTCGTCGCCGGTGCCGACTGGCACCGTCGATTTGGTGACCACCACAGTATAGCCCTGCATCAGGCCGGCGATTTCCTCTGCCGCGGCGTAGACATAGGTAAGGTCGGCGTGCCCATCGCCGCGCCGTGACGGGGTGCCGACGGCGATGAAAATGGCGTCGGCGTCGCGGATGGCGGCGCTCGGGTCGGTGGTGAAGAACAGCCGCCCTTGCTCGACGTTATCTTTCACCAGATCATCGAGCCCAGGCTCGAAGATCGGAATCTCACCCTTTTGCAGGCGCGCGATTTTACCCGCATCCTTATCGACGCAAGTCACAACGTGGCCGAAATCCGCGAAGCACGCGCCGGAGACAAGGCCGACATAGCCGGTGCCAATCATGGTTACACGCATGGAATAGCTCCCGGGAAATCATTTCGCGTCTCCCCCTCCCCGCGAGGGGAGGGGGTAGGGGGTGGGGTGAAACTCAGCAGGTCCAGGTCTTGACGCATGCGCGTTGCCTTCAGTGTTTTGTCGCGAATAGCCGTGTGGGTTGGGAAAATGCAACTCTTGGAGACATCGCGCTTCACCCCGCCCCCAACCCCCTCCCCTCGCGGGGAGGGGGCTCTATATCTCCTGATTATAAGCGCCGACTTCCGCGAAGCGGGCAAGGCGCGGCTTCACTTCCTCGCGGAACAGCGCGCGCATGTCATCGTCGCTGCTCATGCTCTCGACCACCACCACCAATTCAGGTTTGTTCGAGGACGCGCGCACCAGCACCCATGAGCCGTCTTCAAGCGTAACGCGGGCGCCGTTGACAATATTGACGTCGCGAATGGCGCGGCCCGCCACCTTGGCGCCTTCGGCGGCGAGCTTGGTGTAGTCGGCGACCACCGCCTCGACGATGGCGTATTTCTTCTCGTCGTCGCAATGCGGGCTCATGGTCAGCGACGTGAACGAGCGCGGCAGAGCTTTGCGCAGGTCAGAGAGCTTTTTATCGGGATTGCGATCGAGCATGGAAAGCACTGCCGCCGCCGCGACCAGGCCGTCGTCGTAGCCAAGCCCGAGCGGCGGGCGGAAAAAGAAATGCCCTGATTTCTCAAAGCCGGCGAGCGCGCCCAATTCGTTGGTGCGCCGCTTAATGTAGGAATGGCCGGTCTTCCAATAATCGACCTTGGCGCCATTGGCCTTGAGCACAGGGTCGACGGCATAAAGCCCGGTTGATTTCACATCGACCACAAACGTCGCGTTGGCGTGATGCGCGGATAAATCGCGCGCCAGCATCAGGCCGACCTTGTCGGCGAAAATCTCCTCGCCCTCGTCATCGACTACGCCGCAGCGGTCGCCGTCGCCATCGAAGCCGAGCGCGAGGTCCGCACCGTGAGCTTTTACGGCGGCGGCCATGTCGTGAAGCATTTCGGAGTCTTCGGGGTTGGCGTTGTAGTGCGGAAACGTCCAGTCAAGGTCGCAATGTAGCTCGACGACCTCCGCGCCCATCTTGCGCAAGGCCTCTGGTGCAAAAGCCCCCGCCGTTCCATTGCCGCAGGCCGCCACCACCTTGAGCTTGCGTTTCAGTTGAACCCGCTTGGCCACATCCTCAATGTGCCGCTCCCGCATGCCCTCGATGCGCACGTACGAGCCGCCCATGCGCGGCTTGAAGCGTCCTTCGAGCACGATGTCCCTTAGCCGGCCCATTTCCTCGGGGCCAAAAGTGAGCGGCTTGTTCGCGCCCATCTTCACCCCGGTCCAACCGTTTTCGTTGTGGCTGGCCGTCACCATCGCCACGCATGGAATGTCGAGTGCGAATTGCGCGAAATATGCAGTGGGCGAGAGCGCAAGGCCGATATCGTGCACTTCCATGCCCGCCTGGATTAGGCCCAATGTCAGCGCTTGCTTGATTGAGGTGGAGTAGAAGCGAAAATCGTGGCCGACGACGATTTTCGGCGCGACGCCAAATTCATGGATCAGCGTGCCCAAGCCTGCGCCAAGCGCCTGCACGCCGAGCAGGTTCAGTTCCGGGGGCTTGGCCGCGCCTGGAATGCCAAACCACCAACGCGCATCGTATTCGCGAAAGCCGGTTGGTTTGACCAGGGGCAGCGCTTCGAACTCCGCACTGTTGGCGTTCAAGCTTGCGCGCGGCGCAGGCAGCATGGGTTTGTCCGTGGGGTGGCCGAGGATGGGGTGTGGGCGAAAAGCGGGAAAGTTTCAATCAGCGGGCGCCAGCGCCGCAGGCGCCCGCTCGGGCGGCGCAGCCGCAGCGTGAGGGACCACGCGAACGCGAATGATCTCGAGTCCGTAGGCCTGATCGGTCCCTTCGCTCAGGGCCCTAAGTCCGATGGCGTTGGCTGCAAATTGGGGGGGCAATTCGAAGTTGAGCACGCCGGGTTGCGGCGGCGCCGGTTGGCTGATCCAGTCCGCCGGCCCAATGCCCTGCAGGCTTACCGCCAGCGCGCTGGCGGCGTTGATGGGCAGTGGATTGTAGCGAACCTCCACCAATACCGGTTTGTCGTCGATGAGCGCCGCCGAAGCGTCGGTCAGCAGAATGCGCACCCCTTGCTCGGCAGGCGTTGGCGGGGGCTGATTGGGCAGCTGAGCCAGCAGCAGCGATTGCGCCGTACCCCAGAAATCCCGCTTCACGGTCATTTCCTGTTCCGCGCCATGGTCAGGCGAGTTCAGCATCGGCCCCTCAAATACCAACGCACCCGCGCTCAACACCCCTGCGACCGGCGCTGGCGCGCGCGGCCAAGCCTGCGGCTTGACGCTGGCGACGATCAGCAGGCCCGCCACAATCAAAGCGAGCGGGTAGAAAATCAGGGGGTGGAAGATCCAATGGCGCATGTAGGCGGTTTAGCCGCTGACTTGGTCCGGGCAAAGCGGCTTCGGCTCTTGACGGGCTGGCGGCGGGCTGAAACTCAGGCGGTTGATGATCCATGTCGCTTTGCTTCGCCACGGCCAAAGCCAGTGGAACCTCGACAACCGCTTCACCGGGTGGGTCGACGTTGACCTTACGCCGGAGGGTGAAGCCCAGGCGCGCGCGGCCGGGCGGCTCATCGCCGGCAGCGGAATCGACTTCGATAAGATGTTCGCGTCGGTGCTTATCCGAGCCATTCGCACTGGCAATATTGCGATGGAGCAGGCCGGTTTATTGTGGTTGCCGGTGGAGAAAGATTGGCGGCTCAACGAGCGCCACTACGGTGCGCTGACCGGTTTGAACAAAGCGGAGACCGCGCAGCGCCACGGCGAGGAGCAAGTAAAAATCTGGCGACGCTCGTACGACGTGCCGCCGCCGCCGCTAGAAGTTGGCGGCGCGTTCGAGTTTTCCGGCGATCGTCGTTATGCTGGAATAGCCAATTTGCCGCGCACGGAATCGCTGAAGACGACCCTGGAGCGCGTGCTGCCCTATTGGAACCAGGCGATCTCGCCCGATCTGCGCGCCGGAAAAAATTTGATCATTGCCGCGCATGGCAATTCGCTGCGCGCCATCGTGAAGCACCTCTTCGCCGTGCAGGACGATGAGATCGTCAACGTTGAAATTCCGACCGGCAATCCGTTGCTGATCGAACTGGATGCGACGCTCAAACCGATCTCGGCGCGCTATCTCGACGAAGCGCGCGCGGCGGAATTGCCGGAGATTTCGGCGTGAGCGAGCGCGACCTTGCCCCTTCTCCCTCGCGGAGAAGGTGGCCGCGAAGCGGCCGGATGAGGGGCTTGCCGACACGGCAACGTCGACGGCTGTTGAACGTCCCTCATCCCTCAACCTCCTCTCCGCAAGGGAGCGGGGGAGTGCGCGCGTGAACGACGTCGCTCATATGCAGCGCGCCTTGGCGCTTGCGTCATCGCAAATTGGGCGTACGGGCGAGAATCCCAGCGTTGGCTGCGTGCTAGTAAAGAACGGCGCCATCATCGCCGAAGCCGCGACCGCCGACGGAGGGCGCCCACACGCGGAAGAGCAGGCGCTGGTGCAAGCCGGCGAAGGTGCGCGCCGCGCGACGGCGTACGTGACACTGGAACCCTGCGCCAAGCGCAGCAGCGGCGCGCTATCATGCGCGGATTTGCTGATCCAAGCGGGCGTGGCGCACGTGGTCATCGCTGCGCGCGACCCGCATCCGTTTGCGGCTGGCGTGGGCGTTGAGCGCCTGCGCACTGCTGGAATCAGCGTTGAAGCGGGCCTGATGGAGGAGCAAGCGCGCGCGCAAAACGCGGCGTTTTTTGCGGAATGGGGCTAGCTTCTCGGCCGAAAATCAACGGATCGCGCTCGCGCACCAGGCCTTCGAAATAGGCGATCGTGCGCATTAGCCCGTCGCGCAATTGCACGCGCGGTTCCCAGCCCAGATGCTCGCGCGCCTTGGCGATGTTGGGCTGGCGCTGCTTGGGATCGTCGCTGGGCAGCGGTTTCTGGACCAGTTTCGATTTTGAACCGGTAAGCTCGATCACATTTTCTGCGAGCTGTTTGATAGTGAATTCGTTCGGGTTGCCGAGATTGAGCGGTCCGGTGAGTTCTTTCGGCGCCTCCATGAAGGCGAGGAACGCATCGATCAGGTCATCGACATAGCAGAACGAGCGCGTCTGCTGGCCGTCGCCATAGAGCGTGATGTCCTCGCCCTTCAGTGCTTGTACAATGAAGTTCGACACCACGCGGCCGTCATTGGGATGCATGCGCGGGCCGTAGGTGTTGAAGATACGCGCGACTTTGATGTCGAGCCCGTGCTGGCGGTGGTAGTCGAAGAACAAGGTCTCCGCGCAGCGCTTGCCTTCATCGTAGCAAGAGCGGATGCCGATCGGATTGACCCGGCCCCAATATTCCTCCGGCTGCGGGTGCACGTCCGGATCGCCGTACACTTCCGAGGTAGAGGCCTGGAAGATGCGGGCGCGCAAACGCTTGGCGAGCCCTAGCATGTTGATCGCGCCGTGCACGCTGGTCTTGGTCGTCTGCACCGGGTCGTGCTGGTAATGCACGGGCGACGCCGGGCAGGCGAGATTGTAGATCTGGTCGACCTCGACATAGAGCGGGAAGGTTACGTCGTGGCGCTGGAATTCGAAATTCGGCGCATTGAGCAGATGGGCGATATTGCGCTTGCGCCCCGTGAACAGATTGTCGGCGCAAATCACATCATCGCCGCGCGCAACAAGGCGCTCGCATAAATGCGAGCCCAGAAAGCCCGAGCCGCCAGTGACGAGGATGCGTCGTTCAAACATGGAGCCTGCGCGGAAAAACCCAGCGCACTCGAAGCCGCGTCGGTTAACGATCCGCTAAGGAATTGGGGGCCGAAGGGCTGGCCAACCCGCCGCGCCCGACAAGGCGCGAGGTTTGCGAGGGCGGCCTAACGAAGCTTGGCAATGGTCACTCCATCGGCGCGGGCGCGATCCTTGATCGATTCTTCGCTGCGCGTGAGCGCCTTGGAGATCGCTTTCAGCGACATGCCCTTGGTTGCGAACATGTGCAGCTTTTGCAGTTCGTCGCTGCTCCAGGCTTGCTTGTGGCGTTCAAATTTCTCGCCCATGCCTATTCCACCCCAATCGGGTTCTGTTTCGCGAGCCTATCGAACGCCATCAGATCGCGCACCAAATCCTCAAGCTCCTCGAACGGCACCATGTTCGGCCCGTCGGAAGGCGCATTATCCGGATCGGGGTGGCTCTCGATGAACACCGCCGCGACGCCAATCGAAACCGCCGCGCGCGCCAGCACGGCCACGAATTGGCGCTCGCCGCCGGAGGTGTCGCCGCGGCCGCCCGGTTGTTGTACAGAATGGGTGGCGTCGAACACCACCGGCGCGCCGAAGCTTTTCAGGATTGGGATCGCGCGCATGTCGGAAACGAGCGTGTTGTAGCCGAAGCTCGCCCCGCGCTCGCAGGCCATCACGTTGGGATTGCCCGAGCCGGTGATTTTCGCGAGCACGTGCTTCATGTCCCACGGGGCCAGGAATTGCCCCTTCTTGACGTTGATCGGCTTGCCGGTTTCCGCCGCCGCCACCAAGAGATCGGTTTGCCGGCACAAGAACGCGGGGATTTGCAGCACGTCGGCCACTTGGGCCACTTCCGCGCAATGCTCGGGCAGGTGCACGTCGGTCAGCACCGGCACGCCGAGCTTCATGCGGATTTCCTCGAAGATCGGCCCGGCGATCGAAAGCCCGGCGCCGCGCTGGGTCTTTAGGCTGGAGCGGTTGGCCTTGTCGAAACTGGTCTTGTAAATGAAGCCCGCGCCGACGCGCCTGAACACGTCGCGCAAAAACTCCGCCGTCTCCAACGCATGCCCCCGGCTCTCCAACTGGCAGGGGCCGCAGATGAAGGTGAGGGGCAGGCTGTTGCCGATCTCCAGCGGCGAGGATTCGATGCGGGGGATGTGGATGATTGGGGAGGGGTTCATGGGGGTCCTTTTGCTTGGGACATAGGCCCGCGCGCGCGCGGCCTCAAGCGCCAGACTGCCCCCTCTCCCCCCAAAGGGAGCGTTGCGATATGTGGATTTTCGGGGGGTTTGTGGGGAATTGGGCGTTTGGGTGCGGGTTGGCGCAGCGGAAGCGATTGCAGCGCGGTTGTGGTGTCCGTACCCATCTGCTGGCGGGCTCAAAGCCGATCGAGTAAGAGTCACCGACTGATTACAAACCAAACGCAAAAAGCTTTACGCGCCTTTCGGCTGCTACCCCAACAAGCCCCCACTACCCCCCGCGATCCGTAGAGCACGGCCCCCCCAGCGCACACGGGTGCGCCTCCCCGCCGCTTTCGCCGCGAGCCACTCCCGCAGCAACACCGCGTCGGGATTAGCGCTCCGTCCTGCGGGCTAGGCGAGCCAGTATTGGAAATCGTCGCGCACGGAGATGTGGAACGGCGCGACCAGGCGTTCGGCGCGCAATGCGGAGGCTTGACCCGACCATGCGCATGTAATACTCGTTGTATTACACATGACGGAGCCAAGCATGGCCACTAAAACATTGCGTATGGATCCCGAGGACGAGGCGCGACTGGAACGTATTCAGCGTAAAACCGGCTGGACTGTGTCGGACGTGCTGAAGGAAGGCGTGCGTCTGCTTGAGGAAACGCTCGCCAAGAGCCCGACCAACGCGGCGTTCGAAGTTTATTCTCGGCTGGATTTGGGGCCAGGCGGCTATGCCAGCGGGCCGGCTTCACGTTCACGCGAAGCGGCGCGCGGCGCCATTCTGCGCAAGCGCAAGAAATGATCGTGGTCGATACCGGGCCGCTCGTGGCCCTATTTGACCCCAAGGAGCCGCTGCACGCGTCTTGCCGCCAGACGCTGTCAGCCTTTCGGCAGCCCTTGGTGACGACGCTGCCGGTGGTCACGGAAGCATTTCACATTCTCGCGCCGGAAAGCCGTGGCTCTGAAGCCCTGCGGGGGTTCGTCGGCGAAGGCGGCATGAGTATTCATTATGGTTCGCACGAGGAAACGGTGCGCGCCTTCGAATTGATGGTCACCTATCGCGACCATCCAATGGATCTCGCAGACGCGTCTGTCATCACGGCTGCTGAAGTGATGGGCACGCGCAGGGTATTCACCCTGGATCGCAACGATTTTGAGACCTACCGAATCAGGCGCGGGCATCGCCTCTATCCCGTCGAGATCGTGTGAGCTTCTTGTCGAGCCAAAAGACCGTGTGGCCGCCTAGCGATTCCTCCTGGCCGCCCCAAAATCCCCACTACCCCGCACGATCCGCACCCCGCACCTCACCCCAACACACACGGGTGCGTCTCCGCCGCCGCTTTCGCAGCCAGCCATTCCCGCAGCAGCACCGCGTCGGCATTAGCGCTGCGCCCCGCGGGCCAGGCCAGCCAGTATTGGAAATCGTCGCGCACGGAGATGTCGAACGGCGCGACCAGCCGCCCGGCGCGCAATTCGTCGATCACCAGCCAGTGGCGGCCCAGCGCCACGCCCTGGCTGTCGCGCGCGGCGCTCAGCATGAGCGGGGAATTGTCGAACATCGAGCCGGTGGCGGGCTCGGGCCAGTCGAGGCCGGCGGCGGCAAACCAGGTCACCCACGGCGTCCACACATTGCGCAGCAAAGTCGCGCGCGCGAGGTCGGCGGGCGTGCGCAAACCCATGGAATCGCGATAGTCGGGCGAGCACACCGGGCTGATCGCTTCATCGAACATGGGCGCGGCGTTCAAGCCGGCCCAGCCGCCCAGGCCCAGCCTGATGCCGAGGTCGATCTTTTCTTTCTTATAGTCCGAGAGGCCGTCGGAGACGCGCATATCGATATCGATGCCGGGATGTGTGGCGCGGAACTCGGCCAGGCGCTTGAACAGCCAGGTGGCGCCGATGCTGGGCGCGGAGGCGATCACGACATGCCGGCGCGCCGCCGCATCTGTGGGCGCGCGCGGGACGGCGAAGGCCTGCTCCAGTACGCTGAGGCTCTGGCGCACCTTGCCCACCAATTGCCGCCCCTCAAGGGTGGCGACCATGGTATTGCCGACCCGCTGGAACAGAGTGACGCCGACCTGCTGCTCCAGCTCGCGAATGCGATGGCTGACCGCGCCGTGGGTGAGGCCAAGCTCTTCGGCGGCCCTGGAATAGGATTGCAGGCGCTCGGCCGCCTCAAACGCGCGCAGGGTTTGGAGCGAGGGGAGATGGGCCATGGGGAGGTCCAGGTTGTGAATTTCGCTCACATCCATGTCGTCAAGTGCTCGTTCGTGTTCAAGGGGCGGAAAGCGCATCTTCTCCATGCAGCCGGTTGCTCCGGCAGACGGAATGGAGATCAAAATGCCGCACCTTTTTCCAAACGCCGCCAGAGCCGCCGCTTTCGGGTTCGCCGCCCTCGTCATCCTGGTCGCGGCGCTTCCTGTTCTCTTCGTTGGGGCAAGCATCGTTGCTTGACCCCAACCGGCGGGGCCGTCGCCCTCTCCCGCTTGATCCTCCCCGGCGGCCTCGCCTATTTTCCTACCGCGCGCGCGGCTTCGTCGATCCGCTGATAGAGCGCCGTCGCGTTGCGGACGAAGGCGGCCTTCGTGTAGCCGGCCTCGTAAGCGCGCCGCCCGCCCGCCACCAGCTTCGCCGCCAGCGCCCTGTCTTCGATCAGCCGCGCCAGCGCCCCGCGCAGGGCGGCGACATTATCCTTGGGGACCATCAGCGCGTCGACCTCAGGCGTCACCGTCGCCGCCGGCCCGACCGCGTCGGCGACCACGATCGGCCGCGCTGCCGCCCAGGCTTCGATGGTGACGTTGCCGAACGGTTCATAGCGGGAAGGGAAGGCGACCGCGTCGCAGGCTGCGAGCAGCGCGGCGCGGTCGGTTCGCCAACCCAGCCAGCGCACGCGGTCGGCGACGCCTAGTTTTTGCGCCATCGCCTTCAATTCGGCTTCCAGCGGACCCTCCCCGGCGATCCAGGCATAAACCCCCGGCAGGCCGACAAGCGCTTCGAGCAAAGTGTCGAGGCCCTTCTTCCAGTGGAGACGTGCGAGCGCCAACACCAGCGGCGCCGCAAGCGGCGTGTCGAACTCGGCGCGGTCGAGGGCAAATCCTGGCGCTAGGCTGGCATGATTGTGCAGCACGACCACGCGGCCGGCGGGCGCGCCTTGTTCGACGATGTTGCAGACGATGTCTGCGGTCACCGCAGCATGCCAGGCGCAATTCTTGAAGCGGTCCAGCGCGTAATATCCGCCGTACCAGCCTAGATTGCGCACGCGCCAATCGTGCTGGGCGAACGTGCCGGCGCGGCCCATCCAATGATGGATGAGGTCGGGTTTGAACTGCTCCGCCGCGCGGCGGATCGCGGTTATTGTCGGCATACGCCAGAGCTTGCTGAAATCGGCGAGGGAGGTTGAAACCCCGGCGCCCGCGAGCTTCGCCAGCCTATCGGGCGCATGACCCCGAGTGACCACGTGCTGGGCGAGCCCCGCTTCGGCAAGCGCCAGCACATTTTCGATCATGTGGTGCTCGGCCCCGCCTTCCTTGGCGCCGGCGATGATGTGCAGAACCCGCATGCAAGCTCCTTAGGCGTCCAGGCCCCGCGCCTCAACCGCCCGCCCCCTGGTCGCCACATGACAAGCGCCCTGCCGCGTGCGAACACGCCACCATGACGGAGATCATCGCCCCCGCCGCCGCTATCGCCGCTGGCCAGGAAACCATCCGCGCCGAGGCGCGCGCGCTCGACCAATTGGCCGTGGCGCTGGGCGGAGCGCTGGGTGCGCCGTTTGTCCAAGCCGCCAGTCTGCTCGCCGAGGCGAAGGGCCGCGTGATCGTTTCCGGCATGGGCAAATCGGGGCACATCGCCCGCAAGATCGCAGCGACCCTGGCCTCCACCGGCACGCCTGCGCAATTCGTCCACCCTGCCGAAGCCAGCCACGGCGACCTCGGCATGATCGTGGAGACCGATTGCGTGCTGGCGATTTCGCGCTCGGGCGAAACGGCGGAGCTGTCCGATCTCCTGTATCATTGCCATCGGCTTGGCGTGCCGATCATTGGCATGACCTTCAAACCTGGTTCAACGCTGGCGAAAGCATCCACAGCCGCGCTGGTCATGCCCGATTGCGGCGAGGCCAGCGAGGAGGCGCCGGCGCCGACAATTTCCACCACGATGTGTTTGGCGTTGGGTGATGCGCTCGCGATCGCGTTGCTAAAGGCGCGCGGTTTCACCGCCGATCATTTTGGCGCCATCCATCCAGGCGGGAAACTGGGCGCGGCGCTCAAGCGCGTGCGCGACATCATGCGTGTCGGTGCGCACGATCCGTTGATCGCCCCCGATTTGTCGGTGGCGGATACGCTGAAGGCCATGAGCCGCGACGGTCTCGGCGCGGCGGGCGTCATCGAGGACGGCAGGCTGGTCGGCATTATCACCGACGGCGATCTGCGCCGCAGGCTGACGCCGGAAATGTTCGCACGCGACGCGCGCGCGCTGATGACGCCAAACCCGGTCACCATCGCCGCCGACGCGCCGATAGCTGACGCCATCGCCATCATGAACGCCAAACGCATCACCATTCTGTTCGCCGTCGAAAGCGGCAAGCCGGTTGGCGTGGTGCACATGCACGATCTGCTGGCGGCGGGCGTGCGGTGAGGGGCGCGCGCGCGTCAACCTAGCTATTGTGGGGGCCACCTAGGAAATTGCATGCCAAGGGCGATCTACGACAGGGCTGGTGAGGGTTATGCCCTGGCGGAGGGGTATTCGCTCCGGCGCCAACCGGACCCTCGCATCGCGTCAGCACTTGTAGCGGCGCTCGGCGACGCAAGCACTGTTGTCAATGTCGGCGCGGGTACGGGCTCTTATGAACCGACCGACAAGATTGTCCAATCCGTGGAGCCCTCGGAAAAAATGATCAGCCAGCGCCATGCGGGCGCGGCGCCGTGCGTGTGTGGGGCGGCGGAATCACTGCCCTTCGACGACCGGGCATTTGACGCCGCCATGGCTGTCTTGACGATTCACCACTGGACGGACTGGCGGCTCGGCTTGAGAGAAATGCGCCGCGTGGCGCGGCGTCGCATCGTGCTCCTCACGTTCGACACCGAAGCGTCAGATTTTTGGCTCACGCGCGACTATTTCCCCGAAATCATCGCTCATGATCGCCGGATCATGCCAAAGCTAAGCGCGTTGGAACAAGAGCTCGGAGCGTTCCAGTCGACCCCCGTCCTTGTGCCGCACGATTGTTTGGACGGTTTCCTCGGTGCGTACTGGCGCCGGCCGCGCACCTATCTCGACCCGGACGCGCGCAGATCGATGTCCTCATTCGCAAACCTTGACGCCGAGAAGGGCTTGAGACACCTGGCCAGTGACTTGGAGACCGGCGCCTGGCGCACGCAAAATGCGGACTTGCTCGATCACGAAGCGCTGGACATCGGGTATCGACTCTTGCGGTGGGACTTCGATCCAAGCTGAGGCGATGGCTGTATAGGCCTAATCCACACGGTGCTTGCGCGCCATCGTCAATGGCCGATACTTGTATTGGATCAGGCGGGGGTTGAAGATGGTTGCTCGGTTCGGCGTCTGCGCGTTGGTCGCTTCGCTTGTGCTGTTTGCGGGGACGGCGAGCGCCCAAACCGCGTCGCCAGCGTTCCCCGCCGGCGTTGAAGCCTCCGTCCAATCGGTGCTCCCGCGCATGATCGCCTGGCGGCGCGATTTCCATGAGCATCCCGAGCTCTCCTACGAAGAGGTGCGCACCGCCCGCGTGGTCGCCGCGCACCTGCGTTCGCTGCGCCTGGACGAGGTGCGCACAGGAATCGCGCAAACCGGCGTCGTCGGCGTGCTGCGCGGCGGGCGCCCCGGTCCTGTGATTGCGCTGCGCGCCGACATGGACGCGCTGCCGGTGACGGAAGAGGGCGATCTGCCGTTCGCTTCGCGCGTGCGTGGCGCCTACAATGGCCAGGCCGTCGGCGTGATGCATGCGTGCGGGCATGACACCCACACAGCCGTTTTAATGGCGGCGGCGACCGTGCTGGCGGCGCGGCGTGCGGAGCTGGCCGGCACAGTGATTTTCGTGTTCCAACCTTCGGAAGAAGGCGCGCCCCCCGGCGGTCTCGGCGGCGCACGCCGCATGCTGCAGGAAAATCTGTTCGGCGCGCTTCAACCCGAAGCGATGTTCGGTCTGCACGCTTGGCCGGGCGAGTCTGGCACGGTGACCATCGCTTCCGGCCCATTTATGGCTGGCTCCGATCGCTTGCGCATCATTGTCAATGGTCGCCAAACCCACGGCGCGCAGCCTCATCGCGGCATCGACCCGGTGGTGATCTCCGCGCAAATCATCCAGGCGTTGCAGACGATCCCTTCGCGACAAATGGATGCGGTACGCTCGCCTGTGATCGTCACCATCGGCGCGATTCATGGCGGCGTCCGTTACAATATCATCCCCGACCGTGTAGAATTGGATGGCACCATCCGCTACCTCAACCCCGAAACGCGCGACGATCTCTACGCGCGCATTCGGCGCACTGTTGAGGGGGTCGCTCAAAGCGCCGGCGCAACAGCCGACGTGTCGATCGAGCCAAACGCCATTCCCGTGGTCAATCCCGCCGAAGCAACCGCGCGGGCGCAAGCCGCTCTGGTCCGCGCACTCGGCGCCGGGAGCGTGCTTGGCAGCCAACCCAATATGGTGGCCGAGGACTTCGCTTATTTCCAACAGACGGTTCCGGGGGTGTTCTTCTTCTATGGCGTCAACGCGCCCGGAATCGCCGTCACGGACGCCGCGCCCAACCACAGCCCGCGCTTTTTCGTGCATGAACCAGCGATGGAAACCGCGCTGCGGGCGATGCTGGCGGTGACGCTGGACCGCGTGGACGCCGCACCCTGATGCGACAATTTCTGGCTCGCGCCGAGGACAACGAGGGAGGGATAAAGATGCTTCGGCTTATCATGCTCGCCTTCGCCGCGACCCTGCTCATGGGCGCGTCCGGCGTGGCCAAGGCGCGAGAAGTGCTGCGTATGCAGTTGGAGGTGTGGGCGGAACGTTGCAACAATCTTGAAGAGGCCCAAGATAGGCGCGCCGCGATCAGCGCATGCACATCAATTATTCGCTCGGACAGCGCAAGCAGTCCTGCGCGCGCATTCGCCTATTGGCAACGCGGCAACTTCAAACTGGAGGCGGATGATCGTCCGGGCGCGCTCGCGGATTTCTCCAATGCTGTGCGGCACAATCCGCATTTCGCGGCGGCTTACATTAGCCGCGCCGCTCTTTATGAAGAGCAACGAGATTTCCAGCGCGCTGTGGCGGATTATGGTGAGGTGATTCGGCTCATGCCGGATCAGGCGGGCCCTCACAACGCGCGGTGCTGGCTTCGCGCGCTTTGGGGCAGCGAATTGCAGGGCGCGCGTGCAGACTGCGAAGCGGCGCTGCTCTTGGCGCCGGATAGCCCCAACGTGCTCGACAGCCGCGGCATGCTTGGTCTTCGCGAAGGGCGCTATGACTTGGCGCATGCTGACTATTCAGCGGCGATCGCCATCGGCGGGGCTGATCCTCACGCCCTTTACGGCCGTGGATTCGCATTGCTTCGGCTTGGTCGCCTCGACGAGGCCAATGCCGATTTTGCGGCGGCTCTCGAACTCGACCCGCTGATCGGGCAAACCTACGCGGGTTACGGAATAACGCCTTAACGCGAGCGCTCTGGCGCTGGCTGGGATCGCGGCGGATCCGATCCGTCTTGACTTAGCGCCCGTCCCCGCTTGCGGTGACGCTGGATTGGGTGGGTCAATCGCCGGGATGATAGGAGCGGGAGGTGTGTTCAGCCAGGTCAGCGCGGCTCGTCCACGCCGGTTTGAAATCGCCGCGCGCATAGAGTGGCGCTTGGTCGAAATAATGCGGCGACGTCGGCCGACCGCTTTGGCCAAAATAGACGATGGAGCGCGCTTGGGTGCGGTGCTGGCCGAATTCGACAACGCTGACATATGAATTGCCCGAGCGCCCGTAAGCGCGCCCGCGTGCGTTTGGCGTGCTGGTGTAAAAATTGAAAATGATGCCGATCGGGCCCGGCCCGCCCAATACTGGCAGGCTCGGCGCACCGTCGTCGAACGCTTCAGCGCCGTTCCAATGTCGACGCTGCAACAGGTTCACCGCGCCCCAGGGCGTACGCCAATCGCCATGCTCTAGGACGAGTGTCGCGCGTGTTGTGTCCAACAGCCCGAGCCGTTGCATCGCACTCTCGGGCATCTGCGCTGCGCGCATCAACTGATGCCAGCGCACGAACACCGTCATCGCGACTGAATCCGCCGCCCCGCGGCGATCCCAGGCCTCGATCGCGGCGAGAACGGGTTCCACGCGCGCCGCGGATTCTGGGTGGGTTGAAGCGAAGCGCGCAAAACCGGCGCGCAATTCTGGGATGAGCCTGTCGGCTTCGTAGACATGTGTGTCTGTCGCCGAGCGGGTCCAATCCTCGAACGAGAAGCGCTGCTCGCCTTCGAGGATGGCTCGCGAGGCGCGCGCGCGCGGGTTGAATTCCTCCGGGCCGATCATGTAGCTGGGAAAATCCTCGGGACGAGGGTTGCCGATAGTCGTCGTAAAAAACGGGCTCGAATTGGTGTTTTGCACAAACCCCGCCGGCGGATTGAGCACCTGGGGCATTTCACTAAAGCGATGATAGCCCATCCATTCGACGCGCGGGTCAGCGCCATCTACTGGCCGCAGATAATTGAAACCCGCACGTCGGCGCGGCACGGCGCCGTTATAAGCGTAGAAGATGTTGCCGGCGCGGTCGGCGTAGACGATGTTCATGTAGGCGATGGCGCCGCGGTCGAGCGCGCGACGAAAGTGCGTGAAATCGCTGGCTTTGCTCATCTCGTACCATTGCTGGAACCAGCCGCCTTCGCGGAGGCGGCTCAGGCGAATCGCCAGCGGCCCCTCGGCGCTCTGCGCCACAATCGGTCCGTGATGGGTGCGGCGCACGTTGAAGCGGCGTGTTTCCACTGTCTCACCGACGCGCACCCGAATGTCATGAGCGGTTTCCCATGCGGTGCGCCAGCCGCGTCCATAACGATAAGCCATGGGCTGGGCGGCATTGTCGAAATGTTCGACGTAGAGGTCGCCAATGTCGGCGTAATTGTCGGTGTGTCCCCAGCCCAGCACGTCGCTATGGCCCATGTAAGGGAATGGAAACCCGTAGCGGCCGACGCCGGAAAAGTTCCAACCTTCACCGCTGTGGAGATGGGCTTCGTAATATTGCGCGGGGCCGTAGAAGCCGACATGTGGGTTGATGAACAACATCGCCGCGCCGGATGTGCTGCGCGAAGGCGCAACCGCCCAGGCATTCGAGCCTTGGGGCCGCTCCGGTGGGCGCGGCGTAGAGACAGGGCGAAAATGCTCCGGGTCCAGGCCCGCGTACTCAATGAACTCCTTCAAGTAATATTTGTAGCGCAGCAGCGCCAGCGGAAACCATGGCTCGAAATGGTCGAGCAAAGCGCGGCGCTCCTCGGGGTGGCGCACCAGATAATAATTGAGCCCGTCAGCGTAGGCGTCGAACAAAGCGCGCATTTGGCGCGGCGCGCTGCGGTATTCGTCCTGGGCCAAGCGCGGAATTTCAAGCGCCGCCACCATCTGGTCGTCGAGCAGCGCGGCTTCGCCATGCACTTCGCCGCCGCGCCCCAGTGCGCGAATGAAATTATCCTCAAGGTGGGGGAAATTGTCTTCCGCCTGCGCGTAAGCGAGGCCGAACACGACGCTGGAATCAGTCGGGCCCTCGATGTGGGGTACGCCGTAAGCGTCGCGATGGATGGTGACGACGCGGGCCATTTGGTCGGCGCCGGGGGGCGCTGGCGTGGTCGCAGCGGTCGTGAGCATCACCGCCACCAGTGTCAGCACATGGCGCCCCTTCCGCGCGATTTGTCCAAGCAGCGCCATGGCCCCCAAGCAAGATTGCACCTAGACGCCGAGGTTACGCTGGCGGGCGCGGCATGGTCCATCCCGGATCGTCGCGCCGCAGCGTCGGTTTGTCTTGACTTGCGGAAGTGCTAGGGGCCCTATGCGGCCCGGACTAACCGGTCGAGACGTTCCGACCGTGCGCCTCGCTGCGCCGGCTTTCGTTCTACCAAGCAGGTCCAACCGTGTGGTCGCTTGTGGCCCCGGCGCAGTTATCGAGGAGTGAAATCATGGCTACAGGTATCGTGAAATGGTTCAATATGGCCAAGGGCTTCGGCTTTATCGCGCCGGATGAAGGCGGGCAGGATGTGTTCGTACATGTCAGCGCGGTGGAGCGGTCGGGGCTCACGGGTTTGCGCGAAGGCCAAGCGATCAGCTTCGATGTCGAGAACGACCCGCGCAAGAACAAGCCGTCGGCGATCAATATTAAGCCGGTCTAAAACCGTTCGGATTTGAACTTTCGATCGCCGTGCGGATTGGCCGTGCGGCGATCTTGCTTTTGAGGGCTGCGATGACTGCTCCGTTCCGGCTCTATGGCGCCGAGCTTTCGCCTTATTCGGTGAAGGTGCGCTCGTATTTGCGTTTCAAAGGCGTGCCGTTCGAGTGGCTGCAACGCAGCCAGGTGCGTCAGGAGGAGTTTGCGCGCTACGCCAAGCTGCCGCTGGTGCCTATTCTGGTCGACGCAAACGAAACGGCGATGCAGGATTCAACGCCAATGATCGAAGCGCTTGAACGCGAGTTCGCGGAGCGATCAATCGTTCCCGACGATCCGGCGCTCGCCTACGTCGCGGCCCTGCTCGAGGATTATGCCGACGAATGGCTCAACAAGGCGATGTTCCATTATCGCTGGACCTATCCGGCGGACCAGGAGAGCGCAGCGCGCCGCATCGTCGAGATGATTTTCGAGGGCGCCGAGGCGCCAGCTGGCGTGGAGGATTCAGTGCGGGCGCGGATGGTGGGGCGGTTGCATCATGTTGGCTCGTCACCAGAGACCGCCGCGTTGATCGAGGGTTCGTTTACACGCCTGCTCGCCATGCTGGATCGCTTGCTCGCGGGACGGTCGTATCTGTTCGGGGGCAGGCCGTGTCTTGCGGATTTCGGCCTCGCTGGACAATTGACCCAGCTTCTCTCTGATCCGACGCCGGGCGCGCTGATCAAGGCGCAGGCGCCAAATGTCGTGCGCTGGATCGATCGCATGGAAAATCCGGATGTCGAAGGCGCGTTTGTCGCTTTGGCGTCCGTGCGCGAGGATTTGGCGGACTTGCTGCGCACCGAAGTCGCTGGCGCCTATCTGGTGTGGATGGCGGCGAACGCGCGCGCGGTGGCGCAAGATGCGCCGGGCGTGAGCATCGATATTGCCGGCCAAGTGTTTACGCAGAAACCGCAACGTTATGCGGCCAAGGCGTTCGAGGAATTGCGCCGCAAGCGCGCGCTGCTGTCAGAGAATGCGGCGCTGAACGCGCTGCTGGGCGAAACCGGCTGCGATGCGTTCTTGGGCGGAGCGGGAACTGCCGCAGATTGGTCTACAGACGACGCTTCGCAAGACGACGGCGACGAGGCGGAGGACTAAAGAAAAAACCTGCCGCGCGGCACGGGGGGAGGGGGGATGGCCGCGCGGCAGGCGGGAAGCGGATGTTAGGCCGCTTCAGTCTCGTCGTTGGCTGCTTGCGCCTCGACAATTCTTGTTTTCGTCTTAACCGCGCCCACGGTTACGTTGGAAATGTCGATCTTGCGCGGCTTCAGCGTTTCGGGAAGCTCGCGCACGAGCTCAACGGTCAGCAGACCGTTTTCCAGTTTCGCTGCGGCGACGCGCACGTGGTCGGCGAGGCCAAAGCGGCGTTCAAATCCGCGTTCGGCGATGCCGCGATGCAGATAATTGCGCGGGCCTTCGGGTTGCTTGCGCGTGCCTGAAACCGTGAGCGAATTCTGTTTGTACTCGATGGTGAGATCGTCCTGGGCAAAGCCAGCCACCGCGAGTTCGATACGGAACCCGTCTTCGCTGGTCTGCTCAACGTTGAACGGCGGATAACCGGGCGCTGCGTCAAGGCGCGCGGCCTGGTCCATCAAATTGGCGATGCGGTCAAAGCCGACGAGCGTGCGGTAGAGCGGATTAAGTTCAGTCATTGTGTCCTCCAAAAGCGACATTTGAAGCCTCGCGGGCGAGGCGACATCTGCAAGACTTCCGTCCCCGAAGGCGGCGGGCCGTCCCACATCGCGGCCTCCCATGAGCGCCGCTTAGGGATGAGATGGGGAGCGGCGGCGCCTGTTCAAGAGGTTCAAACTGGAGGTCGTGCGCCGTGAACAGCCACGCTATTTGACCGCTCCGCAGCGAGTATGTGCGCGGCGATGATCTCGGCCAATTCGGGCTGGTCGAAATAGGTAGTGTGGATCAGGCTGTCCCAGGTCATGGAATCGCGCGCCAGTTCAATGGCGGCGTTGCTTGCGTCGGCGCCAATGCTGAACAGGCTTGTGCGATACTTGTCAAAAAGCCGCCGCGTGGCCTCGCTGGAAGCGTTGGCCATGCGCTCGGAGACCTCGCCTGTCAACACAACGTCCTGGGTTCCGTAATGGTGCGATTGAGCTGAGACGTCGCCGACTTGAATGCCTCCGTCGCGACCGAGAGCGAGACCCTTGAGAACGTCGCCCAATTTGCGGTTCATTGTCCCCCTTAAGAGCCCTTCCAGGACGACGAGCGCCGCGCCGCGGCACAAGGCATAGACGATTGGGAACACCAATCCCGCCAACAGGGTGCCCGTGGCGGTGAGTGAAAGCGCATAATTGATTGATACTTCCAAGGGCGCCGACGCCGTGCCGCTCGTCTGAACCAAGTTGGCTGTCTGCTCCTTTAGGGCATCGGCGAAGTAAAATGGGCTGGCTACGGTCGCCACTGTCGCGACCAAGGCCGACCAAGGCCCGGCGCCGCGCGCCAACGATCCGCGTGGAAACGGATCGAGGTTGAGTCTCTCGACATGCTCAAGAAACGCGATCGCCTCGTCGTTCGGATGCCTGACAGCAAGCACTGGCGGACGTTCGAGCCGCCTCCGCCTCGCGCGGTGCATGCGGAGAAACGCCGCCATCAGAACGGGCGCCGCCAGCAGATCGACTGCGAACACGAGAGCATAACCGCTATCGAGGCCATAGCGGGCCGAGTAGTAAAGTGACGCCGCCATCCCGAGGATCAGCACGGTCGCAAACAGCCACGTTAGCGCAGTCTCGACCACGCCCACGCGCGTACGCAGAAACGGCGTTCCCACCGTCGCCAGCGAAGCGATCTTTCCTGGAGGCTTCGTGCGTCGCCAATCGAGCCTGCAGGCCGCGTCGTTGGCGACATTGCCGCCATGGCTGTGGCCAACGACGTGCACACTGTGGCGACCGCCGGACAATCGCAGAATCGCCCGCTTTAATTGGTTCGCGGCCTCGCTGCGCGCCATCGCGCTGTTGGCGCCAGACCAAAGCAGTGGCGTCACCTCGGCGATGAAGCCTTGCGCCGCGAGCCGTTCGACCAAGCGCTGTGTGAAGCTAGACCCACGCTGGAACCATTTCGCGCCGTCTGGAGCAGTCGCGGTGTCGCCGGTGCCGTGGACAGTGATTATCCGGACCGTTCCCCGCGCGGAACGCTCGGGCGCGGAGACATTCGATGCCGCGACGCTACTCATGGGGCGGCTTAGGCGTCGTCGACGGCACGAATAGATGCTGGATCAGCTCCATCAAGCTCGGCGGCGCTTCAGCGCTGATGCCCTTGTCGATCCAAAGGCTTGCGTCTTGCATCGCTGCGGCAATCGCGCTCGCGTCATTCGCCTCGAACACGAGTGCATAGACATCCTCGCGGGCCGCGCTCTCCAGATTGCCGTGCACGAACAGAAGAATGGCGCCGTCCGCGCGGTCAAAGCCAAATCCGTATCTGGCATTGAGATCATCAATTGCGAGGGCGCTGGCTGCGGCATCAAAGCCCCCCGTTTCCGGCGCGCCCAAGAATGCGGCGCCGCTTGGACTTTGCTCTGGCGCACTCGCAAGCTTCTCGCTCACACGCCGGAGCGCGACGAGGAGTTCGGTGCTCGCGCGCGTCTCGTCATGCGTCGGAATAAGCACGACATAGGAGGCGTAGGGGGTGCCGTTTTCGCCAACAACCGACATTTCGGCCAAACTCCGCACCACCTCGGCGCTTTGTCCAACCGGTTGAGCGCTGGCGCCAGGACTGGTCCATGCCGCCGCGCCTGCTGCTGCAACGCAAGCGAGTATTGTACGCAAATTCATGGGCGCCTCCGGGTCGGGATACGAGCACAGTGGCGCGCGGCGGCCTTGATCAGACGCAAGTTGGCATCGCGGTGCGCGTTGCCGCGCCCAGCGGGGATGCGCCAAGGCAGCCAGCTGGGGCGTTGTTTTGACAATGTTAGCGCTTCTGGCTTAGCGCTCTTGGCCATGCACTTGCCGACACGCCGCGAAATTGCGCTTGCTCTTGCCGTGAGCCTTGCTGCCTGCGGGAGGCGCGGGCCGAGCGCAGCGGATGCGCCGCCGCGTGGAACGTTGGGCTGGGCGTTGGCCGGGCCCTGGCGTATCGAGCCCGAGCGCGATCAATGGCGTCACCCGCTCCAGACTTTGCTCTTCTGGGGTCTGGCCGGCGAAATGAAGGTGCTCGAAATCCTGCCGGGCCGGGGCTGGTACACCGCCATTCTTGCGCCGTTCCTGGCGGCCAACAGCGGACAGCTCACGGTCGCGAGCTTCGATTCGCGCGCGGGGTCTGCGGCGCAGCGCGAGGTTTTGGCCGACTGGGACGCGCGGTTCGGCAGCGATCAAGAATTGTTCGGCGACATTGAACGCACTGCGGTGACGCGCGGCGGCGGCGTGCTCGCGCGCCCGGGCAGCATCGATCTTGCGATCCTCGCCAACAATTTTCACACATTGATGGCTGAAGGCGCCGCCGAGCGAGTTTTGGGCGAAGTGTTCGCGGCAATGCGTCCCGGCGGCGCCTTTGGCGTCGAGCAGCACCGCGCAGGTTCCACCGGCCTCCAGGATACCCCAGCAAGTTCAGGTTACGTCCAGGAGGCGCACGTCAGAGCCTTGGCCCACGAGGCCGGTTTCGAGTTTGTCGCCGCGAGCGACATCAACGCTAATCCGCGTGACACGCGCGATCATCCCTTCGGTGCCTGGACATTGCCGCCGACGTTGCGCAGCTCGCCGCTGGGGCAACCGGATGATCCGTTGTTTGACACCGCGCCCTTTGCGGCGATTGGCGAAAGCGACCGCATGACCCTTAAGTTCAGGAAGCCCACTGGCCCGCGCGCGGCCGCGCCAGCCGATGAATTGCGCCCCTGACGCATTCGCCGCCCTTGCGGCTTGGCCCGTGCTGGTGTGTAAGGGGCGAACGCCAGGAGGACAGCCATGACTTACGATGAGATCTTGAACCGCTTTACCAGCGCCAGCGTCACCGTGCCAGGCAAGAAGGTTAAGTTCGACTTCGGCGACGTAGGGAAAATCTTCCTCGATGGCGGCGCGGGCAAAGTGTCCACTGAAGACGCGGTCGCCGACACTACCATCAAGGTGAAGCTGGAAGATTTCGTCGATATGGCGGAAGGCAAACTCGATCCGACTTCCGCTTTCATGCAAGGCAAGCTCAAGGTCGAAGGCGATATGGGCGTGGCCATGCAATTGCAGGGCGTCATGGCCAAGTTGCGGGGTTAAGGCGCTAGTGTGGCGATTCAGAAATTCGCCAGCTCATGATGGAGGGCGCGATGCGAATTTCTGAATCATCAGCCCCACTAGGAAACATTGATTCTAGTGTCCTTTATGAACCAGAAGTTCGCCTTGCGCGTGATCCAAAGCTCTTGCGAACTTCTGGTTCAGGACACTAGCCGATGGCTTTCGTCCGCGTACCTGGCAATGATACGCCGGAGGGCGCAGAGGAGCATTGGCTTGAGGGCCGCGGCGGCGTGAAGGTGCGCGTATTGACCGCCCCTGCACTGCACGGGGCTACGCGAGGCTCAGTGATCGTCGCGCCGGGGCGGACTGAATTCATCGAGAAGTATTTCGAGGTGATCCGCGAATTGCAGGCGCGCGGGTTTGCCGTATTTTGCATTGATTGGCGCGGGCAGGGGCTCTCGGGGCGCGAAGTCGAGAACGGGCTCAAGGGTCACTTCGCGAGCTTCGACGATCCGGTCAACGATCTCTCGACTGCGCTCAAACTGCTCGCGCACAAACTGCCGCGTCCTCACATTGGCCTCGCGCATTCGATGGGCGGGGCGATCATGCTGCGGGCGCTGCAAACGCGCCGCATCGAACTTGAAGCTGCGGCGTTCAGCGCGCCGATGTGGGGCATCGCCAATCTCGGGGACGCCGCCAAACGCTACGCGCGCTTCATGGTGTCAATCGGCGCGGGGGGAATGTTCGCCCCCGGCGTTGAAACCAAATGGAAGCGCGAGAATTTCCGGCGCAACCCGGTCACCAACGACAAAGAACGTCACGCGCGTTGCCAAGGATTGATTCAGGAAGAGCCGCGTTTGGCGCTCGCCGGGCCCACACTGGGCTGGGGCGTCGCCGCGATTGACGCGGTCGAAGCCTTGGCCCAACCCGCCGCCCTGGCGCACTTGCGCATCCCAATTCTGGTCGCCACCGCCGACCAGGAACAATTGGTCGACAATGCAAGCCACAACGCGCTGGTCGAAGCGTTGCCCGATGCAACCCACATTATTATCGAAGGCGCCAAGCACGAAATCCTGATGGAGCGCGACGAGTTCCGCGCCCAGTTTTGGGCCGCCTTCGACGAACTCGCCGCGCGCGTCGCGCCAGCGCAAGCCTAAATCCTGGAGATTTGCATGGCCGGAGAATTGGTTCTCGTCACTGGCGGGTCGGGCTTCATCGGCGCGCACTGCATTTTGCAATTGCTGCAAGCTGGTTACCGTGTGCGCACCACGGTACGCTCGCTCAGGCGCGAGCCAGATGTGCGCGCGATGCTCCAGACCGGCGGCGCCCAGCCGGACGATGCGCTTTCGTTCGCGGCGGCTGACCTGACCGCTGACGCCGGTTGGCCAGAGGCGGTCGCTGGTTGCGATTACGTGCTCCATGTCGCCTCGCCATTTCCTCCCGGCGCACCAAAGCATGAGGATGAGCTTATTGTTCCCGCGCGTGAAGGCGCGCTGCGTGTGCTGCGCGCGGCGCGGGACGCAGGCGTAAAGCGCGTGGTGCTCACGTCATCGTTCGCCGCCATCGGCTATGGCCAAAAGCCGCGCGCGGCGCCCTTCAACGAAAACGACTGGACCGACCCGAACGGCGCTGATGTGCGGGCCTACACCAAGTCCAAGACCTTGGCAGAGCGCGCGGCGTGGGATTTTGTTGCCCGCGAGGGGGGCGCGCTTGAGCTTTCCGTCGTCAATCCGGTCGGCGTGCTGGGACCCGTGTTGGGTCCGGATTATTCGACCTCGATCATGATCGTGCAGCGCTTGATGGACGGGGCCATGCCGGGCTGCCCGCGGCTGACATTCGGCCTGGTCGATGTGCGCGACGTTGCCGATCTGCATCTGCGCGCCATGATCAATCCCGCCGCCAAAGGCGAGCGCTTCTTGGCTATCACCGGTGACTTCATCTCGATCCAGGACATCGCTGTGGTGCTCAAAACGCGCATGGGCGATGCGGCACGGCGCGTCCCCACCAAATTGCTGCCCGATTGGCTGCTCCGCCTCGTGGCCCTCGGCGATCCCGCCGTCGCGCAAATCGTGCCCGAACTGGGCAAGTCGAAGAACGCCACCAACGAAAAGGCCAAGCGCCTGCTGGGCTGGGCGCCGCGTTCGGCCGAGGATGCAATTGTCGCCACCGCTGAAAGCATGATGCGGCTCGGACTGTTGAAGGATTTACCGAAGCAAGCGGCGTGAGCTGTCGAAATCGCCCGCGGCGCCGCGTCATGTCAATGCGGGCGCAAGGCTCGTGTTGATCTCGAGGTAGGACGATGCGCTACATGATTTTGATCTACGGCAAGGAATCCGATTGGGATGGCGTGCCGCCAGAGCGCGCTGGCGAAATCATGGGCGCCTACAATGCCTACACCGCGAAACTTCGTGATGCCGGCGTACTGGTCTCTGGCGATGAACTCAATGTCGTGGCGACCGCCAAGAGCGTGCGCGGCATAGGCGGAACCCAGATCATTGACGGCCCGTTTGTCGACACCAAGGAACAGCTTGGCGGCTATTATTTAGTCGAGTGCGCAAACGATGCCGAGGCGCTGGGCTGGGCAAAGCAGGCGCCGACCATGATGCATAAGGGCGGCGTCGAGCTTAGGCCGATCATGGTGCGGTGAACGCAAGCCGCATCGCCGAGCGCGTCGCGCGCGAGAGCTACGGGCGCTTGCTCGCTCTGCTCGCGGCGCGTACGCGCGATGTCGCCGCCGCTGAGGATGCGCTCGCCGACGCGTTCGCCGCAGCGCTCATCGCTTGGCCGCGCACTGGCGCGCCGGACAATGCCGAGGCGTGGTTGTTCACGGCAGCCAAACGCAAGCTGATCGATGCCGCGCGCCGGGCGAAGACTGCCATGGATGGCGAGCCGGCCTTGGCGATCATGGTTGAGGAAGTGGAGGCCGAGATCGGCGCGCAAAGCACGCCCGACCGCCGCCTCGATCTTTTGTTCGCCTGCGCGCACCCGGACATCGAGCCCGCCGCGCGCACGCCGCTGATGCTGCAAACTGTGCTCGGCCTTTCCGCTGAGCGCATCGCTGCGGCATTCATGGTGGCGCCGGCGGCCATGAGCCAGCGTCTGGTGCGCGCGAAAAAGCGCATCGCCGAAGCGCGCATCGCGTTTGAACCGCCGCCGCCTGAAGAGTGGTCCGCGCGGCTCGATGCCGTGCTGCAAGCGATCTACGCCGCCTACGCAGAGGGCTGGAGCGATCCTGAAGGCGCCGATCCCGGTCGCGCGGAATTGGCGGAGGAGGCGATCTGGCTCGCGGGCGTGCTCGCCGCGCAGCTGCCACATGAACCCGAAGCGCTGGGCTTGCTCGCGCTGATGCTGCACCTTGAAGCGCGCCGGCCTGCGCGCCGTGTGGACGGGCGCTTCGTGCCGCTCGAACAACAGGACGTAGCGCTTTGGGATCTGGCTACGCAGGGCGAGGCCGAACTGATCCTCCAACGCGCCGCCGCCATCAATCGCGTAGGCCGTTTTCAACTCGAAGCCGCGATTCAATCCGCGCACGCGGCGCGGCGCGAGCGGGGGGAGGCGGATTGGGACGCCATTGTCACGCTCTACGATGGCCTTGCCGCATTCACGTCTTCGCCCATCGTGCGCCTCAACCGCGCCGCAGCCCTCGCGCGCCGCGACGGCGCAGGTGCGGGGTTAAACGCGCTTGAAGCGCTCGACGCTGCGCTGAAGAGCACCCAATCCTACTGGGCGCTCCGCGCCGATCTGCTGGCGCAGCTCGACCGCGCGGTCGAAGCACGCGCCGCCTACGACGAAGCCATCGCGCGGGAGCGAGACGGGGCGGTGATCCGGTTCTTGTCGGAGCGCCGGGCGGGGCTGGGGTAACGTGGGCTATTCGCCGACAACGCGCATTGGCCGCTGAAGACTTCGGACGCCTCGCGCGACCCTGACGCCAGATCGGAGCTAAGCGACCGAGCGTCGTTTGGCATTCCTCCGGCGAAACGCAGCCGCCACCGCCGTGAACAAGAAAATTGCTAATGTCGCGGCGCTGCCCCAAGCAAGCACTTCACCGCCACCCCGTGAATAGAGGGTCGCCGCATGCCCAATTGGAACTTCAGATATGAATGCGCCGGTTTCGGGCCCATAGGTGCTTGTCCACACCCGCACGATGCCAGCGCTGTCCGAGACTAGACTTGCGCCATGATCGGTGGGGCGAAACAACGTGAAACCATTTTCAACGGCGCGATAGCGGTGCATGTTCGCGTGTAGCCATTCGATCTCGGCCCAATCGTTGGATGGGTCGATGAACAAATCCACACTCGACTGACCGGCCTGACGAATGAGTTCTGGAAAATCCAAATCGTGGCAAATCGCCAGACCTATGCGGCCATAAGGCGTGTCCAAGACGCGCACAGAGGCATCGCCGCGCGCAACGCGCGAATCCTCAAACCCGACAATTGGATGCGCTTTGTTGAACTGAAAAACGATGCGCCCGCTGGGTTCAACCGCCGCTACTTTGTTCTCGATTGGCCTAGCGGCGCCGGGATGCCAGAGGATGTAGGATGCGAAAATGTAAATGCCATTTGCGCGCGCTGTCGCGGACGCCTCGCCCAAAAACGCCGGCTCGTCGGCGTCACGCACCATTCCTGAAGCTTCTGGCCATGCGACCATTTTGGCGCCGGCAGCCGCCGCGCGCGCCGAACCCGCGAGCAGATCGCGATTGAGCACGTCCGTGGCGGCTCGGACCGTTTCCATTGAACTCGCGATCAGCGGTTGAGGCGCTTCGATCATTGCGTTGTTCGCGCCGTCTTGAAGGACGTGATTGGGCATGACGCTTGCCACGGTCACCACGCGAGTTTCTGGTTGATGGCTTCGCACGCGCCACTCGCCCCAGCCCACCAGTCCTAGCAAGACCAGCACGGATACAGCGAAACTTGCGGACAGCATTGCGCGCGCATTCGACCGAGACAAAGCCCATGCGGTCAGCGAAGCAAACCAAGCGATAATGAACGTCACCGCCTCGACGCCGCCGACGGACGCCAATTGCGCAAACGACCCACCAGCGCCTTGGCTGTAACCAAGCGACATCCAAGAGCCGTAGGGCGAGACCAGCCGCAGGGCGACTTCAACGCACACCCAAGCACTTGGAAAGACGAGCGTGTGCAGGCAATGGGACGCTTCTGAGGAGCCGATCAGCCGATGCGCCACGAACGGTAGGAAGTAGGGCGCTCCATAGACGAGGGCGATTGCGACATAAATCGCTGGCGGCGCCCCCGGCGCGATGCCCCACCACGATGCGAAATATGTGGCCAAAAACAAGGGAAAGAGGATCAGGAGCCCGGAGCGTGCCGGTAAGCGATCCAAAAATAACAAAAGGAGCGTGTTCGCCAGGAACGGCGCCCATGAGACGGCATGTGACCCATTGGCGATCGCCGTGAACCCAAGCCCTGCGGCGAGCAGCGCGCCCAGCACAAATCGCTCACGCATCGAACTTCTCCTTTGGGCGCAATCCCTCAAGAACGAACCCGCTCGTCTCTCGAAACAATTTGAGTGGTCCGTCGCGGCCCGATGCCAACGCAAGCTCGTCCGCGAAATCGCAGGCGAGCAGCAGCATCACGATTCCGTGCACGCGGGACCACAGATAGGCCGTCAAAAGATCTGGATTTTCGTCACGGATTTGACCAGCGGCGATAGCTTCAACAAAGCACTGTCTGATGAGCTGATAATTGCGCTCGCCTTGAATCTCTGAAACCGTTCGCGGCCCTGTGACGCGAGGCGTGTATAGAATCTTGAAATCTTCGGGGTGCTTGATGGCGAACGAGATGTAGGCTTCGCCAAGCCGCGCCAGCCGTTCGAACGAACCAACTGGGGTAGTCGCAATGTCTTTCAACAACGCGCGCTGATAACGATCATAGGATTGCTCGATAACCCGATCGACCAGCGTCTCCTTGTTCGGAAAGTGGCGGTAGATAGCCGCAGCGGTCACGCCCGCCTCCTTTGCGATTGCCCGCATAGAGAGACGCTCAACCCCCAGGTCGATCAGGCACTTCCTTGCCGCCGCAAGCAAACGCTTCACCGTGCCCGCCGGGCGAGGCCTTGTTTCGGTTACTTCCGACATTATGATCATTGTAAACACCGTTTACCTGATTTGTAAACATCGTTTACTTGGCCAACGATGAAATTTTGACTTCGCTCAAGCGCCGGCAAAGGTCCAGGCGCGGAAATTACCTATACGCCCGCGCCAGCTCGCGTCGCGCTGCGTCCAGCAAGCGCCGAAACTCACCATCCCCGTGCAGCCGCGCAACGGCGCCGGCGGCGATGATGCGGCTGGCTTCGATGTCGCTGGGGAAGTGGTAGCCGCAGATCACCCGGCTGTCGCCGAAATCGCGGCCGCGTTGCAAAATCGCGTCGGCGCGCGCGGGCGCTACTTCGGCCAGCACCAGCGCGAACGCCCAGCCGCCGGCGCCGTGACCGGTGGGGTAGGCGCCGCCCGTGCCCGGGTTCTCGGGAGCGTCGCAGCGCAGCAGGCTGCGATCTTCAACATAGGGCCGCGTGCGGTTGTAGTGCTCCTTCGTGGCGTTCACGGCGGGGCTGACGCCGGCGATGGTCGCGGCGAGCAGCGCCGCCGTGCGTGGCAGCCGCTCGCCCGTGAAGCTCTCGCCCAGCACCGGCTGAAACATGCGCCATGCATCGAACTCGAGATCAGCGCGCGCCTGCGCAAAACGCGCCTCGCTGACCTGTGGCCGCATCGCGAGCCGGTCGGCCGCCTCGCGCGGCGATCCCGCCGCTGGCGGGGGACCAGCCAGCGCGGGGCCGTCGATGATCGGCGTACTCTGCGCGAAGGCTTGTGGCGCGAGCAGCGCGAGAGCGGCGAGGGCATAAGCGAATTGACGCATGTGTGCTCCGTGTCTTCTGTTTAGGCGATTTGAGCCAACGCGGCTGTGAGGCGGGCGATGTCATCACTGGTGTTATAGAGGTGCGGGGCGATGCGGATTGCGTCACCGCGGAATGAGAGGTGAACGTTCGCCGCCTTGAAGATATCGCTCGCGCGCTTGGCCGCGCCCGCCGGCAAGGCGACACCCATCAGGTGCGGGCCGCGCGCGTCTGAGGTCAAACGCAGACCAAGATCGCGCGCCGCCGCGGCGACCGCATCGGTGCGTTCGCGCAGCCGCGCCTCCAGGCCATCGGCGCGCCACGCCAGCAATTGCTTAAGCGCAACATTCGCCGCTGGCGTCAGCTCGAACGCGGCGCGGTGGCCCATGTCGAAACGTTGCGCGCCGGGGCGGTATTCTTCTTGGTAATCCACCAGCCGAGAGAAATCCTCGGAGCCGGCGCGCGGCATCCAATTCTCTTCAAGCGGCGCGCCGCCACGATGGCGTTCGGCGACCCAGAGGTACGAGAGCCCGTACGGCCCCATCATCCATTTATAGCCGACCGTCACCAGGAAATCAGGCTGCACCGCCGAAAAATCGATGGGGATGACGCTGGCTGACTGGCTGGCGTCGATCACTAGCCGCGCGCCGATCTCACGCGTGCGCTGCGCGATCACGGGAAGCTCGATCAGTGCGCCGTCGGTCCAGTGCACGTTGGGCACGGAGACGATGGCGACGCGCTCGTCCGTCGCCGCGAGCACGGCCTCGGTCCAGCTTTCGCCGGCCCGCCGCGTGACCGTGAGCATTTCCGCGCCTGTGCGCTTGGCGAATGCACGCCACGTATAGATGCCCGACGGAAACTCGTCGGCGAGCACCAGGATGCGCTGGCCGGGATTGGCGCCGAGGTTGTTGGCGGCGACAGCTAACCCGTAGCTCGAGGACGGCGTCAACGCGACGCCCTGCACATCGCAGCCCATTAGTTCAGCAAACAAGCTGCGCCGCGCTTCGGTTTCCTCGTACCATGCTTCGAGACCGATCCGCCAAGGCTGCGCGCGCCGCCGCAGCGCCGCTTCCGCCGCTTCGCGCGCGCCATGCACCAGCGGCGAAATCGCTGCACAGTTGAAATACGCAATTTCCGCCGGGATATCGAAGTCGTTACGCCAGTGCTTCATGCGAACAATTTCCTTGCTTAAGGACTAACCATTCGGCGCGTGACCGCAAAGGAAAAACAGTGGAGGTTGGAGCGCGCGGCCTCCGGCCGCGCATGTAGCGCGACGGTTCGACGTTATGCGCCGCCGGAGGCGGCGCGCTCCAACTTGCTCCTATTAGCGCGTCTATGAGCGCCAGCCAGCGGAGGAAAATGGCCAGGCTTGAGGCGCGCCGCAGAGCCCGGCGACCACAGGATTGTTTTCGATGTAGCTCTTGGTCGTATCGAAGTGCCCGTCATTGCGGATGAAACGGTCGAAGTAATCCTTGGCCCAGGCGGGGCCGGCTCGCCCAAGCAGCGCGTTGATGCGCCGCGTCGTGAAGCGCTTCCATGCATGCACGATCTGACCGAGTTCGGTTTCTGCGTTGGTCGCGATCAGCGCATGCACGTGGTTTGGCATCACGCACCAAGCCTGCAGGATGTAGCGCTGGCCGTCGCCGTGAAGGAGCGCTTCGGCGACGATGCGGGCGCATTTGGGATCGCGCATCAGTGCCGAGCCTAGGCAGCGATCGAGCACGTCGTCGCCTTCTTGTTCGTTCGGCGGAACGGAGTCGAAAAGGCGGAAGACGACGTGCTGGCTGATATCGTAGCCGTCGTAGTGCGGGAGGTAGCCGCGCTGATGCCAGCCTTTTGTGCCCATACGGGTATGGTTAGCTGAACCTACAAACCGCTCAAGAGGTCGAGAGAGGGAGCGCGCGGCTTCCGACCGCGCATGCGTCGCCGGAGGCGACGCGCTCCAACTTGCTCATAGTTGCGCTTACTTAAACAACTTCGCCCAATTCCGCGCCTCGCGTCTCTTCCAACCACCGCGATGATAAGCGTCGCTGACGATGATCGGCGCGACGCTCGTCGCTTCGGCGAACACCATTTGCTCGTGCACGGTGCTCACTTTGCCCCAGCTTGCGGCTTCTTGCAGCGTTGAGGAGGAGCAGGCGCCGTCGCGCACGTCGGCGACCGTGATCTGCACGGCGTATTTGTGCACTTCGACGTCTTCGTGGCCGAGGATTTCGGCGCACACCACCGTGTCTTGCGCGAAATTCTTTGGCACGCCGCCGCCGATCATGAACAGGCCCGTCACGCCCGCCGCAATTTTGATCTCGGTGAGTTCACGGAAGTCGGCGGCGGAATCGATGGTGAGGTAAGCCTTGCCGGCCTTGCGGCGTTCGACCTGGTGTTTCACCAACCCAAATCCAGCCGAGCAATCGGAGAACGCTGGACAGAAGATCGGCACGCCTTTCTCGTAACATTCCTGGATCAGCGAATCTTTTTTCTTGGCATTGCCGGCGGCCAGCCATTTGCCGATTTCGAAGATGAATTCGCGTGAGGAATAGGGGCGTGGTTCGAGCGCTTCGCAGAGTTCAAAGATGGTGTGATCGACGCTCTGCAATTCGTCTTCGTCGATATAGGTGTCGTAGATGCGGTCGATGTAGAGCGCGCGCAATGTGTTGTCGTTGGGGATTTCGCGCGCCTGGTAGTGCTTGAAGCCGAGCGCTTCGAGGAAATCCATGTCGATGATGCAGGCGCCGGTGGCGATTATGGCGTCAACCATGTTGTAGCGCACCATGTCGCGCCACACGTGCAGGCAGCCGCCCGCGCCGGTTGAGCCGGCCATGGTCAGCCACACCGAGCACTTCTCGTCGGCGAGCGCCATGTTGAGGATTTGCGCGGCGCGCGCGGCGTCGCGGGAAGTAAAGCTCATCTTGCCCCAGGCATCGATGATCGGGCGCGCGTCGAAGCTGGCGATATCGATGTGCTCGACCGGGTGGGCGAGCAGTTCGGCTTTGCGGTTGTCGGGCTTCTTGGGTGCGGCCATCGGATGGATCTCCATCGGCGGCGTCGGCTAATGGCCAATCGCGCGGACGCTCCGCCCACGCGCGATTGGGGGTGGAATTACGGCAATGCGGCGGGAATGCAAGGGAGTTGACGATGCGTCAGTCCCACGTGAGCACGACCGGCTCGCTCTCTTCCCTGGAAGTCTTTGCAAGCGCGCTCCAGGTCCAGAACGCAATAGTAGCGCCATCCAAGGCTTTTTGCTAGCAATTATCATCCGGTAGAGCGACCGCGACAGCCGATGTGGGGCGTGCGGAATCCGGCGCCGATGTCTTCGTCGCGCGCTTTGCTCGAACCGACGAGCGGATCACGCGCGAGCTTGCGCAACGCATATGCCAATCGGAGTTTGCGTCCTATGCCTTCGCCTAAGCTTGCTTTGGCTTGCGCACGCGCTTCGGCTTTGCTGCTTCCACTTCGCCGTACATGCTCGGCCACGGCGCGTCTTTCGACACCATGGTCACTGCATCGCCGAAGCCGTTGAAGCGGGTGGCCATGGCCATGCCGTAGGCGCCGAGCGAGCCGATCTCGATCAGATCGCCTTCGCCGATGTCGGCGGGCAGCATGAACGGGCCGGCGGCGGCGTCCATGCTGTCGCAAGTCGGGCCGTAGAGGCGGAACGGTGCGAGCCGGGCGCGGCTTGGCTCGGTGCGCAACAATTTGGCCGGGAACGACCAGTTCAGGTGCGTGGCGTCGAACAGCGTGCCGAAGGCGCCGTCGTTGAGATAAAGCGCATCACCTTTGCGCAGCTCCACACGCGCGACCGTGGAGCCGGCCTCCGCGACCAAGGCGCGCCCGGGCTCGGCCCACAGAACCGCGTTCTGAGCGACGAACATTTCTTCGAAGCCGGCCTTGATCGCGTTCACATACTCGATCATCGGCGGCGGGATCATGCCGGGATAAATCGCAGGAAAACCGCCGCCAATATCGACGATGTCGGCGACAACGCCGGCTTTGACGATGGCGCGGTTCACCATCGACATCGCCGCGCGATATGCGTCCGGCCGCATGCATTGGCTGCCGACGTGGAACGAGACGCCCAGCATTTCCTCGCTCGCGCCGCGGGCGCGCCGCAGCAGGGCAGGCGCTTCGTCTGGCGAGGCGCCGAACTTGCGCGCCAGCGGATAGGCCGAGCCTTCGCCGGAAACGGCAAAGCGCACTATCAGCGTCAGATCCTTGGCCCCGCCGGTTTCGATCAGGATCTTCTCAAGTTCGTCTTCGCTGTCGAGCGCGAAGGTTTTCACGCCGAATTCGTGGAAGGCGCGCGCGATCGCGCGGCGCGATTTCACCGGGTGCATGAAGGCGATATGCGCCTTGGGAAAGCGCGAGGCGACCAGTTCGACTTCCGCCTCGGAGGCGACGTCGAAGCTCTTGATGCCATTGGCCCACAGCGCATCCAGCACCCAAGGCGCGGGGTTGGCTTTCACGGCATACAGGACATCCCCCGGAAAGTTGGCGCTGAACCACTGCGCCGCAGCCGCGACGCGGTGCGGACGAGCGATGGCCACGGGCCCTTCAGGGGCGCCGCGCACAGAAAATTCCAGAGGCGAGAGGACGTGGTCCATCCGGCTGCTCCCATAAATCCACACCGCGTTCCGCAGTGCAGTTTCAAACCCAGGCCGGCGTTAGTCGGACATGCATTAATGTCAGGTCCGCCCTTGGGAGCTTGCGCCGGAGGATCGCCAAGAAGCTTCCTGCTTCTTGTTTGGCGCGATCCCCCAGGTGGCCTGGGCCGAGGGGGCGTTAGTGGACGCTGTTTCCAGGTCCGCCGGTGAATCGGGACATATGGCCAACCTTCCCTAATGTAAAGAGGGCTTCGTGGTTAATTCCCCGAGCCGACGAACGCTGATGCGCGAGAGCAACGTCACAAATCTGAAGCTCAAGTGTCGCGTCACCTTCGCGGAACGGTCGCGCAGGCTTCATGTCCAGCCGCTACCCCGCCCTCGCTTGGCGCCGGCGAGCCCAATTGCTCGCAGGCCGAACTTGGGTTTTTTCAGGGGGTCTTCATGTCCAATAAGAACGCATTCAAAACGGCGGCGCTTGCTGCACTCGCCACAGCGGCGGGCGTCGGCGTCGCACAGGCGCAAACGCCGCCAGCCACGACCACGACTTGGAACGGCGCGCCGGAAACGCGCGAAGGCCAGCAGCGCTTCAAAATGCGCGGCCGCTTCCAGTACGATGTCTATTCCAGCGAAGAGGATCTGCCTGGCGCCGCCGCCGAAGATGGCACGCGCTCGTTCGTGCGCCGCGCCTTCCTTGGCGCGCAGGGCCGCCTGACCGACCGGTGGCGTTACAAGATCGAGTTCGTGCTCAATCCAGGCGCCACCGAAGCCAACACCACGGGCGGCGGCGATGATGTGGCGGTGGACGATGCGTATCTCGAATACGCAGGCGATTTCTTCTCGTTCGTCATCGGCGAAAACAACGCCGTTGTGCCGCTCGAAGATCGCACTTCGTCGCTCGATATTCCGTTTGTGGAACGCTCGAGCATGATCAACACGTTCGGCTACGGTCGGGCTGCGGGCGCTGCATTTTTGACCACCGGCGCCAATTGGACCGCCGCTATGGGCGTCTACGGGGACTCGCTGCTCAATCAGGACGCTAACTTCGCCCTCGACGAATCGACCTCGGTAAACGGTCGCTTCACCTTCGCGCCCATCTTCGCGGTATCGCCCGAGAACTATACGCTGCTGCACCTCGGCATCAGCGCTCGGCAACGCTACGTTGGTGACGACGCCTCATTGCGTTATCGCACGCGCCCGCTCAACGGCCGCGGCGCCCGCTACATCGACGCGGGCAGCGCCATGGCTGGCGAGAGCGACACGACCTGGGCGGCGGAAGTCGCGTTTCAGTACAACCAGTTCGGCGTCACGGCCGAGTACGCGCGGCTCAACGGCTCGGAGACGCCAGCGGCCGGCGGCTCGGACTATGAGTTCGACGGCTATTATATCGACGCCTTCTGGTCGTTGACCGGCGAGCCGCGCAATTATCGCGGCAATACTGGCTCGTTCGGCGCCATTGCGCCGCGCCGTCCGATCAACGTCGACGGCGGGATAGGCCATTGGATGGTCTCGGCGCGCTACGATTACATCAACCTGGATGATCCAGCGGCTGTGATCGGTACACGCGGCGAACAATCTTCTTATGCCCTTGGTCTTGACTGGGTGCCGATGGAGCACGTCCGCTTCAAGCTCAATTACGCCTTGGGCGACATGGACCGCACTGGCCCGGCTACGCTCGATAATGAAACGCGGGTCATCACCCTGCGCACGCAATTCGATTTCTGATCTCGCGACTTGGCGGAGATGTGGCCCAGCCGCATCTCCGCCTTTTCGCGCGTTGCATCATTTGCTCTTAGCATCCTTCTGGAGGCATTTATGAATACCGAGTTTTTGAAGACCCTGGGCAAATTCGCGGCGGTATCTGCTGCGGCTCTGGCGATGGCGACAGGATCAGCGCTCGCACAAGCGCCAAGCGGTGCGTTCACAATCCAAATCGACGGCTCCTCGACCGTGTTTCCGATCTCGGAAGCAGTGGCTGAAGGGTTCCAGCAAACCACCCAAGGCCGCATTCGCGTCACGGTTGGCGAGAGCGGCACTGGCGGCGGTTTTCGCAAATTCTGCCGCGGCGAGATCCACATCTCGGACGCTTCGCGCCCGATCCGCACCAGCGAAATGGCGACTTGTGCCGCGGCGGGTGTTCAATATGTTGAAATCCCGGTTGCGTTCGATGGCTTGACCGTCGTCGTCAACCAATCCAGCCCCATCCGCTCCATGACCGTCGCTGAACTGCGACGCCTTTGGGAGCCGGGCGCGCAAGGCCGCATCGCGAACTACAACCAGGTCAATCCGTCGTTTCCGAACCTCGCGATCAGCTTGTTTGGCCCCGGCAGCGCGTCGGGCACTTTTGATTACTTCACCGAGGCGGTGAACGGCACGGCGCGCTCGTCGCGCACCGACTACACGCCGTCAGAAGATGACAACGTCATCGTGCAAGGCGTCGCCAACAGCCCGGGCGGGTTGGGATATTTCGGCTTGTCCTATTACGAAGAAAATCGCTCGCGGTTGCGCGCGATCTCGATTGACAGCGGCAACGGCCCGGTCGTGCCGAGTGCGGCGACGGTGCTCGATGGCACCTACACGCCGCTGTCGCGTCCGCTGTTCATCTACGTCAATGCCGGCGCGCTCCGCCGTCCGCAGGTGAACCAGTTCGTGCAATATTACATTAACAACGCCGCCGCTTCGTCGCAGCGTGTCGGGTACGTGCCGCTGCCGGCCAGCGCCTACCAAGCTTACCTGCAGCGCGCGCAGCGCCGCCAAGTCGGAACGGCGTTCGGTGGTCGTCAAGCCATCGGCATCACGGTTGAGCAATTGCTCCAACGTCGCCTGGTGCAAACAGCGACATCTGACTAAACACGTGCAAGATCGGCGGGCGGGAAGTCTCCCGTCCGCCGATTTTCCTCGCCGAGTGCGCATTTAGACTTTAGCTAACTGATCAGCTGCGGACGCCTTGAGGATTGGGCGCTTTTGAATTGAAGCCGACCGGAAGGTCAGAGGGGGCGCCTCGTGGAACGGGACTTCACAAAAAAGCGAATTCGTCTGGGGGAGCGCTTCGTCGAATCGCTACTCTTCTTGGCGGCGGCATTGGCGATCGCGGTTGTGGCCGGCATTCTTTATGTCGTGATCTCGGAATCATTGAAATTTTTCGGCCAAGTTTCGTTCCTGGAATTTGTCACCTCAACCACTTGGACGCCGACGTTCGACAACCCCCAATACGGTATCGCGCCGCTGCTAACCGGCACGTTCATGTCGACGATTGTTTCTCTCGCGGTGGCGGTGCCGCTTGGCTTGTTGGTCGCGATTTACCTTTCGGAATTCGCCAGCCCGCGTGCGCGCGAAACAGTGAAGCCGACGCTCGAATTGCTCGCTGGCGTGCCGACCGTTGTGTACGGTTATTTCGCGTTGCTGCTGGTGACGCCGATGCTGCAGCGTCTCATCCCCGGTCTGCCTGGCTTTAATCTGTTGTCGGCCGGGATCGTGATGGGATTGATGATCATACCCTACATCGCGTCGCTCTCAGAGGACGCGATGCGCGCCGTGCCGCGCGCGCTGCGCGAGGGCTCATTTGCAATGGGTGCGACGCGGCTTGAGACCTCGTTCCGCGTGGTTTTCCCGGCGGCGGCCTCCGGTGTCGCCGGCGCGATCATCCTCGGCATGTCGCGCGCGATCGGGGAGACCATGATTGTCGTCATTGCCGGCGGCCAGCAGCCGGTCATGGTCTATTCGCCCACCCAGCAGGGCGCCACGGTTACCGCCTTTATCGCCCAGGTGGCTCTCGGCGACCTGCCGTTCGGGACGCTTGAGTACAGCAGCATCTTTGCCGCAGGCTTGGCGCTGTTGGTGCTCACGCTCATCTTCAACTTCGTTGCGTTTGGATTGCAGCGGCACTTCCGGGAGGCTTATTGATGGCTGCGATCGACGCCGGTTCTCGGGGCGACATCACCGCGCATCCGCCGGGATTGGGCTTCCGCAAATTCAAGGACAGGAGCTTTGTCATTTGGGGTTTGGTCGCGACTCTGATCGGCCTCAGCACATTGGTGGCGCTGGTTTGGCAACTTGCCAACGATGGTGGACACCGCCTGACGCTCGACTTCTTCACCCGCTTTCCGTCCTCGGCGCCCAGTGAAGCCGGCATTCTTTCGGCGTGGGTAGGCTCGATCCTTGTGATCATTACGACGGCCTTGTTTTCCATCCCGGTTGGCGTGCTTGCGGGACTCTATCTGGAAGAATATGCGCCGAAGAACGCGATCACCAGCGCCATTGAAATCGCGGTGAATAATCTTGCCGGCGTGCCCTCGATCATCTTCGGGCTGCTCGCGGTGGGATTGTTCGTGCAGGTGCTCGACCTTGGGCAATCCATCCTCACTGCAGGCGTCACGCTCTCGCTTTTGATCTTGCCCGTGGTGATCGTGGCGACGCGCGAGGCCGTGCGCGGGGTGCCCCAGGAGATGCGTCAGGGCGCGCTAGCTGTAGGCGCAACTAAATGGCAAACGACGCAACATCACGTCCTGCCCTACGCACTGCCTGGCGTCGTCACCGGAGTCATTATCGGCATCTCGCGGGCGTTGGGGGAGACAGCGCCGCTGATCATGATTGGCGGCCTCACGTTTGTGGCGTTCTTGCCAATAACGCGTCCAGGCGACGCCAAGTTTGAAGTCATTGGCGCAGTGGACGAGTATGGCGGGCCGGTCAATCCAGACGCCACCGAAAGCGTTCGCATCACGCAGGACGGCGTTGTGGTGATGCCGGACTTCACCGAGCTTCCGGTCCAGGCGGGCCAAACGCTTGAGCTGCCGCACGGCGCATCGATCCAAACCACCGCCGATTGGGGTGACGCCGCCGCCTCGTGGCTGCCCAATCACTGGCTCGGTGAAAGCTTCACCGTCATGCCGATCCAGATGTTCAACTGGACGTCGCGCCCGCAGGCGGAGTTCCTCGAAATCGCGGCGGCTGCGGGCCTGGTGCTGCTGGCGATCACGCTGTTGCTCAACGGCAGTGCGATCTGGCTGCGTTACCGCCTCCGCAAACGCATCAAGTGGTGAACTAGCCCCGCGCGGCTTTGCGGACTTCCTTGGCTTCTCGCGCGAGCCGCCGCCGTTCGCGCGCGCGCGCGCGCGCCTCCGCGAGCCGCTTCCAGAATTTCTTCTTTTCCGGCTTCGGCAGCGGTTCAAGGTTGCGGCGGAATTCCTCGGCGCAGGCGCGCCAGGAATAGCGCTCCGCCAACGCGCGCGCGTCCGCGCGATTGAGCGCGAGTGCGTCGAGGCAGGCCTGCTTGAGGTCGGTGTTGACCACGCCCGCGCCAGTGCCGGGCAGAATATCTTTCGGCCCCGGCGCGACAAATCCAGCGACAGGCGTGCCGGTCGCCGCCGCTTCCAGGATCACCAGCCCGAACGTGTCGGTGAAGCTGGGGAACACAAACACGTCAGCATCGGCGTAGTGGCGCGCCAATTCGTCGCCGAACTTCGAGCCGGGGAAATGGGCGCTCGGGTATTTCGCCATGAGTTCGGCGCGCGCCGGCCCGTCGCCGACAACGACTTTCGAGCCGGGCAGGTCGAGCGCCAAAAACGCCTCGATGTTCTTTTCCACCGAGACGCGGCCGACATAGGTGAACACTGGCTTGGCAAGGTCCTTGTAGACGCCGCCGTCGACGCCGCGTTTGCTCGGATGAAACATGTCGACGTCGACACCGCGGCTCCACGGCGCGACGTTCTTGAAGCCGTGCGCATGCAGAACGTCCACCATGGTGGGCGTCGCCACCATCATGCGCCCCGACTTGTCGTGGAAGGCGTGCATGTAGCGATACCCGGCCCACAATGGAATCCAGCTAAAGCGCGCGTGTACGTATTCCGGGAACTGCGTGTGGTAACTCGTCGTGAACGGAAACTTGTGCTTGAGGCAGATCGCCCGAGCATCCCAGCCGAGTGTGCCCTCGGTGGCGATGTGGACCGCGTCGGGCGCAAAGGCGAGGAAGCGGTCTTCAACATCGTCGCGCGCGCCGAGCGCCAGGCGGATTTCCGAATAGGTGATCAGCGGCACCGTCTTGTAGCCGTCAGCCGGGGAGACGACCTCGATCTCGCACCCCATCGCCTGGAGCTCGCGCATGGTGTTGGCCAATGTGCGCACCACGCCGTTCACTTGCGGCTCCCAAGCGTCCGTCACCAGCATGATGCGGGTCGCGAGGGGGTGGCCGTCAGCGGCGCCATCGAGGCTTGCCGCATCTGGCGCGGGGGACGCGGGGGCTTGCGTGCTCACCGGCGTGCTCAACCACGCGAATGCCGCCAGCGCAAGACCCCCGCTTGCTCTCGGCGCCGTAGGCGCGCATGTAACGGCTATGTCGCTAGACTTGGGCCCCGCTCTGGAGATATTGCGCCGCGAGATTCAGGGCCTGGCGGGGGTCTATCTATTTGGTAGCCACGCGACTGGAGCCGAGCGGGCGGGCAGCGATGTCGATCTGGCCATTTTCGCTGGACGCGCCTTGTCGCAAGACAAAGTGCTTGGCGTGCGTGAGAGGGTGTCCGCCGCGCTGCTCCGGGAGGTCGATCTTGTCGACTTGGCTGCGGCGTCCACCATCCTGCAGATGCAAGTCATGCAAGACGGGCGCCTGATCGCAGCCCCAGATGCGCACCGTGTCGGGTTGTTTGAACTGCGCGTGCTGCGTGACTATCGCGACTTGAAAACGCGGCGAGCGGGCATCGAAGCAGATATAGTCAGACGTGGGCGCGTTCATGCCTGATGATGTTATTGTCGGCAAAGCCGCCATCATTGAGCGTTGCATAGCTCGTGCGCGCGAGGAATTGATGGCGAGCGCTGACTTTGCTTCGGATTTCACCCGTCAAGACGCGGCTATTCTCAATATCGAACGCGCTTGCGATGCAAGCATTGATATCGCAGATCGCATCGTACGCTTGCGGGGGCTTGGCGCTCCAGCTTCGTCACGTGATTCCGTGGCCAAATTGGTGCAGGCGGCTATCATCGATCAACATCTGGCTGACCGGCTGATGCGCATGATGGGCTTTCGCAACCTTGCTGTTCATCAATACCACAAGCTCGATCTCGCCATAGTTCGCGCCGTGATCGAGAAAAATCTGGACGATTTGCTGGAATTCACGGCGATTGCGTTACGGTTGCCGGTATAAATTCGAGGACGAACATGCCCGAGCGGGTGGATTGGGACGCGCTCGACGCGCTGAAATATCAGGACGAGGATGCTGCGGTCGCGGCGCTGCTGGCGGCGTCGCCGCTGGACGCTGCTGCGCGCGCGAGCGTGGCCGCAGAAGCGCGCGCGCTGGTCAGCCGGGCGCGCGGGCTGAAGCGCCGCAAGGGCGTGATGGAGAGCTTCCTTGAGGAATTCGGGCTCTCCAACGCCGAGGGCTTGGCGCTGATGTGCCTGGCCGAAGCGCTGTTGCGTGTGCCGGATGCGCAAACCGCAGACAAGCTGATCGCCGAGAAAATCAAGACCGGAAAATGGGGCGAACATCTCGGCAAGTCCGACCATTGGCTGGTCAACGCCGGCACCTGGGGTTTGATGTTGACCGGGCGCATCGTCTCGTTGCCGGAGGAGATGCAAGGCGACGCTGGTCAATTCATGGGCCGCCTTGTCGCGCGCGCCGGAGAGCCGGTCGTGCGCGCCGGCGCCATGCAGGCGATGCGCATTCTCGGTGAGCAATTCGTGCTTGGGCGTACCATCGACGCAGCCTTGAAGCGGGGCGCGGCGATGACGCGCGCTGGGGCGGCGGCCTGTTATTCGTTCGACATGCTCGGCGAAGGCGCGCGCACCAACGAGGACGCCGAGCGCTATCTGCGGAGTTATTCTGCCGCCGTGGCTGCGGTGGGCGCAGCTTCCGAGGGTGCCGGGCCGCACGCCTCCTCCGGTGTTTCGGTGAAGCTCTCGGCGCTGCATCCGCGCTATGAGGCGCGCCAAGAAAAGCGGGTGTTCGCCGAACTTTATCCACGCATGCTGCAGCTGGCGGAGGCTGCGAAGCGTTGCAACATCGGGCTGACGTTTGACGCAGAAGAAGCTGACCGTCTCGTGATTTCCTTGAAGCTGTTTGAGCGCTTGGCGCTTGAGCCTTCACTCCAGGGCTGGGAGGGTTTGGGCCTTGCGGTACAGGCTTACCAGAAACGCGCGCGCGCCCTGATTGAACGCTTGGCCACGCTGGCGCGGCGGCGGCGCACGCCGATCCAGGTGCGCCTGGTGAAGGGCGCTTACTGGGACGGTGAGATCAAGCGCGCGCAAATCATGGGGCGTCCAGATTTTCCGGTGTTCACCACCAAGGCCGCCACCGACGTGCATTACCTCGCCTGCGCGCGCGATCTTATCGCGGCGGGCGACGCGATCTTTCCGCAATTCGCCACCCACAACGCCCATACTGTCGCCGCTGTGCGGCGTATGGCGCAGAGCGCGGGTCGCGATGCCTATGAGTTTCAGCGCCTGCACGGCATGGGCGAGGCGCTCTATCTGGCGCTTGATCCTCCCGCGCCGGTGCGTGTCTACGCGCCGGTGGGAGGGCACGAAGATCTGCTGCCGTATCTGGTGCGGCGTTTGCTGGAGAACGGCGCCAACACCTCGTTCGTGCACTCGTTCCTCGATGATGACGTCTCGCCGGAAATTGTCGCTGCCGATCCAATCACCACGCTCGAAGCAGACCCGCGCCGTCACCGTAGGCTGCCGCCGCCGCCACAATTGTTCGGCGCCAGTAGGCGCAATTCGAGCGGGCGCGATTTGAGCATTGCCAGCGAGCGGGCAGCGCTTCTTTGCTCCTCCCCCCTTGCGGGGGAGGTGGCAAGCGAATGCGAGCTGGAGGGGGGGCGTGCAGGATATGGCGGAAGCGGCAGTGGCGCGGTTCCTTCTGTGCGCCCCCCCTCCAGCTCGCATTCGCNNCCCTCCGACCGCTTCGCGGCCACCTCCCCCGCAAGGGGGGAGGATTCCGTTGGTGTTGCTCTCGCTGCTTTTCCCGCCTGGGACGCCCTTGGCGGCGCGGAGCGTGGGCGCATTCTCCGTGCGATGGGAGATACGCTAGAGGCCAACCATGACGCGTTTGTCGCGCTGCTTGCGAGCGAGGCGCGGCGTACGTTGCAGGATGGCATCGACGAAGTACGCGAGGCGGTCGACTTTTGTCGCTATTACGCTGCCGAGGCGGAACGTTTGTTTGCCGCACCAATCGCTTTGCCCTCGCCAGCGGGTGAGACCGATCATCTCGAATTGCACGGGCGCGGCGTGTTTGTGTGCATCAGCCCTTGGAATTTCCCACTGGCGATTTTCGTCGGCCAGATCGCCGCGGCGCTGGCGGCTGGCAATACGGTGGTCGCCAAAGCCGCGGAGCAAACGCCGCTGATCGCGGCGGAAGCCGTTGGTCTATTTCGCGTAGCGGGGCTGCCTGAGGATGTGTTGCAGCTTGTGATCGGCGCCGGCGATGTTGGCGCGGCGCTGGTGGCTGATCCGCGCATCGGGGGCGTCGCGTTCACGGGCTCAACCGAGGTCGCGCGCCTGATCAATCGCAGCCTCGCCGCCAAGGATGGCCCGATCGTGCCGCTGATCGCCGAAACCGGCGGCCTCAACGGCATGTTCTGCGACACCACTGCGCAGAAAGAGCAAATTGTCGACGATGTGATCGCCTCCGCGTTTCAGTCCGCAGGTCAGCGTTGCTCCAGCTTGCGCTTGCTGTTCCTGCCGCACGACACCGCCGACGGCATACTCGAAACGCTGCTCGGCGCCATGGATTGCCTCGTCGTCGGCGATCCCGCCGATCCATTCACGGATGTGGGGCCGATCATCGACGCCGAGGCCAAGGGCAATTTGGATTGGCACTTGGATCGCATGGGCAAAGAAGCGAAAGTGCTAAAACAGCTTGATGTCACCACGCGCGTCGGCAATTTCTTCGGCCCGGCAGTGGTGGAGCTTTCGAGTCTCGCGCAAATCGACAAGGAAGTATTTGGCCCCATCCTGCACATCATCCGCTACGATCCGGCGAAAATCGCCGAGGTCGGCGCGCAGCTCGCCGCTAAGGGTTATGGCCTCACACTTGGCGTGCATTCGCGGTTGGAGAGCTTTGCGCATGCGGTGATGGCGGCGGTTCCAGCCGGCAATGTGTACGTGAACCGCACCATCGTCGGCGCTGTCGTCGGCGTGCAACCGTTCGGCGGCTCGGGGTTATCGGGCACCGGCCCGAAGGCTGGCGGCCCGTTTTATCTGCCGCGCTTCGCCGAGGAGCGCGCCATCAGCGTAAACATCGCCGCCCAAGGCGGTGATCCGCATTTGCTGAATTTGTGAGTCGCAACGACAGTCGAAAGACCCCTGCCTTGCCCAATGCGCCTGCTTCACCCTAGATCAGCCCCCATGTGCCATGACAACGTTACGCCGTTTCGCCCGCGCCCCAAGCCGGTGCAGCCGCAAAAGAGCGGAGGGCTTGGCTTTAATACCCACCGCGGCAAAGCGGTGCTGGTGCAGGGCTTGGCGCTGGCGGCGTTTGCGCTGAATTGGTTCCTGCCCCAGCCGCCGCTGTCGCTCCTCGGCATGGCTGTCGGCATAGCCGGCGCTGTGTTGGCTTATTCCAATCGCGGTGAGGGCATGCCGTGGGCGGCGACGCACCATGAGCACGCGTTGCGCACTTTGATCATCGGCTATTCCATCTGGGTGCTGGGGAGCCTGCTGACGTATGTCAGCCCGTTCTTGGCTTTGGCGACTTGGTTCACGCACTTGGCCGTCGCCGTTTGGGCAGGTTTGCGCGCGAGCATTGCGCTGGTGCTGGCGCTGCTGCGCAGGCCTGTCCCCAATCCGCGCGGGGCGTTTGTGTAACGCCTTCTCCTACACTGCTGCCGGGATACGCCAATCCAACCGGCGGCGATAGACGTAGGCGGCGAGGATGATCGCGAGGAATATCACGCCGCTGACGATCGGCGCGGCGAACGGATAGTCATTGCGGATTTCCATTGGCAGGCGCCGAGGCACGAAGTTCGAGAGTCCGTGCAAAAGTCCGGCGACAAAAATGCCGATAGCCCATCCTTTCAATCTGCCGCCGGCCATTCTGGCGGTGGCGACGCACACCATGCTTAGTGCAATGTGGCCGACGACGCCCCTGATGTCGAACAAGAGGCCCGCGAGTGGCGAGATGCCGTCGGGCACGCGGTTCACGGTCAGCCCCCAGCGCTCGAGCAAGCCGAACACGCCGGCGGTGGCCGCAGTCAGCCAGAACCAGGAGAAGCGGCTGGCGGCAGGTCTAGAGAGCGCAATCCCGCACGCTTTGCCCGTTTCTTCCGCGATGCCCGCCGCGAAGAGCCAAAATAGGGCCGCGATAAAGCGCGACACGCCAATCGTATCGCCGGCAAGAGAGAGCACCCCAGGATGCAGGACAAGCACCAGCGCAATTTCGACCAAGTACATCCCGCCAATGCCAATGCACCAACGAAAAAGGCTCTGCGACAATGTCAATGCTGTGCTTCCATAGGACTTACGCGGCGGTTATCTCTTCTCGCACGCGCCGAGAGTCCGCAAGGATCTGAATGGCGTTTTGATCAATTGCCGAGCATTCCGTCGCCTCCTCCGCCACCACCGGGACCGCCCCCGCCGATGATCGTGAAGTTGCCGTTCCAGAAGGAATAGGTCACGCTGTCAAACTCCCAATAGACGGGAACGCCGCCGCCTGAGCCTGGTAGGGGTGTCTGGGTCCCGCTTCCATTGCCGCCATCCATGAAGGAATCGTTGTTGGGGTTGCCGTCGAAGAGTTCCCCGATGTCTTCCATAAACTCCCATAATATGTTTTGCCTGAGGATTTCGCCGCGTTCTTCCGCCGCTTGTCCCAAGGCGATCTCGGGATGGTCTATTATCTCTTGGTGCGCTTCGTCGAATTGGTCATAGTCACCATCGCCGTCATGATCGATGCCTGTTGGGCTTGTTGGCATGGCACGCCTCACTCTCTGCACGCTCAAGCCAGTGGGGCTGAGCTAACGGCGCCACGAGAGCACAATTCGTTTGGGGGGGGGGCAATGAGTGAAATTCTAAAGAATTGGCAAAGCGGCGCGATGGAGTAGTTGGCTCCATCAACGCGTTGCGCGCTTCGCGAGTTGTCTTAGTCCAGAATACCGCACCCGTAGCCATCTTCGAACGCCGCTTCTGCGCTGACCGCGCCGAACAAAACGCTGGCGTGCACGCGCTCGCCATCTGGCGTGACGTTGAGTTGGCCGCGTGCGTCGGCGGGGAAATCCGCCAGACAGGACTCAAGCGCGCGCCCAGCCACATGTAAGCACGAGCATGTTTGTTTGGCGGCGTAGCCGGTGGCGATGCGCGCGTAGGCGACATCGTCCTGCAGCGACCATGCCGCGCCCGCGACCGCCGCCACGATCACGCCCAGGACCCCGAGCCAAATCCAGCGTTTGCGTGACACCGGCGCCTCCCCCTATGTTCAGGGTCAAGCATAGCGAAGGCTGGGGTGGACGTCATGCTGCGCAGAACGATTTTGACATTGGTTTTGGCTCTCGCTGCGGCAGGCGCCGCGCGGGCGCAGCCGCAACCGCTGGCGCCGCTGCCGCCGCAGCCGGCGGGCTTGGCTTGGCCAACGGGCGCGTGGGCGGAAGCGCCTTTGCCGGCTGACGTGGACCGCGCCGCGTTCGATCTCGCAATCACCGAGGCGTTTGCGGGCCTGCACGAGCAGATGGGCGAGACCCGCGCGGTGTTGATCGTGCAGGGCGGGCGGGTCGTGTTTGAACGCTACGCTGATGGTTATGGCCGCGATGGCCGGCTTGTCTCCTGGTCGATGGCCAAATCGGTGACGCATGCGCTGGTGGGCGCGGCGGTGCTGCAGGGGCGCGTCGCCATCGATACGCCGATGGGCAGTCCGCATTGGCGCGCGGGCGACCGCCGCGCGTCGATTTCTTGGCGTCAGTGGCTGAACATGGTCGACGGCCAAGATTACACCGAGATCGGCGCCAGCAGCATTCTCACCAACGATGTCACGCACATGCTCTATGGCGAGGGCAGGGGCGACACGGCGCGCTTCGCGGCTAGCCTGCCGATCATCCACGATCCGGGAACGCACTGGAACTACAATTCCGCCGGCACGATCCTGGTCGCGGATGCACTGACGCGCGCGATCGTCCTTGATCCACGCGATCCGATTGATCGACGCGGTCGCATGCGCGCTTGGATGGACAGCTCGTTGTTTGGCGTCATCGGCATGCACCCCGTGGTCGAGTTCGATCCGGGCGGGCTCTTTTACGGCAGCGCCCTGGTCTGGGCGAGCGCGCGCGATTTCGCGCGGTTTGGCTATCTCTACCTGCGCGACGGCGTATGGGATGGGACGCGCGTGCTCCCGGAGGGCTGGGTCGATTTCGCGCGTACGCGCGGTCCCGATCCCGACACTGACATTTATGGCGCCCATTGGTGGCTGACGCCGGCGCACGGGACGGGTGCGCCGATGCGTTCACTGATTGTGGATGAAGCGATGGCCGACGCGTTCTCGGCGCAAGGCCACGAAGGGCAGATCATTGTCGTCGTGCCGTCCAAGGATTTGGTGATGGTGCGCCTTGGCCTGTTTCACGGCGGGACCGAAGCATGGGATGCGTTGGGCGATTGGTCGACACGCCTCATCGGCGCGTTCGGGAACCGGACCCCGCAGTAAAGAGAGGAGGCGGCGATGTCGCAAACGGAAGGTCGAGAGGTAAAGGGCCAATGCGTCCGTCTGTTGCGGGAGGCTGGCTTTGCTTTGCTCGCCAATGAATTGGAGTTCGGTTCATTGGCCGGGCTGAGCAAGGATGAGCCGTTCTTCTTGCTTTGCGGGCGCGACCGGCTTGCGCCGACGGCGATCAAGGCGTGGATCGAAGCGGCGCGGATGTCCAACGTGCCCGATCACAAACTGGAATCCGCACACGCAACCATTGAGGCGATCGTGGGCTGGCCAGGCGACCGGCACTACCCAGATTAGTCAGTCCGTCGCTCTGATAGCGTCATGGATGCGGTCAAGCTGTCCATAGAGGGCCTCGCGCACATCGCGGTCGCCCGCGCGGCCCAAGGCCGAGGCGATGTTGGTGAGGAGTTGGGCGACCTCAGGTTCGCGATGGGCCGTCGCCAGCAGCGCTACGGCGCGCGTCCGGGCCATAAAATCCTGCATGCCTGAGGGGCCATGGGCTTCGAGCACGCGCATTCTGAGCTGACGCAAAGCGGTGCGCAGAGCAGGCGGGCGGCTGGCGCAATCCTCCCGCCGGCGCTCAAGCATCCGTTTCCCCCGTCCTTGCCGGCGATCGGGGCCGAAATAGCCTTGATAGTCGACCCACTGCATAACTTGCTGCCTGCCAGGCCTCCGTAACCATGAGGCATACGCCGTGTTAGTTTCAGAACGGTTCATTACGGGCGGTTATCAATAACGGGCGGTAACGTTTTTCCCGCACGCCAGGCCCAGCATCGCCCTGACATCGCCGGGTGTTTTGCCGGCCTCGCGCAGCGTACGCAGGGTCGCCGTATGATCGCGCTTGGCCAGCCGCTTGCCGTGCGCATCCAGCACCAGAGCGTGGTGGCGATAGGCCGGATGCGGCAATCCCAGCAGTTTTTGCAGCAGCACGTGCAAGTGGGCGGCGTCGCGCAGATCTTCGCCGCGGATCACGTGGGTCACGCCCTGCAGCGCGTCGTCCCACACCGAGGCAAGGTGGTAGCTCGCCGGAAACGCTTTGCGCGCGACGATGGCGTCGCCCAAGCGGGCGGGGTCAGCTTTTTGGCGTGCTCCGTCCGCTTCGAAACTGAGATCGTCCCACGCCGCCCCCAATACCTCGCGGCAACGGTCAAGCCAAAGCCGCCAGGCAAACGCTTCACCCGCAGCTAGCCGCGCCGCCTCTTCTTCGCGCGCGAGCGGCGCGGCGCGGACAATCTCTGTGGGCGCGTGCGGGGCGTGGGAGATACCCGCCAAAAGCTCTTTGCGCGTGCGAAAACAGCGATAAACCAGGCCGCGGTCGATCAGCGGTTCCAGGGCGCGCTCATACGCGCCCATGTGCGCGGATTGGCGTCGCACCGGCGCTTCCCAGTCAAGCCCCAGCCAGGCCAAGTCTTCGTAAATCGCGGCCTCAAACTCCGGTCGGCAACGGGAAGCGTCGAGATCTTCGATCCGCAACACAAACCTGCCGCCAGCGTCGCGCGCCGCCTCGAACGCGCTCAGCGCCGAAAAAGCGTGGCCTAGATGGAGATCCCCCGTAGGCGAGGGCGCGAAGCGCGTGGTGAAGCTCATGGGGCTGCAAGGCTATCGTCCGGCGCGCCAAGCCGCTAGTTAGGCGACATGACTCTCTTTCTTGAAGGCCCACGTTTGCCTCCAAAACGTGGCGGAAAGCCGGACGCCCTAGTCGTGCTGTTGCACGGCTATGGCTCCAATGGGGCCGACCTCATCGGCCTGGCGCCGCATTGGCAGACGGCGTTGCCGGGGGCGGCGTTCATAGCGCCCAACGCCATCGAGCCGGTTGCCCAGGCCCCCGGCGGCTACCAATGGTTTCCGATCTCGAACCTCGACCCGCAGCGCATGGAGCAGGGCGCGCGCCAAGCCGCTCAATCGGTCGATCGCTTTCTCGATCGTGAACTTGATCGCACTGGCCTCGACGCCAGCCGCTTGGCGCTGGTGGGGTTCAGCCAAGGCACGATGATGGCGCTGCACGTGGGGCTGCGGCGTGAGCGGCAGATCGCGGCTATCGTGGGCTTTTCCGGCGTGCTGGTGGGCGGGAAGAAGCTAAAGGACGAAATCAGGACCAAGCCGCCAGTGCTGCTTATCCACGGCGACCGTGACCCCACTATCCCGATACCGGCAATGTTCGACTCAGCCGAGGCGCTGGCGGTCGCCGGGCATGGGGCGCAATGGCATGTCTCCTACGGTGTGCCGCATTCGATTGGACCAGATGGCCTCGATCTGGGGGGCGCGTTTTTAGCTATGTATCTGAAAAAACAGAAGATCATTTCGGCAAGCTGAGGCTTCCGGGCCACGGCGCACGGCTGTCACGAAGGCGTCGCGGCGAATCAGCTATGGCTCTCTGGCGCTGTGCTATAGTGCGGGCGCGAAGGGAGTGCTCGTCTTCAGTCCAACGACTTTGGCCCCCGATCATCGTTTGCTGCGGCAGCTCAGGAGCTGCCAGCGATGAATGTTTCCGGCGCTCCCTTGGCGGGTTTTCCGGCGCTGGTGCTGAACGCCGATTTTCGCCCGCTTTCCTATTATCCGCTCTCGATCTGGCCGTGGCAGGAAGTGGTAAAGGCGGTGTTTCTTGAGCGCGTGGATGTCGTCGCCCATTACGACAAAGTGATCCATTCGCCGTCGTTCGAGATGAAGCTGCCCTCGGTCATTTCGCTGCGCGATTATGTCGCCCAGGATCGCCCACCCGCGTTCACGCGCTTCAATGTGTTCCTGCGCGATGGCTTCCTCTGCCAATATTGCGGCTGCGACGACGACCTTACCTTTGACCATCTGGTGCCGCGCTCAAAGGGCGGGCGCACCACGTGGGAGAATATCGTCACCGCGTGCGCGCCGTGCAATCTACGCAAGGGCGGCAAGTATGCGCGGCACGCATCGATGCGGCCGTATCGGCGCCCCCGCCGGCCAACCATGCACGAACTGCAACATGTCGGTCGGCGCTTCCCGCCGCACCATTTGCACGAAAGCTGGATGGATTATTTGTACTGGGATGTCGAACTGGACGCCTAAAGCAACGGACTTTAAATTCGCCTCAGTTTGGTGGCGATCGCGGAGCGAATTTAAAGTCCAGAAGTTGCTTTAGAAACTTTTGAATCTAAAGCGTCTTCTTGGACTTAAATGCGACGACCCAAGCCGTGAGTCGCATTTAAGTCCAGACGCTTTAGTTCGTGGCTTCCGTCACGCCGCCTTCAATGGTGTTGAACAGGGCGGTCACTTCATCGGCCATCAGCGAAAGCCCGCCAATGATGGCGACGCTGATCAGCACGGCGATCAGCGAGTGCTCGATGGCGGTTGAGCCTCGCTCGTCGCGAAGGAAACGTTTCATCATTGGGCTGCGTCCCGTGCGATGAGGCGCTCGACCAACACCGCGTCTGCCGGCGGCATCGCATAGTCGCGCAATTCGCACGCGCGCACCCAGGCGAGCGCTTGCGCGTCGTTGGGCGTGGGCTCGCCTTTCCAGCGCGCGATCACGTAAAGCGGCATCAGCAAGTGGAAATCCGGGTAGGCGTGCGAAGCGAACGCGAACGGGTCGAGGCAATCTGGTTCAACGGTCACGTCCAGCTCCTCCTTCAATTCGCGCATCAAGGCCGCCTCCGGCGACTCGCCGGGCTCGACCTTGCCGCCAGGAAATTCCCAAAGGCCGCCGAGCTGCTTATGCGCCGGCCGCTGCGCAATCAGCACGCGGCCTTCGCCATCAACCAACGCGGCCGCGACCACCAAAAGCAGGCGCCGCGAAGGGGAAGCATCGCCGATTTGCATGAAGAAGCCGTGTGCCCGAATGGTTGAGGATTGTTAACCCTCCTTGCTGTCGGAGGGGCGGGCAAGCTCTCGTGAGCGAGCTTGCGCTCATAATTAAACTAAGCTAATTAGACTAAGTCTATAAGGACCGTCCCCATGCGCACCGTCAATATGCACGAGGCCAAGACTCACCTGTCCCGCTTGGTCGAACAGGCGGCCAAGGGAGAGGCCTTCATCATCGCCAAAGCCGGAAAGCCGCTGGTGAAGGTGAGCGCGCTCGACGCTGCCGAGACGCGTGCCCAGAGCCGCCTTGGCTTCCTAACGGGCGAGTTCAAGGTGCCCGACGATTTTGACACCATGGGCCAGGAAGAGATCATCGCGATGTTCGAAGGCGAAGAATGAGCATGCTCGTTGACACGAGCGTTCTCCTTTGGTCGGCGCACGCGCCTCAAAGGCTTTCTCGAACAACGCAGCGTTTGCTCGACGACCCCAAGACAATCGTTTGGTTCAGCGTCGTCAATATCTGGGAAGTGGCGATCAAGCGCGCGCTTCGCCGCGCCGACTTCGATGTAGATCCGGGCCGGCTGCGCCGCGGGCTGATGGAAAATGGCTGGCGTGAGCTTCAGGTGAGTGGCGAACATGCGCTCGCCGTGCAAGATTTGCCGCTCCTCCATAAAGACCCGTTCGACCGCATGTTGCTGGCGCAGGCCGGTGTCGAGGGCTTCACGTTGGTCACGTCGGATGAGATTGTGGCGCAATATCCAGGACGCGTTCGCAAAGTTTAATCGCGGCCCCCAGTCCTAGTGCAGCTTCAATCTTGGCCGGATGACGGAATTGACGTGGCCGATGGCGATTAGCGCCAGGCCGCGCAGCCAGCCATGGATGGCGAGCAGGTGCATCTGGTAGAGCGACACATAAACCAGCCGCGCCAACCGGCCCTCGATCGCCAGCTTGCCGCCGATCAAGCCGCCCATCAGTGAACCAACGGTGGAATAAGTGCTCAGCGACACCAGCGAGCCAAAGTCACGATAGACGAAATGCGCGAGCGGGCGCTCCTCGATCATGGCGCACAGATTGGCGAACACGGTGTCGGCCATCTGGTGGGCGGCTTGGGCGCGCGGCGGCACAGGGCGCTTGCTACCCACTTGCGGGCAGGCGCAGCAATCGCCGAGCGCGAAGATATTGCCATCGCGCGTTGTTTGCAACGTTTCGCGAACGACCAATTGGTTCGCGGAATTGGTTTCGAGCCCAGCGATGTCCTTCAGGAAATCCGCGCCCTTCACACCTGCCGCCCATACCCGCAAATCCGCCGGGATCGTCTCGCCGCCGGCAGTGATGACGCCAATTGCCGTCACTTCCGCCACGCGCGCGCCGGTCAGCACCCGCACGCCGAGCGCATCGAGTTCTTCGCGCGCGGCCTCCGCCAGTTTTTCCGGCAAGGCGGGGAGGATGCGCGGCCCGGCCTCGATCAATGTTATCTCCAACCGGCTTTCGTCGAACACTTCGAGTCCGTAATGGCGCAAGCCCGCCGCCGCATTGTACAATTCCGCCGCCAACTCCACGCCAGTCGCGCCGCCGCCGACGATGGCGATGCGCACATGCGCGTCGCTCGCGGGATCGGCGCTCATCTGGCGTGACACGCGCAGGCATTGGTTGAGCAATTTCAAGCGAAAGCGATCGGCTTGGTCGCGGTCGTCAAGGAAGATGCAATTCCTGTCGGCGCCGGGCGTGTTGTAGGCGTTGGTCACCGAGCCGATGGCGACGACGAGGTAGTCGTAGCGGATGGATTGGCGGCCAATGATTTCGTCGCCTTCTTCATCCAGCAGCGGCGCGACGATGATCTGACGCGCCGCGCGGTCGATGTTTTCCAGCCGCCCCATGAAGAAGCGATAGCCCCAGCGGTGGCCGTGGCTGCGATAGCCGACCTCGTCGAGATTGGCATCGAGCGAGCCCGCCGCCACTTCGTGCAGCAGTGGCTTCCACACATGGGTGCGGTGCGACTCCACCAGAATGATGTCGAAATGCTTGCGCCGAAACTTGGCCCCGAGCTTGCGCGCAAGCTCCAGCCCGCCCGCGCCCCCGCCAACCACAACGATTTGCGTTTTCTTGCTCACGGGCGTGATTTGTTACATCGCAAGCGACGCCGCAAGCGTTATGTATGGGCCGGTGTTATTGCAGCGCGCACGCCGCGCTTGGCGCCGGGCGTAGCAGCATCACGCGATTGTCGCGAAGCGCGAGGTCCGGGCTGAAATCCTCCATGCCTTCCACTTGCATGCGTGCGAGCCGGATGCGGAGGCCTTCGCCACTGCGCTCGATGGTAAAGGCGCCGCCGTCGGATTCGATGTCGCACGCCGCGAGATCGCCGCGCGGTTCGCAAATCCCCACACCTGAAAAGGCGTCGCCGCTGCCGACGACGCGGAACCCGAACGCTACATTGTAGTGATCGCGTCCTTGCGTCTCGCGCCAGTCTGGCCCTGGATCGCCGAGATGGAAGTGCGTCACGGTCTGATCGGGGTGGCCGCTCAAGTGCGCCGCATCATAGTCGCGCGCGAAACAAGCGCCGCTTTGCGTCAGCGCATCGTAAAGTGTCTGCGCCCGCGCGGTGCAGCCGGCGGTCATCGCAATCGCGAGCCCGGCGGCGATGAGAATGGTGCGGCGTTGGGACATGCGGCGAGCCTCCTGTCGCAAGATGCCAGCACGCCCGCGCGCTTGGCAAGCGTGCTTTCGGAGCTTGGTTGTGGCATGATGCGCGTCGCCGCAATTGCTATGGGCCGCAGGGGGGGCTGGCGATGGACTTTTTAGCACTCGGCCTGCTCGTTGCGGCGCTGTTGGTATTCTTGCTCAGCACCAAGCAGTTCGAGCTGTGGGTAAGGGTGCTGATTTGGCTCGGCGGCGTCGGGCTGCTGGTTGCGGCGAGCGCAAGTGCGTTGCAGCTTGATGGCCACTACGGAATGCTGCGGGCCATCTCTGATTTGTTTTCTCACTGGCAAAGACCATCGGAGAGCGTCATCGCGAGTGCGATCAATGGAAACTCGCCAAACGTTCGCCAGTATTTGGCGCCGGTACTAGATTTCGCCATCGCCGTTGGCGGAGCGCTCGCACTGATAGTGCTATTTGCCTTAACGCCCGGCGAGAAGGCGGAAAAGGCGGTGCGCCCGTGGTTGCACGGGCTGATCGGCGTGATCGTTGGCGGCGTCGCGACCTTGGCCGTTGTTGCAGTGGGACTGGGGGGTCATCAAAATCGCAACGTCTTTGTCGCAGCTGGCGGCGAGATTGAAGTGATCGATGGCGACACGTTGCGTATGGGTGAGGTCTCGCTGCGCCTTTTCGGAATTGACGCTTTCGAGCGACGTCAGACCTGCTTAGGCAACCCGGAGTGTGGGGCAGCGGCGCGGAATTTATTGTTGGAGCTGATCGCTCAGCGTCTTGTCCTCTGCAGGCGTGTGCCTGGAGAACGTGACCCTTACGGTCGCCCCATCGTGCGATGCGAGGTGCGTGGCAACGGAAATCCGATCCAGATCAACGAAGAAATGCTTGCACACAACTTCGCTATTCGTCGTGGGGAGGATGGTGAGACTATCGGCGATACCTCAGACTTGGACGTTTGCACGCTTAGTCCTAGCGTCTGGCGCGGCGGTGGCGCTGTTGTTGACGCGTTTAAGAACGAAGGCGTCGTGCCCGAGGCTCGAAGTGACTGGATCGGAGATTGCGACGTTCGCGCTAACTCCGATAATCGCCGTTGATCTCGACGTAGCGTTTGGTCAAGTCGCACGTGTACATACGGGCGGCGCCTGGGCCAGAACCCACGACCACTGCAATTTCCAGTTCCGCGCGTTTCATGTAGGCGCTTATCGCGGCTTCGTCGTACCCGGGCGCGACCACGCCGTCTCTTGCCGCCCACAAGTCGCCGAAGCGCACCGAGAGCATCTCGCGCTGGATCGGTTCGTCGGCGCGCCCAACAGCGGCGACGATGCGGCCCCAGTTGGGGTCTTCGCCGGCGATGGCGGTTTTCACCAGCGGGCTTTCACAGATTGTCCGCGCTATTTTTTTCGCCGACGCATCGCTCACCGCGCCGCTCACGCGCAACGTCACCAGCTTGGTTGCGCCCTCGCCATCACGTACGATTTGGATCGCCAAATCCGCCAGCACACCCGACAGCGCGGCGCGGAATGCGGCGAGACGCGGATCGCCCGCGTTGGTGATCGGCGCCGCGCGCGCCTTGCCGGTAGCAAACAGCAGCACGCAATCATTGGTCGAGCGGTCGCCATCGACAGTGATGGAATTGAAGCTGGATTCAGTCTCAGCGCGTAAAAGCGCCTCCAGAACCGGCGCCGGGAGCGCCGCGTCGGTGAACACGAACGCCAGCATCGTCGCCATGTTCGGCGCGATCATGCCCGAGCCTTTGGCGATGCCCGCGATCGACACACCCGCGCCGCCGAGTTCACACGTTGCGCCGGCGCCCTTTGGAAACGTATCGGTGGTGGAGATGGCCTGCGCCGCTTGGCGCCAGTCCACCGCGCCCAGCTCCATCGCCGGCAGCGCGCGCGCGATTTTGTCGGCGTCGAGCAGCACGCCGATCACGCCGGTAGAGGCCGCGAGCATTCCGGGCGTTTCCAATCCGAGTTTCAAACCGGCGGCTTGCAGCGAACGCTTGCAAGCCGCCTCGCCAGCGGGGCCGGTGAACGAATTGGCGCAGCCGGCATTGACCAGCAGCCCGCGCGTTGCTCCGCCTGACGCCGCCAACGCCTGCTTGCACCAATCGGTGGGCGCCGAGCCCACCGCGTTGGTGGTGAACACGCCAGCGGCTGTGGTCCCCGGCGCGCAGCGCACCAATAACAGGTCGGGCCGGTCGTGTTTGTAGAAGCCTGCGCGACCGATGGCGGCTTCAAGCCCGGCGATGGCGGGAAGGTCAGGAAATTTGTCAGGCGCCAGCGGTGAAACCGGCTGCGTCATTGCGCCGGGCCTTCGCCTTCGACCGCAGCAGGCGGTGGCGTTTGCTGTTGCGCCGCCGGCGCGCTGGGGACGCCCGACGGCCCCATCGGGAACGGAAAGGGGGGAGCATCCTCGCTGGGCGGGCTCGCAATATTTGGCGTTGGCCGCGCTGGGCGCGCCGGCGCGGGCGCGGCGTCGGCTGGCGCGGTGACTTCGCCCCCTGGCTCTAGTGTCTCCTCCGGTTCGCGCAGGCGCTCGACGCGGGCGTCGCGCGCCAGCCGCTCGTTCAGCTGGGTGATCTCCTGGTAGCGCAGCCAGTCGACAATTCGCGGGCGCAGTGTTTCCAGGCTCGGCACGCCGACGGCGCGGCGGTCCTCGATGCGGAACATATGCCAGCCGGCCCCGAGTTGCAGGGGACCTAGCAGATCGCCGACCGCGCCGCGCTCGACGGCTTGGCGGACAGCCGGCAACAGGTCGCTGATCGCCGCGAAACCAAGGTCGCCGCCATCAGGCGCGGTGTCGCGCTCGGTGGATAACTCGAACGCCAAGGCTTCAAATCGTTCGCCTTGGTCGAGCCTTCTTTTTGCCGCGTCGGCGGCTTCACGTGTTTCAAACTGGATATGCCGCAGATGGATCTCTTCGCCCTGGCCCAGCCGAGATGTATTCTCACGGTAGAGCCGCTCGACCGCCTCGGGGTCGACGGCGTGCTGGTCGAGCTCTTCGTAGATGGCGTTGGCGAGCACGCGCTCGCGCGCGTTTTCGAGCTGCCGGCGCACGTCGGCCTCGCGGTCAAACCCGCGCGCTTCCGCTTCCATCGCGAACAGGCGCACTTCGATCAGCTCTTCGAGCGCGAGGTAGAAGGCGTCGGAATTGGCGTCGAGATCCTCGGCTTCTTCAAGCCAGCCTCGGCCAACGGCGTGTGCGCGCACGTCCTCGACGTAGATCGGGCGCCCGTTCACGGTGGCGGCCACTATCGGATTGCGGATGGCGTCGCCATCGCTGCCGGAATCGCGTCCCAGTCCGCATCCGGCCAAGGCGAGGGCGGCGGCAAAGACAGCGGCCTTGGCGAAGGTTTTTTGCGAAAGGCGGGACGTCAAGAACATGCGTTCTGCTTTCTTGTCATGGGCTGGCGCAAGGGTTGCGCTGCGGCGTTGGCCCAGGTGGTCGCATTGACACCGCCTGGGGGCGCTCTTAAGTCTCGCAGGCGCACGTGTCGAGAGTGTTTTCGCACGCGGGCGCACGCTGGGAAGTCACAAAAAAGCCAACAAGCTCAACGTTTTCGACGCTTTGCTCCGCGCCCGCAGACCAAGGCGCTTCGGATATTAGATCGCGCTCATGCTTAACCTCGCCAGGCAGATTTTCGGCTCCGTGAACGAACGCAAGGTGCGGGTGCTCCGGCCCATGGTACAGCGCATCAACGCGCTGGAGCCCACCTTTGAGGCGTTGTCGGACGAAGCGCTCCGCAATAAGACCAGCGAGTACCGTCACCGTCTCGCGCGCGGGGGCAAGATCGAGGAAGTTCTGCCTGAGGCGTTCGCCACGGTGCGCGAAGCGTCCAAGCGCACGCTCGGCATGCGCCATTTCGATGTGCAGCTGCTGGGCGGCATGATGCTGCACCATGGCAACATCGCTGAAATGCGCACCGGCGAAGGCAAAACGCTGGTCGCCACGCTGCCAGTGTACCTGAACGCGCTGGAGAGCCGCGGCGTTCACGTCATTACCGTCAACGATTACCTCGCTAAGCGCGACTCCGATTGGATGGGCCAAGTCTATCGCTTCCTTGGGCTTTCGGTCGGGGTTATCGTGCACGGCCTCTACGACAACGAGCGCCGCCAAGCCTACGCCGCCGACGTGACCTATGGCACCAACAACGAATTCGGCTTCGACTATCTGCGCGACAACATGAAATATTCGCTCGGCGAGATGGTGCAGCGCGGACACCGCTTCGCCATTGTCGACGAAGTGGATTCGATCCTTATCGATGAGGCGCGCACGCCGCTGATCATTTCCGGCCCCACCGAGGATCGCAGCGATTTCTACAAATCGATGGACGCGCTGATCCCGCTGCTCAGCCCCGAAGATTTCGAGCACGACGAGAAACAGCGCTCGGTCACCTACACTGAGGTCGGCTCCGAACGCATAGAGGAGATGTTGGTCGAACGCGGCTTATTGCAGGGCTCGATGTACGAGCCGGCGAACATTTCCATCGTCCACCACGCCAGCCAAGCGTTGCGCGCGCACAAATTGTTCCAGCGCGATAAGGATTACATCGTCAAGGACAACGAGGTGATCCTGATCGATGAGTTCACCGGACGCATGATGCATGGCCGGCGCATGTCGGAAGGCCTGCACCAGGCGATCGAAGCCAAGGAAGGCGTCAAGGTCCAGCCCGAGAACCAGACCCTCGCCTCGATCACCTTCCAGAATTATTTCCGCCTCTATGACAAGCTCGCCGGCATGACCGGCACCGCCTCCACTGAGGCGACCGAGTTTGGCGACATCTACAAGCTCGACGTGGTTGAGATCCCGACCAACCGTCCCGTAAAACGTCAGGACGACGACGACGAGGTTTATCGGACGGCGAAGGAAAAGTTCACCGCCATTATCGCCGACATTGAAGAGACTCACCGCAAGCAGCAGCCGGTGCTGGTGGGCACGGTGTCGATCGAGAAATCGGAAACCCTGTCGACGCTGCTGAAACAGCGCGGCATCCCTCACCAGGTTTTGAACGCCCGCTACCACGAGCAGGAAGCCCAGATCGTCTCCCAGGCCGGCGTGCCTGGCGCGGTCACCATCGCCACCAACATGGCTGGCCGCGGCACCGACATTCAGCTCGGCGGCAATCTCGACATGCGCATCAAGGCGGCGCTGAAGGGCGATGAAACCCCCGACCAGATCGCGCTGTTGCGCCGCCAGATCGGCGCTGACGTCGAACAGAAAAAGCGCGACGCGATCGACGCTGGCGGTCTCTATGTGCTGGGCACCGAGCGCCACGAAAGCCGGCGCATCGATAACCAGTTGCGCGGCCGCACCGGGCGGCAAGGCGATCCCGGCAAGTCGAAATTCTACATCTGCCTGGAAGACGATCTGCTGCGGATTTTCGCCGCCGACCGGCTCGATGCGATTATGCGCGGCCTTGGCATTCGCGACGGCGAGGCCATCGTTCACCCGTGGATGAACAAAGCGCTGGAGACCTCACAGCGCCGGGTTGAACAGCGCAATTTCGAGATACGCAAAAATCTGCTGAAGTATGACGACGTTATCAACGATCAACGCAAGGCCATCTTCGAACAGCGCATCGAATTCATGCGCACCGCTGACGTGGCCCCGATCGTCAAGGACATGCGTCACGACGTGGTCGAGAAGCTGGTCTGGCGGCACATGCCGGAGAAGGCCTATCCCGAACAATGGAACACGCCCGAACTCGTGATCGAGGCCGAGGAAATTTTCGGCCTGACGCTGCCAGTTGATCGTTGGGCCGCCGAGGAGGGCATCGCTCAGCCGGAGATCATCGAGCGGCTGACGCGCGAGGTCGACCAAGCCTACGCGCAGAAGGCGGCGTCCCTTGGTCCAGAGCGCTTGCGCGCGGTGGAAAAGCAAGTGCTGCTTTCGGTTGTCGACATGCGTTGGCGCGAGCATCTCTCGCAGCTCGACCACTTGCGCAGCGTCGTGCATTTGCGCGGCTATGCTCAGCGCGATCCGTTGAACGAGTTCAAGACCGAGGCGTTCACCTTGTTCGAGCGCATGTTGCTCGACTTGCGCACCACGGTCACGCGCATGTTGCTGCGTCTACAGATCGGCCAAGCCGAAGAGCAATTGCCGCGGCCAATGGCGCCTACGCGCACGTTTGAAATTCACCAGGACCCGCACACCGGCGAAAACGAAATGGCGCCGCGCGAAGAAGCGCCGCCGCTCGCCCCTGATGGTTTCGATCGCCACGATCCGCGCACCTGGGGCAGAGTCTCCCGCAACGCCCCGTGTCCCTGCGGGTCAGGCAAAAAATTCAAATATTGCCACGGGACTGCAGAAGCCGCGCAAAGCGCTTGAGCGCTGCGGCCTCAAAATGGTGCGGCGCGCGCATTTCGTTTTGGCTTGACATGAAACCAAAAGGTTTCCTAAAAAGAGGAACCAAAAGGTTTTGTGTATGCACTCGCAAAGGGATGTCCAGCCGGTCTTTCGTGCGCTCGCCGACCCGACGCGGCGCGCGATCATCGCCATGCTCGCCGAAGGCGAGCGCCCGATTGCTGAGATCGCCGCCGTCTTCAACATGACGCGGCCAGCTGTCGCCAAGCACTTGGCCGTGTTGCGCAAGGGTAATCTCATCGCTGTAGAGCAGCGCGGTCGCGAGCGCATCAATCGGCTCAATCCACGTGCGCTGCACATCGCCGCTGATTGGCTCAATCATTTTGACATGTTTTGGGACGAACGGCTCGCCGCACTTAAGGGCGCCGTTGAACGCAAGGATGGACGCAAATGAAACTGGTGAAGACCGTTTTTTTGAAAGCGCCGCGCGCGCATGTTTGGAAATTTCTTGTCGAAGCGGATCAGCTGGCGCTTTGGTTTAGCCGCGGCGAGAGGGACGTGGTTGCTGGTGGGGAATGGGCGCTGGTCACCAACAGCTTGGGCAAGGAAGGACAGCGTATGTGCTGGGGCGATGTGCGCGTATTTGAGCCGCCGGCGCGGCTGGTGCACACGTTTACGCATCCGGGGCTTGGCGGCGTGGAAACAACTTGCACCTGGGAGCTCGAAGAGGCCGAGGGCGGGACCATGCTCACTTTGACCCATGACGGCTTTGAAAAGGTCGGCGTCGGCGCTTTCAACAAAACCGCAGACCACGACAAAGGCTGGGACGAACACTTTTCGCGGTTACGGCGCGTGACAGCGTGATTTGATCGGACCCGCTCAATCCGGGCCCGAAAGCGCTGTCACCAGCATGCGCCAATGCGTCAAGCCGTTGTAAAAGCTCGCAACCGGGAGGCGTTCGTTGAGGCCGTGGGAGAATTCGTCCTCCTCGCGCATGAACACCTCGGCGACGCCATAAGTGGGGATGCCGGCGGCGCGAAAAAATAGCCCGTCCGTGGCGCCCGCCGACATCGATGGCGTCAGCGGAATATTGGGGTAATTGGCGTACACTGCCGCGGTGAGCGCCGCGATCACGTCCTCGCGCAGCGGCGAGGCGTCGCTTGCGTTCGACGGCGCCGCCAAGCTCACCGCAACCGAAGCGCCGGCCAGGCGCTGTAATTCGGCTTGTACGGCTTCGACGGCGATTCCGGGGAAAATGCGGCAATTCACATTCGCGCTCGCCGATTGCGGCAGCGCGTTGGGCGCATGCCCGCCGGCCAGCATGGTGGGAACGCAGGTTGTGCGTAATTGCCCGACATAAGCGGGATTGCGCGAGAGCTGCGCTGCGGCGCGCCGATCGCCCGGGCGCTGGGCGAAGCGCAACATCGCCGCGCCGTCTTCGCCGCCGACATCGGCGCCGGTGGCGCGGAAGCTCAGGATCGTGGTGTCGTTCCACATCACTGGAAACTGGAACCCACGGACGCGGTTGATGGCGTCGGCCAGTTCGAAGATGGCGTTGTCGGCGCGCGGCACCGAGGAATGACCGCCCGGACTGCGCGCAGTCAACGTGAAATCGGCGTAGGTTTTCTCAGCGGTTTGCAGGAAATAGGCGCGCGGGACGCCTTCGTGCGAAAGCAGGCCGCCGCCGGCGTCGGAATTGAGCGCGAATTCGGCGTCGCCGATCAAGTCGCGGTGGTCGCGCAACAATTCTGCAGTGGTGTCGCCCGTGGTTTCCTCGTCGCCGGAAAACCAGATGATGAGATCGCGCGAAGGAACAAATCCCTCGGACCGCAATTGTATGAAGGTGGCGCCGATCAGCGCAACGCCGGATTTGTCGTCGAGCGCACCGCGACCGAAGAAGAAGCCGTTTTCCTCGACCAAAGTAAACGGGTCGCGCTCCCAATCGCTGCGCCGCGCCGGCACGACATCCATGTGCGCGAGCAACAAAATGGGCCGCCCGCCGGCGCCGTCGCCGCGATAGCGCACAACCAGCGCGGCGGTGTTTTCGAACGCTAGCACATGCACGTCGTCAGCGGGAAAACCGCCGGCGCGGAATCGTTCTGCCAGATAGGCCGCCATGGCCGGTGTTTGCCCGCCCTCAACCGAGGTGTCGTAGCTGACGATGCGGCGATAGATGTCGAGCGCCTGGTTGCGTTCGGCTTCGCTTGGGGTCTGGGCCGCGGCGGTGGTGGCGAACAGTATGAACAAGCCGCCCAAGAGTCGCATATACCATAGTCCATGCATGATTTTTATCCCGTTCGTTTCGGTCATGCTGGGGGCGCTTTAGCGCTTTGGCAAGGGTTCTGCGTGCACGGCTAGGGTAATGTCGCTCGCGCACGCGTCCGCTGAAATCGCCGCGCCGGCCGCGCAAGCCAGCCTCGCGCGCTGGGAACCGGTGGTAGCGGCGCTTTGCCTTGCACAATTCTCTGAGCCTGTGTTCGCGGCGATCGCTCAGAGCCAAGGTCTCACCGAACCGCCCGGATATGCGCGGCTATTTTTTCTGCCGGTCTACGCATTCCTGGGCTGGGCGATTTGGAGCGAGCCGCGCGCGGCGCTGCGAACAGCGGGCGCGGTTTCGCTGCTGCTGGGATTACTGGCGCTTGCCGCAGTGTCGACGTTTTGGTCGATCGACAGCGGGGCGAGCTTGCGGCGCTCGATCTGGCTCGCGCTGACCATGTGCTTCGGGCTCTATCTGGCGTGGCGCTACGATTGGAGAGGATTGCTCGGCGTGCTGGGTGGCGCGTTCGTGGTGTTGATCGTGGGATCGTATGCACTTGCGCTGCTCGCACCAGCCATCGGCCGCATGACCGCCGAACATCCCGGCGCTTGGTCGGGCTTATGGACGCACAAGAACACCCTTGGAGGCATCATGGCGCTGGGCGTTTCCGTGTGCGCCGGCGTCGCCATCACACATTCAGCGCACCGCGCATTTTGGTGCGCCGCTGGGCTTGCCGCGTTCATGCTTGTGGTGTTCTCGAGCTCCAAGACAGCGCTGGTCGCGAGCTTGCTTGGCCTTGGCGTCATCGCTGCTGGGCATATGCTGCGGCGTGGGCCGATTCACGCCGTCGTCGTCAGCGCTGGCGTGCTCGCGGCGATCGTTCTTGGCGCTGGCGTCGTGCTGCTGGCGCCCGACGTGCTGGTGGGGGTGCTTGGACGCGACCTGACGCTGACCGGGCGCACTGAAATCTGGGAGGCCGCCGCGCCCGCTGTCGCCGCGCAGCCTTGGTTTGGTTACGGCTATTACGCGTTTTGGTTGCCCGAGGAGGGGCCAGCTTACTGGGTGCGCCAAGCGGTGGCGTGGCAAGTCGCGTCGGCGCATTCGAGCTGGCTTGAGTTGGCGCTCGGGTTGGGGCGCGTCGGCGTCGCCGTGTTCGCTGTGCAGCTCGTTGCTACGTTGCGGCGCGGCGTAGGCGCTTTGATGCAGCCGGGCGCGGGCCAGTGGGCGCCGGCTTTCCTCGCCACGTTCGCGCTTTACACGCTGTCGGAGAGCCACGCGCTGCAAGCCAATAATTTGTTCTGGACCATTTATGTTGCGGTCGCGGCGCGGCTTGCCATGGATGCGCGCGCCATTGGGAAGCAAGCATGAGCGCCACTCTCATCCTCGGTATTGACCCAGGCCTGGTTCGTTGCGGCTGGGGATTGGTTGCGAACGAAGGCGCGCGGCTCTCGCATGTCGCGCACGGAATCATCACGCCGAAAACGCAGCAGCAATTGGCCTCGCGTTTGCTCTGTTTGTTCGAAGAATTGGGCGCGATCATCGATCAGCATAATCCGCACGAAGTCGCGGTGGAGGAGACGTTCGTCAATTCCAACGCTCGCGCCGCCTTGGCTTTGGGCCAAGCGCGCGGCGTGGCGCTAGCGGCGGCGGCGCGGCGCGGCGTCGTCGTGGCGGAGTATTCGCCGGCGACCATCAAGAAAGCCATCGTCGGCGCCGGTAACGCCGACAAAACCCAAATCGCCTTTATGGTGCGGCGTTTGTTGCCGACGGCGGGCGATGTCAGCGCTGACGCCGCCGATGCGCTCGGCGTTGCGCTGTGCCACGCCGCCCACGGCGGATTTCGGCGCCGGGTAGGGGCTTAGGACTCGAGCGGGCTGATGCGGAGCAAAACGCTCCGCACCCGACCCCAGGTGTCGATAAGCCTTATTCTCAGGCCCGCCTCAGGCCGCTGACTTGGTCGCCACCAGCAGGACCGGCTCGGGCATGGTTTCTGCGCTGAGGGTCGTGTCTTCACCGACAACGAGCCCTGCCGCCGCCAGCGCGGCAACAACATCCTCCAACCTCGGAAAACGATACACATCGCTGGGGAAAGCGCGCACGGCGGCCTCGTTCGCAGCGGTGCGAAAGACAAGCGCGAGGCGCGCACTCGGCTTCATCAGCCGTGCGATTTCGTGAAAGCCGGCGCCAAGATCGGCCCAAAAATAGACGACGTGTACACAGAGGACCTTGTCGAAACTAGCATCCGCGAAGGGCAGTTGTTCGACGCTGGCCTGGGCGACATCGACAAGGCGTGCGCGTACATCGGCGCGATTGCGTTGCACGGTCGTCTCCACCATGAGTTCGGAAGGATCGGCGCCGGCGACGCGTCCGCGTGGGGCGCGCTTGGCGATCTCCGCGAGGCCGCGTCCATGGCCGCAGCCGACATCGAGGACGTGGTCGCTCGGCTGGACATTTAGCGCATCGATCGCGCGAAGATTCTCGCGCCAGGTTTCACGCGCCATGATGAAAGCGATGATCCGTCCCAGCGCGCCCTTCGCATGGCGCGATTGTTCGGCGATGAAGCGAGGCCTACGCACGGGCGCCTCCCAGCTTTCGCGCTAGGCGCACACCGCCAATATAACTCAGCACAAATCCGAGGTTTGCCGCAGCGAAGCCGATGGTCAGTTCGTTTATTCCAGCAATGCAGCTTTGCGGGATGACGATGAAATAACCGATGCCGAGCGTCGGAATGAGGTGCAGCGCCAGCGGCAAGTAGACCATTGCCCTGGCGCGAGACGATAATTGGGCGCCGCTCATTGGTCGAGGCGCCGAACGGCTTGGAGCACATCGTTGGGCCGGCGCCAGATCTGGGTCTGACAGAACATGCCAAGCGCGCAGCCGCGCAGCTCCAGCGCGCCGTTGCGGATGCGTACTGCGCCAGTGTAGGTGCGGCCGTCATCGGGGTTGTAGATCGAACCCTCTCCCCACACGCCTGGCGCGGTTTCGCGCAAGCCCCGCACGATCTCGACGCCGACCAGTGAACGTCCGCGCAAGTTCCGGTCAGGATTGTGATCATCGATGCGCGAGCGCCCTTCGGAATCGTTAGGCTCCCAAAGCCAGACGATGCGCCCGCACATCGTTTCCGGTGCGCCTGTGCAGGGGCGGAGTTGGACGACGGAGCCGAAACCGCGCGTCGCCCAATTGCCGCCAATGGCGGCGCTTGGCTGCGCGCGCGCTTCGCCGAGGTTGGCGCCGCTCGCCGCGAGCGTGAGCACCACCACCGCGGCGATATTCGCGCCGGCGCGCGCTGGCTTCCTCCGCCGAACCGGACACATCGCGAACGCGGCGACCTCGGCTTGGTAGTCTGGATGTTCGGTACCCATCCAGCGATCCCACCAGGAGAAATAGAGGCCGTAATTGCTGCGCCCGTTCTGGTGGTGGAGGTCATGGTGGGTCGTCGTGTTCCACCAGCCGAACAGCGCCGAGGGCTTGCCCGATACCGGGTGCATCTCGACCCCTGCATGGCCCATCACATTGCGCACGATCTGCCAGGTGACGAACGTGAAAATGGCGAGATCGTGCATTGGCACGAGCGCTGCCCAGAGCGGCACGAACGCGACAATGACAAGCGCTTCGGGCACATCGAACGCGTAGGCCGCCCAGGGCGTCGGCGTTTTGGATTTATGGTGAGTCCAGTGAAACGTCCGGAATAGGCGCGGATGGTGCATGGCCCGGTGCGTCCAATAGAAATAGGCGTCCTGGGCAAGGATCATCGCCGTCAGTGTGACCGCGAAATAGAGCGGGCCCTTGACGGTGAAATCCTGGTAAATGGTGAGCCAGCCGGATTTGTAGGCGACGTACATGCCAAATCCGACGCAGGAGAATATGAACGCCGTGCGCAGCGAGGCGAAAACTTCGCGGCGATAATCTTCGGGTTCGGCTTTACGCGCCTGGATTTTACGCGCCGCGTAATGGCCGCGCCAGAAAGCCCAGATGACGAGGCTGACCAGACCAGCACTGATCAGGTATCGGCCAGCCTCGATGCCGAGGATTACCGGGAACACGGCGGCGAATTCGCGCCAGAGGTTGAAATCGGGTGGCATGGGGCTCGCGTTCTTTGCGCCGGACCATTCCGGCAAGCCCTACCATGGGCCAAGCGCGCGGTCTCTTCTCGCCGCGCTTGAAACGCGGCTAGCTGATTTCGAAAACGGCTCGCTAAATCTGAAAACCGCCTGTCAGATCAGGGTGATTTTGTCAGCGCAACATCACGAAATTCAGTGGGCGTCTGGCCGGTTTCGGCCTTGAATGCACGATTGAAGGGGCCGAGCGAAGCAAAGCCGGCATCGAGCGCAATGGTTGAAATCGGCACTTGGCGCTGTGAAGGATCCGCCAGCGCCGCCTTGGCCTCGCCGATCCGCCATTGGTTGAGGTAGGCGCTGAAATTGCGGTGGCCGAGATGTTGGTTGATCAGCTTGCGCAAGCGATGCTCTGGCAGCTTCAGGCGCAGCGCCAACGCGGCGATGCTCAGGCCCTCCTCGCGATAGCCGCGCTCTTCACGCATCAGCCGGTCAAGCGCCGCGATTGTTTGGACGTCCGCGTGGTCGGGCGGGGAAGCGTTGATCTGAGGCGTCGCGGGCGCCGGCGCCGCCGCTGGCGCGCCGAACAGGGCCGGGTCCATGCGCGCGAACGCAGCCAACGAAAGCAGGCCCAGCAATAGCAATGCGGCGGCGGCGATCGGCGACAAGGCTTGCGCTGATCCCACAAATAGCTCCCCCGTCTGCACCGCAATCACCGCCAGTGCATAGACGGAAGCCAAGGCGAGGATTGGCCCCCGGAGACGCCGGCGGGTTTCCACGAGGTCACCACGCCAACCGCGCGCAATCAGAAAGAGCGCATGCGCGATGAGAGCGGCGCCGAAGACATTGTGGGCAAGATAGAGAGTACGCTGGGCGGCTTCCGAGGCGCCGGCGGCAGCCGCACCCAGGGCAAGGAGCGCCAGCGCCGGCGCAAGGCGGCGCACATCGAGCGCGCCGCCATCCTCAAACAATTCGAGCGCGAACGCCCAAAACAGCCCCGCGCCCATGAGCGAGAACGACCAAACTGGCCACCATGCAAGACCAAGCGCCGCCTCAGGGCTGGGCGCTTGCGTTAGTGTATGCGCCGCTGCCCCGAGGCAGAAGAGCGATCCAGTCACGCGCGCAGGCGTGAGCCTTCCGCGCGCGCTTAGCAGCGCAAGCCCCAGAAACGCGCCGACCGCGCCGCCACGCGCCAGGAGTTCGAGAGTTTCGCCAGGGTTCATGCGTTTGCGTTTAGCACAATCACGACTGATGGCGCTCAAATGCCAATCGCAGGATTGACCGAGCTTCCCAGACCAATCCATTCCGCCAGCGTCGAGCTCCGCGCCCGATGCGAAAAAGCGGCGCGTCTCAAACATCCGCGAAGCGGCAATCTACGACGGCGGCGCGAAGTGCTCCGCGCTGAACCGGTATTGTGCGCCCGCCATCGCCTCCGCTGATGCGGTTACATTGATCGAGTAATTCACGCCGCTACATGCGCCGGGGGCTTCCGGCACGGCCCGATTGAAAACCATCAGGGCGGAATATTCAAAGCCCGACGTATCGAAGACGCCGCCGCGCCCAAGCGGGATAACCTCGATCTCACCGTTGCGCTGGCCGAGGCCAATCAGCTGCAGATTTGCATCGCCACGCAGTGCGAACGCGCGGCGGCCGCTGACTTGCAGCGCAACATAGTGCGCGCCGAGCTGTTGAATTTGAGTTCTGGGCGACCATGCGCCGTTACGATTGATCCTGCCGCCCAGACGCACGGAGCTTCTAAACAGCGGCGCTAGATCATAATCGCGGGCGAAATTCTGCACGCGCCAACGCTGTATGACGTCGGGGATCGTGGTTTCGACGCTGGCGAGCGTCTGCTCCACCGCCTCGAAACCATCCAGCGCGACGGTGTTTTCCCAAAGGCGCACGACAATGCGTTCGCCGTAGCTGTCCGCGAGCGATTGCAGCAACGTCCATTGCGCGTAGTCGTGGTTTGGGGCCGTCGTCGTCCAGCACAATTCTGGCGTCGCAAAATCGATCGCGACATAGTCAGTGGCGTCCTGGTCGGCGCCGACGGTGGTCGTCTCAGTCCATGATGCGGTAGCTTCATAGAGCCAGTTCAAATCTTCCAGAGAATCATATCCAAACTGCACCACATGGTTGAACTCGTGCGTCGCAGTTGCGCGCATCAAGCTCTCGGGCGGCGCTTTCTTGCCCAGGCCAAGAAAATCATTGTCGATTACAAACGCAGTGCGCGCAGCCGCTGTCTCGCGCACACTGGCGGTGTTCGGATTGTCGAAGACGATCTGTACCGGCTTGGTGTACCCCATCGCGCCACTGACGTTTGCCACGTAGGCTCGGTAACGGCCGTTGGGATCGCGCACGGGCGCCGCCCAGCCGATCCGCGCCACTTGCGCTTCGAACACCGCCTGCAATGCCTCGGCGGTCGCGCGTGCATATTCCGGCGTGGAGGCATCCGCGCCTTCGAGTGTGTAGTGCAAGCTGAAGTCTGCGGTCTCTATCGTTTGCTCGGCGCCGCTCAGCCTCACCGGATTCTCGAGCAGCGCCTGCAGCGTGTCGACGACTGAAGCATCCACCGACGACAAGACCAGCTGAAACGTTCCGCTGCTGGCGGACTGTGGGTAGCGATATATTTCCAGCGCATACGAGCCGGCAGCCGGCGCTGTGAAGGCGAAAGCTGAATTGAGCGAACCGTCGCCCCGGTCGTCGTTGAGCGCGACCGGAAAGCCATCGGGCCCGTTCAGCCGCAGCACGGTGTCGAGGTCGCCGCTGGTCGCATCGCTGATCGCTAACAACGTCTGTCCGGCGGCGAGCTCGATCTGGTATTCCAGCGTCCGCTGCGCATCGTTCAGTTCGCCTTCGAGCCGCGTGATCTGCGCGCCTTCAATGGAGGCGAAGCTGAACGGCGCTTCCGCGTTCGGATCAATCGCAAGGGAGAGCATGGCAGCGCCCACGCCGGCGCCGCCATATGTGCTTGCCACCACCACGTAGCGGCCGGCGGCGGCGGTTTGATACACGATCTGCGAATTGAGCGTGCCGTCGCCACGGTCGTCGTTCTGCGCCAAGGTCGCGCCGCTGGCGTCGAGCAGCGTCAGCGTGGTATCGAGGCCTTCCGTGAGCGCGAGCGTCGTGGCGACGAAGACATCACCGGCGCTCAGATCAACTTCAAACCGCGCCTCGGCGCGCCTCCTGTCGAAGGACAATGATGCTTCCCGCAGCGTGCGCGCACCCGCCGACAGGCCGACATCCAGTCCGAACGAAACCGTCAGTTCGAATGCGCCAATGGCGCCCTTATAGCCGGTGATGATTGCGGTGTGCCTTCCGCTGGCGCGCGCCACATAGACGATGCGCGAAGACAAGATTCCTGGCTGTTGGTCGTCATTTTGGGCGAGCTGTCGCCCGCGCGGCGTATTTAGCGTTAGGACCGTGTCGAGGTTCTCGGCGGAGGATGTCGTCAGAGTGACGATCTGACCCGCCTCAAGCTGAATTTCAAAAGCAACGCGCGGCGCGTTGGCGGTGAGGCGGCCCGTTAAGTGTTGGCCCGTAGATGTTTGCCCTGCGGCGCTGGCCGTCATAAGCACGATAGCGATGAATGCAATGCACGCGCGCAAGGTCGGTCCCCCAGAACTTAGCCGGCCGATGGCGCCAGCCCTAGCTTCTTATCGCTACAGATATCCTTCGCGATGCGCAAAACTGCCAGCTTTGTCGCCGCCGGCGCCGCTATGTGCGCGCCACCAGCCCGTACGCCAGCAATTTTGCCGTGAAGTCGCACGGGTTGTCGCCGCCGAGTTCTGTGGGCGTAAACGCTTCGCCGTTCAGCGCGCGCTCAAGCGAAGCGCGGCGCGCTTGTGGGAATTTGAGCTCGCCGCCGGGGGAGATGAGCACGATGCGGTCGCCGTCCTCGGCGATGCGGTAGGGCGTGTGCCGCTGTAGGGCAAAGCTCTGCTGCTCCAACACAGGCTGTGCGGCGTCGCGAACCGCAAGGCGATTGTCGGCGGCGCGCGAGCGAATGAACGTGTCCGCCATCAGATCCAGCGCGGGATCGAGCTGAACTTCGCGCGCGAGCGCTTCGGCAAGCTTGCGAATATGCGCACGCGCTTCTGTGCGATCAAACCCAGGGCGCGCAAAGCCCACCGGCAAACTGCGCCGCAGCTCCGGCGTGCGTAACGCCGCCTCCGACACCGCTTCCAGCATCAGGTCGGCCCAGGTGCGGGTGATCAGCCCGACGGTGACATGCAGCGAAGGCGCGTCCCCCGATGTCATGGCGTCGTGCATCATGCCGCGCGGGACGTAGGCGCAGTCGCCAGCCTTGAGCACGAATTCCTGTTTCAGTTCGCCGCTGGCGTGCACGCTGCTTTGAAACGATTCGCCGCGATACGGCGTATCGACGGGCTTTTCGTAGAGCCGCCAGGATTTCTCGCCCGACATCTGCAGCACGAACACGTCGTGACTATCGTAATGGGTCTTGAAGCCCTGCGCGTTCGGCGGCGTGAGGTAGAGGTTGGTTTGCACGTGCGCGCAGAACACGTATTCAAGCCCGCGGCAGAAGCGCCCCAAGGACGGTTCGATTTGGTGGGCTTGCTGCAAGATAATGGTGGCGCCGCCGCGATGGAAATCGGCCACCGCACCGCGATCGATATAGCCGCCGGAATCTACATAATTGGGGCGCGTTAGCTTGCGCGAAGCGTCCGCGAGATCGACCTGGCCCTCGCGCAAGTCAACGCTGGTGATGATGCGATCGACATTGTCGATCGTGATCAGCCCATCAAAGCGCGAAGCCTGGTTGTGTGGAACCACCAGGGCTTCGCGCTCATAGATGCGTGCGAAGAAGTCTTTGATCCGCCCGGCCCCAATCAGGTGGCCGAGCGGATCAACGAGCCAAGGCTCGGTCATTGTTCAGCCGCTCAGGTGCCGCGGCCATAGCCGACGCGGTCCGCGTGCGAGCCGCCGTCGGAATCGGTGATGCCGGTTTCGCCGCGCGCGCGACCGCGCCCAAAGCCGGGACGGTCCGCATGCGAGCCGCCATCAGAGTCGGTGACGCCGGTGGTGCGACGACCGTAGCCGACCGGATCGGTCGGATCGTTGTCGTTGTGGCCGGAATAAACCCCCTGCGCGCCGCTGCTCGTACCGCGACCGCGACCGGGCGCATCACTCGGATCCGAATCCGTTACACCGGTGCCGCCACGGCCTTGGCCGGGCACATCGCCTGGATCGCTATCCGTGACGCCAGTCGAGCCGCGGCCTTGGCCGGGCGCATCGCTGGGGTCGCTGTCGGTGCCGCCTGTCGTGCCGCGTCCATTGCCCGGCGAATCGCCGGGATCGCTGTCGGTGACGCCGGTCGCGCCGCGACCCTGTCCTGGCGCATCGCTTGGGTCACTATCTGTTGCGCCGCCGCCGCCCCGGCCGCGGCCTGACGCGTCGGTCGGGTCGGAATCGGTGGCGCCGCTGCGGCCTCGACCGGCAGCATCGGTGGGGTCTGAATCTGAGGCGCCACCGCCGCGGCCACTGCCGGCGGCGTCGGTCGGATCGCTATCGGTTGTGCCACGCCCATTGCCGGGCGCGTCTGTTGGATCGCTGTCAGTGCGTCCTGTTTGCGCACGCGCTTGGCCTGTTACAGCGGCAGTCGCGCCGCCGACGATCACCGCCGCGCCCGCGACCGTGCTCATAAACGAGCGGCGATTGAGGCGCTTCTTTTCATCCGACATACGCGAACTCCCCTTCAGTGCAGGTTTCCATTGGATCAGATCGCAGTGCCGGCTCTGCACTTGCGAGACATTCGCAAAAACCACATCCCTCGTGATGGAATCAGTACCACGACCTTGCGTCGGTGCAATGTCAGAAAATCGGGGGGCCTGCGTTTTTGTGTGCTTTGCCGAATCCGCGCACGCAGGGGGTGGAGGCTTCATGATCGGATCATTGCAAGGGTTCGTCGCCGCGATCGGGGAGGACACCGCGTTGATCGAGGTCGGCGGCGTCGGCTACGTCGTGCAGGCCGGTGGGCGAACTTTAGGCCGGTTGAGCATGGGTGCGTCGGCGCGCCTCTACATAGAAACCCACGTGCGCGAGGACGCCATCCGGCTGTTTGGTTTCGACAGCGAGGAGGAGCGCGCTTGGTTCGCGCATTTGCAGACCATCCCCGGCGTCGGCGCCAAAGTGGCGCTGGCGATTCTCGACATCATGGCGCCGGAGGCTTTGGCGGACGCGATCGCGGTGCAGGACAAAGCCGCGTTCGCGCGCGCCAATGGCGTCGGGCCAAAGCTCGCGGGCCGCTTGGCGCAGGAACTTGCCGCCAAGCAAGGCCCGAAGGGATTTCTCTCGCTCGCCGCCGCGCAAGCTTCGCGTGCCGCGACGCCGGCGTCAGGCGCTAGCGGCGCGCGCGCTGAGGCGGTGTCGGCGCTGGTCAACCTCGGCATCGACGCCAGCAACGCCACGCGCGCGGTGGCGGCTGCGGCCAAGCAATTCGACGCCAACGCCCCCGCGCCCGAACTGATCCGCGCCGCCTTGAAGGAAGTGAGCCGCTAAAGCTCGACGCTCACGCGCAATCCAGCCACCAGCGCATCCTTGATCGCGCGGTCGCCGCCGGGTCTGCGCACCCATTGCAGGTCAGGCTGTATCGTCACGTGCCGGCAGAGCCGGTCCGAATAGGTGATCTCCACCTGTAATTCCGACGTTTCCATCGAGGCGCCGAGATCGATCTGGTTTTGGCGGTAGCCTTCAGAGAGCACGCCCTGATTGATCCCAACCGAGAACACGCTGTCTGGGCGGCCATCGAACATGCGCTCGACCAGCAAGCCCGCCTGCCAACCACCCGCGAACGGCGTCGTGTCGCCGTCGGAAACGCCAGCGCGGAAAAAGGCATGTGTTGCGCGCGCGCCGTCGGCGTCATTGAGCGGCTGCTCGTAGATCATGTAGGCGCCGTGCGCGTCGCGGGCAATTGGATCGCCAAAGCCATCGACGTCGCGGATGTCGTCCTGGCGCTGGCTGTAGCCCCAAACGCCGAACGCCAGCTTGCGCTCGGCTTCAACGCCAGCTTCGGCGATGAGAAGCGCGCCTTCATCGAATGAAATATCAACACCGCCGGGGTCGCCGAGCACGCCGGCATTTGCGTTGATGATTGCAGCGCGCGCAAACAGGCCGTTGTCGAATTGGGTGTGGAATCGAGCGGCCAACGCGGTTGAGGGAAATATAGAGGGCCCGTTGGGGCCGGTGGCGGCGATTTCAGAACCGATGCCGAACGCTGGGGCGATGAGATAGCCGGCGGACTCGTTCGCATAGAATTCGCTGTTGAGGTCGTAGAGGCCCAAACGCAGCGATGAATCGCCAAATGATTGCTCGACCCAGGCTTCGAACAAGCGCAGTCGCCGGCTTGGCACTTCGATATTGTCGACGCCTTGGAGTGTGCCGGCATCGTCGTTTGGCATGGCCCCGGAATTGTTGAGCATATCAAAGTGAGCGCTGGCGCCGCGCCAGCCCATGACGCGTTCCAGGTCCGCGTCCACAACCAAGTTGAGATTGTCCAGAAAGCGTCCGCGCTCGGCGAGCCCGCCGTCGATCACGCCAACGACATCGGCAACATAGGAGACTGACAGCTGGACCGGGCCGGCTTCGTCAGTGTTTTCTTCCGCCGCCGCATGTCCCGCACACAGAGCCGAAGCGCCAATGGCGGCGCATGCCATTTTTTTCACGACAGAGCGCTCCGTTTGAATGGTTGGCGTTTGCAAGGCGCCACGTTCTCCGAGAAAGGTTAATCAAGCTTCAACCTGAGATTGGCTCGGCAACCTTCTGTTTACCGCGATCCGTTACCGCATCGGCTGCTTCGCCGCGTGGCGATGTAGGAGGACGGCAATTGTTCACGTCATTGAATCGCGCCGCCCTATTCGCCAGCGCGTCGTTGCTCGCGGTTGTCGGCATCTGCGGCGGTGTTGGCTTGTGGTCCACCGCGACGCTATCGGGGGCGCTTAAGGATTCGGAGCGAACCTCGGAATTGCTGCGCAGCCATCTCAGCGCTGACATGATGCACGACGCTATGCGCGGCGATGTCCTGGCGGCGCTCTCGGCGCGCGATCCCGCTACCGGCATGAGTGTGCGGGAGGCCAGCGCGGACCTGCAAACCCACCTTGAAGAGTTCAACGCCAAGATCGCCAGAGAACTGGAACTCGCGGAAACGCCCGAAGAACGCGAAGTGCTCGAAAGTCTGCGCGAACCGCTTAATGCCTACGCGGCCAGCGCCAGCGGCATCATGGAGCTGGCCGGTCGTGACCCCGCAGCGGCAGTTGGCGCGCTTGGTGGTTTCTTGGAGCAATTCGGCGTTCTGGAAGAGTCCATGGGCGCGGCGACAGACACTGTGAGCGCCAGCGCGACTGAAGCGGCAGACCACGCCCACGGTGCGGCGCGACTCTCGGGGATCCTAATGCTTGCGGCGCTGACGTTGGCGCTCACGGCGACCATTGGCCTTGTGTTGGTGGCGCGCCGTTTCCTGGTGCGTCCATTGCTTGGCTTAACCGATGTCATGGGCGCGTTGGCCCAGGGCGACAACGGGGTCGAAATCCCCAACGCCGATCGGCGCGACGAAATCGGCGCCATGGCGCGCGCGGTGCTGAGCTTCAAGCAGGCCGCCATCGGAAAAATCCATGTCGAAGCGGAAGCGGCTGTCCAACGCAAGGACGCGGAGGCGAAGGGCTTGGAAGCGGAGCGCGCCCGCATCCGCAACGAAGAAGCCGAGCGCACCGCCGACGAACGGCGCCGGTTGGAGCGCGAGAGCGAACAGGCGCGCAACCAGGCCGAGCGTCGTGACATAGAGGAGCGTCAACGCCAAGAGATGGAGGCCGAGCGCGCCCGCAACGAAGCCGCAAAAAACGCTTCGGAGCAAAAACAGCGGGCGGAGGTCGAAGCTGAACGCGCGAAGAACGAAGCGGTGTTGCGCGTGGCGGCCGATGCTCAGGCAAAGGTGGTCGCCGCCCTGGCGCGCGGGTTGGAAACCTTGGCGGCCGGCGATCTCACCACAAGCGTTGCTGAGCGCGTGCCCGCCGAATACGAAAAGCTGAAGCAGGATTTCAACCTGGCGGTTGGCGGCCTGCACCAAGCCATCCAGGAAGTCGCGCGCGACGTCGGCAATATCCATTCCGGCGCCGGCGAAATTTCACGCGCCGCCGACAATTTGGCCCGCCGGACCGAGAACCAGGCCGCCAGCCTCGAACAAACCGCCGCCGCGCTTGACCAGATCACCGCTACGGTCGCCAAGACAGCGACCGGCGCGAAGGAGGCCACCAGCATCGTCGGCGTGGCGCGCACCGATGCCGAAGAGGGCGGCGAGATCGTCAAACGTGCGACCGAGGCGATGGACGCGATTGAAAAATCGTCGGCGCAGATCGCGCAGATCATTGGCGTTATTGACGAGATCGCGTTCCAGACAAACCTGCTGGCGCTCAACGCCGGGGTCGAAGCGGCGCGCGCGGGTGATGCGGGCCGCGGCTTTGCCGTGGTAGCGAGCGAAGTGCGCGCGCTGGCGCAACGCTCCGCAGGCGCGGCCAAGGAAATCAAGGCGCTTATTACCGCGTCTTCCGAGCAAGTTGAATCTGGCGCCGATTTGGTCGGTCAGACTGGTAAATCACTGCTCCGGTTTGTGGAGCGCGTGGCGCAGATCGACCAAGTTGTGCGTGAAATCGCGGCCTCCGCCCAGGAGCAGGCTACCGCGCTCACCGAAGTCAACAGCGCCATCAATCAGATGGATCAAACCACCCAGCAGAACGCAGCGATGGTCGAGGAAACCACTGCCGCCAGCCACGCCTTGGCGAGCGAAGCGGATTCGCTTTCGCACTTGGTGCAAAGGTTTCGCCTGCACCAAGTCGACGCGGAGACCCAGCTCAAGCGCTCAGCTTAGCCGCGAGCATTGCGGGACGAATCGCTCCCCATGGCATAAGCAGTCCCATGGCCGATCCTGCAGAACGCATCTTGTCGCCCGCCCGCATGCCTGGAGAGGGGGCTGACCGCGCCTTGCGGCCCACTGGCTTTGACGAATTCGTCGGCCAACCGGCGGCGAAGGCCAACCTCAAGGTCTTCGTCAACGCCGCCAGCAATCGCGGCGACGCCATGGACCATGTGCTGCTGTTTGGTCCCCCTGGCTTAGGCAAAACCACGCTCGCGCAAATCATCGCCCGCGAATTGGGCGTGGGTTTTCGCGCAACCTCCGGACCTGTGATTGCGCGCGCGGGCGATCTTGCCGCCTTGCTCACCAATCTCGAACCGCGCGACGTGTTGTTCATTGATGAGATTCATCGCCTGGCGCCGGCGGTCGAGGAAATCCTCTATCCCGCGATGGAGGATTATCACCTCGATCTCATCATCGGCGAAGGCCCCAGCGCGCGCTCGGTGCGGATTGATCTGTCGCCGTTCACGCTGGTGGGCGCAACCACGCGCGCGGGGCTGCTGGGCACGCCGCTGCGCGACCGTTTCGGCATTCCAGTGCGGCTTGAATTTTACAGTGCGGAAGAATTGCTCGGCATCGTCACGCGCGCCGCGGAGAAACTGGGCGTTCCCACCACGCCCGAAGGCGCGGTCGAAATCGCCAAACGTGCGCGCGGCACCCCACGTGTGGCCGTGCGCTTGCTCAGGCGCGTGCGCGATTTCGCCGGCGAAGGCGCGATTGACGCCAAGCTCGCCGACAGCGCGCTGAAGCGGCTTGAAGTTGATGGCGACGGTTTGGATTTGCTCGATCGCCGCTATCTGCATGCGCTGGTGGAAACCTATAGCGGCGGCCCCGTCGGCGTGGAAACGCTGGCGGCCGCGCTCGCCGAAGCGCGCGACGCCGTCGAAGACATGATCGAACCCTATTTGATGCAACAAGGCTTCGTCATGCGCACCCCGCGCGGCAGGATGGCCGCGCCGAAAGCGTATGAGCGGCTGGGGAAAAAAGCGCCGGCAAGAGCGCCGGAGACGGGGGCTTTGTTTGGGGAGGAGTGATCATCGGCATGACGCCTTAAATTAAAAGTCGCCATCGAAACATTCGATTATTATTTTTGTTTCCACACCCATCCCCGGATTGGCGCTTGCGCCAAGTCCGGGGCCCAAGATCGCGAACGGTTCGTGTTTATGGGTCCCGGGCTCGCCGCTGTGCGGCGCCCCGGGAATGGGTGGTGGTGAGTTGTGCGCAAATATTTCGTCATTCCGGGGCGCCCAGCCACTCATGCGGGTACACCGGTTTCCACCAGGCGCCGCCATCGAGCCGCATGAGTGGCTGGGCGTCCGGAATGACGGAGAGGGGCGTGATACACATGTGCGCTTCCCGTGTTATCCTCCCCCCATGCCCACCCTCACCATCCCGCTCGATCCCGCCACCTCAGCCGCACTGGATCAAATCGCCGCCGCCACCAAGCGCGCTAAAGCCGATATCGTCGCCGACGCGCTGGCGGACTATGTGCGTCAGGCCTCGGAGTTCGAAGGGCTCGTGCGCGAGGCGCGTGAGGATTTCGCCGCCGGGCGCATCTTCACCCATGAAGAAGTCGCTGCCGGCGCGCGGGCCATCATCGAGGCTGCGAAGGCGCGCGGATCGTGAATCGGGAGGTCTGGTCGGCGCATGCGCGTGCCGACTTTGACGCCTGTCTTGCTTTCGTCGCCGCGCGCGGTCCCAAGGCCGCGCAGTCACTTTCCGACGCCATTCTCGCCGCCGTATCCGGCCTGCGGCGGGCGAACACCGGGCGGCTTGGCCGGGTGGAGGGCACGTTTAAGGTTGTGCGGCGCCAGCCATACATTGTGCTGTTTGAACTTCACGACGACGAACTACGCATTATGCGCATCGTGCATGCCGCACGCGATTGGCCCGAAGGCGAAATGCCGCCTGCGTGAAGCCAGGTCGCTACTCGCACCCCTCTGGCCCGCACACGCCGGCGCTCGCGGTGCTGGCCGCGCCAACGCCAACACTCGCGTCCCCCAGCACGCTGGTGATCGCAGCCCCTAGGCGCATATCCTCGACATGCCCGAATTGGTGCATGCGCAACTGTCCCGCGCGATCCCAGAGCAAAGTCGTCGGCGTGCCGCGCATGCCGTAAGCGCGCATGGTCACCGGTCCGCCGCCATCTTGCGCGTCGATGCCGACGGGAAAGCTGATGCGGTATTCGTGCAGGAAGGCGCTGAGCGCCGCGACCGAGCCTTGTGCTTCGTGATGCTCGAACACGGTGTGGAGCCCGATCACTGCGAGATCGTTTCCAGCAAATGTCGCACGCGCCCGCTGCGCTTGCGGCAGGCCAACGCTGACGCAGCCCGGGCAGAGCATTTGGAACGCCACCGCCAGCACCGCCCGCCCGCGCAACAATTCAAGCGAAAGCGGCGCGGGCGCATTGAGCCAATGGGCGATGGTCCAATCGGGAGCGGGCGCTCCCACGCGGGCTTAGTCCTGGCGTCCAATTTGTCGGCGTCGGCGACGCGAGGGTTCGTCAACCACGTCTTCGGCGACCTCAACTATCGCCGGCAGCTCAGCCAGCGCTTCGAAGGTTAGCGTCGTGGTGTAGCTGCGCACAGCCGCTTCCGAGCCGGCCGGCGCTGTTGCGCGGTGGCGGGCGGCGATGACGTATTGGCCGGGTGCGTCGAACACGAAAGTGGCGCGGCCATTGGCGTCGGTGGCGACGAAACGGTCCAGCTTGTTGTCGGGATCGCCAGCGGCGTAGAGCACGACGGCGATGTTCGCCACCGGCGCATCGTCGAACAGCAACTCGATCTCGAACCCATTCGCGGCGAGCACTTGGTTGGGGTGGGTCACCGGGCGGATCGCCAGGCGTCCGATTGCCCGATCAACCACTTGGCGCGTAGGTCCGCCGCGGGTGATGTAGACATCCGCCAACGTCACCGCTTGCAAGGTGGTTGTCTGCGTGCCTTCCGGGGGGATTTCCCCCGGCGCGAGCGGGCGCCAACTACCGTCGATCCCGAGCAGCGTGGAGACTCCGCCGACCTGCTCGCCCGTGGACACCCGGTAGGTGCCGCCGCGCGGAAAGCGCGCTTCCATGGTCGTGGCTTGCGCCGCGACTGCAACACTTTCGAACGACGCGCGCGCGCCATCAGGGTAGAGCACCGTGAACTGGTTTGGCAGCGCGATCTGCGGGGTGAAGAATTGGCTGGCGAAGGCGCCTTCGATGGTGACCGAGGCGCTGTCCGGCCAGAAATCGCTGGGCTGCAGATAGGACGTGTAGGCCGAGGCAGGCACGGCGCTCACGATGGCTAGGGCTGCGGCCAGGACGTATCTCTTCATCACTTTACTCGCCTTTGGGCGCTGACCGGCGCCGTTGATCCCTCAGGTCCAGTTCGCACGACACGCTGTTAGCTTTCAAGGCTGTAACGCGGGTGTGATGCAGGGATTAGCGCGGGCGCCCGTCAAGCAGGGCGATGAGGCCAAACACGCTTTTGACCGTGAACCAGATCATCACGACAAGCCCGGCCAGGGCGGCCAGCATGACGATTGGGATGCCGATAAGCACCACACTCAGCACCAGGCCGACGAAGGTCGCCACCGCAATCCCTGTACCCCACCACACCGCCAGCCACCAATACCTGATCTGATGTTCCAGATGCGCGCGCCCCACGCCCTGGGCGTCCTCGCGCGCGGCATAGGCCACCACCACCCCGACCAGCGCCAGAATGCCGGCGCTGGGGATGCTCATGAGGAATAGCACGTAGGCGACGAACGCGGCGCCGCGGCCGGGTTCGGGCGTGAACAGCGGAAGGGGCTGAGGGGTCATTAGGGCTTCTTTCGCGCCCCGGCTCGGGCCAGGGGATGTTTGGTTTCGACGAGGGTCTTTAGCCGGCTCTGCGCAACATGCGTATAGATTTGCGTGGTGGCGATATCGGCGTGGCCGAGCAGCGTCTGCACCGTGCGTAGGTCGGCGCCGCCGTCGACCAGGTGCGTCGCGAACGCATGGCGCAGCACGTGCGGTGAAACCCGCGCCGGATCGAGCCCCGCCTTCGCCGCCGCCGCTTCAAGGATTTGTCCAACACGTCTCCTGGTAAGTTTTCCGTCGGCGGCGCTGGCGGAGGGAAACAGCCAACGTTGCGCAAGCTCGCGCCGCGCTTCGAGCTTGGGCAAGAGCGCTGTGCGCGCCGCCAGATGCGCCTGCAGCGCCTTAAGCGCGGGCCGCCCGAGCGCCACCAGGCGCTCCATGCCGCCCTTGCCTTCGATGATCATGTGCGGACTCAATTGGTTTGGGCCGGGGGCCGCGCGCAGCGGCAGCGACACCAATTCGCTGACCCGCAATCCCGCCCCATACAGCAATTCGATCAAAGCGCGGTCGCGCGGATTTTGCGCCGCATCGATCAAGCTGACGACCTCCTCCAGCGACAGCGTCTTCGGCAGCGTGCGCGCGCGCTTGGGCGCGTCGAGGCGCGAGGTGGGGTCGTCGCTTCGGATGTTCTCGTGCAGCAGAAAGCGGAAGAATTGCTTCAGCGCTGAAATGCGCCGCCTCGCCGTGGCCGGCGCCAGCCCGCGCTTGCTCAACCCGGCGACAAAAGCCTCGATCCCCGGCGCGCTGGCGCTGGCGAGCGCGCCGCTGAGTTCAGCACGCGCATCTTCAAGGTCGCGGGCATACGCCTCAAGCGTATTGGCCCGCGCCCCCCGCTCCGCCGACAACATCTCCAGGAACGCCTCTACAAGCGCGGAATCGTTCATGGCGGGAGTGTAGCACGGGGGAGGGCGCAAAGGCGCGCCGGCGCCAGAGCAGGCGCGCGGACGGTGGGCCGAAGATCGGCTCGGCGCCGAATTGGATCTGCGCTGCAGAACCTGAACCAGGTTTAAGGTGCGAGCGGGGCGATCGCGTCCGAAGCGTTTGCGGAAGCGGACGCTGGCGGCGCTTCCGGTGCGTAGTGCGATTGCGACTGACCGAACCAGGACATCCCCAGCACGCCAAGCGCCAAACCGGCGGCCGCAGCGATCGCCACACTACGCCATTGCAGCTGCGCCTGCGCAAGCTGCGACGGCAAGCTCACGACCTCGGAAACGAGCCGGTAGCCACCCGTGGCGGTGGTCTGAATATGCAACCCCTGCTTCGGCGTGTCGCCGAGCGCCGCGCGCAGGATCGACACGCCGCGTTGGATTGCCTCATCCACCACGTTTGTCCCGTTCCAGACCCGCGCCGCCAATTCCTGACGTGTGAGTTCCCGCCCTGGGTGCTGCAGAAAATAGAGCAGCAGCGCGAAGATGCGAGGCTCGAGCCGCGTGACTTCGCTGTCGCGGAACACGCAGCGTTTGTCGCGGTCGATGACGATGTCGCCGAGCCGCCAAAATCGCTCCGCCGTTGGCGTGGATTGGGTTGGCGTTGCGTCCGATTCCATAGGCAGATCAGTCATTAGCGACCCCGGAGCGATCATTAGTCGACATTAGCGTCTCTCTCGATTGCGTTGGAAGCCGATCACGCAGTTCTTGGAGTTAACCACATGTCCTCCCGTATCCTATTGGCCGCGACCATTTTGGCGTTTCTGATCCAAATGCCTATCGCGCGCGCCGAGGGCGACACAATGTTCTGGGAAGGGGAATTGCTGCGCGGGGATGTGGCCGCGCCCATGCGGCTCCAAATCACAGAGCGGGACAGCGCGCCGACCGCCACGCTCGACCTACCGAACCTCGTCTACGCCGAAGAACCGGCGGCGATCGCCGGGACGGCTGACGGGTATATTGTGACGCTGCCGTTCGGGCTTGAAGATTTCACGCTCCGCCGCACCGGCGCGACACTCACCGGCAGTCGCGGAGACTTTTCCGTTCGACTCCGCCAGGGCCCGCCGGCCCCCTTCACCCACGAAACCATCTCCATCCCGGTCGACGGCGCGACGCTCACTGGCGACCTCTACACGCCCGCCGATCGCCACCATCCGCGCGCCGCCATTGTGGTTGCCGGCGGCTCGACGACGCAGGGCGCGCGCGTGGGCTGGAATACGCGCTCGTGGTGCGATTTCATTGTTCGGCGCGGCATCCTTTGTCTGGTCTATCCGCGCCGGCCCGACATTGAGAACGGCATCGCTTCGACACTCCGACGTGATGGCGACGACCTTCTCGCCGCCGCACGCTTACTGGCCGCCAGGCCCGGCGTCGACCGAAGCCGGGTTGGCGTCTTCGGGCGCAGCCGTGGGGTTTGGATCGCCGTCGAAGCCGCCTCGCGCGACCCGCTGGTGAGCTTTCTCGTGATCTCTGGCGTCCCTGCGACGACGCCATCCGACCAGGATATCCACTCGCTGGTTTACCGGCTTCGGCGCGATGGCGTTGCAGAGGCTGATATCGCCGACGCTGTCGCCTATGAGCGACTCTACTTCAGCGTCGCCCAGACCGGGCGCAATTGGCCCGCGCTTGCAGCAGAGGCCGCGCGCGCGCAGTCGACGCGTTGGGGCGAGTACGTCGACCAGCCGCTCAGCCTAGACGACCTCGTCTGGTGGCGCGCGAACGGCGGCTACGATCCCACGCGCGCCTTTCGCGGTTTGCGCATCCCCGTCTACGCCTTCTGGGGCGGCAACGACGCCGTCACGCCGCCCTCAGTGCACCTGCCGCTGTTGCAAACGCTAATGGCGGACAACACGCGGCTGGAGACGCGCGTGTTTCCTGGCGGCGATCATCGCGGTGAAGTCTCGCCTGGATTCGACGCCGATCGCCGTTGGCAATGGTTCGCGATGGCGCCCGGCACGCTCGACACGCTTTCAGCGTGGCTAGAAATGCACGGCTACAGTGCGCCGCCTACCCGTCGTCGCCGTTAGCCCGCGCGCCTCCGCACGTCCGCCATTCTCGGAAGCAAACTGAGTGCTTGCGTCACCGGCGCTGACGCTGACGGCCAGCGTGCGCAAGTGACCCGCATGGGCCCAAACCGGCCCGGATTGCCACAATGTTGCGACCGGTCGCTCCAAACCGCTCCGTCGGCGCGCATGGGCAAGGTGTTTTCGCCGGGTGCGGCCCTCGGACGCGGCGGATTAACCCTCCATTTCAGCGCCCGAAATCGTGCATTGAGCGTCGCGATGCGCCGATTTGATTGTCAACGCCTACGATTGTCGCTATGCAGCTCCTATCGAATTCGGTTTGGTTCGGTTGCTTTCCTCGCCTGCGCTTGTTTGATTGAGCATCTCCGGCCCGGACCTAGCCTTTCACCATTCCCGAGCTTGATCAGGTAGTGCGTCCGCGCTGCCTGCATTTTGTTGTGTTAGGTGCTCGTATGACGATTGGAACCGTGAAGTGGTTCAACGGCCAAAAAGGCTTTGGATTTATTGCGCCCGATGGCGGTGGCCCGGATGTATTCGTCCACATTTCCGCAGTGGAACGCGCTGGCTGGACTTCGCTCAATGAAGGCCAAAAGGTCAGCTTCGAAACTGAAAAAGACAGCCGCAGCGGCAAGATGTCGGCCGGTCAGCTGGCCGCCGTCTAAATTTGGCGTCGCGCTTGTTGTGGGGCGCGCTGCGATAAGACTTGTGGGCGGATTGGCGCAGGCTGATCCGCCCACTTGCTTTCGTAATCCCGCTAATCGGCCGGATGCCATTTGTTTTTCTTAGGTTTGGGTGCGCCGGCGTGGGTCGCATGCAAAGGCTTGCCTTTGGCCGGGCGCTTGGACGCATGCGCGCGTTGCGCCGGCTTGTGCGTCGGCGACGCAGGACGATCGGCGTGGGCGGGCGCTCGCGAATGTCTTGACCCAGGTCCGTGTTGCAGGCCGGGCTCGCGCTCCATCCGCACAGCACGAATGGATTTCTCAAGCCGGCCGCCTGCGCCGATCCGCGCCATGAATGCATCCACGCTGGCGGCGTCGATCTCGACATGGGTCTCGTGTGGTTCAATGCGGATCGAGCCGATCTGGCGCTTGGTGATGCCGCCGGCCTTGCACAACATCGGAATCAGCCAGCGTGGCTCGGCCGCTTTCGAACGTCCGACGGAGAGCGAGATCCATGCGCCGCCTTCGAAATTTTCGGGCGCGGCGCTACGCGGCGCCCGCTCTGGTCGCGTTTGTGACGGCGACCATTCCGGCGCGGCGATCAAATCCTCAGGCGCGGCTTGCCCTTTGCGATAGAGGCGCACGAACGCCGTAGCGATGTGTGCGGGATCGTGCTGCGCCAACAACGCACGAACAATTTCTTGCTCCGCCGGTTCGAGCGGCGCCTCCAAGATAGGGTCGGCAAGCAGACGTTGATCGTCACGGCGCTTAATGTCGTCTGCGGATGGCGGCTCGCCCCATGTCGCTTGAATGCCAGCATCGCCCAGCAAACGCTCCGTGCGTCGCCGCGCCGCATAAGGCACGATGAGCACGCTCGCGCCTTTGCGGCCGGCCCGGCCCGTGCGTCCGCTTCGATGCAGCAGGGCTTCGGTGTTTTTGGGGAGATCGGCGTGCACCACCAGCTCCAAGTCGGGCAGGTCGATCCCGCGCGCGGCGACGTCGGTGGCGACACACACTTGAGCGCGCCGATCTCGCATGGCCTGCAGCGCCTTGGTGCGTTCCGATTGGCTCAGCTCGCCGGAAAGCGCGACAACCGATAGGCCGCGATTGCCGAACCGGCTCGCCAGACGCGTCACGGCTGCGCGGGTGCCGCAGAACACGAGGGCGTTGGCCGCATCGTAATAGCGCAGCACGTTGAAGATCGCGTTCTCAGCATCGTGCCCGGCGGTCACGAGCGCGCGATAGGCGATGTCGGCGTGTTGCCTTTGCGCGTTGACGGTGTTCACCCGCACCGCGTTGCGTTGATAGGTCTTGGCCAGGGCTTCGATCGCGCGCGGCATCGTCGCCGAGAACATCAAGGTGCGCCGCTCAGCGGGGGCGGCTTCGAGAATATGCTCCAACTCCTCGCGAAAACCGAGGTTGAGCATCTCGTCGGCCTCGTCGAGAACGACCGCTTGCAGGTTCTGCATGTCGAGCGATGCACGCCGGATATGATCGACGAGCCGGCCCGGTGTGCCGACCACAATATGCGCGCCGTGATTTAAGGCGCGGCGTTCGTCGCGCATGTCCATGCCGCCGACGCAGGACGCAATCCGGCCGCCAATCGGGCCGAACAGCCATTCGAGTTCCCCGCGCACTTGCATGGCAAGCTCGCGGGTTGGCGCAATGATCAGCGACAGCGGCGCGCCGGCAGGGCCGAGCTTGTCGTTTCCGCCGAGCATTGTCGTCGCCAGAGTGAGTCCAAAAGCCACGGTTTTGCCTGAGCCCGTTTGCGCCGAGACGATCAAATCCGAGCTTTGGATTTCGGGCGCCAGAACAGCGGTCTGCACGCTGGTCAGCGTCTCGAAGCCACGCGCCGCAAGCGCCCGCGAAAGCGCAGGAACAATATTGTCGAATATGGGCATTGCAGCGTCTTTCAGGCCAGATGCGCTTTCTCCGGCCCGGATCGTTCGCAACCCGGGCAGGTCTAGTCCATGGCCGGGCCGATTACGAGGCCCGGCGCGCCTCAAGCGTATCGGCCCGCGCGCTCCGCTCGGTCGGCGACATCTCCGGAAGTACCCCAACCAGCGGCGCAAGCGCGTGTCTGCGCCCAAAGCCGCCACGCGGTGCGGCGGGGCAGGCGTGCCGAAATTCGCCCCAACGGGTCAGCGCAAGGCCGCACCTAGGCCTTCATTCTTGTATTGCAGTCTGATCGAGGGAATGAGACCGAGTTCGATTTCAATGTGGGTAAAGCAAAAACCAGCAACCTTGATCTGCTGGTGAACCTCGCCCGCCTTCAAGAGTCCGCCCAAAATGAGCGTGCCGAGTTTGTTCTCGCGCAAGGCTTCGCGCGCGCAATCGATGTCTTCGCTATTCTTGTGGGCGTGGCGAAAGTGCGGGATCAATTTGGGGGTTATGCCAAGTTCGATCTCAAACTCCGTCAGTTCGTAGCCCGCCATCTCAATGGCCGGCAATGATTGCTGAAAGGATGCAATCAGCTCTTGGATTTTTTCCGATCCCAGTTTTTTGAGCTCTGAAAATCTATCCGTCGAGGTCACCGCGACTTGTTGCGCATCTGGCGCAGCGACAGCGTCCGTTTGAATAGCCGGCACAATGCCCTCGGCTTGCTCGGCATCGAGCACTGCAACATCCCTCGCCTGCTCAGGAGTATCGCCCGCTGCAGTCTTGGCTTGCTCGGCGACGTTTGCTGCAACCTCCCTCGCCTTGTTAGCCGCAGCGACCGCAGCGCCTTTAGCCTTTTCAACAAAGCCTTTGATATCCATTTGAACCCCCAGCCAACATCGGCGAGTTTAGCTAAGCACAGTGCGCAGCGCTTGGTTTGAAAAAGCGGGGATAGACTCACACTTATCCGCCCCCCGTGGAACGCGCGTATACTTAGCTCATCC
>CXWL01003958.1_pt1 | contig 86358 bp, 91 predicted proteins | sample 590931 | NCBI WGS metagenome assembly CXWL01 (sample SAMEA3498368, study PRJEB10139) | groundwater metagenome | biome: water well; material: biofilm material | place: Germany | collected 2015-04-27 | reverse complement strand
AGAACTCCGAACTTCCCCGGTCCACCCAAACCGCTCCGGCCAGCCGGGCGTGTGTGTGCCGCGCTGATTGCGCTCATACAGCACGCGACGGTTAAACGACGCATACCCCATCTCACGCATCCGAACCTGTATCTCATCATGATGCCGCCCCTGATATTCCAAATACAGAGCCTTACACGCCTCGACACGCTGCTGAAACTCAACCGGCTTTTGCGAGAGATCCTCCATACGACCTCAACGCTACCCCAAACCCGCCACGAAATATATAACGATCCGCCGATAACGTAGCATTCCGCCGATAATGCAGCGATCCGCCGATATTGACGCGATCCGCCGATAGGGGATCGTGACAGGGTGACATGCGACAAGAAGTGACAGGAAAAGAAATACGCCTCTTCTTAGCTGTCACTTGTCACCTGTCGCCGGTCATCAATTAGTTCATGAACTCGATCATTGTTACTTCGGAGATATTGAACCGTCGTCTGATATTTTTGGCGCATTATTTCCAAAATCACTTTCAGACAGAGTTCGCACAACGCGGAGGCCTTGGTTTGACGGGTCGAGGACGGGGATGCCGCGGCCTTCCTGGCGGCCGGAGTGGATGCGGCCTTCGAGGAATTTGCCGTCCGCCGCGAGTTTTACTTCGAGGGCCATTGTCAGGGCGGTTTCACCGGCGAGTTGGAACCAGCCGTAGGTGGCAAAATTGCCTAAGGAATACATCACGAGGCGGTCTTTGTAGATCTCCATACCACGCATAACGTGCGGGCCGTGGCCGAGGACGAGATCGGCTCCGGCGTCGATGACGGTGTGGGTGAAGGCGGGCAGATTGCCGCGATTTTCGCCGAGGAATATCTCGGAGCGGCTTGGCACACGCTGGGCATTGGTGCCCTCGGCTCCGCCGTGAAACGAGACCACAACGATGTCGGCTTTCTTTGTCGCTTCGGTGACCAACTGGCGAGCTCCTTCGAGGTCGTTAACGTTTGGCATCCCGTTGTTGTGGCCGAAGCCGATGAATGCGACTTTTTTGCCTTTGGCCTCGATATAAGTGGTCGTGGCGAGCGGTTCGAGGCTGCCGGCGTATTTGATGCCCTGTTCGTCGAGCACCTTTTGCGTGCTGGTGCGCCCTGCGAGGCCGAAATCACCCGCGTGATTGTTTGCCACGCTCATCACATCAAATCCGGCAGCTTTCAGATACTTGCCGTAACGCGTCGGAGTGCGAAATGCAAAGCAACGGGTCGATCCGGGAGCACATTTTGCCGAAATGCCGCTGTCGATGATCGGGCCTTCGAGATTGCCAAAGGCGATGTCCGCCGCCGATAGGATCGGCGTATAAGCCGCAAACAGATCGGCTCCATCATTCGGCGGCATACGGCTGTCATTCGGAAACGGCGACGCCATCATAATATCGCCGACGCCGACGATCGTGATCGGGTCGTTATTCTTTGGCGTCGGTTCGGGCTGCGCTGAATTCGCAGGCTCTTCGCTGCGGACCGTTTTTGGTTGGCACGCAAGCAAAACGGACACCGTCAGGCACGCCGCCGCGACAACAGAGAATAACTTTGGATACGTCATAAAGAGCTTTTTCACCAGGAATCTAGATGCAAAATATGGACAGATTAGAGCAAATTTTGCATCGTCTGTCCATCGTTTTTTACTTCGTGCGGATCGAACTCAGCCAGCCGCCCGGGTGCCGGTCTTTATCGTCAGCGATTCGGTCACCAACTTGCTCTGCTCCAGATTGTGGATCGCGTACGAACCGGTCGCCGGTGATGCCGAGGCGTCGCGGCCGATGTATCTGAGGGCCGTGTTTGCCGGTAAGATATTTCGCAGACGGGGTTCGACGAAAGTCCAGCCACCCATGTTTTGCGGTTCTTCTTGAGTCCAGACGATCTCGGCGGCGTTTGCGTAGGATGCGAATATTTCGCTGAGTTTCGACGCCGGGAACGGGTAGAACTGTTCGAGGCGGACCACGGCTACGTCAGAACGGGCGTCCGTGCTGCGTTCGGCATCGAGGTCGTAAAAGATCTTGCCGCTGCACACAACGATGCGTTTTACGCTTGAGCGATCGGTAATGCGGGCGTCGTCGATGACGCTCATGAAGCCTCCGGTTTCGAGTTCCGACATTGTCGAGCTTGCGGCCGGAAGCCGAAGAAGGCTCTTTGGCGTCATGACGATGAGTGGACGGGCGATATCTTGTTTGACCTGACGACGGAGCAGATGAAAATACTGTGCGGGCGTCGTCGGGTAGCATACCTGCATGTTATTTTCTCCGCACAGCTGAAGATAGCGTTCGAGACGTGCGGATGAATGCTCGGGCCCCTGGCCTTCGTAACCATGCGGCAGCAGCATGACGAGACGCGATTTTTGCTGCCATTTGTCCTCGCTCGAGGAGATGTACTGGTCGATCATGATCTGCGCGCCATTGCCAAAATCGCCAAACTGCGCTTCCCACGCTACGAGTTGTTCCTGCGAGATCACTGAGTAGCCGTATTCGAAGCCAAGCACGGCGTATTCCGACAGCGAGCTGTCAAAAATGTAGGCTCGAGCGGCCGGATTCGCTTCGTTTCGAAGTTCATTCAGCGGTGCCCAGCGGTCGCCGGTCATTGTGTCGTACATGTTGGCGTGCCGCTGCGAGAATGTGCCGCGGCCAGAGTCTTGCCCGCTAAAGCGAACGGGAACGCCTTCGAGCACGAGCGAACCGATCGCCATCGCCTCGCCAAATGCCCAATCCATCGGCACTTCGCCATCGCCCATCTTGGCGCGGCGGGCGAGCTGGCCGACCATTTTGGGGTTGATATTAAACTCTTCGGGCACGAGCGAGATCTTGTCCGACACCTGCTTTAGTAAGTCAGCCGCGACGCCGGTCTCGAGAATGGCCGAACCGTCTTCGTCAAAAGCAGTGACCGGTAGAATGGCCCGAGCTGGTTTTTTGACCGCGATGTCTTTGGCACGGGCGAGGATCCCTTCATACTTCTCGACTACCTTGTCGGTCATCGCGGTGAGGTCTTCGCCGGAGATCACGCCCTCGCGGATCAGTTGCTGCGCGTATAGATGCCGCGTGCCCGGATGAGCCTTGACCCGGCCATACATCACGGGCTGTGTGTAGCTTGGCTCGTCGCCCTCGTTATGGCCAAGTCGGCGAAAACCGACGAGATCCAGAACGACATCCATATTAAATTCGCGTCGGTAATCAAGCGCGATCTGCGCAACGCGAAACGCGGCCTCGGGATCGTCGCCGTTGATGTGGAAGATCGGCGTCTGCGTAATATGTGCCGCATCGGTCGGATAGATCGAGCTGCGGCTGAGTCCGGGTGAGGTGGTAAAGCCGATCTGGTTGTTAATAACCAGATGGATCGTGCCGCCGGTACGATAACCGGGCAGCCCGGCAAGCTGCAGCGTTTCCATTACGACGCCTTGTCCGGCAAAAGCAGCGTCGCCGTGCAACAGCAGCGGCAGAATATGTGCGTAGGTTTCCTCTCGCGTCTTTCCGTGGCCGTCGCGAAGCTCATCCTGCCGTGCGCGTGCCATGCCTTCGACGACCGGATTAACCGTTTCGAGATGGCTCGGATTGCAGGAAAGCTGGATCTTCAATTCCTTGCCGGCCTTTGTTTTTCTTAGGCCGATCGCTCCCTGATGATATTTCACATCGCCTTCGTCAGCCGGGAAATCCGGATGCGATGTACCCTCAAAAACGGTGAAGATACGCTCTGCCATGTCACCTGATTCAGAATCACCGACGATATTCGACAGCACATTGAGCCGTCCGCGATGGGCCATGCCCATGTAGATCTCGTCAACTCCGCGTGCCGACGCACCCTCGACCAATTGGTCGAGCATCGGGATCACGGTCTCACAACCCTCAAGCGAAAAGCGCTTTTGACCGAGATATTTTTTGTGTAAGAATTGCTCGAACTGCTCGGCTTCGATCAGCTTTTGCAGCAGTTCTTTTTTGATCTCGACAGCCAGCGGCTGAGTATCGACAAAGTGCTCGCGGATCTTTTTCCGGATCCATTCCTTTTGCTCTTTACTCTGGATATGGCGGTATTCGATGCCGACCTTGCCGCAGTATGCTTTGCGAAGGATCTCGAGCACGCGGCGCAATGTCGCCGTCTTTTCACCGTGGAGCCCACCCGTGATAAATTCGCGGTCGAGGTCCCAGATCGTTAGGCCAAAATTCTCCAGGTCTAGCTCTGACGCCTGAAACGAGGTCATCTTTAACGGATCGATATCGGCCAGAAGGTGGCCGCGGATTCGATACGCGTTGATCAATTGCAGGACGTTTGCCTGCTTTTCGGCCTGTTCGCTCTCGCGGCCAAAGAGTGTCGGGTTATAGTCCTCAGCCCAGTGGAGCGGCGGATACTGCAATTCGAGATCGGCAAATATCTCGTCGTAAAACCCGTGCTGGCCGATCAGGTATTCATGGATCCGGGCAAGAAACATTCCGCTTTCGGCTCCTTGAATGACACGATGATCGTACGTATTTGTAACAGTCACTACCTTACTGATACCGATCTGAGAAAGAGCCGAGGCGGTCATCGCCTGATACTCGGCCGGATACTCGATCGCACCGGTCGCAATGATCGCACTCTGGCCGGACATAAGGCGAGGATTCGAGGCAACAGTGCCGATCGTCCCCGGATTTGTCAGCGAGATGGTCGTGCCCTGAAAATCGGGGATCTCTAGCTTGCCGTCACGAGCTTTTCTTACCTGCTCATTGTAAGCGGTAAAGAACTCGGCAAAATTCATCTTATCGGCAGCCTTTATATTTGGAACGAGCAGGTTGCGCGAACCGTCTTTTTTCTCGATGTCGATGGCGATGCCGAGATTGACATTCTCATGCTCAAGCCGAGAAGGCGTGCCATCGACGACGCCAAAGCCGAAATTCATCTGCGGAAACGCCTTTGCCGCCGAGACGATCGCCCAGGCGATGATGTGCGTAAACGACGCTTTGCCGCGGCCTTGCGCGGCAAGATGCTCATTTATGATCCGGCGATTTTCTTCGAGCAGCTTGACCGGAATGTTACGAAAACTCGTCGCGACCGGAACCGTCAGGCTCAGCTCCATGTTCTCGACGATCTTTTTGCCGACTCCGGTGATCGGTTTTGTCTCGGTGTCTGGCGGCAGAGCGACGGCAACAACTTTTTTAGCCTCCGCAGGTTTAGATGTGCTCGGCTCAGACACGCTCCCTGCGGCCCGCGTTTCTGCCCCGGATGGCACGCCGCCGCTAAGGAGCGCTCCAAAATACTCCTGCCACGACTCGTCAACCAGATTTGGATCCGACTTGTAACGCTCTAAAAGGCCCTCGACATAGGTCGCGTTCGACCCAAAAGCTTCCTTGATAAATGCCGCTAAATTTGCTGTATTCTCGCTCACTGTCTTCTATTCCCGCCTCAACTAAACAAGTAGTTTAACGCATCGCGGACAAAAATCGTAACGATTTGATGACGAAGCTATCGAAGCGGATTCTGAACTTTTAGTGCGATCTTGATAGGAACAACGCGCTTGAAATTGAAGCCGAGTTTATTGAATCTGCCAAACACAAAAACCGTGCCGGTCACTATCCAATCGCTCTGGGACTTGGTGAGTTCGGCAAATGCCGTCTTCGCAATACCGGTCAGTCTCAAGGTGGCCCGAACCGGCTTGGGGAGTTCAGTTCTCGAGTTTTTCTTGAAACTGAACTGAGTCCGATATTCGTCAGCTTCGACGGCAATGCCGTTAACGCGGATATCGCGAAACGTCATAAAATCGACGTTGCCAGTTTGTGTCGACGGGGTGAATTCACCACCGACGTCTACTGCAACACTCAGTAGGCCCATGGAAACGATCGTCGGTTTGGCTATCTTTACAATGACGTCCGACGTGCCGTCCGGTGCCGGCTCTTCTTTGGAAGTATTGATCGTTATATTTGCTTTGTGTACCTTGTAGCCGCGTATTTTGTCGGGTAGCTCCTGAGCATAGGCGACCGGCAGCAGCGTGATCACGAGCAATAACGCTTTTGATACAACCGATCCCATCGTAAATTGGTGAGGAAAAACGTTAAGTTGACGACGCCTGAGTCTTGATCTCCGCAGGCCTTTTATCGAGGTCCTGTTTGATGGCATCGAGGATACCATTTATAAATTGGGTTGCCTCGTAGGTCGAAAATCTACGGGCCGTCTCGAGGCCTTCGTTGATAACGACTGTATCCGGTGTGTCGCGGTAAAGAAACTCGTAGACCGCTAATCTAAGGACGTTACGGTCAACTATCGCCATTCGCTCGATGCGCCAGTGCTCGGCGCGAGTGCGAATGCGGTCGTCGATCGCCTCGATATTTTGAAGCGTGCCGCAGGCGAGAGCGTTGGCAAATTCTCGGGTCTTGTCATCTATGGCGGCGTCTCCGAGTTCGTTCCAGTAATCTCCGGTGAGTGTTTCACCGGCGGACGAGGTCATATCGGCCGCGAACAGCATCTGCAAGGCGCATTCGCGTGCCTTATGCCTAGTGCCCGAACTCTTCTCTGCCTTATCAATCGCCATGCGGAAAAAACCTAAAAAGGACCCCTTGTATTATCCTTGCGGAGCTTCATATCCCGCATCAGGTTGGCCATTTCGACAGCCGAAACGGCCGCCTCAAAACCTTTATTGTCAACACCCTGGCCACAGCGTGCGATCGTTTGCTCGACCGTATCAGCGGTAATAACGCCGAACATCACTGGCACGCCCGTTTGCATAGATGCCTGCATGATGCCGCTCGATGCCTGCCCGGCGACATAATCGAAATGCGGTGTATCGCCCCGAATGACCACGCCAAGAGCGATCACGGCGTCGAAATCACCACTCTTGGCCGCCTTGAGACATGCCAACGGCAATTCAAATGCCCCGGGGACGCGATAGATCTCGATCTTCTTAGCACCAGCCTCATTCAAGGCCTCGACGGCTCCCTCTGCGAGCTTTGACGTAAACTCATCGTTCCAGCGGCTCACGACTATTGCAAATCGAAAGTCGGCGGCCGAAATGTCGCTTCGCTGTAATTCAGTTTTCAAACCTTACTCACCTGCCACACAAACTGCCTAATTCCAGTATAGAGAACGCGATACGGTATTGACAAGCATTTGCTTCCGATTGCAATCGGCCCGAAATCCACGAATAATAGCGTGAGATATGCCCCGACAGATCATCGAAACCGAAGAGACGCTGATAATCGAGACGCCCGAGCGCGTGCCGCTCGAATTTGCGTTAGCGTCGATCGGTAATCGTTTTCTGGCGGTGGCGATCGATCATTTTATTCAGTATCTGACGATCATTCTCGTCGCGTGGTTCTTTTTTAGCATTGCCGGGTATACGTCGTCGGATCTTGCCGACGCACCCGAATCGCTGCTGGCGGAGGCACCGAAGTGGACGATCGCGATATTGATAATCGTGCTTTTTCTTATATTTGCAGGCTATTTCATCCTCTTCGAATGGCTCTGGAACGGCCAGACGCCGGGCAAGCGGCTGTTGAAATTACGTGTGATCCGTGATGACGGCCGGCCGCTGACGCTGTGGGAGGCGATCGCCCGAAATCTACTGCGCATTTGCGATGCGATACCGGGATTCATCGTTCCGGTCTATTCGATCGGCCTGATCGCGATCTTTCTTAGTAATCGAGATCAGCGCGTCGGCGATGTTTTCGCCGGAACGGTCGTCATTCGCGAACGCACCGACGAAGCTCCGACATTCGCCGAGACCTTCACAAATCGGATTCGCGATGCGGCATTTACACGCGTTCAGAAATCAGTAAATGTACAGGCGAATGTTTCAAGCCTTACTGAACGCGAGGTCGAGGTTGTCGAGAGCTTCTTACGCCGGCGTTGGGATCTGACTGAAAAGCAGCGTCTCTGGATGGCATGGCGGATCGCCCTGCCGATAATGTATAAGCTTAAACCGTCGTACACGATGGAGGACTTCACGTACGAGGGGTTCCTCGAAGAGATATTGCACCGCTTTCATGCAAAGCAGCGCTTTTTGAATTGAGGCTCGGAGTGCAAGCTTTAGCTTGTATCTTTGCCAAGACGGAGACAAACTAAAGTTTGCACTCTGAACTTATGAAAAAGAGTATTTTAGTCACCGGCGGGGCCGGATTTATTGGTTCGCATCTTGTCGATAGACTGCTCGGCGAAGGTGCGTGGCAGGTTACTGTCGTTGACGATTTTAACGATTTCTACTCACCCGAGATCAAGCACGCAAATATCGCTGAGCACCTCAGATCGCCAGATTATCGCCTCATTGATGCCGACATTCGCGATGGCGCGACTATGGTGGCGTTGTTTCGCGAGTATCGATTTGACGTGATCGTCCATCTCGCCGCGCGTGCTGGTGTGCGGCCGTCGCTCGCCGAGCCAAAGCTTTACGCCGAGACCAATATCAATGGCACGGTCAATCTGCTCGAACTCGCAAAAGAACACGGTGTCAAGCAGTTCGTTTTTGGCTCTTCGTCCAGTGTTTATGGAATAAATGCAAAGGTGCCGTTTGCAGAGGACGACCGCATTCATCAGCCGATCTCGCCGTATGCGGCTACCAAGGCGGCGGGCGAATTGATCTGCCACACATACTCACATCTATATGATATTCGCTGCGTCTGTCTGCGATTTTTCACCGTTTACGGAGCACGCCAGCGGCCGGATCTGGCGATACACAAATTCTCTCGGCTTATCACCGAAGGCAAGCCGATCCAGGTCTTTGGCGACGGCTCGACGCGGCGTGATTACACCTATATCGACGACATCATCCAAGGCGTGCGAGCAGCGATCGACTACGACCGTTCGATGTACGAGATCTTTAACCTGGGCGAATCGCAGACCGTCACCCTTTCCGACCTCATCTCACTCATCGAACGCAGCCTCGACATGAACGCCATCATCGACCGCCAGCCAATGCAGCCCGGCGACGTACCTACGACATTTGCTGACATCACAAAATCACGCGAAATGCTCGGCTACGATCCGACGACGAAGATCGCGGACGGCATACCGAAATTTGTCGAGTGGTTTCGCAACTCGCGATGATCGAGAAGTTTGAACGCGGATCAAGCGGATTATCGCGGATCTGAGAAATAGGTCATTCTGATCCGCGTTCAAAAAGATTTGGGTTAGGCTTAACTCCATCCGAAGACACGCCGCATAACAGGCAGCAAACGGTGGCCGGCGACGGTTTCGTGGAAAAAGATCTCGTGCTCGACCTCGACGCGGGCCATGTCCAGAAGATCTTCGACGCAATCGTCCATCTTGAGTTCGCGTGCAAATGCGGCGGCGTCTTCGTATTCGACTGAATTCTGACTCTCAAGCCGTCCGGCAAAATACATCGGCATGAACCAACCGGAGATGTGACAGGTAAGACCGAGCGTGCGGCCGATCGTCCAAAAGACCTTTTCACGCAAAGGGCGCGGCTTTGCACCGAGATTTGCGAGCCACTCGCCAACACGTCGCCAATGGTCCCATTCCTCAGCTTCGATACGTCTGATCCGTTCTTTTTCGGGAGACTCTTTTAACGACTTCCAATGCCCGCGATAGGCATACGCCGCCGCGATCTCGCCAGAGTAAGCGTTTTGGAGGATGCGGATCAAACTATCGCGAGCATCTCTCATTTATCTTTTGTTCGTTCCAAGAGAAGCTTCATGATCTCTTCGGCGCCGACTTTCCCTTTCTTTTTGATAAAACCTCGCGGCGTATTATCGCCGATCTCAAATACGATCGATTCCATTTGGTGGGCGGTTAGGAAATAGTTGCGCGAAACGATCGCCGGCAGAGGACGGTCATTCGACTGGATGTTTGGCGTGTAGCCGGGTATCGCGGCCTGGATGTTCGTCAACCAATCCTGTACAAGTCCGGGCAAGAGGCCCTCGTGTTTGCGGGTCATCGGATAATAGATGTCATTCCATGTCGAATGAAAATCGATCCCGAAATAGAATTTGCCACCGGTCGCCTGCTCGCGACGCTTTAAGAAATTGCTGACTGCAAGGCCCTCAGGCTGGTTAAACGTGGTCCAATCGCGATTCAGATCGATGCCGCCAGCGTTGTGCCGCCAATGTCCGGCATCGACGCCGTCGGGATTCATCAGGGGCACGACGTAGATGCCCCAATCTTTTCGAAAGTCGCGGGCAAGTTTTGAATCGCCAACTATTGTCTCGATAAACGATTGCATCGCAAAATAGCCCGTGACCTCAGGCGGATGCTGACGCGAGATGACAAGGATCATCTTTTTAGATGAGAGATTGCCGATCTTCAGCATCTTGAGCGGCTTACCGTTTTTGCTTCGGCCGATGATCTCCGTCCGGTGTCTGCCGGAGGCAGCGATCCGATCCATCCATCCGAATACGGTTCGAGAAGATTGCAGCTCCTGCGCGCTGATCCATATCGGATCTTTACCGACGGAAAGCCACATTGTTACGCTTTTCGGACGAGCCGACGGCCCGGATGTGCCGCTGCCCTTGTCTTCATCGGTGATCAACACCTTGTCGAGCAGTTTCCACTTTCGGCTGTTGTAGCTGATCTGAGGATCGTATCGATGGCGTGCAAATTCCGGATAAACGAGACGAACCCGAATGTTCTTTTTCCGGTGCGACCACACCTTGAACGCGTACCACGGACTCATGTTGATCGGTTCATTTTCAGGCAGTATGGAAACCACGTAGCGGCCATCCGTGTCTTTTTCGATCTTGCTCACGCGTGCTCCGTCGAATCTATTAGAGAAAAAGACTCCATCTTCCGGAAAGCGAAAAGTGCCTTTCCACTGCTTCTCGATCGGGCGCGTCCGGGTGTCGACCGACTGCCGCGGCTGTTCGTCCTGTGCTATCGAGCGAGCGGGAAATGCCGCAAAGGCAAGACCAAGCCATATGAGCAGCGCCACCGTGATCTCACGGAAACAGACGCTGTGGCGATCGCGGATGGAGTTATGTTCTGCTTTCGTCATAGCGGGCAATATTGGTCTTCCGGAGACGGGAGATGGGAAAAAAATCGCGAAACTAGGTGACGGCTCGTGCTCTTAACGACGCCTCTATCATTCCTTTCAGAACGCTAATATCGATATCCGCGAGCTTATTGATGTAAAGGCACCCAACGCCGGTCTTATGCTTGCCGAGCTTTTCGAGAGCGGCCGCATGATCTTTAAGGCTTACGGCAATGTACAACGAAAAATTCGCTTTACGGGGCGAGAAACCTATCCGAAACCAATCAACTTCTCTCCCAGTGGCGGGACTCTTGTATCTCTTATTACCAAAACCGATGATCGACGCTCCCCACATCTTTGGCTCTTCGCCGCTCGCCTTTTTCATCATTTCCAAAAGCACAAGGCTGTCCATACGCCTTTGTTCATCCCGAACCGAATTGAGAAAATCTTCAACGCTTGCGGCGGTCGGTTTTGTTTTTATTTCGGCCAGTTTTGATTTCTTTTCAGACATTTGAACTGCTCAGACCCTCAACGAGCCGCGGAACGCCCTCGCAGCGTAGTAGGATTCGGCACCATTGTGATAGGTGAAGACACGGCCAAAGCGGCGATCGCCGAAGATGGCCCCGCCTAAGTTTCGGACCTCAGAGGGCGTTTCGAGCCAGCTCGATGTTTTTAGATCAAACTCTCCTAGAGTTTGCAGATACCGATATTCGTCTTCGGTTAAGATCTTAATGCCCATCGCGGCCGCAACTTCTATAGCGCTGCTTGCCGGTTTATGTTCTTTCCTTGACTCCCATGCCTCGCGGTCATAACAAAGGCTTCTGCGCTCCTTAGGACTCTCCGCCGAACAATCATAAAAAATGTATTCGCCAGTCTGCTTATCAAACCCGACAACATCAGGCTCACCTCCGGTCCTGTCCATTTCGCCGAGCGACCACAGCTTTGCGGGATCGGCCTCGAGTTTTGTCTGGACTTTCGCCCATTCAAGTCCTTTATGGCGGCCCATATTTTCCTCAAAGCGCGTCTTTAATTCGTTGAGTAGTTCTTCGCGATCTGCGGGGAACAATTCCTTATTCATATCGATAAAATCTCACGCCCTAAGGCCGTATTCTAATTCGGCTTTAAGGTTGCCGCAAAAAGTTTCTGCCTATTTAGCCGGCCGGCCAAAGAAAAGAAGGTAGCCATCCGCATCTTTTATCTCAAAGCCTCGAAGCCCGTCGGCATTATCGCCGAGCGGCAGAAAGAACTCGACCTCGCGCGAGGCGAATTCGGCGGCAAGAGTGTCGGGATCGGGAACATATACATATGCGTCCCACCGTGCGATGCCGCAACCGATGTCTCGCGTGTGATTCGGCAAAGGCTCGACGCCGACTTCCTTGAGAAAGATCATCGCTCCGTCACGCTTTACGATCCCAAAATACAGAACCCCCGGCTCGGCCTGATACATGATCTCAAAACCAAGCTTATCGCAATAGAACGCAAATGCCGCCGCGACATCCTTGACTATAAAAAACGGCGAGATGCCGCCGATCTCTGCCCTTGTCATATTTTTGGCCTTCTCGGTCGTCGATCATGTTACGGCGACCTGTCTGCTGCACCTTTAGTAGCCGCTAATCCCAATCATTCTTAAGCAGCAACTGTTCGATAAGGTAAGCGTGGTGCATCTCGTGTACGTACAGGTGCCGGAACATTATAAACACAGAATAATGATCGAACGCCTCGTGGACGGCGGTCTTTTGCCATTCTTCGGGTGATAGCTCTCTCAGTCTTTCTATGAGAGAACCTCGCTCATGCACGTATCTTTCGAGACTCTCGTCAAGATCAATGTCGAGCATCGCACCAGCTTCGTCCTCAGCCGAATTCTCTATGGTTTTGATGAAGGGCTCCGGCGTAGACAAGATCAGATCGAGCCTCGCCCGAAACGCGACATCAGACTGCGACAAATGCACCGCGTTCTCATACGCAGACCATTTATCGGGGCTCGGACGACGCTTCAGTATCTGCTGCGGCACCTCGCGGATCAGAGGAATGATCACGCCGGGCGCTGTTTCTAACGCGGAGATCAGGGTGTTTGTGCCGTTCTCTTTCATCGTCATTATGTAAAAGCGTCTTGCCGCAAAGCACCGCGGTTACGATTGCTGAAGGTTTCTTCCTCAGCTACCCGACGGGGCTTGCCGTAACGCAGTGCGGTCAGGCTTGCCTGACCGTCAAGTCACCCGAAAAAGATCCGGAGGAGGCTACGCCTCCGACAACCTCAACGATGCCACTCGATCTTCGCACGGTCAACTTCCAGAGGCTCGTCATCAAACCGTCTATCATGCCAAATACGAGCACTTGACCATCGCCATTCATTCGGATGCTCGACCAGTTCGGCCCGCACCGGATTCAGATGCGTGTATTGGATTCGCTGCCACAGCATCTGCTCGCTCCACAACAGGCGAGTATTAGGATGCCGCTGCCAAACTATGTGGTCGGAGCCATCGCTACGATGTTGTACCCTTAGCTTTTTAAGTGACTCGGTTTGGCCCTGCTCTTTTAGATGATCGATGATCCGTCGGCTGCCGATGCCTTTGACAAATCTGAAAATGTCCTTCGAATCGACTTTGCTGTCCGTTACCAAGTGAAAATGATCGAGCATAATGACGTATGCAAAGATCAAAAACTTGCCCGAACGTCTCGCCTCGTCGAGAGCATGAGCCATTACTTGTGCGAGAGCATCCGTACGAAATATGGGCAGCCGGTCTTTTGTGACTGCCGTCAGGTAAAATGCCGGATTGTCTCTTGAGATTTTGAACATCTGTCGGAGGCACAGCCTCCTCCAAAAATTATAGGGAAATCGCACGGTCAGGCAAGCCTGACCACACTGCGTTGGGGCAAGCCCTGAGTCGGATCAAGATCGCTGGGTTTTGGGTATTCTGAAAAATTTCTTAAGAGGCTGGCTCTTGTTAGCTCCGCCATGATGCAGTGCGGTCGGGCTTGCCCGACCGTTGTGGGCCCCAAAAAAGAAAAGCCCGCTTTAGCGGGCGAAAGAATTTTGTCGGAGGCCGCACTGCGCTGGGGCAAGCCCAAGATCACCTTCTCACGGAGAGGCCACATGCTATTCGTGATCGAGCGCCTGCGCTCGCTCTACCTTTGCCGATTCGATCAATCGGCGTAATTCCGGCCGATCTGCGTCTTCGCTCGAATACACTTTTACATGTCTCAAACGTTTTCCCGTTCCTTCGATCAACCCGGCCGGGTCCGCGAGGGCCGTACCATTATAAAAGCCGAGGTTCACATAGGCTGCCTTAGGCATGATGTAAGCGTATGCTTCGCTCATCTTTTTTGGCCCGAGTCCGAATGACGCCGCATTATCTCCCAAACGGACGACTTCAACCGCATCGGGATCCACACGCAAAATGAGCGTGCGAAGGCTGCGCGCGATCTGCTCGATCTTAGGATCGACCCTTGCGACAAGATCGTCGAATGTTCCGAACTTTGCTTTGGATAAACTCATTTTCAAGTCCTGAGAATGTGCCCGGGCGCGTCAAACGGACAAATGCAATCACACCGCTTCGCATCTCATTGCTTTATCGGGAAACATTAACTCCGAAGAGTCTACATCTCGAACCCGAGCCGAATGAAGCGAAATGGCAATTTTTTGATCGGGAAAATATTCGAGAGCAGACAGAAATTCCGAAACGGGAGTAAATTTGTCGAAGCGACTATTTCCAATTGTCGTAAGCAGATTTTGCTCTGAGGCCCGATCCGCAATCCAAACGTCCATTGCAAGCGTATCTTTGCCTGTCAGTAAAGATTCGTCGATAAGCATTATCGATGCAGTTTTCTCATCGCCAGAATAAATGGTTTTTGAGTTAAACCAATTCTTGGTCAAAGACAAGCTGAAATGGCCAAGGTGTCTTATACCCGTATGGTCGGCGATGGGGGTGTCACTAACGCCGCCGTGATAATCCGAACCGATTTTTGTATGTCTCGTGCCATCAGAGTGATAGCTCATGTGCGAATCTTCGTCGGAGCCTAACACGCCGATATAGATTCCCGCAGAACTCTCGTTTAGCCATACGAGCCGATAGATACCACTTTCATGACGGACGCACAATGCGGAACGGAAATTCATACCGCCACCTTCTCCACGCGGTTATAGACAGTATCTCTTTCCACAGCCTCGAAGCCCGCCCGCTGGATCATTTCGATGATCTCTTGTTTGGTCATTTTGACTTCGTTATTGGATTCGACCGAGTAAGAGTGGGTGAGTTCGCCGCCGTCGGTGATGGTGCCGTCTAGGTCGTTGGCGCCGAAGTGGAGGGCGGTCTGGGCGGTGGCTTTGCCGAGCATGACCCAGTAGGCCTTGATGTGGTCAAAGTTGTCGAGCATCAGGCGTGAGACGGCGATCGTCTTGAGATTGTCGATTGCGTCGGGGCCGGGAAGTGATGAGAGCGCGGTTCCGGGCGGGTAGAACGCGAGCGGGATGAAGCACTGGAAGCCGCCGGTTTTGTCCTGTTGTTCGCGGAGCTTTACAAGATGATCTATACGGTCCTCGATCGTCTCGATGTGGCCGTAGAGCATCGTGGCGTTGGTCTTGAGGCCTGCGTTGTGGACCTTGCCCGCTAGCTCGAGCCATCTGGCGCCGTCGCATTTGTGATCGCAGATGCGGCTACGAGTCGGTTCGGCAAAGATCTCGGCTCCGCCGCCGGGGCACGAATCCATTCCCGCGGCCTTTAGCTTCTCGATGACGTCTTCGTCGGACATCTTGTAGAAACGCGCAAAGAAATCAAGCTCGACCATCGTCAGGGCTTTGAGATGCAGCTTAGGGAATTCACGCTTGAGCGACGAGAAAAGGTCGGTGTAGTACTCGAAGGGAAGTTTGCTGTTCAGACCGCCGACTATATGCAGCTCGGTCGCACCTTCGCTAACCGCATCGCGGGCGATCTGGATGCCTTCTTCGATCGAATGTGTGTAGGCGTCGTCCTGTCTTGCCCTTCTATAAAAGCCGCAGAATTTACAGTCAGCAACGCAGATATTCGTGTGGTTAAAATGGCGGTTGACGTTGTAATACGTCGTGAGACCGTGCTTTCGGCGACGGACGGTGTCCGCAAGTTTGCCGAGAGCATTGAGGTCGTTCGTCTCGTAAAGAGCAAGGCCTTCGTCGAATGTGAGCCGCCCGCCGTCTTCGACTTTGAACGCGATGTCTATCAATCTTGGGTCGAGTGAAAACTGCATATCTAACGCAAGTCTATCAAATAGAACTCGTATGAGTGTAAGTTGAAATGCCATGTGAACAGTGATAATTTACCGACACCCAAAAAATTAGTTTCTGTGAGGTGTAGATATGAACAACCGAAGGAAGTTCCTTTTTGGCTCTCTTGGTGTTATCGCCGCTGGTGCCGCGGGCATATGGTTTGGAAAAAATCCGATCCTGCGGCGATTGGTAATGATGAACAACAATTCGCGCATTCCGATTGGAACAGCGCCGGGTTTTGACGGTGATTGTGTGTTTACATCGGAGCAGACCGAAGGACCGTTTTTTATCCGTTCTGCAATGCGTAAGGACATTCGCGACGACCGGGTAGGAAAGGAATTGACGCTGAGGATGAAGTTTGTAGACGCGGCCGACTGTAAGCCAGTCGCGGGAGCGACTGTCGAAATTTGGCACTGCGATGCCGAAGGCAGATACAGTGGATATCCGGAAGAACTCGCCCACGATTTTTGGGGGTCGTTGCGGCTAGTCAATTTTAAGCCGGATCATGTGAACCCTCTCAATGAAAAGCGATATCTTCGTGGTGCGCAAATGACGGACGCCGATGGTGTTTGTGAATTTACGACCATAGTTCCTGGTTGGTATGAACCAAGATGCCCTCATATTCACTGCAAGGTCTTTGCGAACGAAAAGGCTGTGTTTACTAGCCAATTCTATTTTAGTGATGATCTGATAACACGGGTTTACACGACGATCGACCCGTACTCGAAGTATGGCGACACTCCCTTTACCTTGAAGAATGACGTTGTAATATCCGAATCGAAAGAGCTGAACGGTGTTGTGCTAAAGCCGGTGTGGAGCGACAACGGCCCGGTCGTGGCAAATGCGAAAATGGGGCTTAAGCTCGTTTGATCGCGTAGTACGCTGGAAGTATATGAAATTCGGACAGGTTGCAAATCCCGAAGAGGTCGATTTTACGATTCCGGTGGATCACGCGGACACGAAAGCCGTGCTGAAAAAGTCTGGTGCGAAGGAGTTGTCAATCCACGTCGGCTGTGCCAAGTGGAACAAAGCCGATCTAAAGAATTTCTATCCAAAAGGTACTAAGGATGAACTCGCTTATTATTCGACGCAGTTCAATTGTATTGAGCTAAATGCGACGTTTTACCGGCTTTTTAAGGCTGATGTCTATACAAATTGGTATGAGACGGTTCCGGCGGGCTTCAAATTCTTTCCAAAGCTTACACAATCGATCTCGCATTTTCGGCGGCTAAAAGAGGTCGAGGAGCTTGTCGATATTTCGGTGTCGAATATGTCGCACCTCAAGGAAAAGCTCGGCATGCCATTCCTGCAGATGCACAATAATTTCGGGCCAAAGGATATGGATCGCGTCGTTGCGTTTGTCAAGAACTGGAATCAATACCAGATGCCGCTCGCGATCGAGTTTCGCAAGACTGAATGGTACAACGACCACAGCGTTTCTTCGGACCTTTTCGGCTTGCTTGAGAAGAACAAACTCACTAACGTCCTGGTCGATACAGCCGGCCGCCGCGATCTGATGCACATGCGGCTGACAACTCCAACGGCGTTTGTGCGCTGGGTCGGAGCGAATGATCCGGGATCGGATCGATCAAGGCTCGACGAATGGGTCGATCGGATCGCGGACTGGAAGAAAAAAGGTTTGCAAGAGCTTAACTTCTTTGTCCACCAAAATATCGAAAAGGAATCGCCGCTATTAGCCGCGTATTTTCTCGAGAAATTGAACCAAAAGATCGGCACCGACATACCGATCCCCAAAACGCTCGTCTAGATAAATGCTCAAACTGGTTCGCACAGATGCCGAAAACGAGGACTTTCGTTCGCTCGTAATTTTGCTCGACAAGGAATTGCTTGTCCGCGACGGCGAGGATCATTACTTTTTTGCGCAGTTCAATAAGCTGGCTGGAATTCTGGGTGTGGTCGTTGCATACCTTGATGATGAGCCGGTAGGATGCGGTGCTTTCAAACAGTTTTCTGATACCGAGGCCGAGATCAAACGGATGTTCGTCAAGCCCGAGAGCAGAGGTCAGCGGATCGCGGCGACTATCCTCACCGAACTCGAAAGCTGGGCCGCTGAGCAAGGCTATGCGGCATGCGTTCTCGAAACCGGCTTCAAGCAACCCGAAGCGATCACCCTCTATAAACGTTCAGGCTACACCGAGATACCAAACTATGGCCAGTACGCCAAGGTGTCCGCCAGTGTCTGCATGAGAAAGCCGTTTAGCTCCTAGTTCATAAAAACCGCGCCGCCAAATGTCAGCAGCAGGATCACACTTACAAAAGCGTTTGTCGTGAAAAAGGCAGCGTTCATCCGGGAGAGATCGTTGGCTTTGACGAGGGTGTGTTGGTAGATGAGCAGCCCGCCAACGAGAATCACGCCCGCTAACGCCAACCAACCAAGACCTGTCACAAAATACAGCAAGGCCAGGACGATAAACGCCTGAAAGTGAAAAAGTCGGGCGATCCAGAGCGAATTCTTTATACCGAATCGTGCCGGTATCGAACGCAGTCCCGCCTTACGGTCGAACTCGAAATCCTGACAGGCATACAGCACGTCAAAACCCGATGTCCACATCAGCACCATGACCGAAAGCAGTATCGGGACCTCGTCCGATATATTCCCTCGAACGGCGATCCAAGCCGCCGACGGTGAGATCGCCAAGGCGATGCCGAGGAAAATATGTGCGAATGCCGTAAAGCGTTTGGCGTACGAATAACCGAGGACGAAGATAAGTGCGACGGGCGATAGAGCAAATGTCAGCCAGTTAAGCGAGTATGACGCAAGCAGAAAGACTCCGATCGAGACGTAGAGGAATGCCCATGCGAACCCGACCGAGAGTTTGCCGCTCGGAAGTTCACGGTTTGCCGTTCGCGGATTTTGTGCATCGATATCTCGATCGACAATGCGGTTGAATGTCATCGCCGCCGAGCGTGCGCCCACCATCGCCACGGTGATCCACAATATCTGCCGCCACGTGGGCAGGCCGTTTGCCGCGAGGATCGCGCCTAGAAACGCGAACGGCAGAGCGAACAGCGTGTGCTCAAACTTGATCATCGCGAGCGTTGTTTTTAGTTTGAAGAGAACGGATTTCATCGTGTCCCGAAAAGTCACGATTCTAACACAATACCCATCGGGTGCCCGAAAAGCTAGAATTGATCGATGCCATGCAGTGTCCTAAACTCGTGGTATTTTAGTCTTGCGAACCTTTGCGTCTTTTTGCGAACTTTGGGTGAAACACGCTTTTTTTCACGCAAAGCCCGCCAAGATCGCAAAGAAACGCCAAGGCATTTTATTGGACACCACCAGGACTCTACCCGATGCCAAGCGGAAAGACGCACGATGCGATCACATTCATATTGACGGTTCCCGCATTCTCCGCGACGTATTTGGCGACGGATAGCATTGGGTCTTCGGTGACCATGAGCGCGGCTTTTATTTTTGGCGGACTGATGTTCGGGCCGGATCTCGACACGGTTTCACGGCAATACTCCCGTTGGTTTTTTCTGCGGTTTTTGTGGTATCCGTATCGGTCGTTTTTCAGTCATCGGTCGCGGTTTTCCCACGGACTAATATTCGGTGCCCTGCTGCGCGTGATCTATTTCATGGGAGCATCGACGCTGGCTGTTTTTCTCGCCGCCCTGATCTGGTCCAGCGTCGCGGGCTCAAAACCGCCCACGTTTGCGGACTTTACAGAGGTGTGGCGGCGGATCGGTGAATTTATCCGTCTCAATTTTGGAGAGAATTTCTTGCTGTTTACGTTTCTTGGTCTGTGGTTTGGGGCGGCCAGCCATACTTTTACCGACATGGCCGGATCATTTATAAAAACTGGCCGGGTTGCGAAGTTCCTCTAGCCGCGTCCGCCGCCTGTACGTGCTGCATGAAGCCGGGTTGCCTGACGGCGAACGGCATCAGAAACGTTGCGGTTTTTCGATAACGCAACAAGATCGCGAAGCTGCAGGCGGCTCATGATCGTCAGTACGTTGCCCATCGGCGTTCGTGGGTTTTTGGCAAGGCTATGCATTACGTTATAACTGCGTGACCATTGGCGGGTTGACGCGATCTGGCGAAGGATGTCCTCCGAGACCGAACGCATCGACGAGATCATCTCGACCTCCTGCTCCGTGATGCGAGGATTGTTGACAACCGCGGACGAGACGAGGCGATTCGGGTCGCGTATGAGGATATTGCGAGCCTCGCGGTCGCCCTTCATGCCGAGCTTTACGCGATCCTTTACGCCCATCTTCATGATGCGGTTGATCATCGATATACGCTCGCCCGGTATCTCGTCTTCTTCGGTCTGCAACTCGCCGATTATCTTGCTGATGGCGGCGGCGCGTTGCTCCTCGGTCTCCTCATAGATCTCTTCGATATACTCGAGCGAAAGCCAGGAATCGTCAGTCTCACGATCGGGAACTTCGATATGCGAAGCAATAAACATCGCATCGTCCAGGCTCAACCCGGAACCATCGAGATCTGATGCAAACTCCGACTGTTCGACAAACTCAGCCGCCGCGTCGTTTCCCTTTGCCCGAAGCTCATTTGCGATCTGAGCCGCACCGCGTTCTTTCTCAAAGAATTCACGTCTTATCTCCGTCGCCCGGCGTTCGGCCTCTGACGTGCGACTGGGATTGCCAACGATCGCGTCGATGATCGATGGATTCTGGATCAGAAGCTGCTGGTTAAACGAGATCAGCTCTAGCAGAGAGCCGTTTTGGGTTCTGGCAGCAAATGAGGCGATCGACCCCGGAGGAGTGTTTGGATTTGTTATGACTGCTTCGTGAACACTCACCGGGAGGTCGTGTTGCTGTGCAAAATATGCGAGTACGCGGGGAGCCGCCCCGCCGGAGCGGACAGCAGATTCGATATCCGTTGCCTCTTGTGAGCGAAGGGCCTGGACAGCATTTTCCTTTAATTCGGCGTCCGCTCCGCTGTAGAAAGCAACCAGGATCTCTAGCAGGTCGCTCTGAGCCAACGGCAACAATCCACGCGATGCAGCAAGCTGAGCCGCACGCGGAGCCGTGCCTTCGACCACAGCTTTGACCACCGGATTGCTCGAAACTACCTCAAAAGCCATATAAGCTAAGGAAAATCTATACTATTCAGAGTATCGATAACTGGGAGATTAGACCAGTTCTGGCCGCCAACATTCTAGCATAAGGCAGAATATTCTTGACTAACTGCTTTGCTTAACATAGTTTATTGATTTGGCCGGCTAATCGCCGCCTGCTGCAATTTGCTCCGCTTTCCGTAATAATCCGTAATTACTATTTAGATAATGGTTAAAGAAGAACTAAAACAATCCATCTCCGGCAAAAATGCGCGTATAGGTGTGATCGGCCTCGGTTACGTCGGCCTGCCGTTGATCGTTGAATTTTGCCTCAAAGGTTTTGAGGCGATCGGCTTTGAGGTCGATGAGGCCAAAACGTCCGCAATAAATGCCGGCCGCTCGTACATTGTCGATGTAACAAGTGAAAACGTCGCAAAATGTGTAAACGACGGCAAGCTCAAGGCAACGACCGACTTTAGCAAACTAAACGACTGCGACGTCATCATCATCTGCGTCCCGACGCCTCTGCGTAAAACCAAGGATCCGGACATGTCCTACATCCTGACCGCCGGCAGCGAGATACAAAAATATATGCGCCGTGGGCAGTTGATAATTCTGGAATCGACAACCTATCCGGGAACGACTGATGAGGTTTTGCAGCCGATGTTTGAGGAAAAGGGCTTTTCGCTCGATAGCGATTTTCTGCTCGCCTTCTCGCCCGAACGCGTCGATCCCGGCAATCCGCAGTTTCAAACACACAATATTCCAAAGGTCGTCGGCGGGTGCTCTGACGACTCGACCGAGGTCGCAGCGATGCTTTATGGCCAGATCGTCGGTCAGGTGTATCCCGTTTCGTCCGCTCGCGTTGCGGAGGCCTGCAAGCTGTGGGAAAACACATTCCGTGCAATAAACATCGGCATGGCAAACGAGATGGCCAAGCTCTGCAACGCCCTCGGTATCGACACTTGGGAAGTCGTGCGTGCGGCAGCGACAAAGCCTTTTGGCTTTATGCCGTTCTATCCCGGCCCGGGCATCGGTGGCCACTGCATCCCGCTCGATCCGCACTATTTATCGTGGAAAGCACGCCAGCATGGCTTCGACTCGCAATTTATCTCGCTTGCCGAGCAGGTGAATTCGAACATGCCCGCGTACGTCGTCGAGCTTGCCTCGACCGCGCTCAATGACGAACGCAAGGCCGTCAACGGCTGGAAAATTCTAATTCTCGGCGTCGCCTACAAAAAAGACATCGACGATATGCGCGAATCGCCAGCTCTGTCGATCATCGATCTGCTGCGTGCCGACGGAGCCGACGTCTATTATCACGATCCGTTTGTTGCCGAGGTCACGTTCGACCACGCATACACGATCGGAGCCGGCGATCCGCTGTACAACAAAGAGTTGACCGACGATCTCATTCGCGAGTCGGATTGCGTAATTATCTGTACCGAACACTCGCCGATCGATTACGGTCGCGTTTGCGAACTTGCGAGTCTAATTGTAGACACAAGGAACGCCCTTTCGGCGGAAACCCGCGGCGGAAGCAAGGCACGGATCGTCAGACTCTAACAGCAGGTCGCAATTTGGTCGTTTGGGTCCCAAAAACGTGTCCCAGGGACGCATTTTCCGAACCGTTTTGTCTCTAATTCTTTAAGGCCTTATTGCCTCATTCATCACTCATCTAACAGCCAGTCATCTCTATCTATCATTCGGCCGTTGATCTTGTGATTGCCGTTGGGTTCAGCCAACGGTAATAAATGCCTGAAGCCATATTCCGGGCTTTAGCCCGAAAGGTTGGGCTAAAGCCCGGAGAAGATTTGAGATGAGTCAGCTAACCGTTGCCTGAAGGCAACGGCAATATAAAACACTACCAATCTGTTGCATACTTGCCACATCTACGAATATGTGAGACGATATGTCGCATGAAGGGAGAGTGGGAAGTCTGCCCGCGAGACGATGTGCGGGCGCAGTATGCGGGAATTTATGTCACGCTGAACCCGCGTGGCGAGATAGCAATGACGCGGCCGACGTACGAAATGCTTGGCGAGCCAAAGGCTTTTGTACTGCTCTTTGACCGCACAAACCGTCGCATCGGGCTACAGCCGGCGGCGCTAGCCACGCGCAACGCCTATCCGGTCAAGGTCTCAGGCCGCTGCGGTGCCAAAAAGCTCCACGCCAACCGCCTGATCCGCGAATACCGCATCGACCTGCCCGCAACAGTAAAATTCCCCGACGCCGAGATCGACGAAGACGGCATCCTCCGCCTCGACCTAAGAACCGCCCAGATCCCGCAGCGGGTGAAGAATCACAGAAGCAATCGAGACCGGCAGATGCAATAACCGCATTGCGATCCGGCATAGCCGACCGCGTAGCGGTCATGTGATTGTAGCCGTGGGTGACAACCCACGGAAAAAAGCATCAAACGTTTGTTGTCGCGTTAGCGACAGTTGAAAAACCCACGGCGCCGTTCAATCGTCGCTACGCGACGGGGATATTTTCCCCCAACGTACCGTGGGTTATCACCCACGGCTACAATCAACCGTCGCCCCGCGACGAAGCGATAAACCGCTTCCCAGCCCGCGAAGCGGGCGGAATAGCGATAGCCACATGTGGAGTCGAAGACGGAACATGTGGTAAACGTCGGGATAAAGATTCGAGCGTGCAACGCATGCGGCATATGCCGTGTGTTTCACACACTCGGGAAATGATGCCGCCCACCCCACGTTAGCACGTGGGGCTACAAATATGCCGTCCACTCTGCGGACTCAAGAATCGCGAGCGGTTGTGGGCCTACCACAACATTCCCGGTTTTATTACGGGAAAATCACAGGCCAGCCCCCGATTCTCCGATTCTCCTTCAGCATAGAGCGAGGGCCTACGAAAGTCGTATGATTGGTCGCGTTGCTTCGATTCTATTTATCAGTCGTTCTTTCAAATCCTCTGGGTCTTTCCAATTAATATGGTTAAACTGCCGGATATCAAAGTGCGCCTTTCCTAGGAATTTGTCCCAACAGGTCCAAATGACAGGGATTCCTAGGCCTTGCGCGTATCCGGCCTCATAATAAACGCCCTGTCGATGGCCAGTAACATCAGCAATTACAAGCCCACTCCTCCGGATCGATGCGATAATTTCATCATCGATCTTGTGGTTGAATTCTTTCTTATCCACTCTTAAGGCTTTGAAGCCCGTTGCATCCAGGGCTGGCTCGATGCCATCGCTAAAAACCACGTCCGTCCGAGGATGAAACCACATCGCAACGAACGCCTGATTTGAGTTCACGTCACCCCGATGCAGTTCGGCAAGCCTTTCTGCTCCTCTCCACATTAACTTCACGCTGCTAGTCGGAAAGTTGCCCCCGAATTCGATGTAAGTCAGAGAGTGAGCGTTTCGTATAAGCTCGAAGAATTCATCGCCATTCTTTGCATAGGCATATGAATAGGCTTCGTGGAAATTCAGAGTTAACGTCTCGCCAAAGTAACTTGTGGCCCTCTCCAGTGCAAGTAAGAGCTTGTCAATTTGCTCGATAGGATTCTCAGGTATCCATACGGAGTGTCGAAGATCGTCGAAATCCTTAATTTGGTATGAATTTCCGGTTAGGGCGTGCTCCCGAAGAGCCCCTGAGTAGATATGGGCGTCCGAAATGCCTTCCATCATAGCCGTCATCATGGCGGCTTCGAAAATGTTAAAGTGACCGCAAACGCCGCAATGAACACGCGGATTCATTGACCCCGGAACAAACTCAAATGGAGATACCTGGCCTTTACAGATAGGGCATTTATCGTAAGACATTTAACGGATAACCTCGCTAATTCTTGGAGTCACAAAATAATCCTCGGCGGTTACTTACCTCGCAAGTTATCAATAATAGTGCCCGGAACACTCTTGATTCCACCGTCACCATCATGAATGGGCGCCATTTCTCCAAAAGGCGGCTTCTCTTCATTTTGATTTCCGTAATATTTCATTGCCAACGCTTCTTTTACTTTGTATTGGATATCATCCGGCAAGTTACTCAGAAACGGGTTTATAGTCGCCAGTTCTAAAGCCAACCTTCTCAGACGACGTTCTTCCGCCAAATGCCGGTTTGCTTGACGCGATGTCCATCTGGCGATTACGCCGATGACAACCGTCACAAGAAACTTACTCAAGATATGTGGATATCCTGTTGAATCGGTCGCCGTTGGGTTAACAAATGTGTGATAAAAAATAAACCCGATCGCGGCAAGCAACAGTATCACGTTTCCGAACGTAGCGAAATTCCAGAGTTGGGCGCTTGTTTTTTCTTTGTCGGCTTGGATCAGGAAATCGTTTTGAAGACTTTTCTCGCTCATCAGGCCAACAGTAACTTTAGCTTCCTGAGCATAATTTCTTAATTCTTCTATGACATCGTTAGAGGTTTCCGCAAAGGTTGTTTTACCTTCTTCAAAGGCGTTCGTGAAAGTCTTTTGCCATTTTTCAAGAGCATCCGTCCGATCCTTAGATTCCTTCTTATAGGCGTCATCCCGGGATTTTATTGATAATTCAAGCTTCTGTCGCCGGTCTTCTTCGGCTGCTGAAAACTGACTTTGATATTCCCCGATTCTCTCGGAGAATTGCTTCTGAAATTCTGCTAGTGCAGCTTCAAGACGGTCCTTTTGGTTATCAATACTCTCAGTCGTTTCTGCGGATAGTTTTTTGAGCGCAGTAACTTCAGCAACGGCCGTCGTCACTTCCGACTCGATTTCTTCTCGTTTCTCCTTAATCTCCGTTTCAAATTCTGTCCTTTTTGTAGTCAGGTCACCTTCGAACGCAGTGAGACGTTCGTCGTAGGTGTTATTTATTTCATTGTGCTTTTCAGCAAATGTTTCGGTGACCTTCTCAGTCTCATTCAGGTAATTCTGCTTTAAGGTCGCAAAATTCTTAGCTGCTTCTGACGAGAACGCCCTGATTTGTTGTGATGCGCTTTGTCGAGCAGTTATCACTTTTTTGCGTAGTTCTTCGATACCTATTTCGCTCGGTTGGCTGAGTAGGAAGGGAAGGGATTTCCTGAGGTTTTCAGCATTTGTATTGGCGCTTTCGAAGTGGGTGGCAAAAGCGGGGCTATCGGTGATACACGCCGATAGCGATATTTTGATGTTACTTAAGTAAACTCCAATATTGTTTCGATGAGTCTCAGATACCAAGAGCGGATCAGCAGTTTTTAACAGAACCGCCACTTCCGCAATGGTCAAGCCTATTCGTTCCGCTTTTGGAGCGTCCTCTTCGTTCGCGGCTTGTTCCGCGAGTCCTTGAACTTGCTTTGCCAAACTCGGAATTTCTTTTATGACTGCCGCATTCTTGGTGTATAAAGATTCACTTTCCATAATTCTTGTCCTCAAAGAAAAGAAAAAGGCTTCGCCTATTGCTGGACGAAGCCTTCCTGTTTACGTGCGAACTAAACCGCAGTTCGTAGCAAGCTGTGGGGCTCGCGTCTATTTGATTGGCGCAAGAATAGCACGCTTTGTCCAGGTGCTAAAATCGGTTTTGGGGGCGGCTAAGGCGTCGAAGATGAAACTTGGTTCTGCCATCACCTGCTTAGCCAGTGCTATTTTCTTTGAGTTTTGATGGTAATATTTTGCGGAGAGTAATATGCAGAATATTGTTGAGTTGCAGTTGGATCTGCCGATAAATTTGTCTAAAGAGGAGATTCAAACTTTTTTGGCTGTAAAACTTTTTGAATCGGGCAGGGTCACGCTGGGTCAGGCGGCGAAGATTGCGGAATATTCAAAAGAAACCTTTATCGAGATTTTGGGCCGACATAAGATCCCTGTTTTTAACTATTCTCCTAAAGATTTGCGAGCGGAACTTCGCGTGTGAGCATATATTTTTTCAACTGACATGCTGAAAGTACTCAATATTGCAGGAGCACGGCCTAATTTTATGAAGGTTGCTCCGATCTACGCCGAAATGAAGCGGCGGTCGGCGGAGTTTGAGCCGATGATCGTCCACACGGGGCAGCATTATGATGCGGTGATGTCGGATGCGTTTTTTGATGATCTCGGGATGCCGAAGCCGGATATTTATCTTGGTGTCGGGTCGGGTTCGCATGCGGTGCAGACGGCGAAGATCATGACGGAATTTGAGCCGGTCGTTCTGGAGCATACGCCGGATTGGGTCCTGGTTGTCGGCGATGTAAATTCGACGATCGCGTGTGCTCTGGTGTGTGCAAAGCTCGGAGTCAAGGTCGCACACGTCGAGGCGGGCCTGCGTTCGCGTGACCGCTCGATGCCTGAGGAGATCAACCGGATACTGACCGATTCGATCTCGGATCTTTTGTTTACAACATCGCAGGATGCGGATGAAAACCTTCTCCGCGAAGGCATCGCGGCGGACAAGATCCGATTTGTCGGCAATGTGATGATCGATTCGCTGCTAGATCATTTGAAGGTCGCTGAAAGCTCGACCGTGCGGCAAGATCTCGGCCTGACCGATGGCGAATACGCCGTCGTAACGCTGCATCGTCCGTCGAACGTGGACGAAAAAGACACCTTCACCGGCATTCTCGATGCATTGCTTACCGTCGCGGAAAGACTGCCGATCGTCTTCCCGGTGCATCCGCGAACGCGGGCGAAGATCGAGGACTTTGGGTTTGGTGAGAAGATCGCAAATGCGAATATTAAGTTGATCGAACCTCTCGGCTACCTCGACTTCATGCGGCTTTATAGCGGAGCAAAACTCGTCCTGACCGACTCAGGCGGCCTACAGGAAGAGACAACCGTGCTCGGCATTCCGTGTCTTACGCTGCGTAACAACACTGAGCGGCCGATCACGATCGAGATGGGAACAAATATTCTGGTAGGAACCGATCCGGATAAGATAAAGGCGGCTGCGAATGCCGTTCTCGCGAATACTGTGTCAACTGAAACAAAGATCCCGCCGCTCTGGGATGGCAAAGCGGCGGGCCGAATTTGTGATGAATTGGTTGGTTTCGCCTAGAATGCAAAAAATTTACTTGGTCGACTCCGTAGGATGATTCGCCGCCTTCCAGCCCTGAAAACCGCCCTTTAGAGCGAATACATTCGCGATCCCTTTTTGGTTCATTTGGAATGCCAGCCTGGCACTCGAATTTTCGTTCGGTCAGGAACAATAGACGATGATCTTTTTACCTTTTGGAAGCGAATCGAAACGATTGTCGGCCGCGCCTTCGATCATGACGGCGCCTTTGATCCTTTCCTGTCGATAGGCGTCAGCGGCACGGCTGTCGACAAAGACGACGCTGCCATCATCAAAGCCTTTTCTGGCTTCCTCGACCGTGATCCTCGGCACCTCGGCCTCTGTACTGAATTTCTTTGTGTCGCCGCTCTGGCCAAATGCGACGAGGCCCGAGATAGCCAGAATCAATATTGCATGTATCAGTCTCATAATGCCTCCCGATAGATTATCAGTTCGAACTCTCGACAGGAAAGCCCGCGGCTTTCCACGCGGCGGGGCCGCCGAGGAGAGCGTATGTTCCGGGGATTTGTTTCTGATTCATTTGGAATGCCAGACCGGCACTCGTGTGTTCGTTCGCTCAGGAACAATAGACGATTATCTTTTTCCCTTTAGGCAAGGTGCTCAATTTCTCGTCCGAGGCTCCCATTGATATCTCTAACGCACCGGGCAAACGTTCGGCTTTCCATGCGCCTTCGCCCCGGCTGTCAACAAAAACTGCGTTGCCAGCGTCATGTTCTTTCTTTGCGTCCACCGCCGAGATCCGCGGCACAGCGGCATCATTCTCAAATTTAACGTATTCGAGAACCACCGCCTTTTGGCACGCGATCAGGAATAAGAGAGGTAACAATGCTGCGATCATTCGTTTCATATTATTCGCCTTTCTCCATCGGATAACCCGCATCTTTCCACGCCTGCGTGCCGCCAACAAGCGCATAAGTGTTGCCGATAAGAGCCTGATTCATATGGTATGCGAGACTGATGCTCGTGCCCTCGCCGCCGCAGGAGCAATAGATGATCACCTTCTTGTCCTTTGGCAGCGAGGCGTATTTTTCCTTTGGCGAGCCATTGGAAATGTTGATCGCCCCCGCAATACGCTCCATCTTAAAAACGGCCTCGCCCCGGCTGTCAACGATCACGGCTAAGCCCGCATCGACATCTTTTTTCGCATCTTCGACCGAGATCTTGGGCACCTCGGCCGCATCCGTAAACTTCTTATATTCCGCCAAATGAGCCTTCTGAGCGCACGACGAGACCATAGCCACGCAAGACAAAACGATCAGTAGTGCGGACGAGCCCCTATTTTTCACCAAATGCCTCCAACACCTCGTCGGCATGATTAGCAACATCGACCTTTTCGAATATCTTGACGATCTTTCCATCGCCGTCGATCAGAAAGGTCTTACGGTTCGTGCCCATATACTTTTTGCCGTACATACTCTTTTCCGCCCAGACACCATACAACTCGACAACCTTTTTCTCAGTGTCGGAGATCAGCGTGTAGGGCAGCTCGAATTTTGAGATAAATTTCTGGTGCGACTTTTCGTTGTCGACCGAAACGCCCACCACCTCGATGTTCTTTTTGCTGTAAACGTCGTTCGCATCACGGAACGAACATGCTTCCAGCGTTCAGCCGGGCGTGTCGTCTTTTGGATAGAACCACAGCACGACACGCTTGCCTTTGAAATCTTTCAAAATCACCGGATTTCCGTCCTGGTCGCTTGCGGTGAAATCTGGTGCTTTATCGCCTTCTTTGAGCATAACCCTCCGAGAATGTGTAAAATCAGTATTTTGAGATTGTAGCACGCGCATGAGCGGCGACGGAAGAAATGAGATTAGTAAGCGAACATGAAGCACTCGGCCGACTCGCAAAGATGCGTTTGAATTTCCGCTTGGAGATCGCGAGTTTCGAACATCGTGCAAAAAGCTGCCTGACCTGCGAAACGCCCGGAGCCTGCTGTCTCGACGCTCACTTTGTAAATATCCAAATTTCCCGTCTTGAGGCAGTCGCGATCAAACAAACTTTGGATAGCCTTCCGCTCAAAAAACGAAACGATGTCTACGACCTCATTGATGCTACCATCGCAAAATACGGCCTAAGCTCAAACGGGGACACTTTTGACCAAAAGTATGCATGTCCTCTGTTTGAAAAAGGAACCGGCTGCCTCGTTCACAACACGGGCAAACCCGTTGCATGTACGATGCACGCTTGCTATGAAAACAAAGCCGATCTGCCGCCGTCAGAGCTGCAAATAGCACAGGAATTGCGGATCGACCGTCTGAACGACCGGACTTATGCGAGACCGCAGGCCTGGCTGCCGATCCCTGTGGCAATACAGCGTGTTCGTTAGACGTACCGGCAGCGAATCTAAGGATTTCGGCCTATTGACCCCGTGTCGTCATCCGACAGTTGATGAATGCGGGAAACACGAATACGCGAAACCGGTATGAGAGCCTCGCTCGAGGTGAATGCTTCGCTATGGCGGGAGAATTCGCGGGCGTGTGTCTTTAGATACTCGAAAAATTGCTCGAATTCTCGCTGCATCTGCGCCATCTTTTCGCGCATGTTGAGGATGATCTCGACACCGGCGAGGTTTACGCCGAGGTCGCGCGTGAGCGAGAGAATTACTTCGAGGCGTTCGAGGTCAGAGTCTTCATACAGGCGCGTGTTGCCGATCGATCGAGAAGGTTTTAACAAACCCTCGCGTTCGTACAACCTAAGCGTCTGCGGATGTATATCATACAATTCCGCTACGGCGCTAATGGTGTATGTTCGGATGCGCTTTTTCATTTCGGCGTCTGGCTTTTGGTTTTTGGCTTTGGGTTTTTGATTCTTTCTAAAACCAAAAGCCAAAAACCCAATACCCAATATCTATTCGAGTCCCATCACCTTTCTCGGATTTTCGGGATTCAACTTCTCGAACTGTCTTAATAGATCTTTCGTTTCCTCAGAAATAACACGCGGTAAAGTGACCTTTACCTCAATAAACTGATCGCCGCGAAGGCTCGGGTTTCGTAAACTCGGAAAACCCCGCTCTCGCAGCCTGAATTTTTGTCCCGATTCCGTACCCGACGGTATCTTCAATTGAGCTTTTCCTTCAACCGTCGGCACCTCGATCTTTGTGCCAAGGGCAGCCTCGGAAACCGTGATCGGCACCGTAATGTAGACGTTATCGCCCTTGCGTGTCAGGAACGGATGCTTGCCGACGTTGGTGAGGATAAACAGGTCGCCCGGCTCGGCACCGAGCCGTCCGCCATGGCCTTTCTTAGGGATCCGCACACGCGAACCTGTATCTACGCCAGCGGGGATCTTGATCTTTACCTGTTCGCTTTTTGGCGTCACGCCCTTGCCGTTACACAAGCTGCACGGCTGTCGGCGGCGGCCTGTTCCTTCGCAATCGGAGCAGCTTTGCGAGAATTGCAAACGTCCCCCAGCTCGCATAACCTGTCCGGTTCCCTTGCAGGTCGAACACTGAACGACCGGCCCGCCCGTGTCACCCGCACCCTGACAACGCGAACATTGCTCGCTGCGACTTACTGTGATATTTGTCGTCAGGCCGGTAAATGACTCGGCGAAACTCAATGCCAGCGGGATCTCGATGTCGCGGCCTTTCTTTGGCAAAGGACGGGGAGGTTCGGGTTGCGTTCTCGCGCCAGCGGCTCCGCCGCCAAAAAGATCCGAGAAAATATCCCGAAAGCTCGACCCGCCACTTCCCGATTGTCCGGAAGTTGACGAAAAATCAAACCCTGAGAAATCGAATCCGGCCGCACCACCGCCCGGCGCCCCGGTCGAAAATGGAGAGTCCGCGTCCAGATTGTCGGCATAATAACCAAAGCGGTCGAAAACCTTACGTTTCTTCTCGTCCGAGAGTACGTCGTAGGCTTCCTGAACTTCCTTGAATTTGTCCTCCGAGATCTTGTCGTTCGGATTAACGTCGGGGTGATGTTTGCGCGCCAAACGCCGATAAGATTTCTTTATCTCATCCGCTTTGGCATCTTTTTTGACGCCTAAAATGTTGTAATAATCCTTTTTGGCCACGTTAAAATTCGAGCGAATCGTCTAAGTTTTCTGCAATCCGATCAAATCCGAACACGACTTCGATCGCCATTCGCACTTCACTCATTATTTCCGGGGACAAGTGAGCGATAGTTTTACCCAGCTTCGTCTTGTCCACTGTCTGAATCCCGGTGAGATTGACGACGCACTCGTCTTGCAGACCTTCGGCTGGCGATAGGAGCACTTCGGTCCGTACATTTCTAATCGTAGTTGTTATCGGAGCAATCGTAACGGCGTTAAGCTTCTCAATCAGAGAATCACGCATCAGAACCAAGACGGGGCGGCGTTTATCGGGCGACTTGAATGTGTACAGAACCACATCACCTTGAATCATTAATCCTCCCAAACCTGCTCGTCCTGCCAGATCATATATTCGTCTGGTTCTTGCGGCTTGCGCGTAAAGGCTGCGATAAGCTCTACGTCAATTTCTTGGCTGGATAGGCCTTCGTTTTTTCTTAGCTCCTTAAGTACCGCTCGATTAATAAAACTATCTCGGTCCGTCGTCACGGCATCCACACGCGAAACCAGGCTTTGGTCTATGTTGATCTGTATTTCCATACTCGAAACATGAGCGGCTACTTTATTCACCGCTCATTCTTTATACCACAAGGACTAGTCCTTTTTCTCTTCTTTCTCGTCCTCGACATCGACGTACTCGGCATCGATGACATCGCCCTCGTCCGAGGCCGCTGCCGTGCCGCCGTCTGCACCGGCCGAAGCCGACGATGCCTGTTCGTCAGCCGGAGCTTCGTCTGCTGCCGCAGCGGTCTGGCTGTATAGGGCCTCAGCCAGCTTGTGCGAAGCGGTCTGCAGACGGTCGAAGGCGTTGTTCATCGCGTCGACATCCTCGCCGGCAAGTGCCGTCTTGGCTTCTGCGATGGCGGCTTCGAGTTCGCCTGAGGCGGCTGCGTCGAGCTTGTCCTTGTTTTCCTCTGTCGTCTTTTCGACACTGTAGACGAGTCCATCCAGACGATTGCGAGCCTCGATGGCCGCCTTCTTCTTTTCGTCCTCGCCGGCGTGCGACTCGGCGTCCTTCATCATCTTGTCGATCTCTTCCTTCGACAGGCCCGACGAAGCAGTGATCGTGATCTTCTGCTCGCGGCCCGTGCCGACGTCCTTAGCAGACACATTCACGATGCCGTTCGCATCGATGTCAAATGTCACCTCGACCTGCGGTACGCCGCGCGGTGCCGGCGGAATGCCGACGAGATGGAATTTGCCGAGCGTCTTATTGTCCGTCGCCATGGGCCTTTCGCCCTGAATGACATGGACCTCGACCGAGGTCTGATTGTCCGACGCGGTCGAAAAGATCTCCGATTTGCGTGTCGGAATGGTCGTGTTCTTCGAGATCATCGGCGTCATAACACCGCCCAACGTCTCGATACCGAGCGACAAAGGCGTCACGTCGAGCAACAGAATGTCGGTCTTCTCACCGCCCAAAACACCTGCCTGCACCGCCGCTCCGAGAGCAACGACCTCGTCCGGATTGACCGACTTGTTCGGCTCCTTGCCAAAATAGTCCTTGACCATCTCCTGGACCTTAGGAATACGCGTCGAACCGCCAACCAGCACGATCTCCTCGATATCCTTCGGCGTCAAACCGGCATCTTTAATGGCCTGTTCGACCGGCGGCATGAGGCGTTTGAGGATCGGCTCGACGAGCTGTTCGAATTTCGAACGCGTGAGCTTCATCACCAAATGCTTCGGCCCGCTCGCATCTGCCGTGATAAACGGCAGGTTGATCTCCGTTTCCATCGCCGACGAAAGCTCGACCTTAGCTTTTTCAGCCGACTCTTTGAGCCGCTGCAACGCCATTTTGTCGTTGTGCAGGTCGATCCCCTGATCTTTCTTAAATTCGTCGATGATCCAGCTGACCAGCACTTCATCAACGTCATCGCCGCCGAGGTGCGTGTCGCCGTTAGTCGATTTGACCTCGACCACGCCTTCGCCGACCTCGAGAACCGAGATATCAAAAGTACCACCGCCAAAGTCAAAGACGGCGATGATCTCGTCCTTTTTCTTATCCAGCCCGTACGCCAGAGCGGCCGCCGTCGGCTCGTTGACTATACGTAGAACTTCGAGTCCCGCAACCTTACCGGCGTCCTTCGTCGCCTGACGCTGTGCGTCATTAAAGTACGCAGGCACGGTAATTACGGCCTGATCTACCTTCGATCCCAAATAATCCTCAGCCGACTGCTTTAATTTCTGCAGCACCATCGCCGCAATCTCCGGCGGGCTGTACTGCTTGCCCTCCGCCGCGATGCGAACGTCGCCATTTGAGGCCTTTTCGACCTTGTATGGCACCTGCTTGATCTCCTCTGAGACCTCGTCGTACTTGCGGCCCATAAAACGCTTGATCGAATACAGCGTGTTCTCAGGGTTTGTGACAGCCTGACGCTTGGCGACCTGGCCGACCAGTCGATTGCCATCCTTAGAAAATGCAACGACCGACGGCGTAGTGCGTCCGCCCTCGCTATTCGTAATGACGACCGGTTCGCCGCCTTCCATAACGGCCACGACCGAATTGGTCGTACCCAGATCGATACCAATTATTTTGCCCATATATTTATCTCCAAATCTCTATAATTGCCCTGCTCTTACCCAGTAATTTTGCCTTTTGCCCTTTTAATTCTTAATTTCCTTAGGCTTGAGCATGATGAGATGATAATACTTGAGTGTGTTGTTGTCAAGTTTAAATAGACCGAAGATCTGCGCATGGTAAGCCAGTCGGTAAATGGCCGCAGCTCGTATTACGAGCGGGAAAACTGGGACGGTTCAAAGGAAGCCACCCACGTAGTCTGGACGCAGGAAATGGCCGACCGCTGCCGCGGATGTGATCACCGCTACCACGACGAGCGCTGATAGCCGAACCCGATCTGGAGCAACAAAATCAAAAAAGGCCGGCGTCGATCGCCGGCCTCATGCTGACGACCGAAGCCATGATCGCGGATTGGGTTGCTGCTTTTGCCTTTTTACTTTTGCCTTTTTACTTTGTTTCGGGCGTTGATCTGCCAACAATGCGGCGAAGTCTATTTCGACGAGCCACAGGTGGATTCGATCCAAAACGCCATCCGCGCCGTTGACACGCAAGCGGAGTTAATAGCCGCGTGAACTATTCGGAGGCTCTGAACCTTTGCCTTTTGCCTTTTCACTTTTTACTTGGTCACATGGCATGGGAATGGGAATGTAAACTTCCCTTAGCTCACGCAGTCCGACGCGTGATAATTACAAAAGGCCTCGTCACCCGACGAGGCCTTTTCCATGGTATTATTTTGGTACAATCTGAAATGGCTTCTTACTTGGTGCAATTCAACAGTAGCTCGGGCGGCTTCTATTCCGTTACCGTCGAGTGGGACGAGCTTGGCATCGCTTCGCTAAAATGCGACTGTCCGGCCGGTCGATCGTCTCAGCTATGCAAACATCTGAAAGCGTTTTTCGCGGCCGATATGTCCATGCTTCACCGCCCGGATCAGGCTGAGACCTATCGGCACCTATGCCGAATGCTTGGAGCATCGCCCTTTGCCGAGGGTTTCCGGATTTTGCAACAGAATTTACGAACCGCTCCGACCTCAACGATGGAATGGGGCGGCCCGCCAACCGGGGAAGAGCTAAAAACACAATTCGTCAAGACTCTTGCGGGTGTCTAGACATAAACAGAACGCGAACCTGACGTCAGACTTTTAGAGATGTGGAGAAGATTGAACCAGATTTTCCTACGGCAAGAACCTAACGATGTTGTTATCCCGCTTCCTAACTTTGACGATTTCCAGTATAAATACGCGATCGCCCCTGATAAGGCGAAACTCAAGGCATGGAACAAATTGAGGGAAACCGAGCGTCGGTTCAGGTTTTACGCTTGGGTAGAGCCGCAGACGCACGGACCGAGTTCACGCCACAGGGTTCTTCTCGACGATTCAATAAGTGCATATCTTTTGACATTTGAGGCGACAATTCAGTTTCTGAAGGAAGAATTCGGCAAACCCTTCGAAGACTGGCTGAGAAAACAGGAAAAATACTCCATTACAGTAAAAGCGCTCCGAACGTATCGCAATTTCGAGGCTCATGTTGAGGCAAAGCCGGTTTCAAAGATGGCCATGCTCAGTATTTCGTCTGGTTTCGGTGTTGAAAAGCAAATAGTTGAACATCCAACTTCATGGCATTTTCCAGACATCGAGTACGCGCCACACAAACCGAGAGTCAATCATTTGGCGTCCGAAGAGGCCATGAACGCTTGGAATATTCGCCGGCCCTTTCTGCCTGTCGCCGAGATTCTTCTAACCGGACTTCAAGACCTAAGGGAAATTCTTGTTGTGGCAGAAGATATTTTGAATTCAGATAGTGTCGATATTAGCAGAGCTAGTGATTCGGACTAGGAAGAAGTTCTACCTCTTCGCGAAATCCAGCCGATACGTTAACTCATTGAAGAACTTTATACCGCCGGTAAGGATCTTCTCTGAGTAATCTTTCAAAATCGTCAATATCCAGTCGGCAAGATCATCGTCAGACTTTCCGGTCAAATCTACAAGTCCGCTTAGACGCGGATTAGAACGTAACTGATCAATGAGAAAGTTTAGGTCGAGCATATCGGCGAAAGCGAAATACATATTTGTGATGTATTCCCCATCGTGTAAAGCTAATTCTGTCTCCTCATTCAGGACGAGGTTGTCTAATGAAGTCTTCGTCGTCTCGAAATGATCTAAATGAAAAGCTCCATTGTCTCGGAACACTTTTAGAAAGTTCTTCTCCTTCGAAGGACCGACGAGTTCATGTAACTCGTTAAATGCTGGATCAAGTTTGTACCTCGACCACAAGCTCTCGATTAGTCGCACGGCTTCGTGTAGATATCCGCCAAGGATATAGACGGCTCGACCTTTAAGTCGCCTAGCGAGGAGTGTTCGGTCGCCCTTGTATTCACCTAAAACTGCCCTAGCGAATTGAATAGCATTAAGCATTCGCCCGACTTGTACGAACGTCGTAAAATGCGGGTCGCTGCGGACGGAATCAAATTTTTCCGGCGTAAGAATAATTCCGTTAGGCTCTGTCATTTTCCGTTACTTCAACCTAGTTTTGGCTGTTTGTAACAACGTCAACAGTGAATCGAGGTCCTCAGGTTTCATAAATACGATCGACTTCGAATCATATTTCTCGAGTTTCACAAAACCGGTCCACTTGCCATCACTGAAATAGGCGCCAGCTTCAAACCCGCCTCTGCTCCGATATTCTACCTCGGTATATGATTCGCGAGCTGTTGGGAAGATGTTCGCTTTGAGAACCTCAATCGTCTTTATTACTGCGTCTATCTCATCCGCGTCGAGAACTGCTATCTTTTGGTCGCTGGAGTAACTTGATCGGACGGTTGCTTCGAACCGGACACCGGACACGCTGAACTTCGAAACCAGATCGGTTATCCGATAAATTTGTACTTTGATGCCTTTGACCTCCCCAACATCGATATACTGCCGTTCGTGAACCACGCCCGATTTTGCCGCGAGGGATTCGAGTTGGCTCTGTTCCTTTTCAGGAGTCGGCCTTACAACCTGCCCGGAAGCCACGGTAACGAATGATAGAAGGAAAAGGGGAATGAGTTTTTTCATAGGCGAGAGTATAAATCGATTCTGCACAAAACTCGAACCTAACGCACAAAGTATTGGGCGCTTTCGTCGAGTTCGAAACGGAGTAGGGCGACTAAATTATGTGAGAAGTGAGATGTGAGAATTCTCGCGACATAGAACCGCGAGTGCTAAAGCCGCTCGCGACATAGAACCACGAGTGCTTAAGGCCGTGAGAGCGGATTCTGAGAATGCCGTCAGTCGAACCAGACTTCCAGCTTCCCTTCCTCCGCATGAATAAAAGAATTGACCTTTTTCTTAATTCATAGTTTTCTCAACGCGGTCCCGTAGCCAGGCGGCGATCTCTGCTTGGCCTTCACAGGGCTGATCCAGGAAGGGATTCTTCAACTGACCTTTGAATAGCGTTTCGAAGTTCAAGTTGTAGAGTTCACGAATTACTTCAGGCGATGAATTAAGCTCTGCTAGAAGTGGCGATGTGGGAATTGGGATGAGGGTGGCACCCGCTAACCACGAACTAATATCCCATGCCGCCCAACCTAACATTTCGGCGTCGGATGCCGAAGTAGCATGCTGTCGGATAACTTCGAGCCACAGGCTTTTTATCGCAGCTTGCTTACGTTCATCCCACTTGTCGAATCCCGCCATCCTCATTTTTTTTGCCGCGATCTCGATCGAATTGAGCCACTCAGCATCGTCTGCGATGGATAGATCGAGGATCCGCGGGAGGAAGTATTGATAATCAACCTCGCTCCCCACCGTCAACATGACGTCCCCTGAATACTCATTAAGTTCGTCCGAGCTTAGCTCACGCAGCGGTTTTGAAGTTAGCGTCTCACACTGATCAGCGGTCATGCAGCACGGGCAGGCATCGACAAATCTTGGCTTTTCTACAGCCGAGAAAGCATCATATACGGCATCGATTGCGGCCTTCAGCGACATGTCTTAAATATATCGCAAAACGTTGAAAAGTCAGTCCCCCTTCAAAGAATTGGGGTCAGAACCTGCGATTTCCCCGTCATAAACCCGGGAATGTTAAAGCCGCTCGCGATTCTCCGCGCGACAGGACTACGCTGTATGATTGTCTGCGATGGATTTCCTGCGAAGGCTCGTTAGAAGTGAGAACTGAGAAGTGAGAACTGAGAACTAAGGCCCACCACGACCGCGACGACGTAGACACCTTCACCGCCCGCTTCCGCCTCTGCGTGTCGAGAATTGAGAACTGAAAATTGAGAAGTGAGAATTGATTCTGAGAATTGCCGTTGGCTTGAACCAACGGTTTGTGGGTGCAAAAAACATTGTCGGGGGTTCTGGCCATAAGATCGGCCAGTGCTAAAGCCGTAGCCCGAACCGCCGCGAAGAGTTGGGCTAAAGCCCGGGATCATTTTTCTAAATCGTTAACCGTCGGCTGAAGCCGACGGCAATTCTAGGATCCCTAAAGCCGACGGCAATTCCTAAAAGAAATCGGGTCAGACGTGCAATTTCCACATGTGGCTATCGCTATTCCGCCCGCTCCGCAGGCTGGCACGAACCGCCTTTTTGCTACTCCCTATACTCCAAAATATCGCCGGGAACATAGACGGGCATAGCCCGAAAAAATTGGCATTCCTCAGTCCGCGTAGCGGGCGAGCATAAAGCCCCGTACCTCGGGCCGCGCGCCTGGGGCTTTATGCTTTCGCCGTCTATGACGGTTGGCCCGGCGGAGCTCGGCCGGACGTTACCATCGCGATCTCGCGGTCATACGGCAGAAAGGGTAACGGGCCGATGGTTTTGCCTGATATGCCTATGGAGTCGCGTTTGTATTGGACGAAATCCGTGCCGCGTTCGCGGCGTCGGTACCAGACCTTGGGTTTGCCGGAGTGTTCTTCGCGTGATTCGACAAAGATCTCGTTGCCGTTAGGGTCGCGGTCGCGTTCGAGATCGTAGATCGAACGCCTCCGAAGCGCGGCGGCGAAAGGTACAGCGGCAGGAACAGTGGCAGGAGCGGACGGAGTTTGTTCGACAAAGCTGTATTCGTCGCCGTCATCGCCGTCAGGGTCAAAATCGTATCTCTCGAGATCTTCGCGGTCTATTTGTTCGTCATCTTCGTGTTCGTACTGATCTACACGCAGGCTGGCAGCCTGCGGTCCGACGGGCACGCCTGGAGCCTGGGTTCTCGGCACGTGCTGCTCACGGTCATCACTCGTGTACTCATCCGCATCCACTGGCAGGCTGGCAGCCTGCGGTCCGGCGGGTTCGTACGCCGGTTTCCATTTTCCGTAGAGCCTCGCGGCGGTCGATTTTGATATCCCGAGCGATTCGGCGATCTCTCGAAACGAGTGTTCGCCCTGGTCGTGCATTTCCTTTATCTGGCAGGCCAACTGTTGCTGCTCCTCACAAAGTGCGTCGGCAACGAAGCCGAACCCGACAAAGCCATCGTCGCGGGCCGACACCTTAAAATGAGCGGGTGAGCGGTGCGTCCAGGCAAGCTCGCCGGCCTGTGAGCGTGTCTGCACCAGATGTCGCCAGACGGTGTTTTGGACGGCCGAGAGAGCAAAAACGCTGTCGGCATAGGCACACAGAATGCGCGTGCGGCGAAGGTCGCGTTCGGCTATCTCGCGGCTGAAAATGTATGGATGCGAATCCGCGAGAACAAGCGCCGAAATGCCGAGTTGCCGCGTGAGGCGACGCAGCTCGCGGACAAGCTCGAGCGTTTGCCGCGTGCCGTCGTCCGTTCGCGAGATCAACGAGAGATCGTCGATGATCACGACGCCTATCTTCTCCTTTTCGACGAAGCCGCGAAGCCATCCGACCAGATCCTCGCCTTCGAGCGGGCGGTCGCGATAAAGATTGGCCGAGAATTTGTAATGCAGCCTCGCACCACGCTTCTTTTTGGGCACTTCGCACGAATATCTGCAGCCGAATTGCGTATCGCTCAGCACGAGGTCGACGTACAGCACGTTTTGCCGCGTGTCGGGCATTTCCAGGCCCTCGATCGCCCGCCCGCGAGCGAGCGCCTCGGCGATCTCCACCGCGAGCAGGCTTTTGCCCACGCCATGCGCGCCAAAGAGCATGGCTACCTCGCCCTCTCGCCAAAATTCGTCAAACAATAGCCGCGGCGGCACAAGGCCGCCGGGGGCGAAACAATCGTTCGCCCGCCTTAGTGTTCTTTCTTGGGAAATTTCGGTACTTGACATAGATGATATACTGTATCATAGATGATACGTTCTGCCGTGTCAAGAGTTTTTTGAAAATTTGTGATTTTGGGGTGGTATTTGGAGCGTAAGCTGCTGAGCAGCAGGCACTTGCGTGTCCCACGCGAGGCCTGGGACAGTCGTGGGACGATCGGGCACCGGTCAGATCCTCAGCCAGTCCACCAAGCGGAGGACATTACTGTGGCCTATATCGGCGAGATACGTCATTATCGGCGGAATGTGACGTTATCGGCGGATCGGTATTCCATTTGTCGATAGTTTTGGTTACAGTGAGCAAAATTTAGAATGCAAAATTCAAAATGTCAGGCGGCTCTGCTATAGTGGCAAAATATCAAATTTTAGGAGAGGTTTTATCAGATGAGATCCGTGTTTTCGATCACCGTTTTAGCGATCGTTGCTGCGTTATTTATCACGCCTGTGTTTGCCCAAAAGCAGAAGTCCAAAGAGGAAGCTTTTAATGAGATCGCAAAATTGACCAATACCAAAAAGCCCGAGGATCTCGATAAGGCATACAAGCTCGCGAGGGAATTTGTGACGCGGTTTGCCAAGGACAAGGACGACAAGGTCAAGCATATCGGTGATTTTGTAAAAAAATACCGTTTGAACATATTTCTAAAGGCGGTCGATCTAAACACGCCGGTAGAGGCGTTTGCCTTGGGCAAAGAGATCCTGGGCGAGGAACCAGAGAACACCGAGGTTTTGATGAATCTGGCACACGCAGGTTACAACGCTAGAAATACGAAGGGCGACAAGACGTTTACGGATGACTCGGTCGCCTATGCGGCCAAGACCCTTGAGATGCTCGCAGCCGGAAAACTACCGCCAACATTCGCTCCATACAAAGACCAGAACGAAGCCACGGCGTGGATGCATTTTATCAACGCATTTCTGACGTTTGATAAAGATATGAAAGTGGCGGCCGCCTCGGCGTACAAGGCTATTCAGTTCGAAACGCCGATAAAGAACGACGCCTTGCCGTACTTTATGATCTCCGCCTTTTACGAGGACCAGTACGCAAAATTGTCCACCGCAAAGGGTGACGCGGCAAAGATCAATGAAGCGATCGACCTGATGCTCGACGCCTACGCTCGCACCTGTAAACGGGCCGAGGCCGCAAAAAATCCTAATAACGAGCAGTGGAAGGCCCGGTTCGCGCAGATCTATAAGTTTCGTAAGAAGACCGATGCGGGATTGGCTGAGTATATGGCGGCTATAGATTCCACTCCGATGGCTGACCCCGGGAAGTTTTAGATCGATGTAATGTTAGCAATGTTTTTGAACGCGGATCGGGAGGAAACGGAAAAAGCGGATTTGATATCTGGAAGATCCGCTTGATCCGCCCAAGTCGCGTTCAAAGAATATCATCCAAACGATCAGGCTTTTGTTATTCCTTCTCGGCTTCGCGCATCAATTTGGCCACATGAAAGATGTAGTGCACGCCCGAGAACACCGCGAAGGCGGCAGTCGTTGTGTAGACGGTCGGGAGGTAAAAACCGCGAAGCTCAGGGTAAACGGCCGCAACAAGGATCATTATTACGGCGACGACCTGGACAAAGGTGCTTGCCTTGCCGAGCCACGACGGTTTGAAACCGCGAAAGCCGGTCATCACATTTATCGCCCCCGCAACGGCCACGATCATTACATCACGGCCGATGACGGTGGCCGTGACCCAGAATGGAACCGGGAGAAAACGTGCATTTCCCATTACGCTCTCAAGCGTCAGCATTACAAATGCTGTCGTCATCAGCAGTTTGTCAGCGATCGGGTCGATGATCGTGCCCAGCTCGGATTCTTGTTTGAAGCGGCGAGCGACAAATCCGTCTATACCATCCGACGCACCCGCGATGGTAAACACGATCAGGGCCCAGCCCGAGCGGTGATAAACGAGCAGGATCGCAAACACCGGAATGAGCGCCATGCGCAGAAAGGTCAGGATGTTTGGGATCGTGAGAACTTTTGTGGAAACCGCCGATTCGCTCATTCTGCTGTTCTCAGCTCCAGCAAAGAGATCTCGGGCGGGCATTGATAACGCATCGGGACGACGACCGTTCCGATGCCTCGTGTGATATAGATCTGCGAATTGCGGCGTGTGTGGAGGCCGGCTTTGAGCTTTCGTTTGGGCAAAATTCGCTTCTCGTCGCTGCGCATCTTGATCTGGCCGCCGTGCGTATGACCGCTCAGCGTGAGATCGACACCGACGCGTGCGGCCTCGCGAAAGATGATCGGATTGTGGGCCAGAAGCAGCTTCATTTCGTCCGGGAACGAGCCGCGAAGAGCCGCCGGAACATCAGTCTTGCCGACCATGTAATCATCAACCCCGGCGAGCCAAAACGATGCCCCGCGAGCCTCAAACCGGAAACCTTCGTTGACGAGCATATTGATGCCCTCGCCGCGAAACAGATGCGTGACCAGATCGGCGTCGGTCCAATGATCGTGATTGCCAAGGCAGGCGTGAACGCCGTATTTTGCCTTGAGCCTGCCGAGGACGGCCGCAACCGGTGCGATGTATTCGCGTTCGTGCGAGACGTAATCGCCGGTCAGCAGGAACATATCGGGCCGCAAGCGATTGGCGACCTTGACCACACGCTCGATGTGCTCGAGCGGGGTGAACGGGCTGTGATGAGTATCGGAAAGCTGAATGATCTTAAAGCCGTCGAGCTTTCTGGGCAGGCGTTTGAGCCGGATCTCAACACGCTCGAGCGAGAGGCTGTTGGCCTCGTCCATCGCGAGCTGAGCCTTTTTCGACCAATTCCCTGCAAGCGTGCGCATCGGCGCGTCAGAGGTTACAAAAGCGTTGATGCGCGTCGACAGTTTTACGCGTCTTGTGGCGGTTTCTTCCATGAGGGGTAGGCTCAGTATAGCGATTTGGAGGGAGGATTACAATAAAAATTGACTCTGCGTGCTACGCGTTGAAATTGGTTCATTAACGCAGAGATCGCAAGGAACGCAGAGAAGAATCGTAACTAGTTAGACCTAAGCTTTAGGAATTTTCGCTTTCCGACCTGAAGCAACAGGCCATCAGCATCGATGACGATATCAGTATTTGCGGCAGACGATTTTTCGCCGTTCACTTTGACGCCGCCTTGTTCGATCAATCGTCGGGCTTCGCCTTTGGAGGCAGCGAGGCCGGTGTCGGCAAGGAGCTGGGCGAGAGCATAGGAACCGGCGGCGACTGTTTTCTCTTCGATCACGTCGGGAACTTCCTTTTGAACGAACCGTTTGACGAAGTCTTCTTCGGCCGCATCTGCATCAGCCGGTGAATGGAAATCACGGATTATGAGCTTGGCGAGGCCGACTTTAACATCTCGCGGATTCTTGCCATTTGAGATGTCAGATCTCAAATTTGAAATTTCAGATGGTGCGAGATCGGTCAGCAACTCGTAGTATTTCCACATCAGGTCGTCCGATATCGACATGACCTTGCCAAACATCTCGTTCGGCGACTCGTCGATGCCGATGTAATTGCCGAGCGATTTGGACATCTTGTTGACGCCGTCTAGGCCTTCGAGCAGCGGCGTGGTGATTATGACCTGCGGTTCCTGATCGAATTCGCGCTGGAGATTGCGGCCCATCAGGAGATTGAATTTTTGATCAGTGCCGCCGAGTTCGACGTCGGCATTCAGAGCTACCGAGTCATAGCCCTGTACGAGCGGATAGAGCAGCTCGTGAAGCGAGATCGGCTTTTCGTCGGCCATCCGCTTGGTGAAATCGTCACGCTCGAGGATCTGTTTGACGGTGGTTTTCGCACAAAGCTTTACAAAATCGGCAGCCGTAAATTTGTCGAGCCACTCGCCGTTAAACCGCAGCTCCGTCTTTTCCGGGTCGAGCAGCTTGAACATCTGCCGTTTGTAGGTCTCGGCGTTTAGATTGATCTCCTCACGCGACAGCGGCGGACGCGTGACGTTTTTGCCAGACGGGTCGCCGATCATCCCGGTAAAATCGCCGATCAAAAAGATCACCGTATGGCCAAGTTCCTGAAACGCTTTGAGTTTGCGAATGACGACAGTGTGGCCGACGTGAATATCCGGCGCGGTCGGGTCGAGGCCGAGCTTGATGCGGAGCGGCTTGCCGGTCTTCTCGGAGCGTTCCAGCTTCTTGCGCAGGTCTTCCTCCCGGATCACGTCAACCGTACCTTTTTTTAGGAATTCGAGTTGTTCATCGATGGTCATGTTCGTCGGTTCAAAGTTTGATTCGAATGGTCTTGGCGAGAGCATGAGTACTCTTGAGGGCTCTGAACGGATAGTATGTGTAACCCCGACCCGAGCTATGAAAAGTAAAAACTACATCAAAACAATCTCTGCCCCTGGACAATTCTCCTTTTGGAATCGCGTATCGGTAGATCGGGTGTTTCCTTGCCTCGTACTTGGTTCCTTGAAAGCTAAGCTCAACACGACCCATCGATTCAAAGGCACCACACGTGGAGTTCCGACCTGAGTCAATGAGATAGACGGCACAAAGGCCGTTAGCCTTTGTTGCGAAAAAGCCTAAATCAACATTCCTATCAATAAGTCCGTTTTGGTCTACATCTACATCAAAACTCATGAAGTCTACATCAGGAAATAATCCTTTCATCTCATCGGTAAAATCGCGAATCGCCTCCATAACGAAGACCACTTTGTCCCCTTCAGTTGAAATAGAAACGACGTGGTCTTTCGTCGAAATTAAAATATTCTCCCGTGTCGTTTGGGAGGACGCATCTAAACAAAGAGCCGCCGCCAATGCCAAAACAGCAAGTGCTTTTACCGCGAGAATTTTCTTCGATAGAGCGTTCACGATCCCCTCCAAATCCAATGTCAGAAACGGTAATTATAACTTACGGTACATAATGTACGCATTCGTCATCCCGTTTTTGGCGTGGTCAAAAGCGTCGGGAATCTCGCCGATGATCTCGAAACCGATGTTTTTCCATAGGTTTACGGCAACGGTGTTACTTTTAACGACGAAGTTGAACTGCATTGCGGTAAAGCCGAGCCGGCGTGCTTCGTCGAGCGACCAGAGCGCCATTTGCTTGCCGACACCTTTACCATGAGCGTTGGGCGAGACCATGTAAGCCGCATTTCCAACGTGGGCGCCGAGGCCGGGCTGGTTCGCTCGCAGCCAAAATGTGCCGACGACTTCGCCATCGGCCACCGCGACGTAATTGTGCTTATCCGGCGTGAACCAGTACGCCATCATCTCGTCCTCGGTCGCGTCCGGCGAGAAAACATAAGTATCGCCGCCTGCGATCACAGCTTTTATTATCTGCCAGATGGCGGGCTTGTCACTTTCTTCGGCTTTTCGAATATCGGTCATTTTCTCTACCTTTGCGTTCTTGGCGACTTTGCGTGAAACTCTTAAAACGCCTCTAACATTCTCACGCAAAGGCGCATAGGACGCAAAGAATGCCGCAAAATTGAGGCAATTTGAGGTTCATATTTTATGTCGAACGAACTGAAAGATCTGCATTTGGCATTTATCGGCTGTGGTGTGATGGGCGAATCGATGATCGCGGGGCTCTTGCGTAAAGACCTTGTCGATCCGAAGAATATTGCCGCGAGCCATCCACGTGAATTGCGGCGAACGGAGCTTGCCGAAAAGCATGGCATCGCTGTTTTTGAGAACAATGCCGATGCGTCAAAAACGGTGACCGGACATGAGAATTCGGCTGTTTTGATCTGCGTAAAACCCCAACGGCTTACGCGTGTTTTGACGGATCTCAATGGCGTTCTGCATCTCGATCAACTCGTCCTATCAATCGTCGCCGGTGCAACCATCGGCCATCTGGCAGACGAACTCGGCACCGCAAAGATCGTCCGTGCAATGCCGAATACGCCCTCGCAGATCGGAGCGGGAATAACCGCTTGGACGTGCACAGAAGCCGTAGCCGAGACCGAACGCGGCCACGTTCGCGATATGCTGTCGGCCTTGGGCCGTGAGCTTTTTGTCGAAACCGAAAACATGATCGACATGGCGACCTCGCTCTCCGCCACCGGCCCGACTTACATCTTCATGGTCATGGAAGCCCTAACTGACGCCGGCGTCCACCTAGGCTTCTCCCGCGACATGGCCAAAGAACTGGTCCAGGAAACCATGCTCGGCTCAGTAAAATTCGCCATGGAATCGCACAAGCATCCAGCCGAACTCCGCAATATGGTCACCTCACCAGGCGGCACCTCAGCCGAAGCGATTTATCAGATGGAAAAAGGGTCGCTGCGAACTGTCCTTTCTAAGGCCGTGTACTCGGCCTATAAGCGGGCGGTTGAACTGGGAAAAAAGGGCTAAGATTATGCGGCTCGTTTATCCATGGCGTCTTCGAGCAATTCGTGAAGTAAGGTTTGATACGGAGTTTCCCGTTTCGTTGCAAGCTTCTTAATTTTTGCTAGCAGGCTCGGGGCGATCCTGAACGCGATCATCTGCTTTGCCTTCCCGGTCGCAGGTCGCCCGATGCGAACCGCCCGCTTTAACTCTTCGGGTGTCGATTCCGGTATATCGGAAAAATCGATATCACGATCCGAGATATGCTTCGCGTTCACGCTGCGACGCACGTCTTGCACTGATAATGCGGGTTGTTTCTTTGCCATTGGTCAATTTCCTTGTCGTGTAAACGATCAGCAAGACCCTACTCAAATCCGATTCTGCTAACCGTTTACGTCTATTCTCGGTTTTTGAATGCTCGTGATCAGCCCAGTCCAATCCGTTGCCATCGTCAAAAGCCGTCGCTGCCTCTTCAAACGAAACTCCGTGCTTATCAAAGTTGAGTATCGCTTTCTGGGTGTCCCAGCTAAACATTATTGTATATACATTAAGTAACTATTTCAAGTACTTCTCAAACCACTCCAAATTACTCTGCATGGCCGCTAGCTGCATTTTTGGTTCGTTTGGGCCGTGGGGCTGGCGTGGCAAAACGATCATTCGCGTCGGGACGCCTTGGGCTTTTAGGGCGTTATAGAATTCGTAGCCCTGTGAGATCGGGACGCGGACGTCGGCCTCGCCGTGTTGGATGAGCGTTGGTGTAGTGACGCCCTTGATGTTGAACATCGCGGAGTGTTTTGAGTAAACATCCGGGATCTCCCAGGATTGGCCGCCGAAATAATCCGGCACGAAGCCGGGGATATCGGCCGTGCCGTTAAAGCTCATGAGATTTGTAACGGGAGCACCCGCGGATGCTGCCTTGAATCTTTTTGTCTGCGTGACGATCCAGCTGGTCATATAGCCGCCATAGCTCCAGCCCATGACGCCGAGTTTGTTCGGGTCGGCAACGCCCATTGCGATCACGTGATCGACGCCCGTCATGATGTCCTGATAATCGCCGACGCCCCAGTCTTTTGTATTCGCACGTCGAAATTCCGTCCCGTATCCGCTCGAACCGCGCGGATTTGGCCGCAATACCGCGTAGCCCTTCGAGGCGAATGTCGCGATCGGATAGACTCCGCGGCCGCCGATGTAGCTTTGGTTGAAAACACCCGCAGGGCCGCCGTGCACGTTCAGAATAAGCGGTACTCTCGTTCCAGCCGTGTAGTTATTCGGATAGGTCAAAAGCCCTTCTATCTCGCGGCCGTCTTTGCTTTTCCACTTGATGACCTCGGTCTTGCCAACGGCCATCTTTGCGATGTCGGCGTTAGCGTTCGACACACGTCTCATCTGGCTTTGGCCCATCACGCCTGCGTATACTTCCGGAGGACTCATCGTATTTTGCTGCACCATCGCCTGTCCGTAGGTCGAGCCGACGCGGGTTATGTTGACTCCGGTGATCACGGCGTCCTGATAATCGGCTTCCCGGACGGCTCCGGCAGCGACATTTGCTTCGTTCAGAGCGGTTCCGGTTCCCTTTGCCTCGGTAAACATCACCCGCGTACCGTCCGGAGTCCAACCGACGATTCCCGGCTGTCCATCATGCGACATCGGCATCACTTTTGCTGCCCCGCCGCCAACTGGCACCACGTGTATTCGATTGCTCTGAGCCCAACGTACCGGCCCGTCGCTTACCGACATCGCGATCCATTTCCCGTCAGGTGAATAGGTCGGCGAGCTTTCGGCCGCTGAGGTGCTCGCGAATGGTGTCAGCAAGCCGCTTGCAACATCGACTATCGCTACATCAGACGAAGGCCAGAAATCGGCCCGCGGATCGCTGACGTGGCTGACCGCGATCTTAGTGCCGTCAGGCGCCCAATCGAAACCGCTGATGCTGCGATTGTTCGTGGTTAATTTCCTAGGTTCGCGCTTGCCGTTGGCATCTTTTGCAACCGGCATTACATAGAGACGCGACAGCTTTATGTTCTCATCGACCCAGCGGAAATCATTGCGGCCTTTGTCATTTTTCTCCTCATCCTCCGACTTTGCATCGGTCATCGAGAAGGCGATCCATTTACCGTCGGGCGACCATTCGAAATTGCCGACGCCGGACTTTACGTCGGTTATCATTTCCGCTTCGCCGCCGCCGACGCGGAGCACATAGAGGTTGCTCTTGTTGTCTTTTCGGGTGGAGGTAAATGCGATCCAGTTGCCATCGGGTGACCATTTCGGGTTGGTCGAGCTCTTATCGGCAAAGGTCAGCTGCATATTCTGCTTGCCGTCGATCGAAGCGAGCCAGATCTGCGTCACATATTCGCTCTTGTCGGCGGCAATTACCTCGTTGGTCACCGTATAAACGACCCACGATCCGCTCGGCGAAACGCTCGGATTGCCGAGAGCCTTTGTCTTTAACTGCATCTCGGGCGACCAGGCATACTGCGCAACGGCGAGAAGAGGGCAAAGAACTAAGAGAGCGACAATGGCAATGAGTTTTCGGGTGAACATAGCAGGATCTCCTTTGGAATGTGAACTTGCGGCATGGCCGCCGAGAATACTATTAACGGCCCATCGGAGCAACGAAGCGATTCCGCACTGCAAGGCGACATAGCCGTCCGGATCTAAATCAGACCTTTGTTAATGTGAATTTCCACACCATTCTACTCTGACTTTCGTCAAAAATGTAAACGCTCGCCGCTACTTGCCAGAATCCGAGGAAGGCCGCGCCAAGCTTCTTGATCACTTCTGATTCGGTTGGCGGTATCCGTATCGGGATGACGATCGCCGAGATCCGGAAAAATGCTCAATAGATCGACGTTCATCCGCACTGAGGACGAACGCTCTTGAAGTGAAGCAGAACGGGGTGACGCTGATGTATTTCTTTGCTGCGCGCGGCGATTGGGTGCCGTGACAGTAGCAGATCCGGACAATGGCCTTCGACGCCTCGCGTTTATGATTATTGTTCGGCATCTGGCCTGAAATGATAGCAAAGACCCCGCATTTATCCGCTGAAAACGCCTATTCGGGCTTTGACACCACAATATATAGTGATAAAATCCTTTCCACTTACACAGATTCTGTGCCAAGTTACCACTATTCTGAAGTTTAAGAATATCTCCGCCGGGCCTGCTAACGGACCTCCCCCGGCTTGTATTTTTGTTTGATCTTGAGGAGAAACATCGTGAAGAAAATACTCGTCATCGCAACGCTTATTGCAGGCGTTCTTATCACTTTTGGCCTTATCTCGGATCGAGCGGAGGCAAATCAGGCCATTTTTGGCACCGGATCGCAGGATGAGCGCGAACTCGCCAAACAGATCAGCCTCGGCATTCTGCGTGATCGCGCCACACAAAGGCCGGTCGGAAATGTTGATGAATTTGAGGTCAAAAAGGTCGATATCGACGAGCTGCAAATGGCTCACACACGTGTTCAGCAAAAGATCGATGGTATCAAGATCTGGGAAGGCGAGGCGATCGTCCATCTCAAAGTTGACGGCTCGCTGTCGAGCATCACCGACAATCTGATCGAAAATGTCGCCGTCAATACCACACCAAATCTCGGCGAGAAACAGGCCTATCGTGCCGCCCTCAATAGCTATAAGGGCGATGCGAAGCAGACTGACGAAACAATGGTCGAGATGTACATCTATCGCGGCAAAGAGCGTGACCATCTTGTATACCGAATTGAAACGCCTCGGCTAGACGGTTCGGAAGACACGTCCGCCCCGGTCGATTTTATCGACGCACACACCGGCGAACGCGTTTTCGGCTACGACAATCTGCAGACGGGCACCGGAAATTCATTGTATAGCGGCACGGTGGCGATCGACACAAGCATTTCCGGCTCGACCTATTATATGGAAGATCTCACACGCAAGATGGGAACTTTCAATATGAATAACACCGGAAATACGACGACGGGAACCGGCGGAACGCAATCGCGTTACACCGACGCTGACGACAATTGGACGGCGACAAACGCACGTGCCGGTGTCGATGCACATTACGGTGCTCGCTGGACGTACGACTATTTCTTAAATGTACACGGCCGCAATGGGATCAATGGCAGCGGTGGCCCGGGAACTACAACAGCCTTTGCTAATAGCTCGATCAGCCTGATCACCTCGCGTGTTCATTTTGGAAGCAATTACAACAACGCCTTCTGGTATCAAAACAAGATGACCTATGGCGACGGCAACGGAACAACGTTTTCGCCGCTGACAACCGTCGATATCGCGGGGCACGAGATGACCCACGGCGTTACGCAATTCTCGGCAAACCTGACCTATGCAAACGAATCGGGTGCGTTGAATGAATCGATGTCCGATGTTTTCGGTGCGATGACAGAACTGTATTCACGCGGCGGAGTCGTAACCGGTGACACGTGGAAGATCGGCGAACAGTCGTACACGCCGGCGACCTCGGGCGATGCCTTGCGTTATATGGACAATCCGCATCTCGCCGGCAACGGCGGCTACACCGCGAATGACGACCCTGATCATTACACCGAGCGATACACCGGTTCGGCCGACTCGGGCGGAGTTCATATCAATTCGGGTATCGCAAATCACGCATTTTATCTCGCCGCGAATGGCGGCACACATCACCTGAGCGGCGTTACGGTGACCGGAATGGGAACGACGGATTCGGCTCGTATCTGGTATCGTGCCCTGACCGTTTACATGACCTCGAGTACCAATTTCTCAGGAGCACGAACGGCAATGCTCAACGCCGCGACCGATCTCTTCGGCTCGGGCAGCACGCAATACGAGCGAACTCAAACAGCCTGGTGTGCTGTCGGCGTAGGCGCATGCCCCGGAACGCCGACACCTACTCCGTCGCCAACGCCGACCGCAACCGCAACACCGACGCCCACTCCGGGAGCAAACCTGATCGCCAACGGCGGGTTTGAAACGAGTGCGAGCCCCTGGATCGGTTCGGGTAATGGATATTTTTACACGGCCAACGGCAACTCGCCCCATAGCGGTACAGGCTACATCTATTTCGGTGTAAACAATCGCGCGACCGGCCAGTCGTATCAGTCGGTGTCGATCCCTACGACGGCGACCGGAACTCTCTCGTTCTGGCTCAATGTGACGTCGAGCGAAACAACCACGACCGTGCAGTACGACAAGCTGTTTGTCGAGGTCCGGAGCACATCCGGTGCGCTTCTGGCCACGCTTGCAACGTACAGCAACCTGAATAAAACAACTCAGGGGAACTATTCGTTAAAGACCTTGAACGCCGCTGCGTATAAGGGACAAACAGTGCGTATTCAGTTTCGCTCGACTATGGACAGCTCGATAACATCGACATTTAGAGTGGATGACGTCTCGCTGCAATAAACAGGCGTTCGATCCGAATATTATAGGGAGCAGTCTGACAGGCTGTTCCCTTTTTTGTTTTAGCGTAGAATATCTTGCGATGCTGATGGAACTTTTGGGAAAGTTTTGGAAGATACTGCCGCGGAATGTGCGGCAGCGTATCTCTCGCAGCGTGCAGTTCAAATTCACGGTCTCCGCGGCGGGCATCATTACAAATGAAAAAGGCGAGGTCTTGTTACTCGACCATTTCCTGAGACCCGACTCGGGCTGGGGTGTGCCGGGCGGTTTTATGGAAAAGGGCGAGCAGCCAGAAGCCGCTTTTCGGCGTGAGATCAAAGAAGAGACGGGGCTTGAGATCCGTGATGTAGAGATACATCGGGTTAGGACACTTGGCCGCCATATTGAGGTAATTTTTACGGCCCGTGCCGGCGGCGAACCGCAAGCGCTCAGCCGCGAGATCCGCGAATCACGGTGGTTCGCTCCCGCTGATATTCCGAAAGAGATGAGTCTCGATCAGCAGTTTTTAGTACAGAAAGCATTGTCCACCGACGAATAATTGGTCGGATTGGAAACCCCACCGTGCCCGTTGTATAATCGCAATTTATCGAAGGAGATCATTATGGTTAATTTGATACCGCCACCAGAATCGGTGATGGACATACTTGTCAAAACCGAGGCCTACAGAAAGGGCCACTTTATTTACCCCAACGGCAAACACGCGTCGCATTACTTTCAGATGCCGCTGGCGTTTCGCTATTACGATAACGCACGGATCTTGTCGGTCGGCCTGAGCAGAATGTTTCGCCAGGAAAAATCGATCGCCAGCCGCCTGCCAAAGGTGTCGGTCATCAGCCCCAGCCCGGGCGGCATCATGGTCGCCTTTGGCGTGCGCGAAGCTCTCGGCGCCGATCAGATCTATTGGGCAGAGATGGAACAGGGCAAACGCCAGTTTCGCCAGTATATGTCCGACTATGAGGTTTATCCGGCGATCATCGTCGACGACATCAATCGCTCGGGCAAAGCCATTCAGGAGACAATCGATCTCGTCAAAGAAGTCGGTACCGAGGTCATCGGCATCGGGACGATCGCTAAGTTTGACGATGCGCCAGACGAATTCGAAGGCATCCCGGCAAAATCAATGCTCAGCTTTGACGTCAATTTTTACGAGACCGAGGAAGAGTGGCGTGCTTCGCGAAGCGCCTCGGACGCACCTGAGCAGACCGTAAGATTCTAGTGTCAGATGGCGTGGCGATTGGATAGAGCCTTATCCATCGTCACTTCGTCCACAAATTCAAGATCCGATCCGACGGGCATTCCCATTGCAATTCTGGTCACAAGGACGCCGAGCGGCTTGAGCAGGCGGGCGATGTAATTCGCCGTTGCCTCGCCCTCGGTCGTGGGATTTGTGGCGACGATTATCTCCGCGATCTCGACACCATCGTTATTCTCAGGCCGAAGACGCGGCAGTAGGTTTGCAAGCATCAGTTCGTCGGGCCCGATACTTCGCATCGGCGATAGTGTGCCGTGCAGCACGTGATAAAGCCCTCGGAAAGAACGCGTCTTCTCGACCGCAACCAGATTATACGGCTCTTCGACAATACAAATGATCGAACGGTCGCGTTTAGTATTTGCACAATAAAGGCAAGGATCGACGTCGGTCAGGTTATTGCAGGTCGAGCAAAAGACGATCTTTTGTTTTACCTCGATCAGGGCCGTCGCAAACTGCTCAACCTCACCCATCGGCCGTCGCAGCACATAAAAAGCCAGCCGTTGAGCTGACTTACCACCAATGCCGGGAAGACGTTTGAATTCGTCGATTAGCTTGGCAACCGGTTCTGAATAATCAAGCATATGTTAAGAGTGCACGCTTTAGCGTGTTCTCTTCGGTTGGAAGAGAACACGCTGAAGCGCTCACCATAAACTCTACATTAGACCCGGCGGCAACATACCGCCGAGCTTGCCTTTCAACGATTCTTCGACCTTTCGTTTTGCTTCATTCAGCGCCGCAACAGTAAGGTCTTGCAGCATCTCGACATCGGCGTCCTTGACCAGGTCGGGCGATATGGTAAGGGCGACCACCTCAAAATCGCCACGCATTCTGACCGAGACGGCACCGCCACCGGCGGAGGCCTCGACGGTCATTTCCTTCATTTCGCGGCCCATCTGCTCCTGCATTTGCTGAGCCTGCCTCATCATCGATTCGATATCCAAACCACCCGGTAATTTCATAACTTCCTCAAAAACAGCAAAAAGATTGGTAGGTCTAATTGTACCATCCGCACCCGAAAACTCTTAGCGACACGCATTTTTGCGAGCCAAGAATGCCGCTACGTAAAAACATGTTGTCAAATACAAAAACAGCTTGACACAAAGCCCAACTCTATATTAATCTTATCTCGCGGCGTAGCATTTTTCACCGCCAACCCACGAAATCCCCCCACAGATCAGTTTGATTCGCAGATAAGTTCTGATACTTGTTCGATATTTCTGCTTTTAAAGGCATGAGGTCGTTCACGCGGATCGCATTTCACCTACGTTAAATGGCCACCCATTTTTCCGCGGTATTCCTGTATCTGCAACATTTCAAATCCAATAGGAGAAACTCACAAATAGAATGTCCAAATCAATCAGTCTGGCTATGAAAATGGCCATCTTCACCGCCCTTTTAGCATTGGGCGTAAGTGCACAGACAACAACGGGAACGGTCTCGATGTCCGGAACGGTCTCAAAGTTCGTTGAGATCAATTCCGGCGGTGCAGTCACGCTTAGCGGAAATTCCGGCGGCGGCGTCACCACAGACGGCACCACAAACAATCCACTAGCCGTGGTGATCAACCTCGGTGAACTGGGGCCGAGCAACACGAGCAGCTTCGTCACCGCAAATATTCCGCTCAAGCTCCGCAGCAACGCTGCCTACGTCCTCTCGATGAGTGCAACGGTATCGAGCACGGGTTCGACGGCAAACAAGATCACTGCCGCCGACATCGGTTTTGGCCTCGGCTCGGTCACCCGCACGGGTGTTGGTGTAAATACGTCCGGCGCCGACACAAACGCAACGTCGGGAGATCCAACGCTTGCCGGTAACGGCTCGATCAATGCAACGAGCGGACGCTATGAATTCACCGCGACGCGGTCAAATCTAACAGCGTTCTCAAGTTCAACGACTGCTCTCAATGGTTCGTTCATTATGAATGCCGTTCCCCGCAGCAACACCAACGGATTGACCGTTCCCGCCATCTTCGCGGTCAAGCCGCAGTTCTACGAAAACGGCACGACCACGGTCGCTGTCACCTTCACCGTAACCGCTCCGTAATTGACCATGAATACATTACGTATTCCAGTTCTATTCGCAGCAATATCGCTCGCGTGCCTGGGCAACGTGTTTGCCCAGGCCCTCGACATTTCCTCCGGCGGTGCCCCAACGATCACGGGCGCAAGTGGCGGCTGGGTCACGGGAAGTTCCAGCGTTCTCAACGATCTGGTTGTCACTGTAAATTTTGGCGAACTTTCGCCGATTAACGCGAACCCCATCGTCAAGGTCACGATTCCGATCGGCGTCCGTAGCAACCAGCCATACAAGGTAACCGTCACCTACACCGGCTCGACAAATGCCAGTTCACAAGCGATCCAGAGAACCGACATCGGTTTTGGGGTTCGCAATATGCGGCCAATGGGATCGAGCTCCCGCATTTGCACGAACAGTAATCACATTTTTTACTCACCATTTAGCAATGATCCAACTAATCTAGTGACCTTAAACGCAGCTGGTCGTGCCCAATACGTGTCGGATCTCGGCGATATAACCACCGCAACCACAATTCTTTCAGGGCCCCGGTTATCGAATCCGGGAGCTGGCCGTCAGACCAACGACGGCTACATATTTGATGCCATCCTGGCGATCACACCTCAGTTTTACGCGGCGGGAACGACCACCGCGACGCTTACCTTTACCATATCATCCGGCCCGAGCGCGCCCTGTAACTAACAATGAATCACATCGCCTTTCTAATACTGCTCTTGTCAACGGTTTTCGCTGTCTCGGCTCAATCAAGCGGCAGCATGGCTCTCGCTCCGGCTCGTTTCGAGCTTGAGATGCCACCTGGAACCGAAACTACTGTCGTCGTAAATCTGGATTACAAATCAGCCTCTGAGTCAGCAAAACCGACTCGTATCGTTGCCTCACTCAACGACTGGACAATGACGCGCGATGGCCGCGTCGAGTTCTTCCCGGCAAATACGCAGGCAAATTCGGCAAGTTCCTGGCTGATATACACGCCTGGCGAGGCCTCAGTAACGCCCGGAACGATCCATCAGATCCGCGTGACGATCGCTGTTCCTGCCAACGCCCGGCCCGGAGATCACCTCGCCGCTCTCGTCGTCGAGCAGCGGCCGGATTCGATCAAATACGAGCAGACTGTACGCCAAATGGTCGTCCGTTACAGAATGGCGTCTGTCTTTTACATAAAGGTCCCGGGCCTTACAAAAAGGGGCAATTTCGAGAATCTCTTTGCCGAGTCGGCGCAAAATGGGATCATCGTAACGCCGATTCTCAAGAACGAAGGCAATAGCATGATCCGCCCGACAGCCGCTCTATCGGTACTCGATGTAAACGGAACGCTCGTGGCCGAGTTACCTGAAACTGAAATACTGCCGATCCTAGCCGGAACCGAAACTGCAAAGCCGCTTCTCATCGATAAAACTCTCACCGCCGGCAAATACACGGTCAAATATCGAGTCGATTTTCAGGATGGCCGCCCGGCGAGCGAAGGAGTCACCGATCTCGTGATAGCGGCTCAGCAAAGTTCGACGAATGGCTCCCGGACGAAAAAGCCCTGACCTCCGCACAACTGGCCATATGATGAAAACCTCTTTCCTTATTAGGTTTCTGATACTTGTATGTCTGCTCGGAGTACAGGAAGTGCACGCGTCAGGCAAACCAAAGCCGGAACGCGGCGTAACAAGCAAGGTTTCTTCAACACAAGTTCAAACGGGCTTTTTTCCGATCATCGTCAACGGCCGCACGCTGACCGGCCCAAACAGCGCCGCCCGGACGCTCAATAACCGGATGATGATACCGGCAGCGAGCCTTGCACGCGTGTTGGGGGATCAGATAGCTATTGACGCGGTTGCACGCATTGTGTCGGTGAGGCGGCAGACCGGTTCAAGTTCCGTTTTCGCCGCGAGGCTTGGGCAAGTCCGCGAGAATGCCGTCGTCGTTCTTACGCTCTCTAACGTGGGCGAGATCGCTTTTTCCCCGAATGTCGACGAACTGATGCTTCCAGTTGAGATCGCATCAACGCTTTTCGACGTCTCGATCAGACTCGACCAGCGGCAAAATGCGGTTCTCGTTGACCGGGGCAAGAACGTGGTGGCAGTTACCGAGCAACGCAACGGCCGCGGCATCGCTGAGCTATACCAGGCAGATTACGAATATACGCATAACCGCTACTCCGGCGCGCTTGCGCAAAACCTGGTCATCAATGCGGCCGGCCGACTCGCCGACGGCCGGTTTATTTTCACATCAAACACAAGCGGCGCATCGATCGGGCAATTTACCTTGCGAAATGCGTCATTCAATCTCGAACGTCCGAACGGCCAGCGTTTCATCGCGGGCGATATTGGTTCCGGTTCGGCTTTGCCCTTGATAACCGCCAATATTCGCGGCGGTCTCGTCAGCGTTCCCGTCGGCGATTACACCGTTGCCGCATTTGGCGGACGCGCAAATTCAGGCTACCTTGGACCGATATTCCAAAATGCTGATCAAGAACCCATCGCCAATGTACGCCGTACTCGCTTTGATACAAATGTCTTTGGCACTTATGTGACGGCAAGATCCGCCTTTTCCCAAAAAAACCTTGCAGTCTCGGCCGGTCTTATGAACTTCTCCGGCCCGGTACGTAGCGGTGAACTCGCTTCTGTAAGCGCGAATTACGCGGGTGCCAATCTGAGCTTTCAGGCAGATGTGGGCATCGGCAATTTCAAAGGCGTCGACGGCGAAGGCCATCGTGCGAATGGCTACGCCTCAGCGGTCGATCTTTCAGCGACGTACCAGCTGGCAGAGAACCTCGCCGTTCAGGGCAGATACCTACATATCGGCGCAAATTTTCTTACGCCGCAGTTCGGTGTTCGCGAGCCCCTGGATCTCAAGGCCGCCGCCGTCACTTGGGCTCCGCTAAAATGGCTGACTGTATCTTTTAACGCCAGCACCGCGAAACGTCCGCACGAAACTGGACGCTCCGACAACTTTGCAACCGCCTCATTTGGCATTACACCGGGTGGAGGCAAGCCCCGGCTCCAGTTTTCGCACACCCAGAGCAGCTCAAAGCAGTATCGTTCGGGTGCGTTCACATTGGTGCAGCTGTCAAAGGACTTTCATCGCTGGCGACTCTACGCAAGCGCGACGCGGATCAAAACGATCGGCCGGGCCGCCGTGAATGCAAACTTCGGAGCCAATGTATCGATCAACGATTCAAACTCGTTCGAGATCAATCAAGGGTTTGGCGGGCGTAGGTCGCTAAACGGCATGATCGAGTGGCGAACTTCCGGCTACCTCAACAAGCGGCTTAGTTTGACTGCCGGATTTGGCTACAGCTACTCGCCGACATCTAAGATCAATACCTTTGAAAAGTTGACCGCCACTCTCACGCTGCCGCGTCAGGCCTCGCTTAACGTAAGTTATATCCAAAACAACGCCGGCCCGACAATATTGGTCCAGATTCGTGGAACACTATTTAGAAAAAAGGAAGCGGCGACCTATATGAATGCAAGGCCAGGAGAAGCCAACAATTTTAGTAGTGTTAACGGGCGCGTTTACCAAGACGTCGACGGCAATGGCCGGTATGACGCCGGAACCGACAAACCGCAGGCGAATGTAAAAGTGCGTGTCGATGGCAACCGGTATGTGGAGACAGATCCCAATGGCGTTTTCGCTTTTGATCCGATCGCCGCCGGTGATCACAAGATCTATCTCGATCTGCTGTCGGTCAGGGCCGATCTGACGATGGTAGATGGTGATGCTCGCTTCCTAACTCTCACGGGCGGCAAAACGCACAACTTCGATTTTCGCCTGGTTCGAACCGGCCGGCTTACAGGACGTGTATGGCACGACTCGAACACAAATGGAAAGTTTGATAATGCCGAATTACCACTCGGCGACATTCGTATAGTGACCTCAAGCGGCCGCGACACGCTAACGGACACAGATGGATATTTCGCCATTACCGACCTTGCCCCGGGTGAACACCTCGTGTTCATCGATGAAAAAACGCTGCCCGAGAAGAGTGTTTCCGCCGCGAGATCGCTGGCGGTGCAGGTTTTCGCCGGTCGTGAGACAGGCGAAATTAATTTATGTGTTGTGGCGCGACCCGCAGAGATCAAGCGTTTTGGAACGCCCGGCGACCAGTAGTAGTTGAAGGCCTATAGCCCGCGAACGTAGCGGATGATCGATGTGATCTGCGAGGCCGAGAGTTTTTTGCCAAATGAGGGCATTTCGCCCTTACCATTTCTGATTATCCGCGCCATTCTATCGGTCGCCATTCCCTTTACATCGTCCGTAGTCAGGTCGTCGGCCTCGGTGCGACGGCCTTCTTTTGTATTTGCGCGGCCGTCGTTGCCGTGGCAACGCGCGCAGTGGGCCCGATAAATTGACGCCTGAGCAACAGAATCAGTCAATACCTCGGGCGAGGCCGCAACGGAATGTGCCGAATAAAACAACGTGAAACAACCCGAGACGGATAGAACAGCGACGGCGGCAATCTTAGCGGTAAGTTTAAGTTTGAGACTTTTCATTGTTCGATTATTTGAACGAAATTTGATCACAAATTCAAATCCTTTGGTGCGGTCCGGGCACCTTTAGGTTGCCTGTTTTGGTATTATTCCATTGATGGCCGGCCACAACGATCAACTCCTTACCTTTCGAACGCTCTACGACAGTCCGATGATCGCCGTGCAGGATTACATCTGCCGCCACACCGCGTGCGGCCAGTCGGACGAAGAAGAATCTACGGTCAACGGCGTCGTGCTGATGAGGCACGGGGCGTTCTCGCAGCATTTTGGCCGAAAACAGCACACGGCGGATGTAAATCAGTCTGTGTTTTTTAGCAAGGATTCGGTCTATCGCGTCAGCCATCCGGCCGATTGTGGCGATCGGGGGACGACTTTTGTCGTAGCTCCAAAGATTCTCAGCGACATCGTTCGCGAACTCGATCCGACAATTGATGACCATCCTGACCAGCCGTTTCCATTTGTTACCGGGCCGTGTGAAGCCAGCATTTTCTGGCGGCACCGTGAATACGTTCGGCGGCTGGAACAAGCCTGTGTAGAGCCGCTCGAGCATCTTTGGGCAGATGTCACTGGTTTGCAGCTCGTTGCTGACGTCCTGGAGAGTGCGTTTGCGCGAAACGGCCAACCCCGAAAACGCCGGGCGTCCACCGCCGAAGATCACGCCGAGCGAACAGAGACCGCAAAGACCTATCTCGCCACGCGAATTTCCGAGGCCGTTTCGCTCGATGATGTCGCCGCAGCGGTAAATGCGTCGCCGTTCAATTTCGCACGCATCTTTCAGCAACAGACCGGTTTGCCTGTTCATCGATACCTGACGCTGCTGCGGCTGCGTGCTGCGCTCGAGCGGATCTCCGATCCTGGCGTCGATCTAACCGACGTTGCGCTTGATCTCGGTTTTTCGAGCCACAGTCATTTCACCGATGTTTTTCGGAGGGAATTTGACGAGACGCCCTCCGCTTTTCGGCAAAAAGCAAACGGCAAAACGATACGCGAAATGAGCAAGAATCTGATAGCCTGACTTTTCCTCTCGCTTTATTCTCAAAACATGAGATAGGCAACTTCTCATGATCAAATAACGGAGGAATAAAAAAATGGCTACATCAAAATGTCCGGTCTGCGATTGGGAGATCAAAGACGGCGGCGTCAAGGTAACGGTGGGCGGCACAGAGATCACGGTCTGCTGTGAGGAATGCGCCACTGAGGCGATCGCCAAACACAAAGAAGCGGCGGCGTAATGCCGCGCATTTCATTTGCGTTCTTTGCGTGCTTGGCGTGAAACACGGAAAAAAGATTTCACGCAAAGACCGCAGAGAACGCAAAGAATCGCCAAGAAGATCAAGGTAAATAGTATGTCTTCACAGAAAGAAAACGCTGAGATTTTTACCAAACTTCACGTTTCTGGCGAGCCGATAATTTTGTTCAACATCTGGGACGCCGGAAGTGCGAAGGCAGTTGCAGAAGCTGGGGCAAAAGCGATCGCGACCGGTAGCTGGTCCGTCGCCGCAGCCCAAGGATTTTATGACGCCGAAGCATTACCGATGGATCTGGCCCTCGAAAACATCGCCCGCATCGCCGCTGCCGTCGATCGGCCGGTGACACTCGATTTCGAAGGCGGATACGCGGCCGACATTGCGACTCTTCGCTCCAATATTGAGAAAGTGCTCGACACTGGCGCGATCGGCATCAACTTTGAGGATCAGATCATCGGCGGCGAAGGTCTGTATTCCGTTGAGGAACAATCCAGCCGCATCGCTTCGATACGCGAGACAGCGGATAGCAAAGGTATTTCGCTGTTCATCAATGCCCGAACCGACGTGTTTCTAAAGAACGGCCCGGCGACACACGCCGAGCATTTCGAAGAAGCGATCACACGCGGAACGGCTTACGCCGAATCCGGTGCCAGCGGCCTGTTCGCTCCGGGACTTAAAGATCCAGCACTCATCAAGGCGATCTGCGACCGTTCGCCGCTGCCCGTAAATATTATGGCAATGGCCGACACGCCTCCGAACAACGAAATGGCTGCGCTCGGCGTTGCCCGCATCAGCTACGGCCCGGGGCCGTATCGGCAGATGATCGAAGCATTGAGAAAAGCTGCAACGGAAGCCCTTTCAAGCTAACGATTTTTTTTGAGCCCTCCTTGCGTCCTTGGCGAGCTTTGCATGAGAAAAGGAGTTTTTTCACGCGAAGGCCGCGAAGGACGCAAAGCAAACGTAAACAAAGAACTGAAATCAGATTCTGCTTGCAATTTGTTACCGTTTCAGTTACAAATGACAAATGCCCTCGCGCATGGAAATCGAGTGGAGATCTGAAAAGGAACCGCCTTACCTTTTCCGGCAGGTCGCCGAGTGGAGCGGTATTAAGGTTCATCGCGCACGTGTGCTCGCTGGGCGAATGCTCGAGCACACTCCTGATTGCCATGAGATCAATGTCTCGCTCGCCGGTAAACTTACAACTCAAAAGATCAACGCATCAGGCAGCATCGTAAATACCTGTGGCGGTACCGGTAACATTTGCGTCACGCCTGCGGGGCAGCCGGTGAGCGCGCATTGGAGCAGGCCGATTGACAACATGGGGATTTTGCTCGATCCCGGATTTGTCCGGGAGACAGCGATCGAAAATCATCTCGGAGCAGCGTTCGAATTTGTCGAGGTGTATAAAAACGAAGACCCGCTCGTCGCCCAGCTCGGCCTTGCCCTGCTCGACGAAGCAGCTACGGAAAATCCGATGGGCAAGCTTTACGCAGATTCGATCATTCAAACTCTGACGCTCCACGTGCTTAAGACATACAGCACCGCGACAGCCGCGATCGAACGTCTGAACGGCGGCATTTCCGGTTACAAACTGCAACACGTCAAGGATTATATTGAGGCGAATCTCGACAACGACCTCGGCCTCGCTGAGATCTCGGCCGTCGCGGGCCTTAGCCAGTTTCACTTCGCTCGATCGTTCCGGACTACGACCGGCCTCACCCCGCAGCGGTACCTAATGGAACGCCGCATCGAACGTGCCAAGGAATTGCTCACCACAAACGATATGCCGATCATCGAGATCAGCCTTCGCACCGGCTTTAAGAACCAAAGCCATTTCACAACTCTGTTCCGAAAATTCACAAACCTAACCCCAAAAACCTGGCGCGACCTAAAACACGCGTAGGAAATTTCACCACAGAGACACAGAGAGCACGTAAACATCTTGTTTGTAGGATCTTATTCCCTTGTCTTTCTCTGTGCCCACTGTGTCTCTGTGGTGAATCTTTTCCTTCTTAGCAATTTCAGACAATAAACCGCAACCTGCCGTAAGACCGCGAAGACTTTGATTTTCTAACCTCAACATGGGCGCAAAAAGTCTGGAGGTATTAGAAATGAAGAGATCTGTTTCGATATTATTTTTTTCTATATATTTATCGGCCACGGCTCTTGGACAGGAGAACATCCAGAGCTTATTTTCAAACGGGACAAAGTTGGCGCGCGTCGGGCAGTTTGAGAAGGCGCTGGCCGAATTCGCGACCGCGAGCAAGCTCGCCGATGCCGCGAATGCCCCAAGCGAGATGCGCGCACATCTCGATTACAACCTCGCCGTTTGCCATTACCAGTTGGGCCGGATCGGCGAGGCCGTTACCGCATACGAGGCGGCTATCCGCCGCCGGCCCAATTATGAAAAGGCCTTTTACGCTCTTGGAATGGCCGAGGCCGAGCGTCAGAACTGGCCATCGGCAGAGAAAGCCTTTATTAGAGCCATTGCGATCAATCGACGAAATCCCGAGGCGTGGTTTGACCTCGGGTATGTTTATCTGGCAAAACTGGACTTTGCCGCCGCGAAAACCGCATTTGAACTGGCCGCCAGATACAAGAGTGTCGATACCGCCGTCAGCCATAACAACATCGGCGTCATACTCGCCGCCTACGGAGACAACCGTAGGGCGATCGCGGAATTTGAGCGGGCATTGCGATTGTCAGACGGCCAATTAGATACCGCCGCGAGGAATTTAGAGATCTGCCGTCAACGCGAGATCATCGCCGGAAAGTCGGTCGCCGCTAATATGGAATTTGGCCGTCGTTCAAAACGGTTTGGAGATTGATATGGATAAGAGTAACGATGTGATGGCGAACTGTATGGGCTTTGCAGCGACCCTAAGATGTGAGTGGTCATTGTACTTGGCGAGCGTGCAAGCCCGGGTATTTGATCCACCTCGAAGAATTGGTCAGATCTTGGCCCGATTTTGAAGCAAATATGGCAAGCCGCAAGCGGCTTTTCAAACTCTGGACAAAGGACGACGACTCGGGCCCCGCATAGTTATGGATGAGCCAATTTCCGATCTCGATGTTTTACTGGGTTCCCTTGATCCGCGTCTGAACGACGGAGTCTATGTCTACTCAACCGTGCCGTTTGAAACCGATCTGAGTCTCATGCCGGTTGTGTTCACATTTCGCGAGGACGAAGGTATAACGATCATTCTTCGCGAATCGGAAGCCATCGCGAACGGTCTGCCAATACTCTTCCGGGCCGCGTGGATAACCCTAACTGTAAACTCTTCACTGGATGCTATCGGATTGACAGGAGCATTCGCGGACGCACTCGGCAATGCCGGGATAAGCTGCAACGTCGTCGCAGGGGCTCGCCATGACCGTATCTTTGTTCCCTTCGATCTGGCAAACGCCGCGATGAAGGTGCTGCATGACCTTTCGACCTGACAGGTAAACAAGTAGTAAAATCTTGCGGCTAAGCAACCTCTTCCGAACGTCACTGCATCTACGCATCTAGACTGGTCGCAAGAATCTCTTCCCGGAACATTCTCTATTAGGAGTTGTCTAAGTATTTGATGACACGTGGCTTACGACTGTGTGTCGCGGAGGGAAAACTATGTCTAAAAAGAGCTTTATAGATACGGTGGCAGTAAAAAGTCCATGCAGCGAGGATTGGAACGAGATGCAGGGCACGGACAAGATCCGCTTTTGCTCGCATTGTGCAAAGGACGTGAATAATCTGTCCGAAATGACACGCAAACAAGCCACTCGGCTCGTTCGCGCCTCGAATGGCAAGCTTTGCATTCGATACATCCAGCACCCGACGACCAAGCGGCCGATGTTTGCCGAGCAGCTTCTACAGATCACACGCCGTCGCCCGGGCATCGCGGCCGGCGTGATGAGTGCTTCGATCGTGTTGTCGTCACAGGCCTACGCTCAAGGCGACACGCGATCGGCGATCGATATCGCAAAGGTCCCGGTCATAGAACGGCCCATGGATCCGCCGGAAAAACTTTCGGGATCGGGACGCATTTCAGGCAATATCCTCGATCAACACCGAGCAGCAATTCCTGCCGCGAAGGTTCGTATCATCAGTGCTGATGTTAGCAAAACAGTATCCACCGTCACCGACGGCAACGGCGAATACAAATTTGACGATCTCATCGCCGGAACGTATTTAATTGAGGCTGAGGCTCCGGGGTTCGCCAAGACATTGCGCAAAATAGTTCTCGCAGAGACAAAGGAGACAGTGATCGACCTGTCTCTAGAAATTGAGCAGATTGAGCTAACGGTCGATATTGTGTCTGATGTGGATATAGCGTATACGACCTCTGGCGGTATTGGATTCACTGAGTACGGTTCACCATTGGCAAAGGCCGTCGCCAATGAAGAGATCGACGAGGTTCGCGAACTGTTGATCAATGGAGCGAACGTTGATGACAAAGACGAGAACTACGACAAAATAACACCGCTATTTCTTGCCATCGAAACCGGCCACATTGAGATCGTTGAATTGCTCTTAGATTTCGGGGCGAAGGTAAATGCTCGTGACGCTTCGAAGCAGACGCCGATCATGCGGCTCGATGACGATGCAACACCCGACCTGGTCGGGTTGCTCATTCGCCACGGTGCAAAGGTCAATTTGAAGGATGATGATGGTGACACGGTGTTGATACTTGCCTCGGGGGCCGTAAAACCGGACGTTCTTAAGGCACTGATCGATGCCGGTGCGGATGTTCGTGCTGCTAATAAGCAAGGTCAAACAGCATTGATGGAAGCGGCGGAGAATGACGATCTTGAAAGTGTAAAGGTACTTATTGACGCCGGCTCAGAGGTAAACGCAAAAAACAAGGAAGGCGATACGGCTTGGGACCTGGCTTCAAATCAAGAAGTAGAGGCACTCTTGTTCAGTTTTGGAGCCCAGATCAAAATGCAAAAGGCACGGAGCGAGGTTGCGGAACCAACGTCACAACCAGCCAATTGAGCGACTGCTCTCGATTCGTTGCAGAATCGTGCTAGAATGTCTCGTTTTCATCCAATGAGCGAGACACTTGAATTATGAAATATTGCCCGGTTTGCGACGAGCGTTTTGACGAAGAGATAATAAAGTTTTGCACCAAAGACGGTACGCCGTTGATCGAGGAAGCAGTGCCGAGCTTCACGGCAATGCCGAGCGAGTCGTTGGACGACGACTTTGGCGAGGAGACGGTCATTCGACGGCGCGACGATCTCATTCCGCCGACCGAGCGATCCGAGCGGATCGTGATACCCACTGCACCCGCAGGCGATCAGCAGGTTCGTCCTCGTACACAGCAGACTTACTATCCGCCACCGCCTCCGCCTCCGAATACAGGAAAGATCATTGTACTGACTATTCTTGGTACGCTGGCGGTACTCGGCTTTGGTGCCGGTTTGGTTGTGTTGCTGCGGGGCGATACAACTACGAACGTTAACGTCAACACAAATCCGCCAAACATGAATATGAACACAAATCTGAACAGCAACATCGGATTTGATTCAAATTTCAACTTCAATACGAATGCGAACTTCAACACCAACTACAACATTAATACAAACCTGAACGCGAATTTTAGGACTCCGACGCCTACTCCTACGCCCCGACTAAGCCCTAGCCCAACGCCGACGCCACGTGAATCGCCGTCGCCGACCTCCGCACCGTCACCGAGGCCGACCGTAGATCGACCGCCAGGTGCAGCGACGCCGGCAGGCACTCCGCGAATGGGCCCGCGACCGCCTGTAATGACCTCAAATCGTCCGGCCAATAACGGGAACTAAGAGAATCGACCACAGATAAACACAGATAAGAGCAAATAAGACTGTCTTGTCTGCGTCCATCTGTTTTTATCTGTGGTTAATAATCTCTAGCGCTGTTCCGCCCGCTTACGCAGGCGGTTCTGACAAGGCCATTTCGACGGCTCGGCGCGGGTCGATGACGCCCCAACCCTGGCGATCGACCTCGTAATGCGGCAGCCGTTCGGCTGTGGATATCAGGATACGCTTGACATCGGACGGCGTGAGACCGGGGTTTGCCTCGAGCATTTGGGCGGCGACCGATGAGACTATCGGAGCTGAGAATGACGTGCCATCGACGTACTTGTAGTTTTTTGTGATCACATTTTCACGGCGTATTTTCAGCGTAATGATCTGGCGGATGATGTGCACCGGACGGTCGAGAGCCGCGTCTAATTCGGGGTCAATTCCCGTGTTTTCGCGAATTATATTGTGCAGATCGTTGTCGAGGGCTTTATCGAGCTTTTCGAGCAGCTCGGCCTGCTGAGCGGTCGGTGTGTTTGGCAAGATCGGGGCCGGCACCCAGATCGACGAGGCGATGACCTCGGGTTTTTGCAGGCCATCGATAGTAGGGCCGTAGGACGAGCGATACATGCCGCGTTTCGCCCTGTTGAGAGAATTGTTGTCGTCAAGGCCGCCGACCGCGATAGATGACGGCGCGCTTGCGGGTGGCACGACCGGGTGATTTGGCAGATGACCGGCGTTACCGACCGCGCAAACGACGGTGATGCCTGCGGCCGAGCATTCTTCTACAACCTGTGACAGCGGATCGTGCAGATAGCTCTGTTCATTGTCACCGCCTGCTGAAATGTTGACGATGCGGATGTTATATTTCTCGCGATTCCCCAGTATCCATTCGAGGCCGTCCTGGATATTCTGATCGGTGATCCGGCCCGTTCGCGCGAGCTTGACCAGCACAACTTCGGCGTCAGGGGCGATCCCGCGGTAAAAGCCGTTCGAGAGCGAACCGTTTCCAGCCGCGACGACCGACGTCATCATCCCGTGCCAACTCGCTACATCCGACTCGAACAGAGACGACGTATCGCCGTCTTCGTGGAGCATATTGCGGTAGGCGAGAATTCGATTCTGCAGATCGACATGCGGATAAAACCCCGAGTCGAGAAACGCGATCGTCACGCCCTTGCCGGTAAACCTGTCGTCCGCATCGAGCCGCAGCGGTGTCGAAAGCACGTGCGAGCCGTCCTTCTGAACGGCGGCATCCTTGATTATCTGATCTTTAGCACGTTCAAAAAGGTGGGCGCATCGCGGGCAGACCTCACCAAGATCTTCAGCTCCAGGAGCATTAGCACGGATCAATTTCTCAACATCGTCAGGCAAAGAGGTGAGAGCGATACATCCGTCCCGGACCGCCCGCGAGCAAACCGGACATACATCACTACCTGCCAAAAGGCCGGAATCTTCGCGGGAGCTTGGTTGTGAAAACGATTCCTGCGGTGTCATTAGTGGATTTCAAGTTTTCCATATACAACGGTTAAAATCAATTTCGTCTTATGGTTAGAAAAAAAGTCGGCCTTGCACTCTCAGGCGGCGGAGCGCGTGGTTTTGCTCACATCGGCGTCCTCAAGGTTCTTGTCGAAAACAACATTCCTATCGATATCATCGCTGGCACCTCCGCCGGCTCAGTCGTTGGCGGAGCATTCGCCGCCGGAATGAGTGCTGATGAGCTCGTAGCGATGGCCGCAAACGTCGGCTGGTTGAATCTTGTCAGACCTTCGTTATCATTTGGAGGCCTACTATCTAACGCCCCGTTGGGTAAATTTCTTGCTCGTCATTTTGCCGTAAAACGGATCGAGGAAATGCCTATACCTTTTGCGGCCGTTGCTTTTGACCTTGCGAATAGCGAAACGGTAGTGTTCGACCAAGGCGATCTGATCACGGCGATCCGTGCCAGCTGTGCGGTGCCTGGCGTGTTTGCCCCGGTTCGCGATGAAAGCGGACGCATGCTCGTCGACGGCGGCGTGGTTTCTCCGATGCCGGTCGAAACGGTGCGTGCGATGGGCGCCGATATTGTTATCGCTGTCGATCTTATCTCGTGCGGGGCATCGTTTCGCACGCATTCGCGCTTGAACGTCGGCATCATGCTGCAGTCTGCTCTCGCGTTGCTCCGCACGGCGTCGATCAGCGAACAAAAGCATGCTGATATCGTCATCGAACCTGAGATCTCGCACCTCCGCCCTGACCAGATAAACAAGCGAGACGAGTTCATCACGCTCGGCGAACAGGCTGCTCTCAAGAATATCGATAAGATCAAAGAACTATTGAATATTGCTGAGTAAAAACGAAAAACACCATTTGCAAGCCGCGCGCCGGTCGTGCATCATTATTTCTGTTAGTCCTGCTCTCGCGCATCAACGGTGATGCGCCCCGATACGTAAAGTTTGTTCGACGGCGTGGAAGCAAGAGGGTTGGTTGTTTTTTGGTATCTTGAAGTAGCTCGAGCCGAGCGTCCGGACCTGTGGTTTCCTAGGGGCAGACCGTTTCCCCAAAGCGTTAAGACCCATTTCACGGCTTCATTTGAAATTCCCCTAGCGGGAAAAGGTAAATATTCTTATGTCAATGAAACTTTATGTAGGTAACCTCTCATTTCAATCGTCGAGTCAGGATCTCGAAGAATTGTTTGCATCGATCGGTGCGGTCGAATCCGCTTCGGTCGTCGAGGATCGTGAAACCGGCCGCTCACGCGGCTTCGGCTTTGTCGAAATGGCTAATCAGGAAGATGGCGAAAGAGCCATTGCCGAGCTGAACGGTACCGAATTTGCCGGTCGTGAGATCAAGGTCAACGAGGCAAAGCCGCGTGAAGACCGTAGCGGCGGACGTGGCCGCGGAGCGTATGGCGGCGGTGGCGACCGCTGGTAAGCAAGCTGAAATATGAAATCTACAATGCCCGAGGGCTCAGGCTTTCGGGCATTTTGGTGTCAGTTATTTGGCCGTTTCGCGGGCTTGAGCTTCGGTAGCGGAGCGCTCGGTTGAAAACTGCTCGCGGCAGAATTTGCGCCTGCGGTCATTCCTTTGATCTCAAATTCCACCGTCTTAGCTGGTTTGCCGTCAAGAAATAGATCGACGCGATATTTGCCCGGTGTCCATTTACCATCGGGCCGGCCGGTGAAATTTACTCGATTCTGTCCGTCTTTAGTCGTATAACTCGCTGTGACGACCTTTGTCTCGGGTTTTACGCCCGCGACATTGACCGCTACAAAATTCATCTTTACCGTAACTTTTCCATTGGCATCGAGCAGGACGACGCAATAGATCGGAACGTCGGTCGTGCGAAATTCGCTTACCTGTTCACCGGCCTTTCCTTCGCCATCATCCCGTGCGAGATAGATCTCCTCGACCGTTGGTACGGGTGGAGTATCGCCCTGAGCAAACACGGATAGCGAGAAAATTATGAAAAATGCGACAAATAATACTGCTTTCATAACCGATTCCTTTTGCGTCACTACTTTGAACCGCGAAGCTGGAAAATAGTTGCATTATCGGTGGTATAATCCTTTGCATTCGATGCGATTTGTTTTCTCACTCCGGTTTTATGTCCTGCTCGCGATCGCCGTGTTGCCGCTCTCGTTCGCGTGGGGTCTGCCCGTCATAGCCAACGGAGTTTTTGCGTTTGATGGGCTGCTTTTTGCCGTCGCTCTGGTCGACTATTTTTTGAGCCGCCGGTTGCCCGTAGGTCTGGTCGTAACGCGAAGTTTTGATAGACGATTTGCGATCGGCGATTCGGTAAGGGTAACTGTCAGTATCGATAACGCGACGCACCGACGCTTTGACCTTCGTATCAAGGACGAATATCCGTCGGAAATGCGGCTCGACGAATCACGCGAAGCTGCATTCGCCGTTGAGGCTCAAGGCACTGCTGATGTCTATTACCACGTAACGCCGACGCGACGCGGAAAATATGAGTTTGGACGCACATCGGTCAGATTTCTGTCGCAGCTCGGACTCGTCTGGTGCCAGGCCGATATGGGCGAGCCTCAAGCCGCAAAGGTTTACCCGAATATGCGGCGGGCACGCGAAATGGAATTGAAAGCTCTCGGTGCACGCTCGTTTCTTGCTATCCAACGCCGCGCCGTTCGTCGCGGCGAGGGACGTGAATTTGAATCGATGCGCGATTACGTCCGAGGCGACGAGCTACGGCATATTTCGTGGACAACGACCGCGCGTCGTGGAAAACTGACAACCCGTCAATATCAGATCGAACGCGATCAAACCATCATCATTGCCCTCGACGCCGGCCGTCTGATGACCGGGCGGATCGATGGCGAAACCAAATTCGACACTGCATTGCACGCTTCGCTGGCGTTGATGTCGGCTTCCTCGCGAGCCGGCGACAACTGCGGACTCGTCGTTTTCGGGCGCAAAGTCCGAAAGTTCTTGCCGCCAAAACGCGGCCTCGAACACATCGACGCCGTTCTCGAAGCCCTTCATGACATCGAACCAGAACTGATCGAGCCATCGTATGCACGAGCGTTCCAGTTCATCGCCTCAAATACAAAAAAGCGTGCATTCGTCGTGATCCTCACCGATCTCGTGGATAAGGACAGCTCAAAAGAGCTGATAAATTCGCTCAAGCTGCTGCGTCCCCGCCATCTGCCTCTAGTGGCGACGATCGGCGACCGCGACCTGAACGCCGCTGTCAGTCAACAACCTGCGGATATCAAAGACGTCTTCACTCAATCCGCCGCCGAAGAGATAATCCACCAACGAGAATCGGCACTAAGATTGGTCGAAACACTCGGCGGATTGGCTCTCGATGTGACCGCTCAGACACTTGCGCCGAAATTACTGGAATCGTATTTAAAGGTGAAAGAGCGTGGGCTATTGTGACCTGCAATGAGCAAAGCAGACGATCAAGAACTACTCAAATTCCTTGCGGTCTATCCGCCAGAGTCGCGTGAGATCGCCTTGGCGCTGCGTGACTGGGTGTGGAGGCTTTATCCAAACTGCAACGAACTGATCTATGACAACTACAATTTTCTCGCCTTTGGCTGGGCGCCGACGGAGAGAATGGGCGATGTTTTTTGCAATGTTGCGGTAGGAACTCGTGGTGTGATCTTTGGTTTTACCTGGGGCGTCAAGCTCGATGACCCGGAAGGCTTGCTCCGGGGAAGCGGCAGCCAGTTTCGGAGCATACGCGTACCAGACATAAAGTCGTTTCCAAAAGGCTACGTTAAGGGACTAGTTAAACAGGCATATCAGCTTTCAATAGAGCGACTGAAAGATAAACCGCAAAAACCAAATGGCGTAACGATCGTAAAATCGATCTCTGAGAAAAAACGACGGCCCGGTATGGCAAAGCGTGCTGAACCAGTGAAACGCGAACGCCATACGATGCCGGACGACGTGTTGAGTGCCCTTGAGGGCGAGAATCTGTTCGAAGCATATGAGTTACGACCGCCTTATCAACAGAACGACTATATCGGCTGGATAAACTCAGCTAAACGCGACGAAACGAGGCGAAAGCGTATCAACCAGATGGTGGAAGAATTGCGGACCGGAAATCTTTACCTTAAGATGCATTACGAACCTAAGAAGAAGCGAGTTTAGGATGCGAGATCCGGCCAGCCTATCGCAAGCGAAACTCAATAGCGTAGAATAATCTGAACCATGCCACACGATCGAACGTTTAGCCTTGTCCTGATCAAACCGTCGCATTATGACGACGATGGCTACGTTATTCAGTGGTTTCGTTCGGCCATACCTTCAAATTCCCTCGCTTGTCTCTACGGACTAGCACTTGAATGCCGCGATCAAATGGTCCTGGGCGAAGATGTTCGCCTCGACATTCACGCCTTTGACGAGACGAATAGCGTAGTTCATGTAAAAAAGATCATCGATCTCGTCAAGCGCGGCGATGACGGAATGGTGATGCTTGTCGGCGTACAGTCCAATCAATTTCCGCGAGCCCTTGATATTGCTAAACCATTGCGGGAAAAAGGCATTAAAGTCGCGATCGGCGGCTTTCATGTCTCAGGCACGATGGCTATGCTCACGGATCGCGATCCGTATGTTCAGCAGGCATTGGACGTGGGCATATCGCTTTTTGCGGGCGAGGCCGAAGGCCGATTGGGCGAGGTGCTGGTCGACGCTTACGCCGATGAGCTACAACCGATCTACAATTACATGGACGATCTGCCGAATATCGAGGGCGTGGCAACGCCGCTCCTTCCGGCGGAGCGCGTGCATCTGACTGCCGGAGCGACGACCAGCTTTGATGCCGGACGAGGTTGTCCGTTCGCATGTTCGTTCTGCACGATCATAAATGTGCAGGGACGAAAGTCGCGCCGCCGCTCGCCGAATGACATCGAACAGATTGTCAGGGCAAACGTCAAACAGGGACTGCATTCATTCTTTATTACGGACGACAACTTTGCGCGTAACAAGGACTGGGAAGCAATTCTCGATCGTTTGATCAAACTGCGGGAGGTCGACGGTCTCAAGATCAGCTTTATCATCCAGGTCGATACGCTTTGTCACAAATTGCCGAATTTTGTTGAGAAATCGAAACGAGCCGGAGTGAAGCGTGTTTTCATCGGCCTCGAAAATATCAATCCCGACAGCCTGCTCGGCGCAAAGAAGCGCCAAAACAAGATCACCGATTACCGTCAGATGCTGTTGGCATGGAAGCACGTCGGGATCGTCACGTACTGTGGCTACATACTCGGATTCCCGGGCGATACGCCGGAATCGATCATTCACGACATCGAGATCATAAAGCGTGAATTGCCCGTGGATCTGCTTGAGTTCTTTTATTTGACGCCGCTGCCCGGTTCCGAAGATCACAAGAATCTTCACGAGGCCGGGATTGCAATGGACGATGACCTCAATAAATACGACCTGAACCACGATGTCACCAGTCACCCGATCATGTCACGCGATAAATGGCGCGAGGTCTATCACGACTCTTGGAAGACCTATTACACCGACGAGCATGTCGAAACGGTGCTTCGCAGGTGCATCGCGACCGGCACCAGCCCGGGCAAGACGATGTTCTTTATCGTATGGTTCAAAGGCTGCATAGGGATCGAAGGCATTCATCCGCTCGAAGGAGGATTCTTGAGAATAAGATCGCGGCGCAACAGACGCTCAGGGATGAAGCTCGAAGATCCGCTCGTATTTTATCCGAAATATTTCCTCCAAACGCTTAGGAAACAGTTTCAATGGATCTCCCTTTACACCCGAATGCGCCTGATCTATCGTCGTGTCCGTAAAGATCCGAAGCGTTTCGAGTATATGGATCTTGCACTCGAGCCGGTGACCGAGCACGAAGAGGAACGAGAGCTTTTCGGCAGCACCGCCGCCAAGAATTATTTGGATATCGTTCACCGCAACGAAAAGATCACCCGTGGTGAGGTGGTATAATTCCTTACGTTTGAGTCTCTTGTTGTGAACGAATCCGATAATCTGATCCTAATAATCTACACGACCAAATACCGCCTCGGCGGCCATCAGTTTCCGGTGGTTGCTGAGACATTGGCGGCGGAGAAGCGTGCGGCGGGCTTTGACGGTGAGATCATTACCCGTGCAGTCGAGTCGAAGCGTGATGTGCTGCAGGCGATCGGCGAGATCCGCGACGCGGGAAAGGCGATAGCCGAATTTATCTTCGTCGGCCATTCGGGAATGTACGGGCCAATGTATGGAACGGTTGCATTTCCTGAGCAATTCTCACCTTACGAATGGGAGCAGATGGACATTCCGTTTGCCGAAAATGCCGCTGCGGCATTTTATTGCTGCCGCTCGGCCCGCTGGTTCGCTCCGTTTTTTGCACGGACCTTTAATGTGCCGACTTACGGATTTTTTTGGTACACGACGTTTTCACGAAGCAAAGAAAAGTATATTTCCGCTGGTGACAGCTCCGATGGGCCGCTCTATACGATCGGCTGCATGGGCCGCAAATCCCATGGTTACCTCGCGGCCGCGAAAAAACGGCTTGGGTTTATGCCTGCTGAGGAGATGAAGCGTTTCGAGCCGCGACCGCCGGATGGCGACACCTCGTACGATCACGTAGCTGAATTGTACGACGCGGCTTTCCAGGATATTCGCGTTCGCCGCGACGAATGGAAATGGCTTAACGAGCATCTTCCCGATGGCAAGATCAAAATGCTCGACATCGGCTGCGGAAACGGAGCTTTGCTCTACGCCCTGCGTGACCGTGTCGCAACGGGCATCGGCGTCGATGAATCGGCTGGTATCCTTGAGCGTGCGAAGCTCAAGAACGCCGACAACAAACATATCTCGTTTCAAAAGATCGACGGGCCGGTCTTGCCGTTTCCCGACAATTCGTTTGATGTCGTGACGTCGCTGATGTCATTTCGCTACCTCGATTGGGATCCGTTGCTCGCTGAGATAAAACGCGTGGTGCGGCCGGGAGGCAAGTTCTTAATTATTGATATGGTTACGGTTCCCGTGGCATTTGGCGAGTATCCACGTTTATTATCCGACAAACTCCGAACAATGCGCGGTCAAAAGGCGAATGCAGCATTTGATTCGGCACTCAGAAAGCTCGTCTCACATCCCGACTGGAAAAAGATGCTCGAGTACAACCCGATCCGCTCGGAACACGAAATGAAATGGTATCTCGAAAGCCGATTTGCCGGACAGAAAATGGAGATCCTAAATATGGCATGGCATTCGCGGATCGTCGCATTTGACAGCGGACCCGTTGAGCGTGGGATCGAGGTGAAGCTAAGTTATCCATAAGAGTTTTTGCCCGCGAATTACACGAATGAAAGCGAATAGATAGTAGCTCTTAATTAGTATTCATTAGCTTTATTCGGGGGCAAAAGTTCTTCCTTTTTATGAACAAACTCGGGATCATCGATTGGGGCATCGGGGGCGTAAGCGTTTACAAGCTGATCAAGGAAAGACTCGGCGACGTTCCGGTCACATATCTTTCCGACACCGGCGTCACGCCGTATGGCAAGATGACGCGCCGGCAACTCGTAGAGCGGTTGAATGCGGTCATTCTCTTCCTTAAAGGCCGAAACGTGACGCATCTTGTCATAGGCTGCAACGCCGCGAGCACGGCTCTTCCGTATCTGGATCATCAAGGACTAGAGGTCGAAGGCGTAATAATGCCGGCCGTCGAGATGACCGCAAAGCTCAAGCCGACACGCCTCGGCCTGATCGGCGGACGCCGGACGGTTGTGTCCGGAGTTTATCGGCAGGCATTTGCAAATCGCGGCATCGACGTCGACCAGCGCATCGCGCAGCCCTTATCGGGTTTGATCGAAAGTGGCGATCTTGGCTCGGAGAAACTTAAGGGCGAAGCTCGCCGCATTCTTTCGCCGATCCGGGATTCCTCGCATATTCTGCTGGCCTGTACACACTATCCGGCGATCACGCATGTGCTGCGTGAGATGGTTTCACCTGATACGCAGTTTATCGATCCTGCTGAGGCGCTCGTCGGCAAGATCGCTCACTGGCGATTTTCCCAAGGTTGGCCCGGCGAATTTTTCACATCGGGCGATGTTCGTCAAATGAAAATGGCCGCCAAAAAGGCGTTTGGGGTAAAGATAGAAACAGCATCAAATGTCCGCCTTTAATCCCTCGGGCCCCGCAAAAAATAGATAAGAATACATCGCCAAACCGGTGCCCACGCCTGTCGCCACCTTAACGATCGGCGGCAAAGATGACGGCGACAGAAAGCCTTCTATGATGCCGGCAATGACGAGAAAACAGGCACATCCGATAACGATCCTCACCGCCTCGATGCCCTTTTTCTTAACGGCCTGGCCGCGTGTGAGATCACCGGGATTTATCAGCGAATAGCCGATCATCATACCCGCACCGCCGCAAAAAAAGATGCATGAAAGCTCGATCACGCCGTGGCCTACGACAAAGCTTGCGAGCGAATTCCCAAATGGCGGATTGAGCTTGTAGCTGGCGGCAAAAACACTGCCTAAACGTGCGCCCTCGAATGCAAGATCGTAAAACGCTCCGATTCCAAAGAACGCTCCCATGGCAAACACGCGGAATGTTACCAAGATGTTGTTCGACATGATGGCGCTCGACCCGATCTGATTTGCGTCATTCAGACTCAGCCACCATTCGTTTCCCGCCGTTATCTGCGTCGAGATCCCGGACAGCATCACAAAATGCGTAAAATCGGTATCGATCCACGTCGCGATAAATCCAAAGACGGCAAACCCTGCAAACACGCCAAAAGCGACGGCCATATATCCCCAGTTCCGGCGGAATGTCTGCGGCAGCTCATAGGCAAAGAATTTCCAAAACAGATTCGCCCCCTGGCTGTCGGCCCGATAGATGCGGCCGTGGGCTCGAATGACAAGGCTGTTGAGATAATTGATCAGCTTTGGGTCACGCGTCTCGGCACGGGCAATTGCGAGATCGGCTGCGGCTCGGCGATACAGTTCGCCAAACTCGCGCACCTCCATTTTCGAAAGGCCGCGCAGCCCGCCGCCTGTCATCATCGACAAAAGGTCCTCGAGCCGCTGCCAGTTGTCTTTGTGTTGGTCGAGAAATCGATTCACCGCTACTTAGTTTAGGTTGTTCATATCAGTTTAGGCAAAAAATCCACCCGCTTGTATGATATATTCTGACAATCAGGTGTTCGCGATGACCATCAGAGAACAAATTCTTTCTAAAGTCGAGAAATTGCCCGAAAGTTCGCTTCCGGCAGTCTACGACTTTGTGGAGCGAGTAGAACAGGCTGATCCTGAAAGCGGTCTTTTGAGAAGATTGCAGAAGATCAAGATCGAGGGGCCGCGAGATTTTGCCCGCAATATTGACCTGTATATGAATGGAGAGAAGAAGATTGAAGACAACCTTCCTTGATACTTCCTACGTGGTCGCTCTTATAAATAAGACGGACGAATTTCATCAGCGAGCCAACGAACTTGTAGAGGAATACGAAAACACCCAGTTGGTAGTCACGGATTCTGTCTTACTTGAGATCGGAAACTCTCTTGCTCGTGAATACAAACATGAGGCCGTTGCAGTCATCGAGGAGTTCATTGCGTCGCGAAACACGACGATCGTACGGCTTAGCGAGACACTCTTTGGAAGGGCCTTCGATCTCTACAAACAATATTCCGACAAAACATGGGGCTTGGTAGACTGTGTATCTTTCGTGGTGATGCAGGAACACAATGTCACCGATGCCCTTACCCATGACCACCATTTTATTCAGGCCGGTTACCGAGCCTTGATGAGAGAGTCGATCAACTGATTCCCACCAATGTCCGAGGAAGTCCGAAAATATCACGAAGAAGACGCGATAGGCAAAACCTATGACTTTCGCATCGCACGCCGTTTGCTCGGATATCTCAAGCCGTACTGGCGACTGGCGGCGACGGCGATCGGCCTTACCCTGCTAACAAATATCCTGATCAGTACCCAGCCATATTTTACAAAGATGGCAGTGGACGATTTCATTACGCCAAAACGTGTCGATGGGATCTGGCTCTTCGCTCTCGCCTTTTTTAGTGTATTTCTATTTCGATTTCTCTTTTCATACGCACAGGAAGTGCTGCTCAATCACGTCGGCCAACGCGTGATGTTTGACCTGCGGACCGAGCTTTTTACCAAACTGCAGCGGCAAGAGGTCGCCTATTACGACCAATATCCGGTCGGTCGAACGATGACTCGTTTGACCGGCGATGTAGATGCTCTCAATGAGCTTTTCACATCCGGCGTGATCGATGTGCTCGGTGATCTTGTGATCATCTTCGCGATCATCGGCATAATGTTTTGGCTCGATTGGAAGCTGGCGTTCGTCTCACTTGTGACCGTGCCGATCCTTTTCACCGCCACTAATTGGTTTCGCAAGCACGCTCGCGTGGGCTTTGATAAGGTGCGAACCCGCAATGCCAAGCTCAACGCTTTTTTGCAGGAATACATATCCGGCGCTCAGACGGTCCAGCTTTTCAATGCCGAGGCCAAGGCTCGCGGCCGTTTCCGCCTAATTAATGACGACTATCGCAACGCAAATATCGAGACGATCTTTTACTACGCGGTCTTTTATCCGTTGGTCGATTTTATCGGTGCGATCGGGATCGCGGTGGTGATCTTTGCGTTTGGTTATGAATATCTGGGCGGTTTTGCCGCAGCCGGCACCGCTCTTTCGGTCGGCGTTCTGGCGGCTTTTATTCAATACTCGCTCCAGCTATTTCAGCCGATCCGCGACCTTTCGGACAAATTTAATGTGCTCCAGGCAGCGATCGTCGCCTCGCACCGGATCTTTATTTTGCTCGACCGTGAGGTTGAGATAACAACTCCGGCGGAGCCTAAGAAGACGGGCAAAGCAAAAGGTACGATCGAATTTGAGAACGTATGGTTTGCGTACAAAGATGAGGATTGGGTTCTAAAAGACGTGTCTTTCAAGGTCGATCTGGGCGAGAGTATTGCCTTGGTCGGGCATACCGGCTCGGGCAAGACCACGATCACCAATCTGATAATGAGGTTTTATGACGTGCAGAAAGGGCGAATTCTGGTCGACGGCGTCGATGTACGCGAATGGGCACTTCACGATCTGAGGTCGAATTTTGCGGTCGTATTACAGGACGTGTTTCTTTTTAGCGGATCTATTGAAAACAACATCAGGCTTGGCAATGGCGACATTAGCCGCGAACGGATCGAATGGGCGGCCGGCGAAGTTCACGCCGACGTATTCGTTAACAAGATCGAAGGCAGATTTGAATCCGAGGTTCGCGAACGCGGTGCCGGCGTCTCAGTCGGACAAAAGCAGCTCATCTCGTTCGCCCGGGCACTCGCATTCGATCCGACTATCCTCATTTTGGATGAAGCAACAAGCTCGATCGACACTGAGACCGAGCAGCTGATTCAGCAAGCCGTCGAGCGAGTGATGGAAGGCCGCACATCGCTCGTAGTTGCCCATCGGCTCTCGACCATCCAGAAGTGCGACCGAATAATCGTGCTCCATCACGGTGAACTTCGAGAGATGGGAACGCATAATGAACTGCTCGGTCTTCGCGGTTTGTACTGGCGTCTGTACCAACTGCAGTACTCGGACGAAAAGCTTCATGTGACATCCGACGCGATAGATCACGGTGAGAATCGGGAGGCGGGGTTTGCCCAATAAACACGGGCATTTCAGGCAATTACGGCTTCACTCTATCCGAGCATCTTTCCCGCCTCCAGATCCATCATATAGAGAAATAAATACTACAATTTTTCTTAAATTGAGAGTATAATCTCGCATATAGGAGTTCAGATGTTAGAGAATCCGAATTTGGCGGAAAGCGGTACCGACTGTCCGTGGTCGACGCGCGCAGTGACCGTCGAACAGGTGGCTGCTGCAAAGCTCCCGACCGAGATCGGCGACTTTCGCATAGCCGGTTACCGGTCGCTTATAAGCGATGAGGAATTCGTGGTTCTCTTTAAGGGCGAACTGGACGGCGAAACGCCGACGCTCGTTCGCATACATTCACAGTGTTTGACCGGCGACGTATTTGGCTCGATCAAATGCGACTGCGGGCCGCAGCTTCACAAGGCGATGGAAATGATCGAAGCGGAGGGGCGCGGTGCCATTGTTTATCAGCAACAGGAGGGCCGCGGCATTGGCATCCTGAATAAGATCCGGGCCTACGCCTTACAAGACGAAGGTGCAGATACCGTCGAGGCAAACGAGAAGCTTGGGTTCGAGGTTGATTCGCGTGATTATCAGCAATGCGCCGAGATCCTGTTTGACCTCGGTTTGTGTAAGGTAAAAGTGATCTCGAATAATCCCGAAAAGCTCGCAGCCCTCGAACGCGCCGGGCTATCGATCGTTGAGCGGATCCCGATCGAGGTCGATGCGGAGGAGCCCGCGGCACATTATTTGCGTACAAAAAAAGAAAAGATGGGGCACTTTTTGACTTAGGGCGGCTTGCCCGTGTTTGACGATCTTGTTAGGAGGTATCGGAATGCGTTCGTTCGGATCAAGGGTTATTTGTACTGTAGGAGTTTCCTGCCTTGTTCTGCTTTTTCAGGTTGCAGCCTATGGCCAGACAAATCGAATTACCGGCCAGGTTTACGGCGAGAACCGCCGTCCTTTGGCTGACGTTTACGTCGAACTCTTGAATGAGGTCAATACCGTCCTTATGCGGACTAGAACGAGCGGTTCCGGTTCGTTTCAGTTCGGGAGTATGACCGCAGGTAAATTCACGGTTCTGGTAAGGCCGTTTGGTACCGATTACGAGGAACAATCTCAGGAGGTCGAGATCGTAAACATCATCATGGGCGGTCGGCGGTCGTCTGACGGCCAGAATGTCGATTTTTTCCTGCGTACCCGCAAATCTACCGCAAAGAAGCCAGGTCCCATTGGTGTCGTTTATGCCCAGGAAGTTCCCGAGGACGCCAGAAAGGCATTTGAGAAAGGTGTGATCGAACTCGAAGCAAACCGCATCGATGCAGGGATCGCCGAACTCGAGAATGCCGTCCGTATTTTCCCCGATTACTATTACGCCCTTGACCGTCTCGGTGGTGAACTTCTGAGAAAAGGCCAGTACGCCGATGCAAAGAAATATTTCGAAAGATCGGTCGCGGTAAACGCTAAATCGTCAAACAGTTGGTACGGCCTATCGTTTGCACTCTATGCACAAGGGATGATACAGGAATCGATCGACGCAGCTCAAAAGGCCGCAAACCTTGCCCCCGAATCGACCGATATTAATTTAATGCTCGGTATTGCTCAACGCCGGGGCCGAAACTACACCGACGCTGAGAAGGCGATGCTAAAGGCTAAAAAACTTTCAAATGGCAAATCGGCCGATACCTCCTGGAATCTTGCTCTGCTCTATGTATATAACTTGCGAAACCACCGCCTCGCAGCCGATGAACTCGAGAACTATCTTAAGGTAAAGCCCGATCATCCCGAAGCAGAACGCATTAAGCGGTTGATCAGACAGTTTCGTTTGGGAGTCTAAGATCGCAAGACATACGCGGCTACATTAAGCCAACTACATTGTATCGAACGCGGATCCCCGCCCAATGGGCCAGCGAGTACTGGCCTTTAGGCGGGGATTCAGCACACCTCACTGGATCTGCATTATAAATAGGACTTGAGAGATCCAACCACATATCGCGGTTATTCTCGCCTTACATCCCTTTGCCTATTCATGGCGGCCACCTCCGATCGTCTTAAAGGACTCTGCGATGCCTCTGCCCATATAAAGCTGTGTCCGCGAGAGGTTAGCTGCTTCTTCTTATGAGGAAAGGAAAGTAAATCGATTGGGCTCGGCGATATAAGGTGGCACGCAACCACAGGTCTGCGATTGTGGCAGAGGTCAATGAATAGCAAGGTTATCTTCAGGAACAGCCACTACATCAAAGGGGAATGCCATCGTACGATGCCCGGTTTCCGGCCTCGGGCTGATTATGTGAAAAACAAAAAAGGCCGCCCGATGATCGAGCGGCCCAAAAGTTCTAGGAAGAACAAGTCTTACTAGAATATGAAGCGGAGACCAAAGCGAACCGAACGCGGTCCCTGATAGCCATTCGGACGGCCATAGCGAGCATCTGTCCTGTTCAGTACGGTTGCCGAGCCAGCCAGATACGTGTTGATCTGACCAAGCAATGCACCCGAGGTGAAGTCATTGATCGCCCGAGGATAATTAACCGAACCATCCGGGTTAATGTGCGTCGTACCAAAGGCAGTCGTATTGCCCGGGTTAGTCGACACAGCCGATTTCGTGGTGAAGAGACTCGTAACATTCGCCTCGTCAAAGAGGTTGAGAACGTTCAAGTCGCCAGCCACGGTGAATCGCGAATCGCGTCCAAATTTGTATTTGTGCGAGATCGCAAAATCGGTCTGCGTGAGCATTTCCGTTCTGCCCATATCACCACGTTCGGTCAGGAAGACCGGTGTGATAAAGGTGATAAGCGTCGACTGAGGTGTACCCGACTGGAAGGTCGTGTAAGCCGAAAACTCTGTCGAGTTCGTCTTGCTGCCCATCCAATCAAAGATATACGCACCGTATGCATTAAATACATGCGGACGGTCGGTACCCAAAAGTCCGTTGTCCTTCTTGCCAGAAGCTGTGAAGCCAATGTAAGGAAGGTCGAAGAAACGGTTCACACCAGGTGATGTGCGGCCGCCTTCGTCCGAACTTGCCAAACCGGAATAGTTACCAAACAGACGGCTATAGGTATAGTTCATGTTGAAGTAGTAGTTGTTTGCCAATCTACGATCAAGAGAAATATCCCATGCCTTGTAGTTTCTCTGCGGCTCGGTCGACCTGGCATAGCCAAGCTGCTGCAGAAGCTGAAGGTGAAGTCCAGAACCCGGGTTTCCGATGATGTAAGCTTCGCTGCCTTCGAGGTTGATGATACCGGCATCCTCAATGGCTTCCTTAACATCCTTATAAACGAAACGCGAGCTAAGAACAAAGTTACGGCTCAGCTCATGCTGCAGACCGACTGTGAACTCTTCCTGCTGGAACGGCTTCGCCTTAGGATCAACTGCACCTGTGTAGATCGTCGCATTCGGGTCATTTGACGCGATACGATAATCAAACTGGCAACGGCTGAGACCGCTTCCGATAAAGCCCGTGATCGGGCAGCGTCCGCCCGGGGCGTCGTTGAAATTACCAACAATATTGGCGAGCGTAAACGCCGTGCGGAAATTACCGCTGGTCGGCAGGATGTCAAAGAAATCGATTCGGTAGAAATCGCCACCGAACGAACCGCGGGGCAGTTCAAACTTCAGGCGATCGTAAAACTTACCATAGCTACCAAAGATCTTGGATGTGCCGCCCTTGTTCAGGCCAAAGGCAAAACCAAGACGCGGAGCGATCTTGTCACCCCAGCCAAACGAGATCGGCGGAGCAAGGCCGTTGAACGAAGGAAGGTCTTCCTTCTCAATTCGGACACCCGCATTGACCGTAAAGCGGCCGCCAAACTGAACCTTGTCCTGGATATAGAGCGACTGGTTCGTGTTCGAAGCCTTACCGTCTGTACCAAAGCGGATCAGTTCGCCGGCACCAATAGCAAGCGGATTCGGTGTCGAAGGGGCACCAAGATCCTGGATCGTGTAACCGTAATAGAGGTCAACTCGTCCGAGACCCTTGTAGCCGCGGCTGACGTCATTGGTGATCTTAAACCGCTGATAACCGGCCTTGATCTCCTGGCGAACACCGCGATTCACAAAGTACGTAAAGTCAGCTTCGTAGTTCTTACGTATCGAAACGTCTCGGGTGATCTGCGAGTTTACAGGATCGACGGTACCGGTCGAGCAGGCACCAGCAGCGATCTGAGCTGCACTGCCGCCAACCTGGCAAATGAAACGAGTAATAGTAGGAACAAAGTAACCGCCGATCTTCTCGTTCAGGAAGCCACGCGAAAAGCGGAAGCTTGAGATGATCGAGCTAAGCGGTGTCCAGCTGGCCTGGGCCGTAAAGTTGTTCGAGTTCTGACGTCCACCCTGACGCGAATAGAGGTCCTGACCTGCGTAGGTCGTGCCGCCGAGCACAACCGAAGCGGGCGAACCACCAAAGCTGGCGGTACCAAACGGGATCACGCCCTGACGGATGATCGGATTCCAGAGGAATGTCGAACTTAAGCGAAGTGTGTTGGTCGGAGCAGCATCAAGCCTTGCAAATGCATACTCAAAACGATCCGAAGCTGTGTACTTCTGAACATTATTAACAACACGTGTCGCAGCCGGAGCATTGTTATAGAAGGTCGTCGTGGTGCTGAAATCAAACACCTGCGGCGTGTAGCTTGCTGAGTACCAGAGCTTGTCCTTGATGATCCTGCCGTTAAGGTTGGCGGTCGGGAAGAAGCTCGAGTTCTGATTCTTCGGAGCATTAAAGTACTCGATCGTCTGAACGAACGCAGCACCGGTACCCGAAGTAAAGCGAAGCTGCGTCGGACGCGGATCGCCATTCAATTTCTGAGTGTTGAACTGTGCACCGAATTCACCGTGCATGTCGTTGCTGCCGCCCTTGGTCACGACGTTGATAACGCCGCCGGTAGCTCCACCAAATTCAGCTTCAAAACCGCTGGACTTGATCTGAACTTCCTGGACGAACTGGGTCGGGATCGCGTTATTGCTATTCAGCGTACCGGTACGGAAGTTCGAAACTTCCTGGCCGTCGATGATGAAAACGTTTTCCGAACCCGAAGCACCGTCGATCGAGAAACCGCCGGCGAGACCTTCGCCGCGTGTTCCGGGAGCGGTCTTCAACAAGCTGGTGAAGTCAACGCCCTTAGGAAGCAATTCGATCTTGGCAGCCGAAACGTTCGTCTGAACTTTCGATTCCGACTGGTCAACTGGTGCGACTAGATCGCCGCCCGAAACGTCAACCGTTGCAGAAGCCGCGGTGGACATTGTGAAGTTGACTGTGGTCGTTTTTTCGAGCACAACCAATTGATTCTTCAGCGTCTGAGCTGCAAAACCGCTGATCGCCGCAACTGACACATTGTAGTTGCCTGGCGGCAGCTGGCGAGCAGCATAATACCCATTTGAATCTGCACTGACGGTACGATTAAGTCCGATACTTATACCGGTGATAGTAACCGATGCATTCGGCACAACGGCACCGTTTTGATCGGAAACCGTACCTGTAATTTCACCAAACTGTGACTGCGCAAAAGCGCTGGCGCTGAAGATCAGCACGCTAAGCACGATCGATGAAATAAAAATAAGATTTTTTCTCATGATTTTCTCCTTTAAATATGCAAAACCTTGGTCAAAACCAATTTTGAACAACATTTCACCGTTTTATATACAATTTCGAAGCCACAAGGCCCCAAAACCACAAATTATCGTAAAGTATTGTAAAAGAATGATTTAAAATGGTAAAACCAAAATCAAAAGCGCCAAATTTCGGGGCTTGGATTCAATTTTTTGAAATTTCTCCAAATTGATGGATATTTTTTTGGAAAATCTGATAAGAACTGACTAAACCTAGCTCTCGTTCACCTTTAGCACGGCCAGGAAGGCCTCTTGTGGGATCTCGACACGGCCGACCTTTTTCATTCGCTTTTTGCCCTCTTTTTGTT